>Ga0335074_10010208_pt1 | contig 13126 bp, 17 predicted proteins | sample Lox_Sample_23_FD_206715 | JGI IMG/M metagenome (GOLD analysis project Ga0335074, IMG submission 206715) | Soil microbial communities from Loxahatchee National Wildlife Refuge, Florida, United States - Lox_Sample_2.3 | ecosystem: Environmental > Terrestrial > Soil > Wetlands | place: USA...
TCCCCAGCACTGAATAGCACCAGTCGATCAGCCTGATTAGTGTACTTGAGCGGTGACTCCCGACCATCCCCAGCCAGCGGACAGTCTGCGAACGCTGCACAGCAAGTGTACTTGAGCGGTGACTCCCGACCATCCCCAGCATGCTGACCCATGTGAGCGTGTGCACGGTCAGTGTACTTGAGCGGTGACTCCCGACCATCCCCAGCGCAGTTGTCGCACAGGAACTCAGTGGGTTGAGTGTACTTGAGCGGTGACTCCCGACCATCCCCAGCCTGGTTGATCCCCGCTCGCTGCTACGACGCAGTGTACTTGAGCGGTGACTCCCGACCATCCCCAGCGTGAGCGGCAATACATATTCTCTGCCGAGTAGTGTACTTGAGCGGTGACTCCCGACCATCCCCAGCCCGCGAACCTGCTCGGCGGTGAGAGCGGAAAGTGTACTTGAGCGGTGACTCCCGACCATCCCCAGCGTTAACGACAGTTGGCAGACCCATTCCGACAGTGTACTTGAGCGGTGACTCCCGACCATCCCCAGCCAAATCAAGGCACTCTCCTTAGGTATTGACAGTGTACTTGAGCGGTGACTCCCGACCATCCCCAGCTAACAGTGATCCTGATAGCGATAGCTCCGAGTGTACTTGAGCGGTGACTCCCGACCATCCCCAGCTTCTTCATGGTGGTCACCTTTCCCGCTTTTAGTGTACTTGAGCGGTGACTCCCGACCATCCCCAGCTGGAGTACCAGCCGTTGCGTATGCAGATCAAGTGTACTTGAGCGGTGACTCCCGACCATCCCCAGCTCCGAATTCATCGCGATGACTCCACCATTCAGTGTACTTGAGCGGTGACTCCCGACCATCCCCAGCCCCCCAACGCGCAGTTCAAGCTGCACAAAGAGTGTACTTGAGCGGTGACTCCCGACCATCCCCAGCGCATCGCCAAGAACAGTGCCACAGTCTACGAGTGTACTTGAGCGGTGACTCCCGACCATCCCCAGCTAAGCCAGGACCGCCATGAACATCCTATGCAGTGTACTTGAGCGGTGACTCCCGACCATCCCCAGCGTAAGGCTACCCCGGAGCACTCCCCATGCTAGTGTACTTGAGCGGTGACTCCCGACCATCCCCAGCGCCTGAAGGACGCTCAAAGTTGTCTGTCAAAGTGTACTTGAGCGGTGACTCCCGACCATCCCCAGCTGGCCTATCTGACCGGCCAGAGCCACGGCCAGTGTACTTGAGCGGTGACTCCCGACCATCCCCAGCCGGAACGGCGTGTAGTAGGGGAAGAGCAACAGTGTACTTGAGCGGTGACTCCCGACCATCCCCAGCCGCTCAGACTGCGAGCGGGCTCATTGAATAGTGTACTTGAGCGGTGACTCCCGACCATCCCCAGCCTCTGGCATCCAGTCCTGGTGATTGTCGATAGTGTACTTGAGCGGTGACTCCCGACCATCCCCAGCGTAATCGGCATCCTCCCCGCCAGAGTAGTTAGTGTACTTGAGCGGTGACTCCCGACCATCCCCAGCGGAAGCTGTGATCGACCTAGGCGTGCGTCTGAGTGTACTTGAGCGGTGACTCCCGACCATCCCCAGCCGACGCATACCTACCTCTGCGAAGGATTCGAGTGTACTTGAGCGGTGACTCCCGACCATCCCCAGCATGAGTTGGCGTAGTACGGATTTGTCTTTGAGTGTACTTGAGCGGTGACTCCCGACCATCCCCAGCCCCGGCTGGTACTGGTACCGCACGGCAGATAGTGTACTTGAGCGGTGACTCCCGACCATCCCCAGCCGATGTGCAGGTGGTGCGGCTCGCGGATAGAGTGTACTTGAGCGGTGACTCCCGACCATCCCCAGCGGACGGCTTCATCGTCATGTAAAGCATAGTAGTGTACTTGAGCGGTGACTCCCGACCATCCCCAGCGTGCGCGGGAATGCGGCCTTGTCGTTCTTCAGTGTACTTGAGCGGTGACTCCCGACCATCCCCAGCTAGATCCGAAGGATCGCCAGAAGCGAACTTAGTGTACTTGAGCGGTGACTCCCGACCATCCCCAGCGAGTGAGAGTGATCCCGCCTGTGGCCGTAGAGTGTACTTGAGCGGTGACTCCCGACCATCCCCAGCGCAACGGTATCCGTGCCGTCCTTGAGTTTGAGTGTACTTGAGCGGTGACTCCCGACCATCCCCAGCCAAAGAAACTCAGTATGCTGGTCTTCATGCAGTGTACTTGAGCGGTGACTCCCGACCATCCCCAGCCGACTCCCCGCTCTGCCGCGGCCCTGATTAAGTGTACTTGAGCGGTGACTCCCGACCATCCCCAGCACAGCCAGAGGCGTGCGGTTATCCGTTTGCAGTGTACTTGAGCGGTGACTCCCGACCATCCCCAGCTCGACGGTGCCCAGCCAACGCCGATGAATTAGTGTACTTGAGCGGTGACTCCCGACCATCCCCAGCGAAAGACGCTCCGTCCCGCGCCAAACACTAAGTGTACTTGAGCGGTGACTCCCGACCATCCCCAGCACGCCAGAACCATCGTCGACGGCTTCAACGAGTGTACTTGAGCGGTGACTCCCGACCATCCCCAGCAAATCGAGGTACGGCTCCGGCTGCGTCATGAGTGTACTTGAGCGGTGACTCCCGACCATCCCCAGCGGATTCTCTCGACAGACACCTCTGCGCCAAAGTGTACTTGAGCGGTGACTCCCGACCATCCCCAGCTTCGCCGGTACCGGAACGGACATGAGCGGAAGTGTACTTGAGCGGTGACTCCCGACCATCCCCAGCGCACCCCGGCAAGGCTTCCGAATATTCCTAAGTGTACTTGAGCGGTGACTCCCGACCATCCCCAGCCCGCCTCTCCATGGACATGACAGCGGGAGAAGTGTACTTGAGCGGTGACTCCCGACCATCCCCAGCTTCTCGTACATTTCGGCCTCATTCACCTCTAGTGTACTTGAGCGGTGACTCCCGACCATCCCCAGCGAGCAGCGGTGGGGGTACGACCCGGCGCGCAGTGTACTTGAGCGGTGACTCCCGACCATCCCCAGCGACTCAAAGGGATACGCGGTGTTGCTCGTCAGTGTACTTGAGCGGTGACTCCCGACCATCCCCAGCGACTCAAAGGGATACGCGGTGTTGCTCGTCAGTGTACTTGAGCGGTGACTCCCGACCATCCCCAGCAGGGGCAGCGGACAGTGGATGTGGCATTCAAGTGTACTTGAGCGGTGACTCCCGACCATCCCCAGCCTCCACTGAAGAGTCCCCACCGGATTGGTTAGTGTACTTGAGCGGTGACTCCCGACCATCCCCAGCTCCTCACTGGCAGGACCACAAACTCGCTGCAGTGTACTTGAGCGGTGACTCCCGACCATCCCCAGCCCCGGACGCTCATTAACGATTGGCCGTCTCAGTGTACTTGAGCGGTGACTCCCGACCATCCCCAGCGTTTCAGAGCCCATGTTGACGGCCGCATCGAGTGTACTTGAGCGGTGACTCCCGACCATCCCCAGCGAGCAGCGGTGGGGGTACGACCCGGCGCGCAGTGTACTTGAGCGGTGACTCCCGACCATCCCCAGCCAGCTTGCCCAGCTACAGGCAAGTGGAGAGAGTGTACTTGAGCGGTGACTCCCGACCATCCCCAGCGAAGCACGCCAGAGCGGTGAGGGGCAGCGAAGTGTACTTGAGCGGTGACTCCCGACCATCCCCAGCGGCGGAAGCGTGCTGCTTGTGCTCATCGTTAGTGTACTTGAGCGGTGACTCCCGACCATCCCCAGCGCGGGAGCGATAGCTACGGCGCGCCGGATGAGTGTACTTGAGCGGTGACTCCCGACCATCCCCAGCGGAACCGAGGATGAACTCTTCAGTGAGCGAAGTGTACTTGAGCGGTGACTCCCGACCATCCCCAGCTGCCCGCTCGCTTTCCACGTTCACCGCCTCAGTGTACTTGAGCGGTGACTCCCGACCATCCCCAGCTTGGTGTAGAGGGGTTGGGAGATCGTTCCGAGTGTACTTGAGCGGTGACTCCCGACCATCCCCAGCACGGCTCGAAAAGGAATGCCGGGTGCGGATGAGTGTACTTGAGCGGTGACTCCCGACCATCCCCAGCCAAAGTATCCAGCTGCTCCTCCGCGGCCAGCCGCTGTCTGCTGCGCTGCCAGGCGGTGGAGAAGACCGACACCGAGGCGGTGCGCTCCATCTCCGAGGCGGCGTTTCGCGAGTACGGACTGCCGCTGGCCATCCGCACCGACAACGGGCCGCCCTTCGCCACGCGCGGGGTGGCGGGGCTGTCGCGGCTGAGCCTGTGGTGGATGAAGCTGGGCATCGTGCCGGAACGTATCCAGCCGGGGCATCCGGAACAGAACGGCCGCCACGAGCGCATGCACCGCACCCTGGCCGCCGAGACGGCCCGGCCGCCCGAGGCCATAGGCCGCGTCGGCCAGCATCACGCCGCGCTCAACGCCTTCCTTACACGGCGAATCTGATCGAGAGCGATCTCCTGTTTGGTCTGAAAATGGATCTCCTCCGGCATCCCCGCCTTACGGCGAAGCTTCGCATCCCCGGCCCAGTTTTCGGGAAGATACAACTGATAACGCACCGGAAGACTGGCCTGCTCGGTGGTCAGCGACACGCTGACCGCGATCCGGCAGTTGTCCTGCTTGCCCACCTGTCCGCAATACTGCCGCGTCACTCCCACCCAATGAGTGCCCTTCTTCGGAAATCCCGTGTCATCTACGATCCAGGCGAGCAGAGTGTGCTCTCGCGTCATCACGGGCAGCATCTGTTCCCACACCTCTCTCAGCAGCGCTGCATCGCTCCAGACTGCATCGCCCACAATGTGGTGTAGCGACTGATGCATCCGGCGAACGTTACCGGGCGCCGGACACACAGCCATCGGCTCCACGTTCTTGCGTTCCAGAGGCAGCAGCAGTACCTTCTTGTAGCTCTCCATCGGAACCATGCGATCGGCGTGTCTGGCGCATCGCGTCAGCTGCTCCAGATACTTCTCAAAACGCCGCAATCGATCGCCGGAAGCTGCCAGGCGGCGCTCCATGGGCCCATCGTTAGCGGCATCTGTCTCTATGGGCCAGGAAAATCCACCGCAGAGAAATCACACTTATAACACAGTAGTACTCAAACGCTGTTGGAATACATCCGTACCGTGCGCAATAGCGTCGCCCGTTCAGGTCGAGAAGTTGGGGAAAGATAGAGCCTTCGTACACGGCATCAACCATTACGCGGCCCACGTAGGGTCTGTGGAACTCGGCATCACCCAGCCGCGCGTGGGTCGCGCCGATGACCGTCCAGAAGAACTGGCCTTAGAGTGAAACGAAACGCCATGAATGTTCGTCTCGCTAGGTATCGAGCTACGGCATCCATCGCGGCTGGGGTCTTCGGGGTGACGCGACATGTCTCTCTGGAGAGTGGTTGACATATATCGCCTTGCGATATATGCTCTGCCTCAGAACCTTGGAAGGCCAGTAATTTCCCTATCTCCGGCAATCCGCCATTTCTATAGGACACTATCCGTGATGGCTGCTAGATTGGCGGGCGCCGCAAATCCATCCTTGTTGGCGCGGGAGAACATCGCCACTTATTCGGTTGTGGTCTGAGATGTAAGTACGCCCCTCTAGACAAGCCCGTACCGATCGTCGTCATAACGGTCATGCCCATAGCCCATAGGCATGCCATACAGGACTTTCGTTGTCGGCGCCCCAACCCCGACGGTGCCACTCCACATCAAAATGCGGGAAAAGGCGCGCATTATGTCGCCTTCCAGCGATAGAACGTTTGCGGCTGATGGGATGCTTGCGACACCGGCTCCCCTTCATCCGTCCTCCCCCTCCGCCTGCACTTGCTGGCCTCCGTTGTGGGAGGACCCTCACTGCCTGTCGCTGATCGCGGACAACCAGATCGATGCAGTGTACACACCATAGCCAACGAATGGACAAATCGCTCGCTCCTGATTCTGCACCTTACGATCTCGACTAACTACACGCAATAGAAAGGAGATTATAAATAAATGCGGCATGTGATTACCATTGCATTGTTTGCTCTGATCGCGCTCTGTGCACACGTCACCGCCATCAGCACCACTCCAGTCACCCACGATGCCTTCTATTTCGCGGGCTGCGCCTTGACCATAGTGATGATCCTCAACAGTATCAAAGTGCTCCTGCCTAGCCCATAGACACGCACCACCACTAACGACAGCACCGCTTCTTCACGTCAGACGCAACCCCTACGGGCTCTGCGTCTTTTTTTCTCGCTACGCGATTCCGAGACGTTTCGCGGGGCCATACGGCAGCTATATTGGGGTGCGCTGGTTTTGTTCTTTACCGCAATTTCATCTTAGGCAGCCGTGTGTGCGTTGTGCGTTTCACGATCGGATTGCAGATCGCTGAACCCACTTCACATTCGGTTGACGGAAGAACACTTATTGAGAATTGCTCACGAACGACGAATAGACTGCGTCACGCTGAATAGGCCGGAAGCCCGATGATTCGATAGTCTTGCGAATGTCGGACGCCGTCGCGGTTACCCGGGTCCCCGCAGCACTAAGGACGTGCTCCTCAAGTAATACAGATCCGAAGTCATTCGCTCCCGCTTCTAACGCTTGGGAGGCGACTTGAAGACCCATCGTCGGCCAGCTAACTTGTACGTTTTGGATGTTGTCGAGCATGATTCTGGAAAGAGCGACGATCCGGATGTAGCGGTCGGCGGTGGCCTTATTAGGTACCACTCGCGCTAACAGCGTGTTAGTCGGCTGAAAAGGCCATGGTATAAATGCAGTAAAGCCGCCAGTTTCATTCTGTAGATCTCGCAAAGCTGTGAAATGAGCGTAGAGGTGTTTTGATGTCTCTCCGCAGCCAAACATCATTGTTGCGCTGCTCGGTAACCCCAATTGATGTGCGGAGCGATGAACTGAGAGCCAATCTGCTGATCCGCACTTGCGGCGGCTGATTGAGGAGCGGACTTCGTCGTGGAGGATTTCAGCGCCCGCTCCCGGCAAGGAATCCATACCAGCGTCCTTGAGCCGATGCAAAACTTCCTTAGTCGAAAGTCCAGAGAGAGTAGCGATGTTGAGAATCTCGGGCGCCGAGAAGCAGTGCAGATGGATTCCATATTGGCGCTTAATGCTTTCCAATAGATCCACATACCAGTCGAGGGTGAGTTGAGGATGTAGTCCACCTTGAATCAGAATTCCCCTCGCCCCTTCTGCGATGGCCTTATCGATCTGTAGTTCGAGGGCGGCGCGCGAAAGCACATAGGCTTGTCTATGGCCAGACGAGCGATAAAACGCGCAGAAGCTGCAAGCCGCTGTACAGACATTCGTGTAATTTATGATCGGATCAAGAGAATAGGTCACGACCGTTGGGTCGTGCATCCTCAGTCTAATTGCGTGAGCGGTAGAAATGAGCGCCGTCGCGTCCGATGCGGACAAAGCAGCATCAAACTCCTCAAGAGAGGAAATTGAGCTGAGAGTCATTGAAATAGCCTCCTGTGTGGACGCTGGAAAGTTTTTGTGATTGTAGCACGCGAGCTGAATCGCTCTCAGCCCATAGATGCGCGGTCGGTAGGCAAATCATGCCTCCGCGTCTTCTGTCACAAACTCCGGCCATCTCAAGGCTACTCCTGCCATCCATGCGCAGATGGTTAACGCTAGGGAGGTAGTGAGTACGGCAGTCGACGTACCAGAAGTAATGAATTGCGAGCTGACGGCTGCAAATTTGGCTCCATTACTCGCTTGAGAAAACAGGTCAATCCCGGCGTATAAGCCAACAGCGAAGATCAACACCATCATTGCGGTGAACGATAGCAGCATCTCCTTCATCATTTTTTTTCCATAGAATGTGTTCTCACCAACGATCTCTGATGAGAATGCGATTGCTATGATGTAGAGGTCACCGCTCTCGAACGGACCACGCCAGTTCCAGGAGTGAACGAATACTCCGCAGAGCACATACCGAAGGATAAATGGAGTCATAGATATCATTGCCGTGAATAACAGCCACTGGAAAAGAGGTTTCCACGGTTGCATCCGACGCATGCGCTGGTCTGTGGTAGCACTAGTGGTTAGCATATGATTTCCTACGCGACCTCCACGGGATTGGGTGGCGTAACCTGTGCTCGGAAGTCAACCACGAAATCAGCTAGTTCATCGAAGAAGGTGTCGTGGGTGACAATAGCAACGGCTTCTCCATGTCCTAGGCGTGCGATAACCCACTCTTGCACCTTCCCCACAGCGCTGTAGTCAATACCGCAAGTCGGCTCGTCGAGAATGGTGAGCGCAGCGTGATCTGGAACGCATGCAATGGAAAGGAGACGTGCCTGACGAGGGTGCAGCGAAGCCGGCTTTTCAGTTCCGGCAAGCTCGGCCCAAGTCAGTCTTGCTGCGATGTCCAGATTACTGACGAGTCGGGCTGCGAGCTCCATCTCTTTTCGAGCTGTTGGTGCGATGAAATGCAAATACGGGTCTTGGGCCACGTAAAATGTGTCCTTTGGAGCATGGACAACGCCCGTACAATGGAGTGCTCCGATCAGCGCTAGCATTGCTGATGATTTCCCACTTCCATTCGGCCCTTTGAGCACGACACAGTCGCCTGCGTGGATCGTCACATTGAATTCACTCAGTACCCGACGACCGTCGCGGCAAACGGCTACATCGGTCATCGACGCTACAATTCGATCAGAGGGCGCGTGCGAGCGCGTAACGGCTAGCGGTGGCAGCAGCCCATTGTTCTCCAGGAAGCTCCTGTCGAGCAGTTGATCCGCGCAATTCTCATCGGCTGTGAGTTTTCCGTCGGTCAACTGGACCACCCTTTCGATCAGTACAGGAAAACCGGAGAGCCACTGGTCCGTCACGATTACGGACCTGGTGGTTTGGCGGCAGAGGGTCTTCACCGCCAAAGCAAATTCTGCACGACCTATAGAATCAAGATGATCAGAGGGCCGGTCAAGAAGGAGAAGCGGCTGTTGTCCGGAGAGCAAGCACGCAAGGTGGAGGCGCATCTGTTCACCGCCAGACAGGGTAGTAATGCTGCGAGCCCATAGTTCTGAAATACCCATAGCACAGGCGGCCTCGCTAGCCTTCATATGATCACCGCCGGATCTGAGTAGGAGTTCCTCGCCAACGCTTAGTGCCGCGAATTCTGGCTGCAGATCGGGGCATATGTAGGCGGCATAGTGTGCGTAATCCATTGTTGTGTGCCCTGCGGCCTGAAAACGAGTGCCAGCCAGCAATAGGCCTCCCTCAAAGTGTCCTGTGATGGTTGGTATGATTCCGCTACATAATCGCATAAGCGTAGTCTTGCCGGAGCCATCCCTTCCGCATAGCAGCAGTAGCTCGCCAGTGTGAACTGTCAGCGATACCTGCTTGATGGAATCTTCGCGCCGGGGGGTCCCGTACCATACGGAACAGCCTTCGGTAGTCACGATGGCCTCGGAGCGGGTCGTCACCTTTCGAGAATGTCCGACCCCATCGAGGGCTCGAGCATAGTGCGCGGTGCCTATTCTGTGTATCAGTCTATGGATAAGCCCGTAGACAATTGCCGACACGGTACGGACATAGTTGTTCCGCTGCCGTGGGCTGACCACAACACGCCAGCTAAACGACGTAAAGTAGCGTTTGCTCTTTATCGCGATTAACAGCAGAGTGATGTCAAATTGCACTTGCTGGAGCGCCCGGAGCGGGCGACGCAAGCGCGGCCGCCAGTTCTCGGGCGCAGCTTCATAGATCTCCCTGATTGATGTTGAGTATACGAATGCCAGTCCAAAGAACTGCATTGCGATGAGCCGGAGGGTAGGGGGAATGGCATCCTCACTCCTCCAAGTGATCTGCTGGTAGTGGTGAACGGAAAAACCACTAACCATGAAGCAAACCAATGTCGCCCCTACAGAGGCCAAGAGAAGCCGCGGGTAGAGCAACGGCGAAAGCACGACGGCGAGAACAGAGAATAGCGCTATCCATTCAAGGTAGGCTAGCCTGTAGATGGCAATGGGAAGATTAGCTCCTAGCAGCATGATAATAACTCTCAGGAAGACTGGCATGCGTGCATAGAGGTGCCAACTCCGTTTTGAAATGTTGCTTCCTCCCATAGTCTCCTATGCTAGGGAAATGCCGCCTTCGCGCGCGGTGGTTGTGAAGGCTGCCAATATATACAGTCCGAGAATACAGGACGTCGTATTGCCGAGGAACCATCCAATCCCCGTCCCCAATAAGGCCTGTGGCCAGCTCTGGTGCAGTGTGAATACCTGCCCCCAGGACCCAAGCAAGGCGCTACAGAGAGACGCGAAGGTCACTATGATCGAGGCCAGAACAAAGTCACGCCTGCTTCTCACCGACATGTTAAGGAGGAGCGATGGCGCGATCAAGAGGACGGCAAATGGTCCAATGTATCCCCATAATCCCATATGAAACTTATTCATGATATAGGCGATGATGAAGACAATACAGAGGACCATAAAAAGACGCCATCCTCTTATGGTCAAATGTGGTTCGCCTTTTGAACCGTCGAGATCGTCTGTGGTTCCCATAGTTGGGTCAATGTGAAACAAAGTGAAGAGGACGGATGGTAGAAACGCGTTAGTTACCCCGCCAGCTATGAGATTCATGATAATGTCGCGCAAGCCCCATCCGCCATAACAGATAATTCCAGCCAGGTACGCCCCAAGGCCGCCAACAATCAGGCCGCGCCACTTACCCAACCAGATACCCGCGATCAGTTGAAGTGCGGCTGGAAACCAGAGAAATGATGCTCCTTTGGCAGTGGGGCTACTGGTGACGCTCATGAGAATTGCACCCAGAGTCGCGATCGTGACAGTAAAGTAGACAGCCGCTGTGTCTAGAAGTGCTGGATCTCGATCACTCTTTATGGCGGTAGTGGACGACATGGCGGGATGCTCCTTTCGAGCCACGAGGGAGATGGTGCAAAAGTGTACCATGGCTAGAAAGCATCAGGTTGATATTTAATCGGCAAAAGAATGGAGAGTGTACTCTCTCGATACGAGGGACCACCAGTCGGTACTCGCGTGAATAACATTGTGCCCTGCCCAGACTATGCACCTGTTGAAAGGTGGCGTTAGGGGCGTGTAATTGGCGGGATTCCGGCCTGCATCTTGAGTTCCGTGTTGTGCGAAGCCGCAATGGAGCGATTGGCGAGGTACGGCGCAAGTCGGGTTAGACCCAACCCAAATGAGCCGACTCAGCCGACCTGGTTATGGACATCGGGTCTTGCGGACCTCGGACCAGGTTCGGTAGGCGCAAGAGGTTGTGGGCGGTACAGGCTGCAGACGAATAGCCAAGCCACTTTAGCGATTTCTCGGAGCTCCATTTAATTCGTTGGCCCGGTTAGCTTCAGTCAGGCAAAGATTTCTTATTAGCCAACGGCAGCGGAGGCTGACGGCTTAGCACGGCTGCCGGGCCGTGTGGCGATCCAGATTGTTCCGCTCCTTGGCGAATCGACTGCGATTAGCGACTCGACAGTTCGCGGCGCAAAGGAGGGCAGAATCAGAGTACTTGGCAGGGATTATGCATAGCGCATTCGAGAGCATCCCCCGACTACAAAATCGTCGACACTCGACCGTTTTCGGGTCCGGAGGCGAATCGCAAACTATTGAAAATAAATGGTCGGGGAGAGAGGATTTGAACCTCCGACCCCCTGGTCCCGAACCAGGTGCTCTACCAGGCTGAGCCACTCCCCGAACGCGTTGGATGGAAGCGAGCGCGGGGAAGGTCCTGGAGCCGTTCCCGATCCTGCGTCCGCTATGCTCTTGAGTGTATCAAAGGATCGACGGAAGGCGCGCGGAGAATGATGCGCTGCGCCGCGCCGGCCTTCGCGGCGGCGCCTTCGGTTCTCTCTCGACAGAGGAGTTTGCCGGAAGACCGGCGGCCGTGACTCCACGCGACGAAATCGACTTTGGTTCCATCCGCGTGCTCGACGGCGGACTGGCGACGGAACTGGAGCGGCGCGGCTGCGATATTTCGGGGCCGCTGTGGTCCGCCCATGTCCTCGATTCAGCCCCCGAGACGATCGCTGCCGTGCATCTGGAGTACCTGCGGGCCGGCGCGGACTGCATTGCGACGGCGAGCTACCAGGTGTCGGCAAGAGGATTTGGGGAAGCGGGACGGACGGCGCAGGATGCGGAGCGGGCGCTGCGGCAATCCGTGGAAATCGCCGAGCAGGCAAGGGCAGCGTATGCGCGGGAGAGCGGCCGGCGCGCATGGATTGCCGTGTCGCTCGGTCCGTATGGCGCGGCGCTGCACAACGGCGCGGAATATCACGGTCGATACGAGATTGGATTGGACGAGCTCACAGCGTTTCACGCCGAGCGGCTGGCTATTGCCGCGCAGACCAGCGCCGACATGGTGGCGCTGGAGACGATTCCGTCGCTTGAAGAGGCGCGGGCCATCCTGCGGGCGCTCGAGTCGTTGCCGGAGCTCCAGTCGGCGTGGATCTCGTTCACCTGCCGCGACGGCCGGCATGTGGCGCACGGGGAGGAGATGCGAGACTGCGCGGAGGCTGTCGCCGCGTCTCCGCAGGTGTTGGCTGTCGGCATCAACTGCACCGCGCCCCATCTGGTGAGCGAACTGATCCGCGAGGCTCAGCGCGGAGCAGGCGGTCGCCGGCCAGTGATCGTTTACCCGAACTCAGGTGAAACGTGGGACGCGACGACGCGAAGCTGGAGCGGCGAAGCGGACACGAAACGCTATGGCGAGATGGCCGCAGAGTGGTTTGAGGCGGAAGTCCAGGCCGTGGGCGGATGCTGCCGCACCGGGCCGGATCATATTGCAGAAGTGGCCCGCGCCGCAAAGGCGAAGGCCGCTCGCTCATGATGAAAGCAGGGAAAAATCCGGCGGGCGGCGCGTTCTACACGCTGCTGCCGATGTTGTTGAACTCAGTGCGCAAATGAGACGCAAGAGTGCTCATCGCCACAATAGACCCCAGGGCAATCACGGCTGCCACCAGGGCGTATTCAATCAGATCCTGCCCTGATTCTTCGCAAACAAACCGCTTCCACGACTGTTTCATTGTCAGCATTGTCAGCATTTTCTCCAGTTTTTAAGGGCATGCGGGGAGCCGCGAGCCGTTCTGTAAGTCGTTACTGAAGAATAACGGCGGTACGACGGAGCAA
>Ga0335074_10010209_pt1 | contig 13126 bp, 11 predicted proteins | sample Lox_Sample_23_FD_206715 | JGI IMG/M metagenome (GOLD analysis project Ga0335074, IMG submission 206715) | Soil microbial communities from Loxahatchee National Wildlife Refuge, Florida, United States - Lox_Sample_2.3 | ecosystem: Environmental > Terrestrial > Soil > Wetlands | place: USA...
GTGGTCGCGGACTCCGAGGGCACGATCCACCGGCGGGGAGAACTCAGATGAGCATCGCGAACGCGGACCAGGCCGAGCGCTGGAACTCCGGGGAGGACCTCGCCCACTGGCTCGCCCATCAGGCCCGATACGACCGGATGAACGAGCCGTTCGCGGCCCTGCTCCTCGCCGCCGCCGGCCTCCGGCCGGGCCGTCACGTGCTCGACGTGGGGTGCGGCTGCGGGGCCACGACGGTCGCCGCCGCGCGGGTCATCGCGCCCGGCCAGGCGGTCGGCCTCGACCTGTCCGGCCCGATGCTGGCCAGGGCCAGGGCCGCGGCCGAAGCGGCCGGCCTGCCCAACGCGGTGTTCCAGCAGGGCGACGCGCAGGTCCACCCCCTGGAGGCGGCCAGGTTCGACGCCGTCATATCCCGCTTCGGGACGATGTTCTTCGGCGACCCGGTCGCCGCCTTCGCGAACATCCGGTCGGCGACCCGCCCCGGTGGACGCCTCGCCTTCGTGTGCTGGCAGCCGTTGGCCGCCCAGCAGTGGCTGCTGGTGCCCGGGGCTGCTCTCGCCGAGCACGTGCCGCCGCCCGCCGGCTTCGGGTCCGGTGACGGGCCCGGCATGTTCGCGTTCTCCGACCCGGACCGGCCCCGCGAGATCCTGGTCGCGGCGGGCTGGCGGGACATAGAGATCACCGCCGAGCACGCCTCGATCCTGGTCGGCGGGGGCGGGAGCGTCGAGGACGCCGTCGAGTTCATGCGCACCGGGTCGATGGGGCGGATGATGCTCGCCGGAGCCGACGCCGGCACGTTCGACCGTGCCATCGCCTCGGTGCGGGCCGCGCTGGCCCCGTACGCAGACGCCGAGGGCGTGCGCCTGGGCGCGGGGGTGTGGCTCGTCCAGGCCGCGGCCTGACCGGCGGCAGGCCGGTTCCCGCGCCGGGCCGGAAACCGAGCCGGGCCGGGAGTTACGAGGCCGGGTGACCAGGGTCGGCCGAGAGCGCCGGGCGGGCTTCGGCCAGACGGCCGGGATAGAAGCGGCGCGCCGTTTCCATCACCTCATCCAGGCCCGGCCACCAGGGACCGTACCGCAGCGAGCCGAGGGCCCGCAGGACGCCCGCGGCCTGCTGGGCGGGCTGCTGGCCGGGCGGCAGGGCGGACTGCGGGGCCGCGGGGACGAACACGACGCGGTGCGGCCGGGCCGAACGCAGCGGGCCCAGGTGGAAGTCCGGTTCGGGATCACCGGTGCCGAGCCGTTCGGCGCCTAGGACCAGGTAGTAGTCGGGCCACTCGAACAGGCCCGCCCGCCAGGCGGTCACGGCCCTGGCCGCCTCCTGCTCGAACGCGGCCGGGCCCGGCTGCCGCGACACGTCCCACATCGCCCGCCAGCCGGCGGCCACCGCGGCGAGCGGATCGGCGGGTACCAGCGCGTAGGGTGACCCGGCCCGTCCGGCCCGCCGCAGCGCACCGGCGGCCGCCTGCAGGCCGTCGCCGTCGTCATCGGCGGGATCCCCGGGCTGGATCAGGGCCACGTTCATGGACCGGCCGACGGCGGCGAGGACCTCGGCCGGGGCCGGGCCGGCCAGGACCACCACGGTGCAGGCGCTGTGTCGCATCGGCCTGATCGTAGTCGCCGGGTCCGCCCGGCCTAGCGCGGGCTCAGGCCGGCCTGGCGCAGGTAGGCGAGCTGCGCGAGGAAGTGCCGGGTCCCGCCTCCCTCGTGCCCGCTGTAGGGGTAGACGGCGATGTCCTTGGGCCCCGCGTAGTGGTTGAAGGCGGCGAAGATGGTGGACGGCGGGGTGATGGTGTCGGTCAGGCCCACGGAGAACAGGGCGGCCGCGCGGGCGCGCCTGGCGTGGTTGACCACGTCGATGTAGGCCAGGGTGGCGAAGACCTGGTCCACCCGGTCCGGGCGCACCTTGCAGTAGTCGGCGAGCTCGCGGTACGGGCTTGTGTCGGTCACCTCGAGGGCGCGCTGCGGATGGGCGAGGAACGGGACGTCGGGCAGGGTCGCGGCGATCCCGCCGGCCAGGTGCGCGGCCGCGATCGCGAGGCCGCCGCCCTGGCTGGCCCCCGTGGTGACGATCGGCCGGCCCGCACTCCCGGGCCAGTTCCGGGCCGCGTCTACCGCGCGCGCCGCGTCGACGAACAGGCGGGTGTAGTAGTGGCTGCGCGGGTCCATGATGCCGCGGGTCATGAACCCCGGCGTGCTCGGCGCGCCGGTATCGTCCGGGTCGGGGGTGTCGGCGCTGCGCCATGAGCCCCCCTGCCCGCGGGTGTCCATGACCAGGTGCGGGTGCCCGGCACAGCTCCATTTCAGCCAGTCCAGCGGGTCGCCGCGGCCACCCCCGTAGCCGATGTACTCGACGACCAGCGCGGCGTCCTGAGCCACCTGGTGCGGGTCGAGCAGCCAGGCCCTGATCGGGTCGCCGGCGTAGCCGGCGAAGGTGACGTCGTAGACGGCGGCGTGCCGGGCGGGGCTCTCCACCGCCTGGAACGACGGCTCGGCCGGGTGCTCGCGCGCCGCGTCCAGCTGGCCGGCCCAGAACTCGTCGAAGTCATCGGGCTCGGCGACCTCGGGTGCGTACCTGCGCAGTTCGGACAGCGGGAGATCAACGAGCATGGCGGCCTCATATCGTCGGGGTCGGCAAGGTTAGGCGCGCGCAGCCGGTACAGCATCCCCAGAATGCGCCGTGCCGACGATACCTGGCCCGGGTCGGCGTAGGTAGAATCGGACAGCAGGAAACTTTTCCGAAACTTTCGAAGATGTGGGGACCCCCTGGAGGTGGCCGTGCCGTCCGGGCCCATCCGGGTAGCGATCGTGGGGACGGGCGGCATCGCCCGGGTTCACGCCGCGGCGCTGCGGCCCGACCCGGCCACGGCGGCCCGCGGGCCGGGCCCGGACGGCGGCATCACGGACCCGGCTTCGGCGGTGTTCGTCACGGACCCGGCTTCGGCGGTGCTCGTCACGGAGCCGGCTTCGGCGGTGCTCGTCGCCGCCGCCGACGTCGACGGCGGCCGGCTGGCGGCCTTCGCGCGCGAGCACGCGGTGCCCGCGACCTTCGGCTCCCTCGACGAGTTGCTCCGCCAGGCCCGCCCCGACCTGGTGCACATCTGCACGCCGCCGCACGCGCACCACCGGCAGGCGCTGGCCTGCCTGCGCGCGGGCGTGAGCGTCCTGGTGGAGAAGCCGCCCGTGCTCAGCCTGCGCGAGTTCGACGAGCTCATCGCGGCCGAACCGAACGCCGACGGCCCGGGCCCCTGGTTCGCCAGCGTCTACCAGCACCGGTTCGGGCCCGCGCAGCGCCGGCTGAGGGCGCTGGCCGCCAGCGGGGAGCTCGGCCGCCCGCTGCTGGCCGTGTGTCACACCACCTGGTTCCGCGATCAGGCGTACTACGACGTCGCGTGGCGCGGCCGGTGGGATACCGAGGGCGGCGGTCCCACCCTGGGCCACGGCATCCACCAGATGGACATGCTGCTCGACGTGCTCGGCGACTGGGCCGAAGTCCGCGCGATCGCCCGCCGCCAGGCCCGCCGGACGCAGACCGAGGACGTGTCGCTGGCGCACGTCACCTTCGCCAGCGGCGCGGTCGCCAGCGTGCTCAACAGCGTGCTGTCGCCGCGCGAGGAGAGCTACCTGCGCTTCGACTTCTCCCGGGCCAGCGTGGAGGTGAGGCACCTGTACGGGTACACCGACGACGACTGGCGGATGACCCCCGCCCCGGGATGCCCGCCGCCGGGCTGGCCCGCGCCGCCGGGCCCGGCCGGGCCGCCGAACCCGGGGCCGAGCCCAGCCACCCAGAGCGGGCACCGGAGCCAGTTCGCCGAGGTCCTGGCGTGCCTGGCGGCCGGGCGCCGGCCGCCGGTGAGCCCGGGCGAGAGCCGCCGCACGCTGTCCCTGGTGGCGGCGATCTACGCCGCGGCCTTCACCGGCCGGCCGGTGACCGCCGCGGACCTGGTGCCCGGGTCGCCGTTCTACGACCGGATGGACGGCGGCCGGGCGCCGTGGTGATGTCCGTCCGCGACGACCACGCCAGCGTCCAGGCCCGGTGGGACGGCGCCGAGTTGTTCCGTTACGTCTACCGGCCGGACGATCCGCCCCTGGAGTCTCCCCGGCCGTACCTTCACCCGGTGCGCACCCTGGCCGGGGAGCTGGTCACCGACTGCCGTCCCGCGGATCACCCGTGGCACAAGGGGATCTCCTGGTCGCTGCCGAACGTCGGGACCGAGAACTTCTGGGGCGGTCCCACGTACCGCCGGGGCGACGGTTACCTCCAGCTCGACAACAACGGCACCATCCGCCACGACCGCTTCGGCGCGGTGGGCGCGGTCGGCGCGGACGGCCGCCGGGCCGGCCTGGCCGAGCAGCTGACCTGGCTGACCGCGGCGGGCGAGGCGCTGTTCGCCGAACGACGCGAGATCACCGCGACCGTGGTGCGGGACCGGAGCGCCTGGTCGTGTTCGTTCGGCACCATGGTGCGTAACGTCAGCGGCGGGATGGTCGTGCTGGGCAGCCCGACCACGCAGGGCCGGGAGAACGCCGGCTACGGCGGGCTGTTCTGGCGCGGGCCGGCCGCGTTCGCCGGCGGGCGGGTGCTGACGCCGGAGGGGGCCGGCGGGGACGAGGTCATGGGGTGGCGCGGGCCGTGGCTGGCCTTCGCGACCCCGGCCGCCACGCTGATCTTCCGCGATTCGCCGGCCAACCCGGGCTTCCCGTGCCGGTGGTTCGTGCGCACCTCGCCGTATGCGTGCGTGTGCCCGGCGCCGTTCTTCGCCACCGAGGTCCCGGTGCCCGCCGCGGCCGAGCTGGCCCTGCGGTACGAGGTGGTCGTCGCCACCGGGGAGCTGGACATCGGCGCTTGCGAGGCCGTTCATGACTGAGTCCGACTCGTTCCCCGGCGGCACCGCGCTGACCGTGCTGGACGTCTACGACTGGATGGCGCCGGACGGCCTGCGCGGCGGCTCGGCGCACGTGCACCTGGCGTCGGCGGAAGGCTACGTCGTCCTGGCCGGGCGCGGGCGGCTGCAGGCCCTCGGCGCGCGGGGGTACGCGGAATCGGAGCTCCGCCCGGGTGACTGCGTGTGGTTCACGCCCGGGATCATCCACCGGCTGGTCCACGAGGGCGGGCTGCGGCTCCTGGTCATCATGCAGAACGCCGGCCTGCCCGAGGCGGGGGACGCGGTGCTGACGTTCCCGCCCCAGATCCTGGCCGACCCCGCGGCGTACGCCCGGGCCGCCGCGCTGCCGGCGGACGGCACGCCGCGGGCCAGCGCGCTGGAGGATGCCGCACGCAGGCGGCGGGACCTCTCGATCGAGGGCTACGTCGCCCTCAGGGACCAGGGGCCTGCCGCGCTCGAGGGGTTCTTCGCCGCCGCGGTGCGGTTGGCGGCCGCGCGGGTGCCGCAGTGGCGGGAGCGGTGGCAGGCGGGAGCGCTCGGCGCCGCGGTGCTGACCGGCCGCCACCTCGACCAGATCGCCGGCGGCGACGCCGCCCACCTCGCGGCCGGCGTCCTGCGCCAGATCGCCCGCCCGTCCGGGCCGCGCGACTACGGCATGTGCGGCCTGCTCACCCGCTATGACCCGGGCACCGCCGTCGCGAGGTGAGCGGCGGCGCCCGGGTCAGCCCCTGATCGCGCCGACGAGGCCGCCGACGAGCCTGCGCTGCGCGAAGACGAAGATGGCGAGCGCGGGGATCATCGACAGCGCGGTGAACGCGTAGACCCGCGCGGTGTCCTGGGTGTAGGTGGACTGGAAGTTAGCCACGGCCAGCGGCAGGGTGTAGTGATCCTGGCTGGTGAAGATCACCAGCGGCAGCAGGTAGGCGTTCCAGCTCGTGACGAAGGCCAGGATGCCGACGGTGATCAGGGCGGGCCGGGACAGCGGCACCAGGACCCGCAGGAAGAACCGGATCCGGGTGGCGCCGTCCACGATCGCGGCGTCCTCCAGCTCGCCCGGGATGGAGCGCATGAACGGGCGCATGATGACGATCGTGACCGGGAGCGAGAAGGCCGCCTCCGGCAGGGCCACGCCGAACAGGTTGTCGTTCAGGCCCAGCTGCTGCAACTGCAGGAACAGCGGCAGGGCCGCGGTGTTGAGCGGGAACAGCAGCCCCGCCACGAACAGCAGGAACAGCCCCTCGCGCCCGCGGAACGTGTAGCGGGACAGCGCGAAGGCCGCCATCGAGCCGAGGGCCACGGCGAGCCCGGTCGCGATCACGGCGATCACCATGCTGTTGTAGACGGCCTGCCAGAACAGCGCCGAGGTGGCGATCGTGGCGTAATTGCCCAGCACCCAGGGGTGCGGCAGCGCGTTCGGGTCGGCGTTGAGCTGGGCCGTGGTGCTGAAGCCGCCCACGATCATGTACAGCATCGGCGCGAGCGTGACGGCCAGCACGAGCAGGATGACCAGGTAGCTGGCGGGCACCGAGAGCCAGGTGCGGCGCTCGCGGATCACGTCCCGGCGCCCCGGCCGCCGGCCCAGCCTGGCGTTCAGCGCGGCCATCTCACCCGACCGCCCGGGTCAGCGCGCCTTCGGTGTCGCGGCGCAGCGCGTAGCGCTGGTAGGCCAGCGCGAAGACCAGGGAGATGACGAACAGCACCACCGAGACCGTGGCGCCGTACCCGAACTGCGTGCGCTCGACGCCGTTGATGTACTGGTAGGTCAGGATCGTGGTCGACGCGTTCGCGGGGCCGCCCATGGTCATGATCCACACCAGGTCGAACAGCTGGAGCGAGCCGATCACCGACAGGAAGATCCAGATCCTGACCGTGGGGCCGAGCAGCGGCAGCGTGATCCGCCTGGTCGCCTGCCACGGCGTGGCCCCGTCGATGGCCGCCGCCTCGCGCAGCTCGGACGGGATGCCCTGCAGGCCGGCCAGCAGCAAGACCACGCCGAAGCCGATGTACTTCCAGGTGGCCACGACGAACACCGTGTACAGCACGAGCGTGGTGCTGGCCAGCCAGTAGTGGGTCAGGCCGCCGAGGCCCAGGTGCTTGAACAGCGCGTCGACGGGCCCGCCCGGCTGCAGCAGCTCGTACCACATCACCGCGGTCGTCGCCTCGGACAGCACGAACGGCGCGAACACGGCGAGCCGCAGGAACGTCCGGCCGCGCATCCGGCGGTTCAGCAGGAGCGCCAGCCCGATGCTGACGGGGAGCTGGATCAGCACCGACAGGACGGCGATGATCACGTTGTGCTCGATGGCCTGGTGGAACACCGGGCCGGTCAGCACGCCCCCGTAGTTCTGCAGGCCGATGAAGTCGCTCAGCGGCCCGAAGCCGTTCCAGTTGTACAGGCTGTACCAGGCGGCGAAGATCATCGGGACGATCACGAACCCGACGAACAGCACGATCGCCGGGGCGAGCAGCACGGTCAGCTCGGCCAGCTTGCGCAGACCGCGCCGCTGGCGCGGTGAGCGGGATCCGGCGGCGGCCGGGCGGGATATCGTCTCCCGCCCGGCCGCCGCCTTCGCGCTCTGGGTGCGCGCCATCAGTGGCCGGAGCTGCTGCTCACCGAGTTGATGATGGTCGAGTTGCTGCCCTTGCCCGCGAAGAAGTCCGCGAGCGCGTTGTCCAGCGCCTGGCCCGCGGTGGTCGGGAAGGCGATGTCGAAGTACTCCGCGTCGTAGGCGGCGTCGGCGTGGGCCTTCGCGGCCGCCTGCAGCGCCGGGTTGGTCAGCACGGCCTCGGCGGAGCTGTTCGCCGGGAGCCCGACGTTCGCCTTCTGCACCAGTTCCTCCTGGACCGGGGTGCTGTCGATGTACTGGAGGAACTCATCGCACGCCGGCTCGGAGGCCCCGGTGGTGCAGGAGAACCCGTCACCGCCGGACAGCACGGCCGTCGGGTTGCCCGCGCCGCCCGGAACCTGGGGGAACGGGAACCAGCCGAGGTCATTCAGGATGCTCGCGTTGGAGGTCAGGGCCGGGACGACGCTGGTCTCCCAGTCACCCTGCAGCTCCATCGCGGCCTTGCCGTTGGCCAGCAGGCCGGCCGAGCTGCCCGCGCCGGTCTGGGCCTGGGTGGCATTGAACCCGCCCTGGAACGGGTTGGTGCCCATGAACGCGGTCAGGTCCGTGGTGGCCTGGGAGAAACACGGCGCGGTCATGTTGACGGCCTTGATGGACGACTGCAGGACGGACTGCGAGCACAGCCTGACCGCGAAGTACTCCCAGTAGAACGCGTCCGGCCAGCGGCTGCCGCCGCCGAGCGCGATCGGGGTGAACCCGGCCGCCTTGAGCTTGGCGTCATCGGACTCGAGCTGGGCGATCGTGGTCGGCGGGGCGGTGATGCCGGCCTTGGCGAACAGGTCCTTGCGGTACCAGAAGCCCACCACGTGCTGATCGTACGGGATGCCGTACTGCGCCCCGTTGACCTGCCAGCCGGCGGCGGCCGGGCCGAGCTCGCTGATCCAGCTCGACGAGAGCGAGCTGAGGTTGGCCAGCTTGCCGGAGGTGTACTGGGTGGCCTCCTGGCCGCCGCCCCACTGCTGGAAGATGTCCGGCGGGTTGTCCGACTTCAGGGCGATCGGCATCTTGGTGGTGAACAGGTCGCTCTGGATCGGGACGACGGTGATCGTCACGTTCGGGTGGGTGGCGTGGAAGGCGGCCGCGACGCTCTGCCAGACGCCCAGGAGGGGCTGGGTGTTGCCGTTGTTCCACCAGGTGAGGGTGACCTTGGCGCTGCTGCTCGACGAGCTCGAGCTGGTACTGGTACTTGACGTGCTGCTACTGCTACTGCACGCGGCGATCGCGACTGCCGTGGCCACCGCGACGGCGACGATGACAGGTCTCCTGGAACCTCGCATGCGACTCTCATCTCCTGACGATGCCGAGGAATTCCTATGGCCGGGTCTGCTAGCGGGCGGGCCTCCTGGCGCTGCCGAAAGCGGCGGACGCGCATCACGAATGACGTCCGCGTGATGTTCCGAAAGTTTAGGTAATCTTTCGGAAATGCCGTTATCATAGGAACGCTGAAGTCAGCCGGTCAACCCTTCGTTTCGGATTCGTTACAGTCTCTGTGGGCTGCAACAACCGTGTGACCTTGGATTCATGATCTCTACCTCAGGGCTTGAGTTACGATAGCTGGATCGATTAGTTTCGGATTGCCCGACCCGCAGAAGGGGCGGCGGCAGGAGGGTACCGAGGTGCCGAGCACGAAACCGACCGGGACCGGGCGCGCAGAGCCGGCCAGCCGGAAACGCCGGACCACCATGGCCGCCATCGCGGCCGAAGCGGGCGTTTCGCTGCCCACGGTGTCCAAGGTGGTGAACGGGCGGCCCGACGTGGCGCCGAAGACCCGGGCCCTGGTGGAGCGGCTGCTCTGGGAGCGGGAGTACCAGCGCCCGGGCCCGCGGCGCGGGCGGCGTTCGGGGCTGGTCGACCTCATCTTCAACGGGCTGGACAGCCCGTGGGCGGTGGAGATCTTGCGCGGGGTGGAGGACTGGTGCGCCGGTCACTCGATGGGCGCCGCGGTCTCGTCGGTCCGGCACGGCAACGCCCGGCCCGCCAGCTGGACCAGCGCGCTGGCGAGCCACGACACCGACGGCGTGATCCTGGTGACCTCCGAGCTCACGATTCCCCAGCTGCGACAGGTCCGCGAGGAAGGCATCCCGCTGGTGGTCGTGGATCCGGTCAGCCTGCCCGATCCCGACCTGCCCAGCGTGGGCGCGACCAACTGGGCGGGCGGGCTGGCCGCCACCGAGCACCTGGTCAGCCTGGGCCACCGCAGGATCGGCGCGATCACCGGTCCCGCCGAGTACCTCTGCAGCCGCGCGCGAGTGGACGGTTACCGCTCGGCACTGGAGCGGGCCGGCCTCGGGTTCGACCAGGCGCTGGTGCGCCACGGGGACTTCTACCACGAGGGCGGTTTCGCGCGCGGCGGGGAGCTGCTCGACCTGGCGGAGCGCCCGACGGCGATCTTCGCGGGCAGCGACCAGCAGGCGCTCGGGGTGTACGAGGCCGCGCGGCAGCGGGGCCTGCGGATCCCGCAGGACCTCTCCGTAGTCGGGTTTGACGACCTGCCCGCCGCGCGGTGGGTCTCGCCCCCGCTGACGACGGTGCGGCAGCCGCTGGCCGACATGGGGCGCGTGGCCGCCGAGATGCTGGGCGATCTCATCGAGGGCGTCCCGCTGCGCAGCCAGCGGGTCGAGCTGTCCACCGAGCTGATCGTCCGCGAATCGACGGCCGAATGGCCCGCGTGAAGATCACGCCTCCCGCGGCGGAGTTGCAGGCGTGGCGCGACTCGTCCCTGCCCGTCGGCGAACGGGTGGATGACCTGCTGGCTCGCATGACGCTGGCGGAGAAGCTGGCCCAGATGTGCTCGGTCTGGCTGAGCGATCCCGCCGACGCGGACGGGGTGGCCCCCATGCAGGGCGAGTTCACCCAGGACATGCCGCCGTTCGGCGAGCTCATCCGCGACGGGCTCGGGCACCTGACCCGCGTGTTCGGGACCGTCCCGCTGCACCCCGTCGAAGGGGTCCAGGAGCTGGCCCGGCTGCAGGCCCTCATCGCGCGGAACAGCCGCTTCGGCATCCCGGCGATCGCGCACGAGGAGTGCCTGACCGGCTTCGCGGCCTGGACGGCCACGGCCTTTCCCACCCCCCTGGCCTGGGGTGCCTCCTTCGATCCCGAGCTCGTGGCCCAGATGGCGGCGGCCATCGGCGGCAGCCTGCGCCTGGTCGGCGTGCACCAGGGCCTCGCGCCCGTTCTCGACGTGGCGCGGGATCCGCGGTGGGGACGGGTCGAGGAGACGATCGGCGAGGATCCGTACCTGGTCGGCGTGCTGGGCACGGCCTACGTGCGGGGGCTGCAGTCCGCCGGCGTCATCGCCACCGTCAAGCACTTCGCCGGGTATTCCGGGTCCAGGGCCGGGCGCAACCTGGCGCCGGTGAGCGTGGGCCCGCGCGAGTTCGCCGACGTGTTCCTCGTCCCCTTCGAGATGGCGATCAGGGACGGCGGCGCCCGGTCGGTGATGCATTCCTACGCCGACGTCGACGGCGTGCCCGCGGCGGCCGACCACGCGCTGCTGACCGGTGTCCTGCGGGACGAGCTCGGGTTCGACGGCGTGATCGTGGCCGACTATTACGGCATCTCGTTTCTCGAGACCCTGCACGGCGTGGCGGGCTCGCCGGCCCAGGCCGCCGCCCTGGCCGTGCGGGCCGGCGTGGACGTGGAACTGCCGAACGTCCGGTGCTACGGCGAGCCGCTGGCCGGGGCGGTCGGCTCGGGTGACGTGCCCGAGCACCTCATCGACCAGGCGGTCGGCCGGGTCCTGCGGCAGAAGCTCGATCTGGGCCTGCTCGATCCGGCTGCGGACGGCCGCCCCGGCGAGGCGGCCGCGCTGGACCTCGACCCGCCCGCCCACCGGCGCCTGGCCCGGCGCCTGGCGGAACAGTCCATCGTGCTGCTGGCCAACCGCGGCCAGGCGCTGCCGCTTGGCCCCGCCGGGTCCCTGGCGGTCATCGGCCCGCTCGCCGCCGACCCGCTCGCGTGCTTCGGGTGCTACACCTTCCCGCGGCACGTCGGGTACGCGCACCCCGGCGTCAGCGCGGGCATTCCGCTGACGCCGCTCGTCACCGCGCTGCGGGAGGCCCTGCCCGAGGCCCGCGTGGAGCACGCGCCCGGCTGCGCGGTCCGCGGCGGCGACCGTTCTCACCTGGGGGCCGCGCTGGAGTGCGCGCGCGCCGCCGACACCGTGATCGCGGTCCTCGGCGATGAGGCCGGCCTGTTCGGCCGCGGCACCTCCGGTGAGGGCTGCGACGCGAGCGACCTGCAGCTGCCCGGGATCCAGTCCGAGTTGCTGACCGAACTGGTTAAGACGGGCCGGCCCGTGGTCCTCGTCCTGATCAGCGGCCGGCCTTACGCGATCGGGCCGGCCGCGGATCGGCTCGCCGCGGCGGTCCAGGCGTTCTTTCCCGGCCAGGAGGGCAGCGCCGCCATCGCCGCGGTGCTGTCGGGGCGCGCGGTCCCGAGCGGCAAGCTGCCGATCGAGATGCCCCTGCTGGCCAGCGCCGAGCGGTCCTCGTACCTGGCCGCGCCGCTGGCCGGGCGCTCCGGCGTCAGCTCGGTCGACCCGACGCCGCTGTTCGCGTTCGGGCACGGCCTGTCCTACACCACGTTCGCCTACTCGGACCTGTCCGTCCGCCCGGTCCCGGGCAGCGACGGGCGGCCCGGGCCCGGCGGGCGCGCGCGGATCGGGACCGATGGCGCGGCGGAGATCGCGTGCACGATCCGCAACACCGGCGCCGTGGGCGGGGCCGAGGTCGTCCAGCTCTACCTGCGCGACCCCGTCGCGCAGGTCACCCGGCCGCTCCGCGCCCTCGCGGGCTTCGCGCGGGTCTGGCTGGAGCCCGGTGCGGCCAGCCGGGTGACGTTCCGCCTGCACGCCGACCGCACCGCGTTCCACGGGGTCTCGGGCCGGCGCGTGGTGGAAGCCGGCGTGATCGAGGTCGGGGTCGGCTCGTCGTCGGTGGACCTGCGGCTGCACGGGGAGATCGAGCTGTGCGGACCGGAACGCCAGGTCGGCGCCGACCGGGTGCTCACCACCGGCGTGACGGTGATCGACCTGTGAGCCTCGCCTAGAGCAGGGTCTGGAGCGTGTCGCCGGAGATCTCGTACATGCGCAGGACCTCCACGGCCACGCCGATCCGCAGCGACGCTGCCGCGTCGTCGACGAACTCGCCCAGCATCCGCTCCAGCTTGGTCACCCGGTAGCGCATCGTGTTGTAGTGGTAGTGCAGGACCCGGGCCGATTCGGCCACGTTGAAGCGCGTGCTGGACAGCACCACCAGCGACTTGAGCAGGTCCGAGCGGGCCGGCTCGGGAAGCTCGAGGACCGGGCCCAGCGTGTCGTGGACGAAGGCGCGCAGCTCGGCCTGGCTCACGTTGCTGATCAGCCGGTACAGCCCGAGCCCGGCAAAGTTCGTCACCGCTCCGCTGCCGGACAGGCGCAGGCCGACCTGCAGGGCCACCCTCGCCTCCTCGTACAGGCGCGGGATGTCCGGCGGGCCCGCAGCGACCTGGCTGACCCCCACCGAATAGGCGCGCCCGGTCCCGGCCGTCATGTCCGCGTGCACCTTGCGGGCCAGGGCGGCCGCGTCGGCGATCCCCACCACGGCCACGAGTTCGGTGGCGAACCCGGCGACCG
>Ga0335074_10010210_pt1 | contig 13125 bp, 15 predicted proteins | sample Lox_Sample_23_FD_206715 | JGI IMG/M metagenome (GOLD analysis project Ga0335074, IMG submission 206715) | Soil microbial communities from Loxahatchee National Wildlife Refuge, Florida, United States - Lox_Sample_2.3 | ecosystem: Environmental > Terrestrial > Soil > Wetlands | place: USA...
GCCAGGCCTCTTACGACCGCGCCGAGCTGATCCTCGAGGCCTACGAGTACTACACGTCGGTGGAGAGCCGCGGCGCGGTCTCGCTGGACGGCGAGATGATCGATGAGGCCTCACGCAAGCTGGCCCTGGTCGCCGCGGCGCGGGGTCGCGCCGCCGGGCTGGCCAGGACAACGAGGTTCCGGCCGCCCGCCTAGCGGCGGGCCTGCCGGGTCAGGGCCCGGGCTGGGTCACGAGCGTGTACAGGGCGTCTTTCAGCTGCTCGACGGCTGTGCTGGTGAGCGGGGCGAGGAACCGGCGCTCCGCGTCGTCGCTGGCCTGGGTGGCTTCCCGGAGGGTGGCGCGCCCGGATGGGGTCAGCTCGACCACGTTCTTGCGCCGGTCGGCGGCATGGGGATGACGGGCCACCAGGCCCTTGCCCTCCAGCGCGTCCACCAGAGCCACCATGGTGGTGCGGTCGACGTCAAGCCGCCGGGCGGCCTCCTGCTGGGAGGCCGGTTCGCCGCTGGCCAGCACGAGCAGCACCGCCAGCTCGCGCCCGTCCAGGCCATACGGCGCCAGGGCGGCCGCGCCCAGCTCGCCCAGCCGCAGCCGGGCGTGCTTGAGCAGGTAGCCGAGGCGGCCAGTCAGTTCCGGCCCCGGCCCCGTGGCGTGCTGGTCATCGCTAGCTGCGCTGGACACCACCTTGCGATTTTACCCGGAACCTGATCGTCAGTTATACTGACGGTCATTCGCTCTGATGATCAGAGCTAATGACTGGCTGGGGAGACGGGAGCAGCGCAAATGATCCTGATCACGGGCGGCCTGGGGTTCATCGGGTCGCACACCACCCAGGCCCTGCTTGAGGTGGGTGAGCAGTGCGTCCTCGTCCAGCGGCGGGCCGCCGGGGTGCCGGATGCCTGGACCGATGAGGCCGGTCGGCGGGTCTTCGTCGAGCAGGCCGACGTCAGCGAGCTGACGGCGCTGCTCGAGGTCGGCAGCCGCCACAAGATCACCGGCATTGTGCACCTGGCCGGATCCATGCCGTGGCCCCCGGGCGCGTACGAGCCCATTGACGGCTCCCGCCGCGGGCTGGGCAGCCTGCTCAACGTGCTCCAGGCCGCGTGCGACTGGGGGGTGGCGCGCGTCGGCGTCGCGAGCACGATCGGCGTGTACGGGGGTGTCGCCGGGGATCCGCCGTACCGGGAGGACCTGCCGCTCCCGATGACGTCGGGCCACGTGATCCCGGCGTTCAAGAAGATCGGCGAGCTGCTGACCGACTACCTCGGCGGCGCGACCGGCGTGGAGATCGTCAACTACCGCATCGGCGCCATCTGGGGCCCGCTCGGCCGGCCTGCCTCGCCGTTCTTCGCGGCGCCGCAGCTCGTGCACGCCGCGGTCCGCGGCACGCCGCCGGACTTCTCCACGCTGCGCTCGCCGGCCCATGCCGACGACGGGACCGACCTGTGTTACGTGAAGGACTGCGGCCGGGCTCTCGCTCTCCTGCAGATGTCGGAGCGGCTGGGCTATCGCACCTACAACGTGGCCAACGGGCGGGCGGTGAGCAACGGCGAGGTCGCCGCCGCGATCAGGAAGGTCGTCCCCGAGGCGCGGATCGAGCTCCCGGGCGGCCGCGACCCGGCCGGGCCGGCTCAAAACACCTACCTGGACATCACCCGCATTCGTGAGGATGTCGGATACCAGCCCGCCTACGACACCGAGCGGGCCGTCGCCGACTACATCGGCTGGCTGCGCGCGGGCAACGAGCGCTAGAAACGCCCGCTGGGAGGGGTCAGGTCAGCGGCTCGGTCAGCGGCTCCGTGTACGGCACGCCGTTGCGGCGGGTGCGCCCGTCCCGCGAGTCACGCTGGGTAGACGAGTCACGCTGGGTAGACGCCCCAGGCGTTCAGGTACCCGGCCAGGCCGGTGGTCAGCGGCAGGCTGTCCAGCTCGGCAGCCGCCACCCACCGGGCGTCGGCTGCGTCGTCCCCAGCGGCGAGTCGGCCTCCGGTGACTACCGCCAGGTAGTCCCTGACGTCGATGACCGTCCCGTCCGGTCCGGGCAGCTCCACCGCGCCCAGCAGGCGGCGGCTCTGCACCGTCAGGCCGGTCTCCTCCATGACCTCCCTGGCCACGGCCTGCTGATCGGTCTCGCCGGGCTCGATCCGGCCGCCCGGCAGCGACCACAGCCCGGCACCGGGCTCGTGGCCGCGCTTGATCAGCAGCAGGCGTCCCGCGGCGTCCTTGATCACCGCGCCGACGCAGGGGATCCGCCGGATGCTCACCCGTTCAGTATGAAGCCGTCCGGCGGATCGCCGGATCCGCCGGGATCCGCCCGGATCCGTGGGGCGCCGGAGGGCTGCCGGGAGGGCTGTGGCGGGGTGGTGGACTTGACGCCTGGCCATTAACGCGTAACGGTCTGTATTCATGAGGAAGGTGCCCACCTGCCCGCGGTGCGGCGGCCCGGTGCACGAGCCCAGCGCCTGGTCCAGCGCGTGGCAGTGTGACGTACACGGGCAGGTGCACCCGCTGCGGATGGTGTACAGCCCGTCCGCCGAGGGACTCGTGGGGCTGCTGCGCGGCGTGGCCGTCCCGGTCTGGATGCCCTGGCCGCTGCCCAAGGGCTGGCTGGTCACCGGGTTCGCCGGTGCGGGCGACGAGCGGAGCGGCACCCGTGGCTGCATCGTCGCCCTGTCCGGGCCGAACCCGGTTGGCGGGCCAGGCGAGATGCTGCTGGTCTCCGAGGAGCTCGGGGTTGGCCTGGGTGCCGGGTGCGCCGGCCTGAATGGGCCCGATCCCGGCAGCAACTTCGCGGTCGGCCCGTCGCACGGGAGTGTCCGGTTCGGCAACCACGAGTTCCCGCTCTGGCACGTGGACACGCCCGGCCGGGCGGCGTTCGCTGGTGAGGTGATGGGCAACTGGCTCTGGCTGATCTTGTGGCCCGACACCGCGGGCATGCTGCTGGTCGACCCGCTGGAGTTGCGGGATCTTCGCGATCCGGGCCAGGATCTGGATCTGCCGTTCGGCGCGCGGTCGCCACGGCTGCCCGGCTAGGGTCGGGCAGCGTGCGAGCCGACCTGCACAGCCACAGCACCGCCTCGGACGGCACCTGCCCGCCTGCCGACGTCATGCGGCGGGCCCGCGCGGCCGGGCTCGATGTGATCGCGCTGACCGACCACGACACGGTGGCCGGCCTGGAGGAGGCGCGCCTGGCGCTGCCGCTGGGACTGGCTCTGCTGCCCGGCATGGAGCTGTCCTGCCGCCTCGGGGGCCACAGTGTGCACCTGCTCGGTTACCTGTTTGATCCGGGCTACCAGGAACTGGCCTCGGAGTGCGCCAGGATCCGGGAAAGCCGCCTGCACCGGGCCCAGGCCATGGTCGAGCGGCTGGCCGAGCTCGGCGTACCGGTGACCTGGGACCAGGTCAGCGCGATGGCCGGTGGCGGTGTGGTGGGCAGGCCGCACATCGCACGGGCGATGGTGGAGGCCGGTGCGATCGACGCGCCGGAGCAGGCCTTCGGCCCGGACTGGATCGGCGCTGGCGGCCGGGCCCACGTCACCAGGTACGCGCTCGACCCGGTGCGCGCGATCGCGCTCATCCGGGCTGCGGGCGGGGTGACGGTGCTGGCCCACCCGCGGGCCGGAACGCGAGGCTGGATGATTCCCGACGACGTGATAGCCGCCCTGGCCGCCGCGGGCCTGCACGGGATCGAGGTGTGGCATCCGGATCAGGACCAGTCTGCGCGGCAGGAGCTGCAAGACCTGGCGGCCACGCTTGACCTCGTGGCCAGCGGGGGCAGCGACGATCACGGGGAACTCACCGGCTACCGGATCGGCTCCGATACGATCGCGGCCGAAGCATATGAGCGGCTGGTATCTCAGGCGACGGGCGCCAGGCCGGTGAGCCAGCAGTGAGCCTGGAGAGTTCTCCTACCTCGCGGAGGTTCTGATGGAGGCGCGGATCGAGCGGGCGGGGAAAACCGCCAATAGCTGGATCGTCGGCGACGACCAAGAAGTCATCGTGATTGACCCGGGCGACGACGCCGCCCCGGTGCTCGACCTGGTGGGTGAGCGCGAGGTGCTCGCGGTCATCTGCACGCACGGGCACGCGACCCACGTGGCCGCCGCCGTCGACGTGGCGACCAGGGACGAGGCCCCGGTGGCGCTGCATCCCGCGGACCGCGTGTACTGGCGGGAGGCGCACCCGGACGCCGAACCGGAGATCGAGATGGAGGACGGCGGCATCTTCGGGGTGGCCGACGTCTCACTTGAAGTGCTGCATGCTCCCGGTCACAGCGCGGGCTCGGTCTGCATCTACAGCGAGGATCTCGGTGCGGTCTTCGTCGGCGACGTGGTGTCCGCCTCCGGTCCGGTTGCCCATGAGAACGAGTTCCCCGACTTCGCCCGCCAGCTCAGCTCGATCGGTGCGCACGTGCTGACGCTGCCTGGCCAGACCCGGGTGCTGCCGGGGCACGGCGACGAGTTCACGGTTTCCGTGGCCGAGAAACGCTTCGATTCCTGGGTGACCGCGGGCCCGAGCGCGCTGGCCAGCGATCCGGGGGAGTCCTAACCGGCGGGTGCCCGCCGGGTGGGCACGCCTCGTCCGCTGGTCCCGCGCGTTGGCCTGGCAATGTCGGTGGCCCATGCCACGATGGGAGGCGTGGAGCAGCTCGGCTTCGACGGCATGCCGCAGCGGCTGTATTCGTGCACGCCGACGCGGCTGAGCACCTGGCTGGACTGTCCGCGCCGGTACCGCATGAGCTACCTGGACCGGCCGCCACCGGGCAAGGGCCCGCCGTGGGCGCACAACAGCCTGGGCGCGAGCGTGCACAATGCGCTGGCCGGCTGGTGGCGGCTGCCGCGCGCGAAGCGGACCGCAGCCGCGGCCGGTGACCTGGTTGAGCAAGGCTGGATCGACGAGGGCTTTGCCGATTCGCGGCAGTCGGCCCGGTACCGCCGCTGGGCCAGGGGCCTGGTGGAGGCCTACGTGACCGGCCTGGATCCGGCCAGCGAGCCGATCGGGGTCGAGCGCACGGTGGCGACCCGTACCGACCTGATCGCGGTTTCCGGCCGGATCGACCGGCTTGACGACCGGCGTGGCCCCGGCGGCTCCGGCGAGCTGGTGGTGGTGGACTACAAGACCGGCAGGCACGTGCTGACCGTGGATGACGCCCGGACGTCGCTGCCGCTGGCGCTCTACGCGCTCGCTGCCGAGCGGGTGATGCGCAGGCCATGCCGGCGGGTTGAGCTGCACCATCTGCCGACCGGCCGGGTGCTCGCCTGGGCCCATACGGCCGAGTCCCTGGCCCGGCAGCTGCGCCGGGCCGAGGACATCGCCGCCGAGTGTGCGGCGGCGGACGAATGGTTCCGGGCCGCAGCGGTCAACGGGCCGTCCGCCCGGCCGGAGCCGGAGCCGCCTGACGGCCGATTCGACGCGGTGTTTCCCCCGCGCCCCGGTTCATGGTGCGGATGGTGCGATTACCGGGCCCGCTGTCCGGAAGGCAGCGCGGCATCTGAGCCGCGCCGGCCGTGGGATGGGCTAGGGGAGGCGGCGGAATCGGATCCCCCGCCGGGCGGCGCTCAGGCCGACGCCTTGGTCTCGGAGCCTGGTGCCACAGCGGGCGCGGCGGGGCCGGATTGATCACTGCTTGGCCTCTGCTCGTCGGCCCGCCGCTGGCTGTCCTCCGCGGCCCGCCAGAAAGCGGTGAGCGTGCTGGCCGTGGTCTCGGGGGCCTCAACTGCCGGTGAGTGACCCGCGCCGGGTATGCAGACCCGCTGCGCGCCCAGCCGCCTGGCCATCTGTTCCTGTACCGCCGGCCGCCACGCGTCGTCGTTCTCGCCGTAGAGGACCAGGACGGCCGTTCGGCCGAGGCTCGCGAGCTCCGCGGTGCGATCCGGGCAGGTGAGGAGATACCCGCCCATGACCATCAGCCCGGTTGGGCTGCTTTTCATCATCCGCTCGTGCAGGAAAGCGATCACGGGTTCGGAGGCCCCCTCGGCCTTGGCCTGGGGAGCCAGGTGCTCCTGGAAGATCTTCTCGACCGTGGCGCGCAGACGGCGGTCGGCAGCTCCGGCGCTGCCGCTGGTGTCGGCGGAGTCGGCATCGGCCATCACCGCCAGCAGGCCGCGCAGCATCGCGGCGCGCTGCCCGGTGATGCGGCCGGGCCCGGAGCTGAGCAGGGTGAGCGAGATGACCGGCGCGGCCTGCGCGAGCGCTGCTTCCCGCGCGACGAGCCCGCCGAGCGAATGCCCGACCAGATGCAGGCCCTGGCGGTCGCTGGCGATGGCTTCGGCGATCGCGGTGATGTCGGCGCCCAGCTCGTCGGGGGCGTAGCCGCTGACCTGGAGGGCACCCTGGCTCTGGTACTGGCCGCGCAGGTCGATGGCGACCACGCGGCGGCCGGCCCATGTGAGCGGCTGCAGCACCGGGATGAAGTCTTCCTTGCTGCCGGTGAAGCCGGGGATGAGCAGCGCGGGCCTTCGTTCGCACACGCCCGTGGTCGGCTGGGCCTCAAGAGCCGCGAACGCGCCGCGGCGGCTGCTGATGGTCACCGGCCGGACGCCGTCGGGGAGGTCGAGGGATTTAGGGGTGCTCACGAGCTGGCAGTTTACTGACCGTAACTTGTCACCAGATTGGTAGCTTTGCCCGCAGATGACGCTCGGTGTCCGGGACAGTTACCGCGCGGCCTGACGGCGGTCCGTGACTGGATGCCCCGGGGCAGCCCTCGCTGCCTCGGGTCGGCCCGCCCCGGATGTCTTCGGGTCAGCCGTCGCTGCCCGGTGATTCGGCTGCGCTGGTTTCGGTGGCCTGCCCGGCCGCCCCGCCCCGGCCGCTGCGGCGCCGAGACGGCCTGCGCCGCCTGCGCGCGGGCTGGTGTCGTCCCTGAGCAGTCTCGGCTGTCTCGTCGGCCGCACTGGCGTGGGACGCTGCCGTCGGCTCGCCGTGGCTGTCCCCAACGGCCAGCCCGGCCCGGGTCCTGCGGCGGACCCGCTTCCTGAGCTGCCCGGTCTCACGGCCCCGGGCGGAGTCGCCGCGGCTGCCCCGGTTGCGGGCGCCGACATCCCGGCTGCCGCGGGTGGCGTGCGAGCGGTTCCGGCCTGTCTCCCCGATGTCCTCGAGATCCTCCGCCTCCAGGCCGAGACGGCCGCGCTTGGCGGCGGGCAGCGTACCGGTGGCATCCTGCGGGATCCGCAGTGCGCTGTACAGGTGGGCCGACGTCGAGTACGTCTCCTCGGGCTCGGGCTGGCCGAGGCTCAGCGCGTCGTCGATGAGCTTCCAGCGCTGCAGGTCACGCCAGTCCACGAAGGTCACGGCCACGCCGGTGCGCCCGGCCCGGCCGGTCCGGCCGGTGCGGTGCAGGTAGGCCTTGTCATCTTCCGGGCACTCGTAGTTGACGACGTGCGTGACGTCGTCAACGTCCAGGCCGCGGGCGGCCACGTCGGTCGCCACCAGCACGTCGACCTTCCCGCTCCGGAACGCCCGCATCGCTCGCTCCCGCTGGCTCTGGCCGAGGTCGCCGTGGACGGCGGCGGCCGCGAAGCCTCGGGTCGTCAGCGCCGATGCCACCTGGTCGCTGGCCCGCTTGGTCCGGCAGAACACGATCGTCAGCCCGCGGCCCTCCGCCTGGAGGATCCGGGCAAGAACCTCAATCTTGTCCATCTGGTGTGCGCGGAACACGTGCTGCTCTGTGCTCGGCACATGCGCTGGCTCGTCGTGATGCTCGGCGCGCACGTGGGTTGGCCTGCGCAGATGGCGCCGCGCCAGGGTCACAACCTCGCCTGGCATCGTGGCGGAGAACAACATGGTCTGCCGGTCCGGCGGGGTGAGGCGGAGAATTTTCTCCACGTCCGGGAGGAACCCCAGGTCAAGCATCTTGTCAGCCTCGTCGAGGACCAGCCCGGTTACCCTCGACAGGTCCAGGTGACCCTGCCTGACCAGGTCGAGCAGCCGGCCAGGGGTGCCGACCACCAGGTCCACCGTGGCCAGGGCCTCGATCTGCGGCTCATAGGCACGGCCGCCATACAGCGTGACCACGCGGGTGCCGAGGCGAGAGCCTGCCATCCGGAGGTCATCGGCGACCTGGATGGCCAGCTCCCTGGTCGGCACGACCACCAGGGATCGGGGCGCCGACCGCTCCCCGCCCGGGGTCTCGTCGAGCCGCTGCAGAAGCGCGACGCCGAAGGCCAGCGTCTTGCCCGTTCCGGTTCTGGCCTGCCCGATGAGATCATGCCCGTTGAGCGCGATCGGCAGGGCCAGCGCCTGGATCGGGAAGGCCTGCCTGATGTCGGCGGCCTCAAGGGCCGCGCAGATCGGCTCGGCGACCCCGAGATCTCGAAATGTCTTGGCGATGCCCTCGGCATCAACCGGGCTGTCTTCGATGCCGTCCGGCATCGTGCGCTCGTCTTCCGGCGTGATCGGCACGCCGCGTATATCTGTCGTCAGGGCTTCCGCCTCCATCAGGGCCCGCAGTCCAGCGGGGCGCGGCTGCGCCCCCGGCTGACATCACGAGCGGTAAACCAGCCCTCTCCAGGCGGGCGGCACCATCATGCGACGCACGCGACCACACGCTCGACGAGAGGAATCAGCGCGGTGTTTCCGGGGCGGTCACCGCTCTCGGCAATCGCCGCGCCTTACGCTTTGTGCAACAACGAGTGGGGGTTACCGCATTCCTGATGCGGATTACGCAACAGTCTAGCAACATCGGCTGCGCAGGCCGCAGCAGGCGCGTTCGGGGCGGGCTCCGCGTCGGCTTGTTAGGCTGCGCTGGTGACGCAGAACGGTCCGGATGACGGGGCACAGCCACAGATGGCGGCCGATGATGTGGCCAGGGCCACGGACGCGAAGCCTGGTGGCGATGCCCTGCGTGGTGTGATCGATTTGCTGGGCGTGCTGGCGTATGTGCTGCTTGTGGCTTTCTTCCGCCTTGTCGAGGATGCGACGCTCGCCGAGTCGCTCGCGGACAAGGCGGCCCTCGCGGAGATGGCCGTGGCCGAGTTCGGCGGTTTCCAGCTGCTGCGGGAGCGGATACAAGAGCTGAATGTAGACCCCGACGAGGCAATGCGCCCGTTCGTGGCGGCCGTAGACGAATTTCATGCCAGAACCGCGCCGTCCGACTGGCTGGAAGGCCTCGTGAAAGCCTATGTCGGAGACGGCATATCGGTCGATTTCTACCGCACCGTCGCCGGGTTGCTCGACCCGCAGACGGGGGAACTCGTTCTCGAGGTTCTTAAGGACACCGGGCATGCCGAATTCGCGGTGGCCCGGATACGAGAGGCCATCGAGGCCGACCCCCGAGTCGCGGGACGGCTCGCGCTGTGGGCCCGGCGGCTGGTCGGCGAGGCGCTGGGGCAGGCGCAGCGCATCGCCGCCGAACGGGAGGAACTGGCCGCGGTCCTGGCTGGCGGGGAGGTCACCCAGCTGGGGGAGATCGGCCGAATATTCGCGCAGCTCACGGATGCTCACGCGCGGCGGATGGCCGCGCTTGGCCTGGGCGACTGAGCCGGGGAGCGCTTGGTCAGAGGGTGTTGCCGAAGCCGATGCGGCGGGGCTCGCTGCCGCCAATCTCCAGGTAAGCAATCTTGTCTGCCGGAACCAGGATCCGGCCGCCCTTGTCATCCCCCAGCGTGAAGACACCGCCCTCGGCGACAGCGGTCGCCAGGGCCTGCTGGACCTCCTCGAGGGCTGATTTGGTCTCCACGACCAGCTCTCGCGGCACGGACTGAATCCCGATCTTGACTTCCACGGCGCTCCTTTCCGCAACCGAGGTTGGCCCGCGGCCGGCGGCAACCGCTCACGGGCAGATTAGCCGCCGCTCGCTCGCCGGTCAGGCGGTGCGGGGCCAGCCGCTGATACCGCGCCAGGCCAGCCGGGCCAGAAGCTGCTCGGCGGCGTTCTTGGGTATCGCCTGGCCGGTGCTCAGCCAGTATCTGGAGCTGACCTGCGCCATGCCAACCAGGGCCATGCCAAGCAGGTGGGCCTCGTCGTCGCTGAGCCCGGCGTCCTCGCGGATGAACTGGCTGATCATGTCCGCGCAGTCGTACATGGTGCGGTTCAGTCGCTCCCGCACCCCGGGCTCGTTGCTCAGGTCGGACTCGAAGACCAGGCGGAATGCCTCGTCGGAGCTGCTCACGAAGTCGAAGAAGGCCTGGAAGGTGGCGGGCACCCGCTCCCTGTTGTCGGTGGTCGAGGAGAGCGCGTCCCGCACGATCCTGACCAGCTCGTCCACGCTCTCGTCGAGCAGCGCGATATACAGCTCCAGCTTGCCGGGGAAGTGCTGGTAGAGCACGGGCTTGCTGACCCCGGCCCGCTCGGCGATCTCGTCCATGGCGGCCGAGTGGTATCCCTGGGCGACGAAGACCTCCCGCGCTGCGCCAAGCAGCTGCCTGCGCCGGGCCGGCCGTGGCAGCCGGGTGCTGGCTGGCCCGTGCGATCTAGCCTGCGGCGATGCGGTCACGATGTTCTCCGGATGGTTGCTGTCCCTGCGATGCGCCGTTCGTGCAATCTTACTCAGCGGTAGTCGTCCTCATCGAGACCGAGGGCACGGTCCTGTTCCGCGGCGTCCGCCTCATCCGCTTCGAGCGGCAACTCATGCGACAGGGCGCTCTGATCTAGCTCCGCTTCATCAGGGATGACATCCTGGTGCTGCTCGACGGAATCGTCCACAGGCCGCTCCAGGCCCATATCGCTCATGCGTGCCTCCTCGTCGGAGTGATGCATCGAACATACTGCCGATAAGAAAATTCAGGACAACACTGTGGTATCAGGACCCGATCTGGCGGGGTAGGGAGGCACCATGCGCAGCATGTGGAAGGGCGCGATTTCCTTCGGCCTGGTCATGATCCCCATAAAACTCTACGCTGCGACCGAGCAGAAGGATATTGCGTTCCGCCAGGTCCACCGGACCGATGGCGGCCGGATCAGGTTCCGCCGGATCTGCTCCATCGACGGGCAGGAAGTTCCCTACGAGGACGTGGCCAAGGGCTACGAACTGCCAACCGGCGAGATGGTGGTGCTGACCGACGAGGACATGGCCGAGCTTCCGCTGCCGACGACCAGGAGCATCGAGGTCCTGCACTTCATGCCCGCCGAGCAGCTTGATCCGATTCTGCTCAACCGCAGCTACTTCGTTGAGCCGGAATCGGCCGGGGCGAGAGCGTACGTCCTGCTGCGCGATTCGCTCGAACGCTCAGGCAAGGTGGCCCTGGCCCTGGTCGCGCTGCGGCAACGGGAGTCACTGGCCACGCTGCGCACGCGGGACGGTCTGCTGGTGCTTGAGACCCTGCTCTGGCCCGATGAGATCCGCATCCCGGCGTTCCCGTTCCTGGAGGACGACGTCGAGGTGCGGTCGCAGGAGCTGAAGATGGCCGAGTCGCTGATCGAATCGATGACCGTGGACTTCGATCCCGACTCCTATCACGACGGCTATCGCGAGGCGCTCCAGGAACTGGTGAACGCGAAGGTCGAGGGCCGCCAGGTTGTCCAGCCCGAGATACCGGCCGAGGAGGCCGAGCCGACGAGTCTCGCCGATGCGCTGAAGGCCAGCCTGGCCGCCGCCCGGGAGGCGCCGCGCCAGGCCGGAACGGTCAAGGCTGAGGTCAAGGCGCCGTCGCGTCGGGCGATCACGGGCAGCCCGAAAGCGCGCGGTGGGGGCGGGGCCAGGACCGACGGGACGAAGGATGGCGAGGCGAAGACGGGAACCGCCAAGCGTGCCCAGCGACCGGCGGCGAAGCGGCCGGCCAAGGAGGACGCCGCATCGGCGCAGCCGAAGAGCAGGCGCCAGGCCAGCTGACCAAGCGCCGGGACGGACCGCGCCGGCCGCGGCCGCGCCGACCCCGGCTGGCCCGGCGATGTGTCGCAGGCGGGCTGGTAGCCGCAGGTAGGAGTATCGTTTTCGTTCATGACTGATCCAATCGCGCCGTGGCCGGGGGAGCTCGTTTCTGTTCCCGCGGGCGAGGTTTTCGTGCGCCGGGCACCGGCGCCCGAGGGTGCCGAGCCCGCGCTCTTCGTGCATGGGCTCGGCGGGTCAGCGACGAACTGGACCGACCTGATGGACTTGCTGCGCAAGCCCCGGGCAGATCGGCCGGACGAGTCCGTGCTGGCCTGCGAGGCTCTTGACCTTCCCGGGTTCGGCTTCTCGCCGGTGCCGGCGAGCGGCGACTACTCCATCGATGCCATGGCCACCGCCGTCTGCGACCTGATCGAGAAGCGCGGATACTGGCCGGTTCACCTGGTCGGCAACTCGCTGGGCGGTGCCGTGTGCGTCCGGGCGGCGGCCCGGCGGCCGGATCTGGTGCGTACCCTCACGCTGATCGCCCCGGCCCTGCCGGACTTGCGGCCGCGCATCCTGCCGATACGGGTGACCTTGATGTGCGCGCCGGGCCTGGGCCCCTGGCTGCTGAGTCGGGTGCAGCGACTGTCGCCGGAGGACAGAACCTCGGTCGCGATGAGGGACGTCTACGCGGATCCGGGCCTGGTGCACCCGAAGCGCCTGGCCGAGGAGATCGCGGAGCTGACCCGCAGGGATGGGCTCGGATACGCCGACGTGGTGCTGCTCGCCACCGCTCGCGGCTTGGTGGCCGAGTACGTCCGCCGCGGGCCGCGCTCCCTGTGGCGCGACGCGGTCCGGGTGACAGCGCCGACGCTGGTCATCTACGGCAGCCATGACCAGCTGGTCAGGCCGGCCATGGCGGCACTCGCGGCGCGTGCCTTCCGCGGTGGCCGGGTCGTGGTGCTGTCGCGGACGGGCCACGTGGCGATGATGGAGCGGCCCGGCCTGGTGGCGAAGGAGATGCGGGAGCTGTTCGCGGCGGCCAGGCACCCGGCCCCGGCCCAGGGATGACCCGCTGACCACGCCAGAGGTGCTGATCACCGCGCCACGGCTGATAACCGCTGACGTCGGCAGCCGGATCCTCACGCCTGGCTACATCGCGGTCACCGGGGGTCGGGTAACCGCCGTGGCGCAGGGAAAGCCGCCGCGAACGCCCGACATCACGATCCCGACCGGCATGCTGCTGCCGGGGCTGGTGGACCTCCAGATCAACGGGTACTTCGGCGAGGAGTTCCTGACCGCGGGGGCAGACGGCTGGGCCAAGGTTACGACCCGCCTGCCGCAGACCGGCACCACGGCATTGCTGCCTACGTTCGTCACCG
>Ga0335074_10010212_pt1 | contig 13124 bp, 11 predicted proteins | sample Lox_Sample_23_FD_206715 | JGI IMG/M metagenome (GOLD analysis project Ga0335074, IMG submission 206715) | Soil microbial communities from Loxahatchee National Wildlife Refuge, Florida, United States - Lox_Sample_2.3 | ecosystem: Environmental > Terrestrial > Soil > Wetlands | place: USA...
CAGCGAGGGGCGGCCCAGGGGCAATAACCCAAGCCCGAGGAGGGGCCGGCCGCCGAAGGCAGGCAGGCAAGCGGGGGCGAGCCCGAGGAGGTAACCCGAGCCCGAGCGGCAGCGAGGGGCGGCCCAGGGGCAATAACCCAAGCCCGAGGAAGGGCCGGCCGCCGAAGGCAGGCAGGCAGGCGGGGGTCCGGGGGTCGTCCCCCGGGTTGGCATGGCAAGACGCAGAGGCCGGGGGACCCGGCCTCTGCGTCTTGTCGGTTTCCGTGTCGCATGCGACACTCTCAGTGTTTATCGAACCAGGCCGCAATTCGCCGGACGAAGTGCTAACCGCTGGGCGGCCGGGATCGGTACGATCTGGACACCTATCCACGCGTGAGACCCCTGGGGCGGGAATGACAAACACGCCAGACCTTCCTGGCTCGATGGATCCGTCGATGCCAGCTACGATCATGCGCGAGCGGCCAGCGAATCTCGCCGCGCCTGCGGAGCAAGGTGCGGCCCCCGGATCTGGTGATCTGACCGACGAACTGCTGAAGTCTGACTACTGGACCGATGACATGCTCAAGCGGGCCGGTATTCCTGTCGCCGACATACCTTTCGTGTCGATTGGCGGGGGAATCGGATCGTTCGTTACGGTTGATTACCTGCGAGTCGCCGGAGTGCCGACTAACCGCATGTACGTGCTCTCTAACCTTGACTTCGCCTGGCAGACTTACGAGTACCTGACTCGCGTGTCGCAGATCCCGAGGCCTGAGAGGATCAGGTCGGACTCAGCTTCGCGGCCTGACAATCTCTGGGGCTTTCCCTCGTACGCGGTCACCGAGGCCTTCCAGGAAAAGAACTGGGCCGAGCTGTGGCACGTCTTCACCGAGCCGATGTGGGCGGACTACTACACGCCTAAGGCCGGGCGCGTCTTCGAGGGACTAGAGCGCGAGGCCAAGCGCATCGGCTGGAACCAGATGCTGGTCAAGGGCCAGGTCCGGATGGTGCGCAAGCGCCAGGGCGGCGGCTACTTCGTTATCTTGACCCCCAAGGCCGGAGTCACCCCGACAAAGCGGGTCGCTTACCGTGCCGAGTTCGTGCACCTGGCGGTTGGGTACCCGGGCCTGCGTTACCTGAAGGAGCTGCAGGACTTCCGTACCGAGCACAAGGACTATTACCACGTCGTCAGCGCCTACGAGGAGCACGAGCACATTTACGAGGCGGCACGAGGCAAGCAGATCACGGTCATGCTGCGCGGCGGCGGGATCGTGGCTTCCCGCGTGCTGCAGCGGCTCATGGACGACAGGGAGAAGTACGGCCTCCAGACCCAGATCGTGCACTTGTTCCGCACGTTCATCGACCAGGCGCACAGCCCTAACGAGCCGGCCGGAAAGATCCGGCCATGGAACAAGCGCAAGGGCGGTAACGGCTTCGCATACCAGGGCTTCAACTACCCGAAGTCGGTATGGGGCGGACAGCTCAAGTCCGAGATGCGCAAGCTCGAAGGCGAGGCCAGGCTCACCAGGTACAAGGAGATGGGCGGCACGAACACGCCGTGGCGCCGGCGCTGGCAGGCCCAGATGGACCAGGGCAGGCGCGAGGGCTGGTACCGCATCATGAAGGCCACCGTCGACGACATGCGGGTCGAGGGCGACAAGATCATCAGCGTCGCCCGCACCCAGAACGGCACGCTGGAGATCCCTGCCGACTACATCATCGACTGCACGGGGCTCGAGGCCGACATCTCCGAGCACCGCGTGCTTAAGGACCTGCTTGACCATTCGGGCGTTGGCCGCAATCCCAACGGCAGGCTCGATGTCGAGCGGACTTTCGAGCTTCGCGGCACGGCCAACGGACCAGGAGTGATCTACGCCTCGGGCGCGACCACCCTCGGCGGCTACTTCCCAGGGGTCGACACGTTCCTCGGATTGCAGGTCGCCGCCCAGGAGATCTGCGACGACCTGGCCAGGCGCGGGTTCTGCAAGAAGATCGGGACCTTCCGTTCGATCTCGCAGTGGATCAAGTGGGCGCAGAACAAGCAGCCGTAAGCAGCTACGGGAACGGGTTCCCGCAGTCTTGTCGCGGCGGCGGGAGCCCGGCTCGTCCTATTGACTTTTCCCTGACAGGAGGAACCAAGTGCTACCCACCTTGGGCGGCCGGATCCAGAGCCGGATAGTTTTCCTCGCCGTCATCGGCGGCATCATCACGCTGATCCTCACGCCGATACTGCCTGGTCTCGGCGGCACGCTTGGCACCAAGTACAAGACGACGTTCATCATCCTGCTCACGATCATCGTGCTTGGCGTTATCTGGGAGTTCATCTATCACTTCATCATGCAATGGCGGTGGGAGAAGGACTGGCCGACGTTCTTCGGCCTGGTCACCGCGATCAACGAGGGTCTCCTCGTCTACCTGCTGCTGAAGTACACCGGCGTGCCGGGAATCATGAAGGGCTCAGTGCCGCTCGCGGCGTTCCTGATCGACTTCCTGGTGATCTGGATCGTCGTGTGGCTCTGGGTCAACGGGCCGATGCGCGTGGTAAACATCAGGTGGCGATTCCACGGCGGGAGGCTAGCGTGAGCGATCCAGGTTCGGCGGGCAGCGGTCATCCGGCTGGCCTGTGGCCAGTGCCCGGCGAGGGCGTGCTGGCCAGGCACGGCAACCTGATCCTGCTCAGCAGCCTGGAGCAAGGCCAGCTCGTCGACATGCTGCTCGACCTGCTCGAGCAGACCGCGGCGGCTGGCGGTGACGGCCGGCAGTTCGCTGACCAGATCGCCTCGGTGGTCGAGTCGGCAGACTCAGGCGAGGCCTCCGTGCTCGCGTTTGGCGTGACACCGTCTGGCCTGGCGGTGACCGTGAGCGGCACTGCCTGGGCCGACGTGACGACCGCGCACGGTACTCAGCGGATCGCCGGCCAGTCTGGCATGCTGCTTCGCTCGCTGTTGCGGTCACCAGTGAGCGTGGTCAGCGGCGGCCTGAACGCGACGGTGACGGGCCCGGCGAGCACTGACCGGTTCTCACGCCTCGACGCGGGCACGGTCAGGGCCAACGGCCTCAGCTTCTACGCCGGCGGAGTGATGACCGGCGGCTATGTCTACCAGCCGCCCGCGCAGGTACAGCAGCCGCAGCCGGTGCCGCAGGCACAGCCGGCCGCGCCGCCTCAGCCTCAGCCGCCGCCAGCGCCCGAGCCACAGCGGGGCTCCGGCTTCGAGGTGCAGTCCCCGGCACAGCCGCAGTACGGAGCGGTACAGCCGCAGTACGGAGTTGCTCCAGGCCAGGTTCAGGCGCCACCGCCACCTCAGCCGGCGTCCGCTCCGCCTCCGGCCTCGTTCGAGCGCCAGCAGTATGAAGCACAGCCCGCCCAGGCGGCTGAACAGGTGGGCACCGAGCTCTGGCAGCCGCCGCCGGTGCAGCCGCAGCCGGTGCAGCCGCAGCCGGTGCAGCCGCCCCCGGTTCAGCCGCCGCCCGGCCCGCCTCCCGGTCTCCCTGGCGGCCTGGCGCAGGGACCTGGCGCCCAGTACACGCCCGCCGAGCAGTTCGAGTCGGTGCTGCTGCTCGACGCCCCCGGCGGCGGGCTGGCCGACCTCGGCGTCGAGCAGCGGGCGCCGCTGTCAAGGGTCAAGGATGCTCCCGCCGGTACCAGCTACTCGTCGGAATCCCCGATCATCCAGGGCGTGTACTGCAAGAACGGGCACTTCGATGACCCCGAGGCGCTGTTCTGCGCGGTTTGCGGCATCTCCATGAACCAGCAGACGCTGATCAACCGGCCGGGCACCCGGCCGCCGCTTGGCGTGCTGCTGCTGGACGACGGCTCGGTCTTCCAGCTTGACCGCGACTACATCGTCGGCCGCGAGCCTGGCCTGGACGCCACTGTCGCCTCGGGCCGGTCGCGGCCGCTCAGGATCGCCGACGACTCAGGGATCGTGTCGCGTGTTCACGCGAAGGTGGCGCTCGATGGGTGGCGGGTGCTTGTCACTGACCTCGGCTCGGCCAACGGCACCAAGGTCAGGCTGCCGAAGAACGCCGGCGAGCAGGTGCTTCAGCCGCATCAGCCGTTCGTCCTCACCACGGGAAGCCAGGTCGACCTGGGCGGACGCGGCTTCAGGTACGAGTCGCACCGCGGCCGCTGACGGAAAGCTGACCACAACTAGATGCCTTACTTGACCGCCAGGATGCCGTGATGACCGACCAGCAAGTCCAGTTGCTGCTCGGCGACATCGCGCTGATCATGGTCCTGGCCCGCTTGTTCGGCATGGCGGCGAAGCGGATCGGCCAGCCGCCGGTGATCGGCGAGATCGTCGCTGGCCTGCTGCTCGGCCCGACGCTGTTCAACGGCTGGATCACCACGCACCTGTTCCCGCACCCGATCATCGCGCCGCTGACCGCGCTCGCGGACATCGGGCTTGCGCTGTTCATGTTCGTGGTCGGGTACGAGGTGGACCTGGCGCTGGTCAGGGGCAGGGAGAAGGTCGCCGCCTGCGTCGCGCTCGGCTCCATCTTCCTGCCGCTCATCCTTGGCGCCGGGCTGGGCATCTGGCTGGCCACGCAGATACACGCCAAGAATCACGTCACGTTCATCCTGTTCTTTGGCGTGGCCATGTCGATTACGGCCTTCCCCGTGCTTGCGCGCATCCTGACCGACCGCGGCCTGCACAGGACGAGGATCGGGGGCCTGGCGCTTGCGGCCGCCTCGGTTGACGATCTGCTGGCGTGGATCTTGCTGGCAATCGTGGTGGCGATCGCCAGTTCAAGCGGCGGTCATACGATCAGGCTGGCCTACGCGCCTCTGTACGCCGTCCTCCTGATCTTCGTGGTGCGGCCCTTGCTCAAACGGCTCGCCGACAGCTATCAGAAGTCAGGCAAGCTGAGCGCGAACGTGCTCGCCTCGGTCCTCGCTCTCCTGCTGCTGTCCGGCTGGGCCACCGACTACATGGGCGTGAAGTTCATCTTCGGAGCGTTCATCTTCGGCATCTTGATGCCGAGGAACGTGCCGGCGCTGCGCCTGGCCATCTTGGACCGGCTCGAGCAGGTCACCGTCCTGCTTTTCCTGCCGGTCTTCTTCGTGATCGCCGGCCTGAGCGTGAACCTGTCGACGATTGGCCTGGCAGGGCTCGGTTACCTGCTCCTGATCATGGTCGTCGCCGTGGCAGGCAAATTCGGCGGCGCGTACTACGGTGCCAGGTTCACCGGAGTAAGGCGGAGGCAAGCCGGCGCGCTCGCGACGCTCATGAACACCAGGGGCCTCACCGAACTGGTCATCCTGACCATAGGCCTCTCGCTCGGCATCCTGAACACGGAACTGTATTCGCTGATGGTCGTCATGGCGATCGTCACCACCGCGATGGCCGGCCCGATGCTGCGGTACATCTACCCGAACCAGATCATGGAAAGAGACATTACCGAGGCCGACAGGGCGGCCATGGGACGGGCTGGTGCGCACCGGATCGTGGTACTGGCCGGTGACACTGCGACCGCCGCACCGCTCGTTGACCTCGCTACCCAGCTTGCCGCGAGCCGCGCCAACAGCGAGGTCGTTCTCTGTCACCTCGTTGCCCACGAGCCAGGTGGCCGGCTAGAGGTGGGCGGCGGTCTTGGCGGTGAACTGGTTCAGATGACCGAGACCATGGACGTCCTGCAACGGCTGGCGGCACGCGGGAAGCCACGCGGAGTTCCCGTCGTCGTGCAATCCAGGTTCAGCGACAACGTGGCCGTCGAATTCCCCGGCTACATCACCGCGGCCGACCCGGACACGATCGTGCTGCACCGCGGCGCCGCGTCGCCCGCAGACCTGAGCCCCGGCGCTAAGGCGCAGGTGGTGCTGCTGAACAGGCCCCTGCCCGCGCATCCGGCCGCCGCCGTCGCTTACTGCACGAGAGGCGCGGACTCCGACGCTGCCGTGCAGGTCGCGGCTAAGCTCGCGGTGACCGGCGGTGTCGGCCTCGTGCTGACCCCGCCTGGCCGCCAGGCCGGCAGCCGCGTCTCCGACCTGGTCAAGCGCGGCCTTCCAGCGAGCGCGGGAACCGCGCCGTACGGAAGCGTCGTTGTAGGGGCAGCCGATCTGCCTGTCGCTAACGGCAGTAGCTTGGCGGGTGAGGATAATGGCGACATTGACCTCCACATCGCTGTCGTCGCTGGTAGCAATGAGGCGAGTGACGACATGGACCAGTGGGTAGAGGCGCTTGACGGACAAAAGTTGCTGGAGGGCAAGCAGCAGTGAACAGTACTGACGCGCAGCTCGCGATCGAACGACCCGGCATCGCCGATTACCAGTTCATCCGCATGCTCGGCAAGGGCAACCACGGGGTGTTCTATCTGGCCAATCGCCCCGAGCGGCTGCATATCGAGGCGGAGTACGTCGCCGTGAAGGTGCTTAGTGGCTCCAACAGCCAGGACACCTTCCGGCGCGCGACCCGCGAGCTCGCTGCCTTCGCGCGAGTCAAGTCGCCTTACCTGGTGACGCTCTACGACGCCGGGCAGCAGGGTGATGATCTTTACTACTCGATGGAGTACCTGCCCGCGGGCTCGCTGGCTGACTCAAGCGACTCGGTGAGGCCAAGGGAAGCACTCAGGGCGGTTGCCGATGCTGCTCGCGCCGCCGACGCGCTGCACGAGGCCGGCATTGCCCACAACGACATCAAGCCGGGCAACGTCATGTTGCACGACGGCGGCGCGAAGCTCAGCGACCTCGGCCTCAGCCAGCTACTGACCCCCGGCCTGACGATCACCGGCCTCGGCTCGGCAGGCTCGGTCGAGTACCTCGACCCTGCGATCATCAGGGGCGAGATGCCGTCTCGTGCTACCGACATCTTCGCGCTCGGCGCCACCTTGCACCGGGTGATGAGCGGCTCGGGGCTCTACGGCGAACTGCCGACCGACAACACGATGGTGGCGATGCGCCGGGTGCTCGGGCACCCCCCGGTGATCTCGGAGAATCTGACTGGCGAGGTACGCGCCGTCATCGCCGCAGCGATTGACCCGAACCCGGCCGGGCGGCCGAACACGGCCGCCGAACTCGCTGACCGTATCGACGTGATCGCGGCCTCGGCGAGCTAGCTCGCCGCTGCTGCCGTTCGCGCGGGCCCGGTCAGTGCGAACGCGACCAGGTAGATCAGCGTGGCAACTCCGATGATGCCGAAACTTGGCGGCATCTGCGGCACCGCGTAGGCGAGCAGCAGCCCGGCCCATAGTGATGCCACGGCAATGCCTCCTGACAGCCACAGGGCACCAAACGGCCGTGTTGTCAGCCGCTGAGCGGCACCGGCGGGGGCTGCTATGAGCCCGAGCAGAAGCAGGGCGCCGACCGCCTGGGTGGCCGCGGCCGCGGTGACGCCCACGGCGCCGAGGAAGATGAAGCCGAGCAGTCGAACGGGAACCCGCCTGGCGCTGGCCACGGCGGCGTCGATGCTGGCGAAGAGCAGCGGACGCCCGATCGCGACGATCACTACGCAGACGCCGAGGCCGACGGCGGCGTCGGTGAACGCCTGGCGGGCTGACAGGCCGAAGATCGTGCCGAACAGCACGTTGACCCCGGTGGTGCCGTTGCTGCCTGACTTCGATGACGTATACACGGACAGGAAGAGCGCGCCGAGGCCGAGCATCCAGGCGAAGACGTTGCCGATCACGGTGTCGTCGGCCTGACCGCGGCGGCCGAGCGCGGCCAGCGCGAACGCGAACACGATGCACGCGCCGTACAAGCCGAACAGCAGGTCAATGCCGGCGGCAAGGGCGGCAACGGCACCGGTGAACGCCACATGGCTGAGCGCGTCCCCGGTGAAGACCTGCGAGCGAAGTACCACGAAGTAACCGGTCAGGCCGGCCGCGAGGGCGATGGCCGTTCCCGCGAAGAACGCGTAACGCAGGAACGGCTGGCTGAAAATGTGGACAAGTCCCGCGATCATGCGGTCACCGCCTGCAGCGTCGCCCGCCGCGACCGGCCGGCCAGCGTCCGGCCTCCGACCGCCGCCACGTAGCCGGCGAAGCCCACCGTGGTCACGTAGAACCCGAAAGGGTAGGCGGGATAGTAGTACGCCAGCGCCAGCCCGAACCAGACGGTGAGCAGCCCGGCCACTATCGTCAGCACGAAGCTGAGCGCAGGCCGTGGGGTGAGCTGCTGTGCGGTGGCTGCTGGCATGACCAAAAGAGCGAACACGAGGAGCGCGCCCGTGATCTGACTGACCTCGCCTGCCGCGCAGCCGAGGAGGATCAGGAAGATTGTGGAGACCAGCCTGACCGGCACGCCGCGCGCTTCTGCGACATCGGGATCGACGGTGGCAAAGAACAGTGGCCTGGCGATGATCGCGAGTGCCGCAAGCGCGATGACAGCGACGGCGAGCAGGGTCAGCACCTGAGCTGGCGCTATGCCGAGGAAGGTGCCGAAAAGCAGATTGGTCAGGCCGTTCAGGAAGCCGCCGTACAGGCTGACGAACAACGCGCCGCACGCGAGCGCGAAGGCTTGCACGGTGCCGATCACTGCTGACTCGCTGCTGCGGGCCTTGCCTCCGAGCGAGCGCGGCACGGCCGCGATCACGATAGCCGCCGCGATCGCGGCCGCGAAGTAGCCGGCGCTCGCGCTGAGGCCGAGCAGGATCGCGCCCGCCGCGCCGGGGAACGAGACGATCGCCAGCGTGTGCCCGGCGAACGACTGCCTGCGCAGCACCATGTACCAGCCGAGCGCGCCGGCCAGGATCGCGATGATCGTCCCCGCGCGGTAGGCGTTCACCATGAAGGGATAGAGGAGGAGTTGCCGGTAATCGCCGATCAGGTTCCAGCTCAGGCCGGTGCTGGTGGTTACCACGGCTGCGGTTACCACGGCTGGGCTGGCACTTTCGAGTCCTCGCCGTGGCGGTCGGTGTGCCTGGCCGGCGCCTCAGGCTCGCCGACGACGACCAGCCTTCCGTCTGACGCCCTTAGCACCTCGACCGGCGTGCGGTACAGCTCGGTCAGGATCTCTGACCTGATCACCTCATCTGGCGTGCCGCACACCGCGCCGCCCCTGGCCACGTAGGCGACCCGGTCCAGGTAGGGGAGGATCGGGTTCACGTCATGCGCGACCAGCATCACGGTCACCTTGTGCTCACGGCAGATCCGCGAGACCAGTGCGGCGATCGCGGCCTGGCTCGGCAGGTCGAGGCTGTCGAGCGGCTCGTCGAGCACGAGCAGCTTCGGGCGCCTCACCAGGGCCTGAGCGATGAGGAGTCGCTGCTGCTCGCCGCCGGATACCTGGCCGATCGGACGGCAGGCGAAGGCGGTGGCCCCGACGAGTTCGATGACTTCCCTGATGCGATCGGCTGCGGCGCGTCTTGACGGGAGGAACCTGCTTACGAAAGGCAGCGGGAGGCCCCATTGCTCGCCGTTGCTGCCGAGCGCGACGATGTCGACGCCGCGCACGCGCAAGCCCGCATCGAAGTTCCTTCGCTGGGGGAGGTAGCCGATCTGGCGGCCGGCGTGGCCGGCGGGCAGGCCGAGCACGGTTACCGTGCCCGCGGACAGCGCGACCAGCCCGAGCGCGGCCTTGACCAGCGTGGACTTGCCGACGCCGTTGGGTCCGAGCACGGCGACGAACTCACCCTGCGCGACCTCGAGGTTGACGTCTGACCAGATCGTGCGCCCGCCGACTTGCACGGCCGCGTGCTCGAAGCGCACCGCTTCCTGCGCTCCGTCGGTGATGTCCAGCATGTGACTTAGCGTCCTGTCGCCGTTCGTAGTGCTGCTTCTATCCCTCGTAGCTGTCTGACCTGCCAGGCCTGATAAGTGTCCGTGGGGGGCGCTAGGGTCTCGGTGATCGTGGTGACCGGGATGTGCGCCGCCTTGGCCAGCGCGAGCTGGGCCTGGACATCTGGAGTTACGTTCTGGCTGTTATACACGTAGATCTTGATGAGGTGATGCTCGATCTGGTTGTCGATGGTGAGCTTGTCGGCCGCGGAGACCTCGGTACCCTCGCTGATGGCCTTGAGGAACGAGTAGGGAGTGATCAGCCGCAGTCCGAGAGCCGGAGCCAGCATGGCGAAGATCGACTCTGAGGCTCCGACCGGAGTCCCGTGGTATTCCTGGCGGATCGTGGCGATAAGCCGGTGATACTCGCGAAGGCCCACGGTGTTGAACCGTATCCGCTGCCGGGCGAAATAGACCTTGTCGGCCGGGTCGAGCCTGCTGAAGTCCGTGACTAGCCGCCTGATGACTTCCTGTACGTCCGCCGGGTTGTACCAGCGGTGCGGGTTAGCGCCGTCGCTGACCCCGACTACCGTGGCGACGTTGAGCACGTTCGGGGTACCGTGCTCTCCGCTTCCTGCGCCGTCGGCGGCGAGCAGGCTGGTCATCCAGGGGTCGTAGCCGACGCCGTTCTCGATCGCGAGCTGCGCCCCGGCGATGACCTTGGCGTCGGCCACGGTGGGTTCGTAGCTGTGCGGGTCGGTGTTGGGGTTCGTGATAATGCTGATCACGTGGACGTGCTTACCGCCGATCTGGGCGGCGATGCTGCCCCAGAAGTTCTCGGCCGCGACCACCTGGATCACCCGCCGGGCGTGGGTCGTGAGAGTAGCCTCGCCTGCGGTGCTGCAGGCGGTCGCCGCTAGCCCGCCGCTCGCCGCCAGCGCGATGACCAGCGCGATCGACGGAATCCCCAGGCGCGGCGCTCGCATGCGTCAACACCCTACTATGAAAATGGTTTTCATTTCAACAAACCCGCTCTATCACAATCTGCGTTGTCACAGTTACAATTCGTAGTGAGAGGCGGTTCATGTCCGCTGCGTCGAGCGTTAGCTGGGGGGAAACGATGACGATGCATGCTGACCAGCTCGTGGGAGCACCGGTAATCGACTCGGAAGGTCAGGCAGTAGGCACGATCGAGCAGGTATTCCGTGACGACGTGGACGGAACGCCGAGCTGGGCGCGGATCAGGTCGGGCAAGAGGCTGCACTTCGTGCCGCTCGCCGGAGGCAGCATGACAAGCGGCGGTGATCTCAGCGTCCCGTTCGACGCGCAGAAGATCATGAAGGAGCCTGACCTCAACGTCGACAGGCACCTGTCAGTACAGCAGGAAGAGGAACTGCGCAAGTACTTCGGCATGACCGTGCCCGCCCAGCCGCAAGCCGGGCCTGAGCAGGGTGCGGGTCCTGGTCCCGGTCCCGGGCAGGGTCCCGGTCCTGGGCAGGGTCCTGGTCCTGGGGAGGGTCCTGGTCCTGGGCAAGCTCGGGATGCTAGCGGCACCACCCGGCCCGACCTGGCCACTCCGCCAAGCGGTACGACCAGGCCGGCCATGGCCAAGCCGTCCGGGACGGGCCAGCAGGCGGGCACGCAGCAGTCGGGGCAGGAGTGGCTGGTCAGGTCTGAGGAGCGGTTCGCCGTGAACACGGAGTCCCGCGAGTCCGGCCGGATCAAGCTCCGCAAGCGCGTCGAGACCGAGCAAGTACAGCAAAAGGTTCAGGTCTTCCACGAGGAATACGAGATCGAGCGCATCCCCGTCTCCAAGGACGACAAGGTCACCGGCGAGATCGCCGACCGCGACCAGGAGATCATCCTTCACGAAACCCGCGCCGTAGTCACCAAGGAGACCGTGCCCGTCGAACGGGTCAGGCTATCGGTGAAGCGGGTCGAAGAGGAGCAAACGATCAGCGACCAGCTCCGCAAGGAGCGCATCGAGATCGACAACGGCACTGCTGGCGATGCCGGCACGGGCCAGGCCCGCTAGCGTCAAGCGCGCTCGCACCCAAAGGTCCGTCCCGCCAAGGCCACGGCGGGACGGACCCGCCGCTTCAGGCGTACCCGGCATCATCCCAGCCCAGCCCACCGCGGGCCGGCCCAGCCGGCCCACCCGGCCCGGCCCACCCGGCCCAGCCCACCCGGCCTTGGGCGGGCCGGCCCACCCAGCTCAAGCCCACCCGGCCGGCCCACCCGGCCGGCCCACCCGGCCTTGGGCGGGCCGGCCCACCCAGCTCAGCCCGCCCTGCCCGGCCCACCCGGCCCAGGCCCACCCGGCTCAGGCCCACCCGGCCTTGGGCGGGCCGGACTGGGTCCCATGATCATGGAGAGTTTGGTGGGCGACAACCGCCGGTCCGTAACCGGGCAAACCCCGAATCTGGCCACCAGCCGGGCGCCGCGCTCCGCGCCGCCCGGCCAGCAGCATCAAGTAACCAACGATGCTGCCCGCCTGGCCCCGGTTACAACAACAAAGTCGCAGCGATGTCACTCGGACAGCATCAAGTCGGCACCGTTGTCGTCAGGTCCGCCCCGCCAGCAGCAACGCAGAGCCATCAATGCTGTCCGGTCCTCCCGGCGGCGGGCGGGCTCTGCGGTGTGCATTGCTCCTGTATGAGAGCAGTGCTCTTGACTGGTTCAAAACTATTGGGCATACTGATCTGTATAGAGAGCGCTGCTCGCGAAAGCGAGCGTCGACCGAGGAGAGTCGGAATGTCAGAGAATCACGCGACCCGCTATGTCATGCCTGCGTCGGCTATGGGGCGTCGGGTCAACGGGATGTTCAACTCGGCGGTTGCGGCCTTGACTAGGCGGGGAGTCAGCGTGTGGGGGAGCCGGGTGTTGTATGTGCGCGGCCGGAAGTCCGGTGAATGGCGGTCCAACCCCGTCAATGTGCTGACGTACGAAGGACGACGGTACCTGGTGGCGCCACGCGGTCAGACTCAGTGGGTGCGGAACTTGCGGGCGGCTGCTGGCGGTGAGCTCAGGGTCGGGAAGAGAGTCGATCGGTTCAGCGCGACTGAGTTGGGTGACGAGCAGAAGCCCGCGATCCTGCGTGCCTACCTGAAGAGGTGGAAGATGGAGGTCGGCGTTTTCTTCGATGGTGTCAACGCGAATGCTCCCGACGAGAAACTGCTTGAGATCGCTCCTGGCTACCCCGTGTTCCTGATCAACGACGTGCCTGCCTGAGGTGCCCGCTTAACCTGGTCGCCGCCAGTGCCTGATTGTCAGTGCCGGGCATTATTGTTGCTAACACCGGGCTCAAGCTTGCCGCGTCGCACTTGATTCACTCGAAAATTTGTTCGATAATTGAACCATGGGAACCGGGACCGCGCAGGTCAGGTCGCTGCGTCCGAGCCGGACGCCAACGACCCAGTCGGCTCGCCCTGACAAACAGCCGGTTCGGCACGATGAAGCGGGGCTAGCCGGGCAGCGGAATGGGCTGGTGA
>Ga0335074_10010213_pt1 | contig 13123 bp, 10 predicted proteins | sample Lox_Sample_23_FD_206715 | JGI IMG/M metagenome (GOLD analysis project Ga0335074, IMG submission 206715) | Soil microbial communities from Loxahatchee National Wildlife Refuge, Florida, United States - Lox_Sample_2.3 | ecosystem: Environmental > Terrestrial > Soil > Wetlands | place: USA...
CCGCTGTCGAACCACGCCTCCATCTGATCGGCGATGTCGGGGCCGGTCCCGACGAAGCGTGGGCCCTGCAGGAGCGTGGCGCGGTGCCCGGCGAGATCGGCCAGGGTGACGGTCTCCCCGCCGATGTGCGCCTTGATGTTCTGGACGAGCCCGCGGATGCCCGAGACTGACTCGATGAGCTCGTCGGTGATGGGTGCGGTGAGCTCCAGGCCCGAAAAGTCGTAATTCATCAGCTCGGACAGCAGCGTCAACGACGCCATGGGATCGACGAGCTCGTTGAGGAACATCTGCTCGCGCTCTTCGGCGTGGGCCTTGGACTCGCCGACCACCGTGTAGGCCATGGGCAGCATCTTGACTGCGTCCGATGCCCGGCCGCGTGCTCCGATCCGTTCCTTCTGGTCCTTGTAGTGGGCGCGGGCGATGTCGATGTCGGGATCTCCGGTGAAGATCAGGTCGGCCCAGCGCGCCGCGAATTCGCGCCCCCGGCCCGACGATCCGGCTTGGAGGAGCACGGGCCGGCCCTGGGGGCTGCGAGGCACGGTGAGCGGCCCTCGTACGTCGAACCACTCCCCGTGATGATTCAGCTCGTGCACTTTGGCCGGGTCGGCGAACAGCGGCGTGCACCGGTCGAGCACCAGCGCGTCGTCCTCCCAGCTGTCCCAGAGCCCGACGGTTGCCTCCATGAACTCGTCGGCGCGGTCGTAACGGGCGTCGTGCGGGAGCGCCTGGGTCAGACCGAAGTTCTGCGCCTCGCTGTCGTTGACCGAGGTCACCACGTTCCACGCCGCCCGGCCGGCAGTGAGATGGTCGAGCGTGGCGAAGGTGCGCGCCACGTGGAAGGGCGCGTAGTAGGTGGTCGAATACGTCGCTCCCAGCCCGATCCGGTTGGTCACGGCGGAGGCGATTCCGAGCACCACGCTCAGGTCCAGCTTGACCGGACGGGCACCGGTCCGGACGGCTTCGGCGACCGAGCCGGCGTACATGCCCGGCATGGCCAGCCGGTCGTCGAAGAACATGAGGTCGAAGCACCCGTCCTCGAGGGTTCGGGCCAGCTTGGCGTAGTAACCGGCGGACAGGAACGAATGCTCGGTGGCCGGGTGCCGCCAGCTGCCGGCATAGACGGTGGCGTTCCCCGCCTGCATGAACCCGACCAGCGCCATCTGCCTCTTCGGGCCCTTGGCCATGACTCCCCCTTCTGCGGCGGAAGCGATCCTGCCGGTCTCAAATCTAATATGTAATATTTCAACTATCAAACTCGTCAGCACCACCGTCAGGGCGCAGGCCGCCCGCGAGCTGCGCGACCGGATCCTCACCGGGGCGCTGCGGCCCGGCGATCGCCTCGACCTCGACGAGCTGACCGCCGAGTTCGGCATCAGCCGCACCCCGGTGCGCGAGGCACTGCTGCAGCTGTCCTACGAAGGGCTCGTCGCCATCACGCCGAGGAGCTCGGTGGCCGTGGTGGGCATCACGGCCACCGACGCCGTCGACAATTTTGCGATCCTCGCTGCGCTGGCCGGCAAGGCCGCTGAAATGGCGACCACCCGGATCACCCCCGGCGAGCTGGCCGAGTTGCACCGCCTGGCCGGAGCGATCGACACCTCCGGCAACGTGGTCGCCGCCAACCGTGACTTCCACCGGGCCCTGAACCATGCCGCCCGCTCGCCCCGCCTGCTCACGTACATCCGCCAGGCGGTCCTGGTGGTGCCGGGCAACTACTTCGAGCTCTTCCCCGAGCAGGAGGGCCGGAGCCGGCGGGAGCACGCCGAGCTGCTCGCCGCCATGGAACGTGGGGACGGCACGGCGGCCCGACGGATTGCCGAGGCGCACGTGCTGACGGCGGGGGAAGCTCTGGGGGAATGGCTGTCGTCGGCCCGCGGTGACTGAACGGGCGGGTCGGGGGCCGATCAGTCCTTCGGGCGTTCCGCGGCGAGGAGCGTGTCGAGGTTGGCCCGCAACTCGGGGCTGGTGAAGGAGCGGTCCTCGGCCGCCAGCGCGAAGTCGAGCGCCGCCAGGACGGCCCGCTCGAGCTGCAGGTTGATGACGCGCTTGGTGTCCTCCACCGCTCCCCTGGGCAGCCGCGCCATGCGATGGGCACAGGCCATGGCCTGCTCGAGCACCTCGCCGTCAGGGCAGACGTGGTTGACCAGTCCTATTTCGGCGGCGCGTCCGGCCGGGATCCGATCGCCGGTCAACGCGTACTCCTTGGCCAGCTGCAGGCTCGTCAGGAGCGGCCACACCACGGGTCCTCCGTCGGCAGCGACGAGTCCGAGCGCGACGTGCGGATCCGCCAGGTGCGCGCTCTGCGCCATGTACACCACGTCGGAGAGGGCCACGATGCTGCAGCCGAGCCCGACAGCCGGGCCGTTGACGGCGGCCACGATCGGCATTCGGCACCGCACCATGCCGGTCACGATCAGGCGGCCGTGCGCGAGCGTGGTGTGCCGCAGTTCGGGGTCCTTGGTGAGGGCGTCGAGATAGTTGAAGTCCCCCCCGGCCGAGAAGGCCCGCCCGGCGCCGGTGATGACCGCCACCCTCGCCTCGTCGTCGTCGTCGAGCTGGGGGAACAGTGATGCCAGCCCGGCGTGCAGCTCGTGATTGGTGGCATTCAACTGCCCGGGGCGGTTGAGCGTGATCACGCGCACGGGCCCGTCGGCCGACACCGACAGCTCGTCTGGGAGTGTGTAGGCCTTCATGAGCTCGGCAACTCCAGAATTCGTTGTGCGACGAGATTGCGCTGGATCTGTGACGTGCCCCCCATGACGCTCTGGGCGCGACTGTAGAGGTACGCCCTGAGCAAGGTGTCGTCCCCGCCCTCGGGCGTGACGCCACCGACCGAGACCGCAGCGTGTCCCACCGTCTGCTCGGTCCAGGTCATCAGCAACTTGTCCACCGATCCTTCGGGCCCGTGCGACACCCCCGCCAGCCGATCGGACAGGCGGCGGCTCACGTGGCACCGCAGCATTTCCGTCTCCACCATCGCCCACGCCAGGTCGCGCCGCGCTTCGCCGTCGGAACGACCACCTCCGCTGCGCATCACGTGCGACAGCTCGTTGACGAGCTTGCCGTAACGGGCGACATAGCCCAGCTCCCCGGGCTCCCGTTCATGGCTGACGACGGTCATGGCCAGGCTCCAGCCTTCGCCGGGGGCACCGATCATGTTGTCGGCGTCGACGCGGGCACCGTCGAAGATCACTTCGCCGAACTCGCGGGTGATCCCGTTGATCATCCGGATGGGCCTCTGGGTGATGGAGGGCTGGTGCATGGGCACCGCGAACGCGGAGAGCCCGCGGTGCCTGGGCGCGTCAGGGTCGGTGCGTGCGAGCAGCAGGCACCAGTCGGCCGCGTCGGAATAGCTCGTCCAGACCTTGTGCCCCGTGATCACGTAGGCAGACCCCTCGCGCACGGCGCGCGTGCGGAGCGAGGCCAGGTCCGAGCCGGCGTCAGGTTCGCTGAACCCTTGGCACCAGCGGTCGCGCCCGTTCACGAGCCCCGGGAGGAACCGCTGCCGCACGTGGGGACTGCCGTGCCGCAGCAATCCCTGCACCAGGTAGCCGACGCTCGGACGAGGCGGCGCCGCCGCCGCCGTGAGCTCTTCGTCCACTATCACGTCGTACACGCTGGGGAGGCCGTGACCGCCGACCTCGGTGGGCCACGACAGCCCGAAGAATCCGGCGTCGTAGAGGGTCTGGTGCCAGGCCGCCTGGCCGGCCCAGTACTCGTCCGCCGTCGAGGAAGGGGGCAGTCCCGGATTGTGGTGCACCAGCCATGCGCGCAGGCGGAGGCGGAACGCTTCCTCGGCGGCGGAGTCAGCGAAGTCCACTCACACACCCACTCCGCGGGCGGCCAGCACCCGGTGCAGGCTGTCGCCCACGCCTCCGAGCACGTCGCTCGAGAGGAGCGCACGCCGGAGGTACAGGTGGGCCACGCACTCCCAGGTGTTGCCCACGCCGCCGTGCACCTGGATCACCGACTCGCACACCGTGCGTGCGGCCCGGGCGCAGTATGCCTTGGCCGCCGCGGCGGCCGGCAGGGCATCCGAAGCCGGCAGGGCGTCGACCGCCCACGCCGCGTGCAGGGCGATGCTGCGAGAGCCCTCCATGAGGACGAGCGCGTCCGCCAGGAGGTGCTGGATCGCCTGGAAGGAGCCGATGGCGGCGCCATACTGATGGCGCGACCGCGCATAGTCGCAGGCCATGGTCAGCGCCCCGCGCATCACGCCCACCAGGTCCGCGCAGGACGTGGCGAGTCCGAGGCTGACCGATGCGGCGATCGCATCCGACGAAAGGAGGCGGGACGAGGCGTCGATGGCCGCCACCGCCGAACCGGCGGGGCACGCCGCCGTGGGGCGGGTGAGGTCGGCGCCGCCGGTGCGGGGGGTCAGCTGGACCGCGCCCAGGGCGAACCCGTCTCCCTCGGCCACCAGCACCAGAGCCGTCGAGCACGACGACGCGTCGAGCGCGACGGCCCGGCCGGACAGCGTGCCCTCCACCGAGGACGCCAGCTCGGCCAGGTCCGCGCTGAGCGCGACCGTCTCGGGCATCGCGGCGCTCCGCGCCCCGGCCACCCGCCGCAGGTCGGCCGCCAGGGTGGCGCCGAGGAAGTTCACGTCGGCCAGACCACGTCCGAGCTCCTCGGCCACAATCGCAACCTCGACTGCCGACGCGCACGGCCGCCCTCCTTCGGCGGGCGTGCGCAGCTCCCGCCAACCGGATGCCTCGACGGCAGCGGCCAGCGCAGTCCTGCGCTCTTCGTCGTCGAGGTCGGCCACGACGCGGACACCCAGGCGCTCCACCACGTGTGCAGCGGCGTCGCGCAGAGCGCCCTGCTCCGGCGAATAGCGGACGTCCATCAGGATGCCCCCATCCGGCCACCCAGGGTCGGCGCCAATTCCTCACGCAGCTCCCGCCTGAGCACCTTGCCCGACGCAGTGCGCGGGACGACGTCGACGAACACCACGTGACGAAGCCGCTTGTAGGTGGCGAGTGTGTCCTCGACGAGGTGCGCGAGCTCGGCTGCGCTCACGGTGGCACCCTGGTCGACCTGGACCGCTGCCACCGGGACCTCACCGGTCCTCTCGTCGGGAACGCCGAACACGGCGCAATCGACCACGGCCGGGTGCCCGTGCAGGACCGCCTCGATTTCAGCCGGCGCGACCTGGAACCCGCTGACCTTGATCATCTCCTTGCAACGGTCGGTCAGGTGCACCCACCCCTCGGGCTCGAGCCATCCCACGTCACCGGTGCGGTACCACCCGTCGGCGAACGCATCCGCCGTGGCGTCGGCGGGGAGATACCCCGCCATCGTCGACGCGCTCTTCGCCTGCACCTCGCCCACGCCTCCGGGCTCCAGCACGTCAGCGCGGTCGAGGTCCACCACCCGCAGCGTGACGTCGCCCACCGGAAGGCCGGTCGAGTCGAGCCTCCATGCGTCGGGATCCGCCACCGGATTGGCCGCAATGACGGGGAGCTCGCTGGCCCCGTAGGCCGGCAGCCAGCGCACACCGGAGCGCGCCGTCACCGTCTCGGCCACCGAGGCTGTCACGGGTGTCGCCCCCCACATGATGTAGCGGAGGGACGACAGGTCGTAGCGCTCGAGGGTGGGGTGGTTGGCCATGGCCAGCGCAATGGGAGCCACGGCCATCTCGAGCGTCATGCGCTCGGCGACAATCCAGTGCAGCTCCTCCTCGAGGTCGAAGCGAGGATGAAGGCGAACCGTGACCCCGGCCGCCGCGGCACCGAGCAGGTTGATCAGGCCCAAAATATGCGACGGCGGTGTTGCCACCTGGAACCGGTCCCCATGGCCCAGACCGAGCGTCTGGCACCAATGGGCGGTGGCCAACCCGATCGACGCATGGGTGTGTCGGACCGCCTTGGGCCGCCCGGTGGTGCCCGAGCTGAAGACGAGGACGGCGTCGTCGGACCTCGCCGCCACGGAGGCGGCCGGCGCCGCGGCGGCTGAAGATTCGAGCACCGCGGCCGCGGCCGCGCCGTCGAGATCGACGACCCGCTCCTCGCCGATGCTCTCGCAGAGCAGGCCCACGGCGTTGCCGTCGGCGAAGGCGTAGCGAGGGCTCGTGAGCTCTATCGCCGCCTGGACCTCGAGCATCTTCCACTGCGGATTGAGGAGCATGGCGGCCGCCCCGGCCTTGCTCACTCCGTGCACGACGGCGTCGAACTCGGGCCGGTTCGACGTCATGACGGTGACGCGGTCGCCGCGACCGATTCCCTGGCTCGCCAGGTGCGCCGCCACCGCGTCGCTGGCGGCGTTCAATTGGTGGAACGTCCAGCTCCGGTCACCGAAGCGCACGGCCGGATGGTGCGCGAAGCGCGCCGCGGCGGACTCGAGCCCACTGTGCATGAGGCCCGCAGCCATGGGGAAACATTCTTCTCTGAATTGAGATCGGCCGTCAACGGGAATGAAGTGTAGGGTTATCGCCATGAGGAAGGCCCCGGCGCCGCGGCCCGGCGCCGCCGGCCGGCGGAGGTGCGAGTCCCCATGGGCGAGGTGACGGCAGCGACCGACGAATCCGTCCGCACCGAAATCGTCGGAACCGTCAGGCGCTTCGTCGAGCGTGAGGTGATCCCCGTCGTCGCCGAGCTCGAGCGCACCGACACCTTCCCGGACGAGGTCGTCCGGCAGATGCGGGACCTCGGGCTGTTCGGTGTGACCATCCCCGAGGCCTACGGGGGTCTGGGGCTCGACCTGCTGACGTACATCGGCGTCATTGAGGAGCTGGCCTACGGCTGGATGAGCCTGACGGGGATCGTGAACACCCACACCATGGCGGCAACCCTCATCCTCGCCCACGCCAGCGAGGAGCAGAAGCGGCGGTGGCTCCCCACGTTGGCCTCAGGTGAGCGGCGCGGCGCGCTCTCCCTCTCTGAGCCCGACGCCGGCAGCGACACCCGCAACATCGCCTGCCGGGCCCGCCGCGACGGGGACGAGTACATCCTCAACGGCACCAAGGCCTGGGTCACCAACGGGGAGCGGGCGTCGCTGGTGGCGCTGGCGGCGCGGACCGACGAGGGGATCTCCGCCTTCATTGTGGAGAAGGAGCCCGGCCCGCGATTCGAAGGGATCACGGTCAGCAAGCACGTCGGGAAGCTCGGCTACCGCGGCGTCGAGACGGTGGAGATGTCGTACGCCGACCATCACATCCCCGCCGCCAACCTGCTCGGCGACGCTGGCCGCGGCCTCCCCCAGATCCTGAGCGTGCTGGAGGTGGGCCGCATCAACATTGCGGCGCGGGCGGTGGGTGTGGCGCGGGCCGCCTTCGACGCTGCGCTCTCCTATGCCCAACAGCGCGAAACTTTCGGCAAACCGATCGCCGAGCACCAGGCCATCGCCCTCAAGCTGGCCGACATGGCCACCCGCCTCGAAGCCGCCCGGCTGCTGACCGCCAACGCGGCGGAACGCAAGGCGCAAGGCCTCCGCTGCGACGTCGAAGCCGGGATGGCCAAGCTCTTCGCCAGCGAGACCGCGCTCGAGCTGAGCACCGAAGCGATGCGGATCCACGGTGGAGTCGGTTTCACCACCGAGTTCCCGGTGGAGCGCTACTACCGCGACGCACCCCTGATGGTGATCGGAGAGGGCACCAACGAGATCCAGCGGATCGTCATCGCCCGCGGCCTCCTGGCCCGGGCCCGCGCTCGGAGCTGACCGGCGGTGGCACGCGTCTGGCGGCCAGCTCGGCCAGCACCTCGTCGGTGTGCTCACCGAGCTTCGGCGCCGGCGCCGCGGGCCCGACGGCGACGTCGGAGAAGCTCACCGGCCCGTTGACCGAGCGCCCCGAGAGGCGCCCGTGCTCGTCCCGCAATGCCAGCAGGCCGTCGGTGGCGGCGAGCTGCGGGTCCTCCAGAACCTCTGCGGGGCCCTGCGCGGGTGCCCACCACACCCCTTCGGCCTCGAACCGTTCGGCCCACACCTCGAGCGGCTCGGTACCGATGATCGCGTCGAGGACGGCGATGACCTCGGAGCGGTGACGCCGGAGCGCACTGGCGTCGGCGAAGCGGGGATCGGCCAGCAGGTCGGGACGGCGCAGGGCGCGGCACACCGCGGCGATGTGGCGGTTCGCCTCGAGTCCGGTGAAGAAGAACCACCGGCCGTCGCCCGCCTGGTACGAGTTCATGAGCGGTGTCTGATTCGACTGCCGCGCTTCGGCGCGAGCCACCTTGCCTACGGTGGCCTGCAGGCTGAGATCCCACCCGAGCACGTAGGTCCCGGTCCGGAGCAGCGATACCTCGACGACGCGCCCGCGCCCGGTGTGGCGCTGCTCGAGCACGGCGCCGAGAAGCCCGGCCAGCGCGGCCAACCCGCTGATGTGGTCGCCGATGCCGCCGCGGGCGTTGAGCGGCGTCCCTTCGCTGCTGCCCAGTTGCACCGACAGGCCCGAGCGGGCCCAGAAGGCACCGATGTCGTAGGCCGGACGGTTGCGGTCCGCCCCGCGCAGCCCGTAGCCGCTGACGCTGCAGTACACCAGACGCGGGTGACGGGCCACGGTCACCGCCGGTTCGAGGTCGAACCCGTCGAGCGCGTCAGGCCGCACGTTGGTCAGGAACACGTCGGCGTGGGTGAGCAGCTCCTCCAACCGGGCCCGATCCTCCTCGGCCCGTAGGTCGAGCACGACGCTGCGCTTCCCCCGGTTGTCCTGCGCGAAGGCCGGGTTGGGGAAGTCTTGGCCGATGCCGAGCGAGCCGAAGGCATGGCGCATCGGGTCGCCGCTGGGCGGCTCCACCTTGATCACGTCGGCCCCCCAGTCGGCCAGCAGCGCCCCCGCGCTGGGTGCGGCGACCCACACCCCGAGCTCGACCACCCGCAGACCGGCGAACGACGACAGGCCTCCGGGCCCGCCGGCCGTCACGCCGTGGCCACCGAGCGCCGAGCCACCGCGGCGCGCAACGCGTCCTTCATGACCTTGCCGGTCGCATTGAGGGGGAGCTCCTCGACCAACTCGACCACGCGTGGCACCTTGTAGTTCGCCATCTGCTCCCGGCTCCACTCGATGATCGCCTCCGCCGAGACGTCTCCTGAGACGACGACGAACGCCATGCCTACTTCACCCAGTCGCTCGTCGGGGACGCCGATCACCGCAGCCTGCTGGATGGACGGGTGTGCGAGCAGGGCGTTCTCGATCTCCGCGGGGTACGCGTTGAACCCGCCCACAATGAACATGTCCTTGACGCGACCGACGATGCGGAGGCGACTTCCGTCGTCGACCGTGCCGAGGTCACCCGTCGAGAGCCATCCTGCGGTCGACAGCGCGCGGGCGGTCGCCTCGGGATCGTCGAGATAGCCGGCCATCACGCTCGGGCCGCGCACCAGCACCTCGCCCGATTCGCCCGGTCCCACATCGCGCCCACCCTCGCCGACGATGCGCACCTCGAAGCCGGGCCGGGGACGGCCCACGGTGGTGGCGATCGCCTCGGCATCGTCCTCCTCGGACGTGGAGCTGGCGGTCCCGGCCTCGGTGAGGCCGTAGCCGGTCACGATGAGCGAGAACGGCAGCTCGGTCCGCACGCGATCGATGAGCGTCACCGGGATCTCGGCGGCGCCCGTCACCGCGACGCGCAGGCTGGAGAGGTCGTAGTCGCCCCGGCGCGGATGATCGAGGATGGACTGGTAGAGCGTCGGCGGGCCCGGAAGCACCGTGACGCGCTCGGCCGCCACGCGCGCCAGCACGCGGTCCACGTCGAACACGGGCTCGGGCAGCATGGTGGCGCCCGACGCCACGCAGGCCAGGATCCCCGCCTTGAGCCCGAACATGTGGAAGTACGGGTTGACCATCAGGTAGCGGTCACCGGTGCGCAGCCCGGTCATGGCCACCCAGTCCGAGGCCACCGCCAGGGTGCGCCCATGGGTCATCACCACCCCCTTGGGATGGCCCGTCGTGCCCGACGTGAACAGAATGTCCGAGGGATCCTCGGGCCCCAGCGCGGCGCTCCTCGCCCGGGCCTCGGCGACCGACTCGACGGTGGCCCGCGCCGTGAATTCGCTCCAGCCTTCTGCTCCCGGTGCGGGGGGGCCCTGGGCGATCACGACCTGTTCGAGGTCGGGGAGCGGGATCCGGGCCCCCTCGAGCAGGGCGACGTAGTCCGTGCCCAAAAAGTCGGTCACCGTGACCAGGACGCGGGCCCGGCTCCGGCGCAGGACCTCGGCCGCTTCGGGGCCCTTGAACCGCGTGTTCACTGGGACCAGGACGGCGCCGGCCGAGAAGACGCCGAGCGCCGCGATCACCCAGGGCGCACCGTTCGGGCACCAGATCGCCACCCGGTCCCCCCGGCCCACGCCGCGGCCCACGAGGGCGGCGGCGAAGCGGCCGGCCTCGGCCTCCAGTTGCAGGTAGGTCAGGTCGCGCTCGCCGTCATGCAGCGCGAGAGCGTCGGCGTCGCGGGCCGCGGCGGCGGCCAGCATGGCGGGAACCGACCGGCGCGGTGCGGCACTCATGAGCCGGTCAGGGCCCGCCGGCCCGGCGCCACCGCGGTTGAGAATGCTGCTCTTGCCACACAATAATGATACTTTCGACTTTCGTCCCCGCACCGCCCGGATGGGGACCGACTGGCGCAAGCGAGGCGACATGGCCACCACCGCGACCGACGCAACCGAGCCGTACTACGACCCCTACGACTTCGACATCGACGCCGATCCGTACCCGATCTGGAAGCGGCTGCGCGACGAGGCACCGATCTACTACAACGACAAATACGAGTTCTTCGCCGTCAGCCGCTACCACGACGTCGAGCGCTGCCTGCAGGAATGGAAGACCTACAGCTCGGCGAAGGGCTCGGTGCTCGAGATCATCAAGGCTGACATCGAAATGCCGCCGGGCATGTTCATCTTCGAAGACCCGCCCGACCACGACCTCCACCGTGGCCTCCTCAGCCGCGTCTTCACCCCGCGGCGGCTGGCCGCGATCGAGCCTCAGGTGCGGGCGTTCGCGGCGCGGACCCTCGACCCCCTGGTCGGCCAGGGGGGGTTCGACTTCATCGGCGACCTGGGGACAGAGCTCCCCATGCGCACCATCGGCATGTTGCTCGGGATCCCCGAGGAGGACCAGCAGGCGCTCCGGGACAAGATCGACGAAGGGCTGCGGCTCGAAGAAGGCGTCATGCCCGACTACTCGTCCATGCCGACCCAGAGCGCGGACACCAACGACTACGCGGCCTACATCGAGTGGCGCTCGCACAATCCGTCGGACGACCTCATGACCGAGCTCCTCAACTCTGAGTTCACCGATCGTGACGGCACGGTGCGCACCCTCACGCGCGAGGAGGTGCTCGGCTACATCGGACTGCTCGCCGGCGCCGGGAACGAGACGACGACGCGTCTCATCGGCTGGGCCGCCAAACTCCTGGCCGACCACCCCGACCAGCGCCGGGACCTGGTCGAGGATCCCGACCTCATCCCGAACGCCATTGAGGAGTGCCTGCGCTACGAACCACCGTCACCGGTGCAGGCCCGCGCCGTGACCCAGGACGTCGAGTTCCACGGGCGTGCCGTGCCGGCCGGCAGCATCATGGTCCTGCTCAACGCGTCGGCCAACCGCGACGAGCGCCAGTTCCCCGATCCCGATCGCTTCGACATCCATCGCAAGCTCCAACGCCACCTCAGCTTCGGCTACGGCGTGCACTTCTGCCTCGGTGCGCACCTGGCCCGCCTGGAGGGCCGCATCGCCCTCGAAGAGGTCCTCAAGCGCTTTTCCGAATGGGACATCGACTGGGACAATGCCGTGCAGGCCCGGACGTCGACCGTCCGGGGCTGGGAGAAGCTGCCCGTCCACACCCGGTGAGAGGCAGAAGGTTCAGGAGCCGGCGTGCACCGCGGCGCGCAGCGCGGGCGCGGCGCCCTCGAGCCAACGTCCGATGACATCGTCAACCTGGTCGAGCTCGGCCTCGGTCACGTACAGGCCCCGCGTCGGGAGCGTCGCCCCCAGCTCGACCAGCACCGGACGGAGGTGGACCTCCACCGCCAGCGCGTGGTGCAGACCGGCCCCGACCATCACGGGCACGGCCGTCACGTTCTGCAGGTCGGTCGAGCTGAACCAGTCCAAGAACGCCTTCAACAACCCGGTGTAGCTGGCCTTGAACGTGGGCGACGCAACGACGACCAGAGAGCAGCCACAGATGGCGTCCACCAGCGCGCGCACGCGCACCGACGACCAATCGAAGAGGAGTGGGGCGAACTCGGCCAGGTCGACGGCGACGCGCTCGGACCCGGTCAGTCCGGTCGCCCGAGCCGCCGCCTCCGCCACGGCTTCGGCCACGGCGCGAGTGCGCGAGTTGGGCTTGGGGTTCCCGACCACCACGCCGACGGGCTTCACCATGGCACGCCCCTCCTCCCGGGCGGACCGGCCCTCAGCGCAGCCTCGGGACGATGAGGGGAAGGTCCACCGTGGTGCGGATGCCCGGAGGTGCCTCGCACACGGCCGGCACCGCGTTGACCGGACGGTGCGCCGTCAGGCCCGGAGACGTGGCGGCCCACTCCTCGGGGGCAACCGGGAACCCGATGGTCACGTCCAGGGGAGTATCGCCTTCGACGAGAACGTGCCACCCTGTCTGGCGCAGGTCCCACGCCGGTTCGACGTCAGTGCTCAGGTACCAGTTGGCACTGAAGGTCAGCAGCGGTCGTCCGCCCCGCATCCCCTGGACGAGCAACCGTTGGGCGGCGATCGTGCCCGCTTCGACCGTCCCGGCGGCAACCTCGGTGCCGCGGGGCGCCACCGCCACCTGGCCGGTGGCGACGACGTCGTCGAGAGGCAGGCCCAGCGCGTCCCCGACCAGCCGGAGCGAGCCACCGAAGGAGGCACCCCCGTGACGAGCCCGACCGCTCGGGTCGAACGTCGACGGGTCACGCCCGAAGCCCATCAGGGCGAAGATCAACTCGGGCGAGTTGCGCGACGACATGTCGGCGAACTCCTCAATGAGCACGTGGTCGACCCGGCGTTGCACCGACGTCAGGACGAACGGGAGAGCCTCGGTGACGAAGCCAGGGCTCGAACCCGTGCTGTGGAGCGACGAGCTCCCGTCCGTGCACGCCTGCTCCACGCACGCACGCACCGCGGGGTCCATGCTGGGCGGGTGATGGAACTCGCTGCGGGTCGAGACCACGTTGGAACCGTGTTCGAGAA
>Ga0335074_10010214_pt1 | contig 13123 bp, 8 predicted proteins | sample Lox_Sample_23_FD_206715 | JGI IMG/M metagenome (GOLD analysis project Ga0335074, IMG submission 206715) | Soil microbial communities from Loxahatchee National Wildlife Refuge, Florida, United States - Lox_Sample_2.3 | ecosystem: Environmental > Terrestrial > Soil > Wetlands | place: USA: Florida...
CAAGCCACGACGCATTCACCAATAAATATCTCCCATAAAGGCTTGCCGCCTCACCACTCTGGCACTGCCCATCTAAGCCCCGGCATTTACCTTCGAATGCAAAAATGGACAAAACGTAGGTAAGGTTGCCAATGCATGCAAATAGGAAGAACAAAATGCTAACGCCGTCCGTAGACTTGCGTCTGTAGTTAAGAAGAATTTGTGGAATTCGAGATCCGAGATAAAGAACTGCACAAAAGTATCCAAAAATTTGACCCCAGAAGCTAAATTGCAAAACCTCGTCCTCCTCTTGAGGGGGATGTTCGTCTGAAGGATCATGGCCATATTGCGGGCTGCCTTGGGGGTGACTGCTTATCCACCATCCCAAAGTTCCCGCAGAACAAACCATCAGCACGGCGATTATGTTAAACAGTGTTGCCTGAAGTCTCGTGGTTGGCTTCTGGTTCTCAGTAGCAGGAGAGTCAGACGGCTTACGCGCAGCTAGGAGAGGAGTCGCTGGCGAGAGATGGGTCGCATCGACATTTGACCAGTTGCTAGAACGCCTTTCTCTGAGAATAGGTGCGTTATTATTCGCAGGCAGCAGGCAAGTCTGTTCTGATTGCTCTTCTGTGGTAGGCTTGGCTGGTGGGATTACCTCGTCTCTCCATGTGAATCCTCTGTAGTAAAAGCATTGTCCTAATAATACAATGTCTGCAATTGTATAGTACACTGCCAGGATGACCTGTGCACCGTCAGACATGGCATCATAGGAGGTTCTAAGAATTGGGCATCACCATTGTAGGCAGAACGCCTTGAAGGACGGCACCAAGGATATTGAAGACATCTCCAGCCAGCCAGATGATGATGAACTGGAGAGATAAACCATCGGCACTGCCACGTTTGAAGTTCTCAACAATCTGGGGTGAAAAGACGACCACCCAGCAAGCAATTGATATAGAGCTACCGGGCTTTCATCAGTATTTGAACTCTTTTGTCAGCAAATACGGGGATCTTCACATACCCACAAATACCACTAATAGCCTCGATGTCCAAGTTAAAACCCTGAGATGGAGGAAACATGATCTAGACAACAGCGACGCAGGGGAACCCCGCTTGTGTTTCGCAATAAAAGTGCAACCCCTGCTCGTCCCTCCCCAAGCTCTACTCTACTACCAACTCCAATCACCGCCTCGGAAAGGGGGGGGAACGGAACGCAATCGCGGCGTATTATGATGAGGTTTCAAGAGGGGAAGGTCTAGGGTAAAATGCCCCGATTCTGCGTAGGGCGGTTTGCCGAGATCGGCCATTCACGGAAATTAGAAAAAGTCACGTGAATCTTATCGATAAGGCTAAAAGGATGTGGGAAAATCGAGGCTCATTATGTCATCGACCTGGGCCGGCACAAACGGGGAATCGGCGGGGTCCCTTGTGATCTGCGACCTGTGGTGGATCCCTTTCCCCTTGGTACAAGCTCAGTTCTTGTCTCAATTCACGTTGATATATTATAGGTACGTGCTGTTTCTGTGTTTATTTCTCTTCGCCATGGAAACACCATGAAAATACCTGTTATGGCGCCGCAATATATGCTGATGAAGAAGTCTCAGACTAGAGTATATTATACTACCTTGTCTACTCGAGGCAACTTTCTCGCCGGGATGAGCACTCAAAAAGCACGGCCGCCGCAGCCCAATCTCCCGACTCCAGCCCACTACGACGTCGATAACATGCTCTCACGGAAGTTTGGGAAAGAGATTGCCAACTATTTTTCCGGATCACCGCTCAACCGGGTCAGCTTCTTACGGAATGACCACTCCTTTATATCCTCAGCGTTCACTCATCCAAGCACGTCTTTCCTCCTCTTCAATGGCCTTGCTCCTATGGCCAAGGACCCTTCACACCTTGCCTACGCTTCACACAAGGAGATTAAGTCTTTGACGGGAGAGAATCCATTCGAGAAAACAGAGGAGGAAAGAATCAAGGAGTTCAATAGTAGCATTACAATGCCATTAGTCCTATTCTTAGGCATAGACGAAAAAAGGAAGGAAGGATTTGAGTACGGAATATACAAGGGAAGTCCATATTTTGCTGTAGATATTACACCCAAAGGGACCATAAAAGAGGAGGCAGAAGGGATCATTGAAGCCATAAAAACGAAAGGGATGATATTCCTTGAGGGCAGAACTGCTATGGCCATGAACGCATCTGAAGGTGAGCTCTCCCTCTTGAGAGTATAATGACTGTTATTAACCTCCGAAAAGCCGCCATCTATGCCCAAGCACGTGCTGTCCTAGATTGGAATGCTCGAAATCCCTTCTGCGGCGGCTGCGGCCAACCCACTCTTTCTATAAATGCGGGCACAAAACGTGTCTGTCCACCAACTGACTTCGCCTCCTTACCCACAGCTCAAGGCGGAGACCCACCCGAGACGCCCACCAAGCGTGCTCCATGCCCAACACGGCAAGGCATTTCAAACCTCTCATTCCCCCGAACTGACCCCACAGGTAAGGACTAGATACCGTTCTTGGCCACTCTAAGATTGCTAATCACTTATAGTAATCATGGCCGTCGTAAGCCACGACGCGAAAAGAATACTCCTGGGTCGCCAAAGGCGCTGGCCACCCTACTGGTACTCCACCCTCGCGGGCTTCTGCGAACCCGCCGAAAGCGTCGAAGAAGCCGTGCGCCGCGAAGTCTGGGAAGAAGCAGGCGTCTTCCTCGGCCGCGTCGTGATCCACTCCACCCAACCCTGGCCGTACCCCGCGAACCTGATGATCGGCGCCATCGCCCAGGCGCTGCCGGACGGCGAACAGATCGTCCTGCACCACGACCCTGAGCTTGAAGACGCGAAATGGGTCGATTTGGATGAGGTCAGGGAGGCGTTGAGGGTGGGCACTAGTGGGCTGGGGGAGGAGGCGGGCGCGGAGTATAAGGAGGGGGACTTGCGGCTGCCGCCCAAGACTGCGATTGCGAATCAGTTGTTGACGGCTGTTGTGGATGGGTTTTTACATGAGAGTGCGAAGATTTAGACGATGAGATAAACTGAATGGAACGACTTAGGACGTTAGATTAGGTCACTAGATATATTCTGGAATGAGAAGGTGTATACACATAAATAAACGTTTAGACATCTCTATCTCTCTATCAGAGTCAGTCTTATATGTATTTATACGGATTCATAATGCCGTTCTGCTCTTGCTATCAGTTACTATCCCTCAAATCCTAAACTAAAGGAAGGGGGACTCACAGGGTCATAAAGCCTCTTAATCTGCTTCATCAGCCCAATCATAGCCTCACTCCGACTATAGCCAATGTAATTCTTCTTCGCGAGCCCCAAGCCATGCTCGGCGCTAATACTGCCATTGCGCTCCTTAATCCACTCGTACACGAAGGGCTCCAGCTCCTTTTCGACAACCTTATCGTACCGCCGCACTGCCACGTTGAGATGGATATTCGCGTCGCCCATGTGGCCGTACCCGATGACGCCGACGACGGGGTGCGAGGAGCCGGAGCCCATCAGGCCGGCTGCGTCCATCCTCGCGCGTGTCTCTTCGACGAGCTTGTACATGTCCTGCAGCGGGATGGACACGTCGTACTTGTACACCCCGCCCCAATGGCCCGAGCACTCCGACACGCCTTCGCGCCAAGCCCAGAGGGACCTGACCTGCGTCTCGTCCTGCGCCACGACGCCGTCAGAGACGATGTCCTTCTCCATGACGGACTCGAGGAACTTCTCGAGCTTCTCGTTGTCGTGCTCGCTGTTGGAGCCGCTGGTTTCGATCAGGCAGTAGAAGGGGTGTTCGCCTTCTAAGGGGCGCTTGTTTTTCGTGACGGCCGCGACGAAGTCTTGGCTGCCGCTGTCCATGAGTTCGAAAGCAGAGAGGATCTCTGAGAGTTGGGATTTGGCTTCGCGGAAGGCGGCCTGTACTTTTTCAAAGCTTTCGAGGCCGAAGTAGGCGACGTTTACGGCTTTGGAGCGCTGAGGGCAGAGAATGGATATGCCAGTGATGATGCCGATGGTACCTTCGGCGCCGATGAATAGTTGCTTGAGGTCGTAGCCAGTGTTGTTCTTGCGGAGTTTGGAGAGGTCGTCTACGATTGTGCCGTCTGGGAGGACGGCTTCGATGCCAAGCACGCTTCCGTGTAAACTGCCATATCGTAGTAATCGTAGTCCTCCAGCGTTTGTGGCCACGTTTCCGCCAATATGACACGACCCTTTTGCGCCCAGGTCCAGCGGGAAGATGTAACCTCTCTCCGCAAGGTAGTGATCTGTCACTTCCAATATACAGCCAGCGTCGGCAACTAAGGTGCCTGACACTTCATCAAAGAACCGTATATTATTCATTCGACTCATGTTGATAACTATCTCATCGAATACCGGCACCGATCCTCCAACGAGGCCAGAATTCCCCCCTTGAGGAACGACGGCCAGCATATTGTCATTACAGTACTTTAAAATCTTGCTGACTTCCTTTGTCGACCCGGGCTTGAGTACCAATTTCGCATGCCCCCGATACTTCCGCATCCAATCGCTATTGAATGGCTCAATGTCGTCTGAAGAATTCTTCGTGACACCGTCTATGATCGCAGACTCCGTTCCAAGTATTTCCTTAAAGTATTTGACATGATCTTCGGTGATTTCGGAGAACCTGGAATCCCTTTTTATCTCTGGATACGTTTTGGAGGTGAATTTTATTGTCTTTGTTGGGCCGGTTGTGCCTTTCGTGATACCTTCAGTATTTTCAGTACTTGCTGTACTTTGCCATCGAACTCGAATTGATGACTGAATTGGGGAAATCCGTGACCATTGGGGCGCCAAACAGCGCGCCCGCCGCCACACCTGTGTCGGCCGTAATCTGCATGCCATTTTCCAAGATGCCCGCCTTCCAGCTCCTTCAACCGCGTTGAAGAAATAAAGTTGGAGAAAGTTGGAGTGCGGGGCTGACGTAAACACGGCTGGGCGGCAGCCTCGTTTATGCCTTTCATCTGAGGCAATAATCTTGAGCTGCCTCGTCGCGTAGCTTCGTACGTGCATTGCAGCCTGCTTTGGTCTTCAGTAATATCAGGACTACTAAATACGCTGGACTGGAGGTTTTCAGAAAACATTAAGAGTATTGGCATCTGCGACTCCTTCAGCCCGTAAAATAAGAGATTCACAAGATGGCATCCGGATATGACAGAGCTTTGTCTGGTAAGCTTTCTCGTAAAGTATTCTCAAGATGATCTCAAGCTAACAGCAACGCAGTCTTCAGGTAAGTCAGGGTCTCAGAAGCTTTAGCATAACCTGACTCAGTCAATAGCCCCGATGGACATGTTTTCCAGGTTGAATATGCTCTAGAGGCCGTCAAAAGGGGTTTGTGAAATATTCCATACTTTTCGAATCAAAACTCAATTTGTCGCAGGTACATGCGCTGTTGGCGTCAAGGGCAAAGATGTCGTGGTGCTAGGATGTGAGAAGCGATCTGCGATGAAGCTTCAAGATACACGGATTACTCCTTCGAAGATTGGTCTCGTCGATACCCACGTTTGCCTTGCCTTTGCTGGTCTGAATGCCGATGCTCGAATCCTTGTCGACAAGGCTCGATTAGAAGCACAATCACATCGCCTCACTGTTGAGGACCCCGTAACAATAGAATACATCACGAAATACGTCGCAGGCGTTCAGCAGAGATATACGCAGAGCGGTGGTGTGAGACCATTTGGCATTAGCACATTGATCGTTGGTTTTGACAAAGGAGACAAGACACCAAAACTCTACCAGACTGAGCCTTCTGGTATTTACTCAGCATGGTATGATGAACCAAACTACCTATATGACTAGGCCATGATAAGATACTCACAGTTCTATAGGAAAGCGAACGCAATAGGCAGATCTAGCAAGACTGTCCGCGAATTCCTTGAGCGAAACCACAAAGACGACATGGACAGGGAAGAGACCATCAAGCTGACAGTGAAATCATTATTAGAGGTCGTGCAGACCGGAGCGAAGAACATTGAAATCGCAATAATGGCACCAGGCAAGCTTCTTGAGATGCTACCGATGGAGGATATTGAGGCTTATGTCAAGAATATCGAGACGGAGAAGCAAGAAGAGGCGGCAAAGAAGAAGACGGGTCGGACACCAGGTACGGGGAACGCAGCTATTCTGACCAAGGGTCCTGATGATGCTTGAAATATTTAGATGGGCTGGGGTGTTCTCAATCTACATCAGAAGGAGCTGGAATAGACCTTTGTACTATAGTAATGAAGCACGATCCTTCGTGACCAACTCCGGACATACCTACGCCTGTGACCTGTCGAATGCACCGCCCACATGCTTTCTACTCTACAAAAAATCATGGATAAGAACTTCATCCTAACTTGTTCGGCGCTTCCTTGACGTCAAAGATGGACCGTAATTCTTCTTGCTGCATCCGATCATCCTTCAACATCCTGTTATCCTTCCTCACGTCCTCTCCTTCCACCCTCAGGATGGGTTTCGGGGTTATAGCCTCGATTACGAAATGATTATCGCAGTGTGGGCAGTACTCATCGCTCTCTTCGAATTCTTGGGCATCTTTTCGAAAGCATTTCTTGCACTTTTTGCATGCAAATGTCTAGCAACCCAGTTAGGAATAAGTTCTTCAGAAGGGGAAAACTTAGCTAGTTACCATGTCAGTCTTCTGCAGCAGCTCGTGGTCCTCTTGTTCATGATGGCACTCTGCACAATCGAACCATTTTCGGCCTGATGGTAAGTCAGCTCTTGGGGGTGCGAGCAATTCGGTATGGACGCATACAACATGGTGACCGTATAGAAACTTGGGCGTTCAGGATGTGCTTGCTAGCATCTATGTCAGCTTGTCGCATCCATACTTGAAAATCAAAATACTCGCCACATCTTGAGCTCCTTACTAATGTCAGAAATCTGCTATGTACGTGCTGTTTGACACTCGAACGCAGAAAAGGTGGGACGCGACCTTCGGCTAAACGAGGCTTGGTGCTGACTTCAGCCTTATCAATGATCGAAGAGTCATACTTTACGCTCGCTTTTCCTCCTCCATCATCAACTCAAGGTCGCATCTTCTGTGTTCCTCAAGATGCCTCCGAAGAGAAAGGCCTCATCCAGTATGAGATACTGCTTGCTTTATTCATTACGGTCACTTACTAATACGAACAGGTGCTCGCGGGTCGACAAAGATGGGTAGAGGCTCTAACGACTCAACACCTGGGCCTGCTACGCCACGCAGTATTGGAAGTAGCGATGAGTTCTCTGGGGAGGAGGCCAGCGAGACAGAGGCTGAGAATATAGAGAAAAACATAGACAAGTTCACCATCCACCGGGCGCAGAGGCGAGTTAATCTCAAAGATTCTGCAAGTCACCACTTTGGAGAGCATGATTTCTCGTACCTATCCCTCAAGCCAGACCATGAAAATCGTCCGTTATGGATCGATCCAAATAGTGGTCGAATCATCCTAGAAAGCTTCTCCCCATTGGCAGCCCATGCTCAAGATTTTTTGACGACGATAGCTGAACCTCAGTCTCGGCCTTTATTCCTCCATGAGTATACTCTTACACCACATAGTCTATACGCCGCTGTGTCTGTTGGACTTGACCCCAAAGACATCGTCAATGTCTTGGACCGTCTTTCCAAGGTACCAATACCTGACGAGATCAGGGAATTTATTACGAGTTGTACACAGAGCTACGGGAAGGTCAAACTAGTTTTAAAGAATACAAAATATTTCGTGGAGAGCTCTGATCCGGAATTGCTACAGAGGCTATTGAAGGATGAGATCATTGGTCCGTTACGTGTGCAAGGGTCAGAGGAGATCACGAAGACTTCAGCTCCAAAGATGAATGGATTAGTCATTCCAGGAACGAAGAACGCTGCTGGTGTGATGCAGGCAACGGACCCACAAGCGAGTGCAAGGACTGAAGATCGGAAGGATTCCACAAAAGATGATATATATGCAACTCTCAATGAGGACGATGATGACGACGAAGGCGACGCTGTACATGCGTTTGAGATCGCCGATACCGCGGTCGAGGCTGTCCAGAAGCGGTGTCTCGAGATAGCTCTGCCAATCCTCGAGGAATATGACTTTAGAAATGATGAAGCGAATGCCAATCTGGACATCGATCTCAAGCCAAGCGCACAGATTCGAAGCTATCAGGAGAAGAGCTTGAGTAAGATGTTTGGTAACGGTCGAGCCAAAAGCGGCATCATCGTCCTTCCATGCGGTGCTGGAAAGACCTTAGTTGGCATTACTGCCGCTTGCACGATTAAAAAGGGCGTTATCATATTATGCACATCTTCTATGTCCGTGGTTCAATGGAGGCAAGAGTTCTTGAAATGGTCCAATATTAATCCAAATGATATCGCAATTTTCACCTCAGATCACAAGGAAAAGTTCACGCGAAACACAGGCATCATTGTATCCACCTATTCTATGGTAACTCAAACTCGACAGCGATCTTACGATTCTGGCAAGATGATGGAATTCCTCCAGGGCAGAGAATGGGGGTTGATGATTCTAGATGAGGTCCATGTCGTACCAGCCAACATATTCAGAAAGGTCACATCGTCAATCAAGACACATTCAAAGCTCGGTCTTACGGCAACTCTATTACGTGAAGATGATAAGATCAGCGATTTGAACTTTTTGATTGGTCCGAAGCTTTACGAGGCAAATTGGATGGAGCTCGCAGAACAGGGTCACATAGCAAAAGTGCAATGTGCAGAAGTCTGGTGTCCTATGACTACAGAATTCTATTCGGAATATCTAAGGGAGAAGAGCCGTAAGCGTGGCCTTCTTTACATTATGAATCCTCGAAAGTTTCAAGCCTGCCAGTTTCTCATCGACTATCACGAGAAGCGTGGCGACAAGATCATCGTCTTCTCTGACAACGTCTACGCGCTTCAAATGTATGCTCAAAAGCTCAACAAGGCATTCATCTACGGTGAGACGCCTCAGGCAGAGCGCCTTCGCATTCTTGATAATTTCCAGCATAACGAAAACATCAATACTCTGTTCCTTTCGAAGATCGGCGACACATCACTTGATCTTCCCGAAGCCACCTGCCTCATCCAAATATCTTCCCACTACGGTTCTCGCCGTCAAGAAGCCCAAAGACTTGGGCGTATCCTTCGAGCCAAGCGGCGAAATGACGAAGGCTTCAATGCCTTTTTCTACTCGCTCGTGTCCAAAGATACCCAAGAGATGTTCTACTCATCCAAACGTCAAGCCTTCCTTGTCGACCAAGGCTATGCTTTCAAAGTTATAACACATCTCCAAGGCATTGAGAACTTACCGGGACTCGCCTTCTCAACCGCTTTGGAGCGCCGCGAACTTTTGCAGAACGTTATGATTCAAAACGAAGGTGCCTTTGACACTGAGCAGATCTCAGGCGATCTCTTTGACTATAAAGGTGGTGCGGGCCGCAGCAGCTCTCAAAAGAAGGCTAATGCGCGCCGCACGGCTGGCACTCTGAGCGAACTCAGTGGTGGTCAGGATATGGCATATATTGAGCAAAATAGGAGCAAGAATAAGGAACTCAAGAGAGATAAGAAGGCTAGCAATCCATTCTTCAGAAAATTGCAGCGCGATAACCAGAAGAGGCGGCTTGGGCAGTGATATATATTGCATATATGGCGTTTGGGATGGCATGGCGAGGGTTTGGATAGTGTCCTGAAAATGGCTCCAAAAGTGTAGAGCATATTAGAATCGAATATCAGAGGCATATTACAGGGTCAGGTCTATTGACGAGAATAGCCTAGATATATCAATGCGGTTTAATATTAACATATGTCAATCGCAACGAGAATCATAATCCGTTGCCTATCCCTCACATTCCATCCCTATTCCATCTTACACCAAACAGTGCCTTTAGATGGCTTAGTATAAAACCGCCCTCACCCCTCTCAAAATTTTAAAACTGCAAAAGAGGTTTGTGAAGTCCCCTCAACAATCCAAGTGCTGTTTCCACCTGAGATTATGAACTTAGTCATAAAGAAGCCTCATTCCTCGTAGAGCTCTAAACAATATCACCTATCCATACCATCAATCACACATTTTCAGCCTTTGAAGCTACGACAAGAGAGGAAGCAGCAACAGGAAAGAGAGTAACGATGAGAAATACAGCTCTTGCCAGGTACTTTCTGTTTGCTGGAGGATTACTAGAGGTTTTAGGAGATGTGTATACTACTTTAATGCTTTTGCAGCCTCGTAGCCGGCCTTCTAGAGCGGTGCCACAGTAGCGCTCTATATGATATTGCTAGTCGAATTACTGCTGCCTTGCCTTGCCTATTTGTTGCACCCTAAGTTGACGCTGCTATGCAGCTTAGGGCGTTCATTTAGGTCTTAATTTTTGGGTGTATTGCTTTGATATAAGGCTTCTAGTAGAGTTTTAAATCTAGCCGGACCCCTAGGATTTTGTACCACTAGAGACGGTGCTATTTTCTAGCCACCTATTTGCATTGTAGCTGCTAAATCAAAGCTGCTCTGCCAGGTAAAGTGTGTGAGGGTGTAGTTTTGGGGGGCAAACTGCATTCTATGTGTAGAGGCCTATGCTAGGCACTAGTCGTGTGCTGCTTCAAGGGCTGTGCAGTTTATAGCTGTTGCACGTGCAACCAGGTTGGGTGGTTCTTGGGAACAGACTCATCAATTAAATTGTATGGAACGAAAGCATGGGGAGCATGAACGGGATCCCGGATATAAGAAGGCAAATGAGAGAAAGGGAACGTCATATTCATATTCAACAATACCGGCCTTATGGCTGGTATTCCCGAGATAGACTCATATGGATAGATTTAATTCATCATTATTCACTTCGCCCAGTCCATCTTCCATGCGACAACAAAGCACATATCATGTAAGCATAGCTTGCGTTTTACGTCTACATCAACGTAAAATCTCCGATGACCTTAGTTTCGACTTGATGTTGGCCGTTAGTGATTGCTTATAAGACTTTACCTTTCTTCATTACAAGCTATCAAAAGAGCACGCCCTGTTCATGTGAGTCTGTTTGGGCGGCTGGAGTACGAACCTGAGACTGCAAATGCTCATCTAAGTGGTGTAAGAGTAATTCTTTGTCAGATCTGGGGGCAAGTAAGAGGTGTTATGTTGTAGAAATGGTTAAAGTATCAGCCCAAGAACGTATTATTTTTGAGATTTGTAGGTAGTGCCTGGGTAGCAATTCGATCTATGCAATGCCTCAGCCAAAAAGAATCTTTGTATGAACTGAATGGGTTTGGAAGAATTGGTCGATTTATATACAAACAAGATCCTATCTCATAGTTTAATCAATAGATTACATGCTCCCATTTCCACAGTTGAAAACCTGTCCACGATAATCCTGTTTAATATTCGTTCGCGAAAAGGTTTATTCGGTCATTTTGGAGGAGACTTGGCCTTACTGTTAGTCGCGTCTTAAGGCTCATTTAGGAGCCTGATATCATAGCCGCCTAATCTAGTTCAGGTATTGACTCATAAATTAAGACACCAGAGTATGACTTCTGCTTTTAGGCAGCCCTCAAAAGTACTTTGGGAAGGCAACCAGCAGAATGATTTCATGAGCAGTTACGATGCAGCGTACGAAAATCTTTCTGTGCCTCCTTGTTGGGCCGCACTTTGACTGGGATTGACGAAAGATTCTATTTCCCTATCTTTTAGATAAGTATTGAGTAGATAATAACTTGAAGTAGAACATAGCACGTGACAAATCACGCATTTACTCGGTGTTGGGGGCAACTCTCTGTCGGCCGTGACTTGTTTAGCTTTTTTTTTTTTTTTTTTAGCTCCCTATTTACTAGAGGCAACTATATTGCTTAGAATTGAGCTATATATTTCTATTTAACCATGTATCTTATTTGCATTTTTCAGCAACTTAGTATGAGTTGTATTGCTTGTACTAAGTTTGTGATAAATCTCCTGAAAGTAGTTTAAGATCCTGATAGGAACAGCCCCGCTGCTCAAGGCCCAACGCAAAACAAAAGAGTACTACTCCTCTATGCGTAATTCCTTGTCATAAAGCTAAAGGTTCTAATACCCAAAATTGTAAATATCACCATAAGTACAAAAGCCAGCATATAGTATGGAATGTCACTTGGCTGGAAATTGAATGAGTCTAGGAAATGAATCAGCAAAAGTACACTTTGTTATAAGTCTACATAAAAGCACAAACCGCGGCGTAGTGGTGATGGAAAACTCCAGGTCCGGTCACTGCTAGAAAGCGGCTGCTGTACGCTTGATAATTCAAGTAAGTTTGCAGAAGATGCTACATTCAATCAGCAGGATACTTTCTTAGGAGCCCGTGAGTATGCAGCACCTAAGCTTTCATCGTAAGCCTCGTCCTCCGTAGAGATTATGTAGCCGTCACTTCTGGCGACATTCAATATTTTGACAATTAAGTTGCATCGATCATCAATAACGCCGCGAATCGTGTTGAGAATCTCCTCGCCTTGCTCGATTTCGCCTTGCTCGAAATCGAAGTCTTCATTCAAAGACGCCAACGAAACCTCGAGCTTCTCAACCCCGTCGAGAATGTCGTACATTCTGGATTTCAGTTTCTCTCGAGTAAGCAACCCGGATTTTATCTCCTTGTTTAACCTTTTGAGTTCATCTTTCCATTTGTGTCGCACATGCGGCGATTTCAGGTACTCGAACGGCCTCATTGCCCGCCACTCGGCAAGTTTTGTTTGCGCGTCGTCAGCCTTACCGCAAACAGCATCGTCAATCTCATAAAGTGCTTGCAATATATGCCATAGAGAGAAAGTCGCGACCGGATGGGCAAAAAAGAAGACTCTGAAGTCAATTTCCTCAGCAGTTTTCCATGACTTGACCGTCTCCGTGGGAAGCTGGTTTGTGTCGAGATTGTTGTACCACTCATTGACGCGGTTTTGCCATTCTGGCGAGTAAATGTCCACTACCTCCTCGTCGCTATGTCGGGACTCATACCAAGTATATATAGCCTTCTGTTGTGTTGCGATGTAACGATCGTCTCCATCTACGAACCCAGAATCTGCGAGGTCAGCTGGCATCGTGGTGTCTTCCAACCTAAGGATCGCTCGGTAAAGCCGTCCGGAATCCCGATGGCGATGGTGGCAAGATGCGATGACAAGAAGCTCTGTGATGAATACTCGAAAAGTATATTGTGTTGCTGCTTATA
>Ga0335074_10010215_pt1 | contig 13123 bp, 8 predicted proteins | sample Lox_Sample_23_FD_206715 | JGI IMG/M metagenome (GOLD analysis project Ga0335074, IMG submission 206715) | Soil microbial communities from Loxahatchee National Wildlife Refuge, Florida, United States - Lox_Sample_2.3 | ecosystem: Environmental > Terrestrial > Soil > Wetlands | place: USA: Florida...
GGGCCCAAGGCCGGGCCGTGGCGGAGGCCGCGGAGGGGGGCGCGGACGGGGGCCCGTCAGTCCGCAGCCATGATCAGGGTGCCGGCGTAGCCGTGCACGGCCGCGCCCTGGGCCAGCGACAGGCCGATCTTCGCGCCGGCGACCTGGCGCTGGCCGCATTCGCCGCGTAGCTGGCGGGCTACCTCGATGGTGAACAGGCCGTGCGGCAGCCCGCAGTGGGTGTTGGACAGCAGGCCGCCGTCGGTGTTGGCCGGCATGGACCCGCCGAGCCTGGTGTGGCCCTCCTTGACGTACGCGGCGCCCTCCCCGAGCTTGCAGAAGCCGAGTTCCTCCAGGTCGCGGATCAGCGTGATGGTGAAACAGTCGTACAGGCCCGCCACGTCGATGTCGTCGCGGGTCACCCCGGCCTGGGCGAAGGCGATGTCACCCGAGCGCCGCACCGAGTGGCCGCCGTCGGGGAACCAGGGCGGGTCGACGGTCACGTAGCCGTCGGTGTGCGTGGCCTGGCCGCCGCCGATGACCCAGACCGGCTTGCCCCGGCAGCCGCGGGCCACCTCGGCCGAGGCGACCACGATGGCGTAGCCGCCGTCGGTGTCGATCGCGCAGTCGAACAGGTGCAGCGGGGTGGCGATCATGCGGGAGCCGACGACGTCCTCGACGGTGAGCGGGCCGCGGGGGCCCATCACCGAGGCCGGGTTGAGCGTGGCGTGATAGCGGTGCGTCACGGCGACCTCGGCCAGGTCCTCGCCGGTCACGCCGAACTCGTGCATGTAGCGCCCGGCCCACATCGCGTACCACGGGGTCATGTATGCGCCGTGCACGTCGCCGGCCCAGTCGAAGATGCGGGGGGCGCTGTCCGGCACGGCCTTCCCGCCAGGCCCGATCTTCCAGCCTGCCTTGCCCCAGAAGACCACCACGACGTTGGCCAGGCCGGCCGAGATGGCCAGGGCCGCCTTGGTGACGCCGTTCGGGTAGCCCAGCTCGCTGTAGGACATCGGCCTGCCGCCGAACTGGGCCGCCCAGAACATCTCGGGCCGGTGGGGGGCCTCGCCGCTGGCCGCCATCGGCACGACGCCGTCGACGTCGCCGGGGGTCAGGCCCGCGTCGGCCAGGGCGCCCTTGATCGCCTCGATTTCTAGCGACGCGCTCGTCCGCTCCAGGCTGCGGGCTTGCTGCGTGGTGTAGGTGCCGACAATCGCCGCCTGCCGCTTGGGGAACGTCATAATCTGACTCCTGGTTTCTCGCGGGGACGCTACCATTATTGATTGATAGTTGACAAAATGTCTAACATGTGTCCGGTGACGACGAGGAGGCCGGGACGAATGCAGGCCGCGGTGGTTACCGGGGGCGGTGGCGGGATCGGCACGGCCGTGGCGCTGGAACTCGCACGCCAGGGTATCGCGGTGGTGGCCATGGACCCCGGCGTCGGGCTGCAGGGAGAGCCGCTGCACGAGCCGACCGCCGCCCAGACGGCGCGACTGATCGCGGCCGAGGGCGGCGTGGCCAGGGCGTCGGCCGCGTCGGTGACCGACCGTGAGGCCGTCAGGGAGCTGTTCTGTGAGGTGGCGCGGGAGTTCGGCGGCCTGGACATCGTGGTGAACACCGCCGGAATCGTGCGGTTCGCGCCGTTCCTCGAGGCGTCGCAGGACGACTGGCAGGCAATGCTCGACGTCCACCTGAACGGCTACCTGAACGTCCTGGCCGAGGCGCTGCCGCTGATGGCCGCCGCCGGGCACGGCCGGGTGGTCGGCGTGACCTCGGGGGCGGGCCTGGCCCGCGCGGCCGCCGACAGCGCCCACTACGCCTGCGCCAAGCGCGCCGTCGCCGCGGTGACCTGGCAGCTTGCGGGCCTGCTGCCGGACGGACTTGCGCTGAACGCGCTTTCTCCGCTCGCCGCGACCCGGATGGTGACCGGTGGACGGGACCGCGCGGCCAGCGCCGCGGCGAGCGGCAGGGCGGACGGCGCGCGAGGCGCGGCCGGCGGCGGGGCGGCCGGCGTGGACCTGTCGGCGATGCCGGCCGCGGCTGACATGGCGCCGGCCGCCGCGTACCTGGCCGGAGGCGCGCCAATCCGCGGCCAGATCATCTTCTCGGCCGGCCCCGAACTATCCGTGATCTCGCCGCCGCGCCTGCTTGAGGCGGTGCGCACCGCGGACACCGCCGATTTCGCCGCCTCGCTCGACACGCTCGTACCCGTGGTGTTCGGGCCCGCGCAGGCGCAGCAGCGGCCGACGGGCGGATCCAACGCACGGTTCGGCCCGGTCTTCGACTCCCCGTCAACGTCGCGATCCTCGCCGTCGGGGACCGACGTGCGCAACTGCCTGGTCATCGCGGACGACGCGGCCATGGCGGGCGCCCTGGGCGGCGCCCTGGCCCGCTGCGGCTTGACCGCCGTAACCATCAGGCCGGGCCAGTCACCGGATTTTATTGAGGCCGAACGGGCCGTGGTGCGCGCCGCCGCAGCCGGACCGATCGAGGCCGTGGTCATCGCGCCAGGCTCCTTCGACGCGTCCGGCTACCCGAGCGCCACCGGCTCCAGCCCGACGGCGGCCGCGACGTGGCAGGAGATGCTGGACGGTTACTCGGGGACCGCCGAGGCCGTGCTGTCTCACGTGGGCTGGCTGCAGGCCGCGGTGCGGCAGGCCATGCGCACCTCGCGTCCGCTGCGGGTCATGCACCTGGCCGACGCCACGTCGCCGCCGCGCCGCCCGGCCGCGCAGGCGGTCGCGCAACTGGCCCGGTGCGCCGGCCTGCTGCGGCCCGGGCAGGTCGACGTCTTCTCGATCGCCGTCGAGACCGCCGGACAAGCCGATCGTCAGCCGCTGGCCCATCTCGTCGCCCACGTGCTTTGGTCGGGCGGCGCCACCGCGCTGCGCGGCGCGGAACTGGTCGCGCGCCCGGGGTGGATCGGCATCCGCAGCCACCCAGGCCCGACGGCGACGGCCTGCTACGGCACGCCCGCGATCCCGCCCTGGATCGGCGACTGGCTGGCGAACGTCTGCCCGCGTGACGCCATAGTTCTATAAATTACATTCGGTCGAGGGGTAGGAGAGGTCCATGGAGTTGCGGCTCACCCCGGCGCAGAACGAGTGGCGGGAAGAGGTCAGGGAGTTCCTCGGCACCGAGCTGCCGGCCCGGTGGGAGAAGTCGACGGAGTGGTGCGAGGACGAGGACTTCTGGGCGTTCGCCACCGCGTTCACCAGGAAGGTCTCGGCCCGGGGCTGGATCGGGCTGACCTGGCCCATCCAGTACGGCGGCCAGGCCAGGCCGGCCATCGACCAGCTGATCTTCTCCGAGGAGTTCACCTACCGCGATGCGCCGCTGATCAATGCGATCGGCTGGGGCCTGGCCGCCGGGGCCCTGCTGCGCGGCGGTACCGAAGACCAGAAGCGCAAGTTCCTGCCCCCGATTCAGCGCACCGAGGTGATCTGGGCCGAGGGCTACACCGAGCCTGAGGCCGGCTCGGACCTGGCCTCGCTGAGCACCCGGGCGGTACGCGACGGCGACGAGTGGGTGATCAGCGGCCAGAAGACGTTCACCACCTGGGGCAGCCACGCGGACATGCTGTACTGCGCGGCCCGCACCGACCCCGAGGCCCCGCGGCACCGCGGCATCACGATCTTCGGAGTTCCCATCCGCCAGGACGGCGTGTCCTTCGGGCCGCTGTTCAACCTGGGCGGCGGCCGGCAGAACCACACGTTCCTCGACCACGCCCGGGTCCCGCACGAGAACATGATCGGCCAGGAGGGCCGCGGCTGGGACCTGATCATGGGCGGCTTCTACGGCGGCAACATCGGGGCCAGCTACATGGACGCCCAGCAGAAGCTGGACAAGCTCGTGGCCTACTGCAAGACGGCCAGGCGGAACGGCAGGCTGCTCATAGATGACCCGGTGGTGCGCGACCAGCTGGCCGAGATGGACCTGCTCGTCCAGGCCGAGCGGCTGCTAACCTACGAGTCGCTGTCGAACATCCAAAGCGGCCGGCCGCCTGTTTTCGCGGGGGCCATCGCCACCGTCGTCAACAAGGAGTCGATGACCCGGTTCGCCGAGCTCACCAACCTAATCGTCGGCCGGGCGGGCCAGCTGGCCGCGGGTTCGGCCTGGGCGCCGGTCGACGACGCCAGCGGCGGCCCTGAGGCCTGGTTCCGGACCTCGATCCGCAACCACGCCGGCGGAACCCCGCAGGTCAAGCGGATGGTGCTGGCCACCCGCGGGCTAGGGCTCCCCAGATAGGACAGGGCGGATGGATATTGATCTTGAGCAGCATCAACTTGACTTGGCCGAGACCGCGCACCGTTTCTTCGCCGACCGCAGCACGATGAGCGCGGTACGGGCGTGGGAAGCCTCCGAGCCGGGCTATGGCCCCGAGATCTACGCCGAGATGGCCGACCTCGGCTGGCTGCGGATCGGTCATCCCTCCTCAGCCGGGGGCGTGGGCGGCGGCGCGCTCGAGCTGAGCGTCATCTACCAGGCCATGGGGCGCACCCTGGCGCCCGTCCCGCACCTGGAGTCGGCCGTGATCGGGGCCGGCGTTCTGGCCGCGGCCGGCACTGCCGCCGCCGGCCTGCTCGAACGGGTGCTGTCCGGGACCGCGATCGTGACGCCGGCGCTGAGCGAGGACGACGCCGGCTTCGGCCCTGACTCCATCGCCATGCCGGCCGAGCTCGGCCCGGACGGCGGGCTGCTCCTGGCCGGCAGCAAGCTCCTGGTTGCTTACGCGAACTCGGCCAGCCACCTGGTCGTGGCCGCGCGCACCGCGCCGCCGTCGGACGACGCGTCCGGCATCACGCTGGCGCTGGTGGAGACCTCGGCACCCGGCCTCGAGCTGATCAGGCTGCCCAACGTGGCCGACTACCCGCTCTACGCCGTCACGTTCGATTCGGTGCGCGTCGGGCCTGGTCAGGTGCTCGGCCGGGCCCACGCCGGGTGGGAGCTGCTCGCGCCCGTGCTTGAGCGGGCGGCGGTGCTGCGAGCCGCGCAGATCCAGGGAGCCGCCGAGCGCCTGCTCGAGCTTTCGGTCGACTACGCCGGGCGCAGGACCCAGTTCGGTCAGCCGATCGGCCGCTACCAGGCGGTGCAGTACCTGTGCTCGGACATCGCGATCAACAGCCACCTGACCTCGCTGCTTGTCCGCTACGCGGCCGGGCTGATCGACGAGGGCCTGCCCGCGGGCAAGGCCGTCTCGCAGGCCAAGGCGCAGGCCAGCCGGACCGCCCGGCTCGCCCCTGAGCGGGCACACGCGGTGCACGCAGGCATCGCGTTCATCCTCGATTTCGACGTGCAGATGTTCACCCGGCGCTGCCGTCACTGGGAACTCGATCTCGGCGACGAGCGCTACCACCGCGAGCGGATCGCGGCGGCGCTCGCCGCCTGAAGGGTGCGCTGATGACTGAGCCATGGGACGGTCCGCTCGATGGGCAACTGGACGGCCCGCTGGCGGGGGTTCGCGTTCTTGACCTGGGTGGCGAGCTGGCCGCGTACGGCACGAAGATCCTCGCCGACCTGGGGGCCGACGTGGTCAAGGCCGAACCGCCTGGCGGCGACCGCCAGCGCCTACGTCCGCCGTTCGCGGCCGGGGTAAACGGCGCCGAGGCCAGCCTGACCTTCGCGTACTACAACGCGAACAAGCGCGGAGTCCACTTGGACTGGGATGATCAGGCCGAGCTCGGCCGCCTGGCCGACGGCTGCGACGTCGTGGTGATCTCCCCGTCGGCCAGGCAGCCGCTCCCGGGCTGGGACCGCGACGCAAGGCGGCTGTCGTGGGCCGGGCCGGACACGATCGTCTGCTGCCTGACGCCGTATGGCCTGGACGGGCCGTTGCGCGACCGGCGCGCCACCCAGCTGACCGCCTACGCCGACAGTGGCGGGATGTGGGCGATGGGCCCGCCGGAGGGCCCGCCGCGGACGATCCCCGGCTTCCCGTTCTACGACGAGCTGTCCGCGCACGCGGCGTTCTGCATCATGGTCGCCCTGCGCGAACGGCCGAGCGCCGGGGCGCAGGTGATCGACCTGTGCCTGCACGACATGCTCGCCTACCGCGAGTCGACGTCGATCAGCTACTACACGATCATGGGCCGGTCCCTGACCTCGCGTAAGCGCGGGCTGTCCATGCCGCCGACCGGCATCTGGGACGTCAGCGACGGCCAGATTGAGCTGCTGATCTGGAATCCGCCGCACTGGGACGGCTTCCTCGAGATCGTGGGCAGGCCGGCCGACCTGCTCGATGAGGCGCTGCGCGGGCGGACCGAGCGCGCGGCCCGCGCCAGCCAGCTCGCGCCCCGGGTCAGGGAGCTGCTCGCGCCGTTCACCGTGCAGGGATTCTGGGACCTCGCGCTGACCCACCGCGTGCCGTGCGCGCCGGTCAATACCTTCCTGCAGGTCACCCGGGATCCGCAGCTGGCCAGCCGCGGCTTCTGGGTGGAGCATGACCGGCCGCAGACCGGGCGTTTCCTCGCCCCGGGTCGCCCGCTGCGCTCATCCGCGCCGCTGCTGAGCTACCGGCGGGAGGCGCCGCTGCTCGGCCAGCACGACCGGGAACTCCTCGGCGGCCGGTGGGCGGCCGAGCGACGGCGAGCGCAGGCGGATCCCCCACCACCCGCTGCGCGGCTGCGCGACCTGCGGGTGCTGTCGTTCGGGACCGCGATCGCCGGCAACGTCAGCGCCACCACGCTGGCCGAGATGGGCGCGGACGTGGTGAAGATCGAGTCGCCCGACCGGCCCGACCCGCTGCGGCTGCCCGGATTCCCCGGGCTGCCCACGGTGAAGGATCCGGCGGGACGGCAGTTCAGCCCGGTGTTCTCCTCGTACTCGCGCAGCGGCCGGTGCCTGGCCCTTGACATGAAGAGCCGGGCCGGGCTTGAAACCTTCCGCCAGCTCGTGCGGCGGGCCGACGTGCTGATCGACAACTTCGCCACCGGCGTGATGACGGGCTGGGGGCTGACCGGCGAGCTCCTAGCGGAGCTGAACCCCCGCCTGATCTGGGTCTCGGTGAGCGGATACGGACGGACCGGGCCGCGCGCGGGGGCGATGGCGTACGGGACGAACATCAACGGCTTCATGGGGCTGACGCAGGCGTGGTCGCCGCACGGCTCGCAGTTCGACTACACGGCCGTGGCCCACGTCCTCATCTCGATCCTCGCCTCGCTCGCCCAGCGGGACCGAACCGGCCTGGGCAACCACATCCAGATCGCACAGAGCGAGGCGGGCGGGGCCATGCTCGCGCCGCCGCTCCTCGAGGCCCTGCTCGTCGACCACGGGCCCGCCGGCACCAACGTCCCGGTGGAGCCGAACGTCGTTCCCGGCTCCTGGCTGTCCGGCGTGTTCGCCGCCGCCGGGCAGGACGCCTGGCTTGCCGTCGAGATCGAGGACGCGGCCGACTGGGACACCGCCGCGCGCCTGTTCGGCGCGCCCGAGCTGAGCATCGCCGGGGATGACCCGCCCGCCGAGCCGGCCGTGGCCGAACTGAAGAAGGTCATCGCCGCCTGGGCCCAGGCGCGGAGCCCGGCGCAGGCGGCCCGGGAGCTACAGGCCACCGGGCTCGCCGCGGCGGCCGTGGCGGAGATCGCCGACCTCTACGTTGACGCCGGGATGTGGGCCCGCGGCGGGTTCTCCCGGCTGGACCTCCCTGACTCCGACATCACCACCTGGGTCACCGGCCCGTTCCAGCGCATGCGGGCCCCTCAGGCCCACGTACGCGGCCCCAGCCCCCACCCCGGCCAGCACAACGACGAGATCCTCCGCGACTGGCTGGCCCCTGAGCCCTCTGAGCCCCCCGAACCCCAGGCAGCCGCAGAGCAGGAGCTTTTACCGAACGGAGCGTGGGACCCTCAGCTTGCGCGGACGATGTCACCAGGTATAGGCGGTCGGCCGGGGTATTCCAGTCCCGGCCTTCCCGTTTCCCCGAGGTCCGTTATGTCACGGACGTACGGGCCGGGCGCTAGCTCGGCCAGCGGATCTGGCTCGGCGGAGACGTCTATCGCGTCGATGAGACGGCTCTGGGACATCGGCCACCAAGGCTGAACCTGTAGACCTGGCCCGTGAACCTCCGATGGTCCGGTTCCAGCGTGGTATCGCACGCCTAAGCCCATGCCGTCAGCACAGGATCACTCGGGACACGGTCACCTGTCTCGGCTTTGGCTACCCAGCCGCCGCCCGCGCACGACACAGCTCGTTACCGGGTCTGCTGACGGAGCGAACGAGGCGAGAGCATTACTGGTTGGCGCGTAGCGCGGCGATCAGCCATTCGAACGCGGGCGCGTAAGTCGGGAAGGGAGGCAAGCCGTTAATGATTGCCGTGAGCTGCCAGTATCGTTCGACCCGCGGATCGAACAGCTTCTCAAGCTCGGCGAGCAGCTCCTCGCGACGCGCGCTCCACCCGTTGGGCTCCAGGATCCGGTTCACCACCTTGGCGGCCTCGGCGGAATCGGGAGGGCACCCCCGCAGCAGTGCCGCCACGGCGTGCTGCGTTGCCCAGCCGGCCAGGTCTTCCAGCCCGCTGGCCTGCAGCTGAATGCCATGCTCGGTCAGCTGCCTGGTCCGCCGCCTGAAGTCCTGGTCGCTGACCAGCCCGGCCAGTTCCACCCAGGCGTCGACCTGCTCGGGCGAGGGGTCATCGGGCAGGTCATGCGCCGCGGCCCAGCGCTGGGCACGCGCCGGGCTGGGATCCAGGCCCTCGAATACCTCGGCCAGGAAGTCATCGATCATCTGCCTGCGCTCGGCCGCCGGCATCTCAGCGAGCTTGTTCATCATGGCCTTCTCCTCATCGCTTGCCGCGCGCTTTACCACGACGGCCAGCGCGGCGCGGTGCAGCTGCAGAACGCGGGCCTGCGCGTCAAGCGCGTCCCGGTGGGCGGCGGCGACCTCGGCGATGCTCGCCTGGCCCGCCAGCACCCGGCGCACGTCGGCCAGCCCGAGGCCAAGCTCGCGCAGCGTGGAGACCAGTTCCGCCTGGTCCACGCATGCCGCGTCGTACAGCCGCCGGCCGCCCTCGGCCCGGGCCGCCGGGGGCAGCACGCCGGCATCGGACCAGAAGCGGAGAGTCCGCACCTGCAGCCCCGTGCGCCTAGCCAGCTCGCCGATGGAAAGCAGCGGCTCGTCGTGTTCCACGCGGCAAGTCTGCGTCCTCCAGCAGGTGGAGAAGCAAACCCCGCGTCACCCGCGGGGCGGAGGAGGGATAACGTGCGGGCGACCCAGCGCCACATGGTGATGTCCTCGCCGGGGATCTCCTGGTAGGCGATCTGGATCGGCATGCCGACGCGGATATCCTCGGGCGGGGTGCCGACCAGGTTGCCGAGGACCAGGCACGGCCGCGGCTGCTCGACCAGCTCGCCCAGCGCGATCACGTAGGGCACGTCGGCGTTGAATGCCCCGGGGCCGCGGTGGCACACCGTGTAGGTGTACACGGTGGCGTCCCCAGAGACCGGCGTCCATGTCTGGTTCTCGGACAGGCAGCTGCGGCAGGCCGGGTAGGGCACCCAGTTGTAGTCGCCGCAGTCCTGGCACTTCGGCACCACGAACTGGTGGTTGCGCAGCGCGTCGAAGAACGGCTTGTTCTCCGGCCGCACCGCGGGCAGCGGCTTGAGGTAAGGAGTGGGGGCGGGCTCGAGAATGGTCGTCATCGCAGGCATCTTCCTTTGAGTCGTTGACGCGGGTCAGTCGGCGGCCATGACGAGCGTGCTGGCCAGGCCGTGTACCGCCCAGCCCTGCTGCAGCGAGACCCCGATCCGCGCGCCGGGTACCTGGCGGGCGCCGCACTCCCCGCGCAACTGCCGGACGACCTCGATCGTGTGCAGGCCGGCCGGGTCGCCGGGGTGGCTGTTGGACAGCAGGCCGCCGTCGGTGTTCGTCGGCATCGACCCGCCCAGGCGCAGGTGCCCTTCCTTCACGTAGTCGGCTCCCTCTCCCAGCTTGCAGAAGCCCATCTCCTCCAGGTCGCGGATCGTCGTGATCGTGAAGCAGTCGTACAGGCCCGCCACGTCGATCTCGTCACGGGATATCCCGGCCAGGCCGAACGCCCGGTCGGTCGCCTTCCGCACCGCCTTGCCCTGGTTGGGGAACCACGGGTCGTTGATCGTGGCGTAGAAGTCGGTGTAATACGCCTCGGCGCCGCCCAGGATCCACACCGGCTTGCGGCGGCAGTCCCTGGCCCGCTCGGCGGACGCGATCACGATGGCGTAGCCGCCGTCGGTGTCCAGGGAGCAGTCCAGCAGGTGCAGCGGCTCGCACACGTAGCGCGAGGCCAGCACGTCGTCCACGGTGATCTCGCCGCGGCTGCCCATCACCGAGTCGGGGTTGAGCGTGGCGTGGTACCGGGTGAACACGGCCACCTCGGCCAGGTCGGCGTTGGTCACGTTGAACTCGTGCATGTACCGTCGCGCCCACATCGCGTACCACGTGGTCATGTAGCCGCCCGCGGTCGCGAAGCTCCAGTCGTCGGGTATCCGCGGCGCCCTGTCCGGCGTGGCCGTGCCGCCAGGCCCGGTCCGGCCGCCGGCCCGGCCGAAGAACAGCACCGCGACGTCGGTCAGGCCGGCCGCGATCGACGCCGCCGCCTTGGCCAGCTGTCCCGACGCGCCGCCGACCTCGACCAGGCCGAGCGGGCGCTCGCCGAGCTGTTCGGCCCAGAACTGGTGCGCCGTGGTGCCGGGGACGTGTTCCGTCATGGCCATGGGCAGCAGGCCGTCGATGTCGCCGGTGGTCAGCCCCGCGTCGTCCAGGGCGCCCCTGATCGCCTCCAGTTGCAGCGAGAACCCTGTCCGGTCCGGTAGCTTGCCCTGTTTCGTGGTGTACACGCCCACGATCGCCGCTTGCCGCTTGGGAAATGGCATGCTGACCTCCTAGCTGACGACGATCAGGGCGTCGACGGCCTTGACCACGTCGCCGTCGACCCTGATCGGGTTGATGTCCACCGACTCCACTTCCGGTATCTCGAGCGCCAGCGTGCCGAGGCCGGTAAGCGTGGCGGCGATCAGCTCGGCCTGGGCGCCGGACAGGCCGCGGCTGGCCGTGCGCAGCCGTCCCCCGGCGATGCGGGCCACGGCGTCTTCGGCCTGCCGCTGCGTGAACGGCGGTCGCAGCAGCACGGTCCCGCCGACGATCTCGATCAGCACGCCGCCGATGCCCACGGCGACCATGGGCCCGAACACCGGGTCCCGCTGCAGGCCGCAGGAGATCTCCACCGAGGCGGGGACCATCTCCTGGACCAGGACGCCCTCCAGCTTGATGTCCGGATTGGCGCCGCGGATGGCGGCGAGCATCTCCTCGTACCCCTCCCGGACGGCCTTGTCGCCGAGCAGACCGAGCCGCAGTGCGCCGGAGTCTGATTTGTGCGGCAGGCCGTAGGACAGCGCCTTCAGCGCGACCGGGCCGCCGAGCTGGCGGGCGGCGGCCACGGCCGCCTCGGCACTGTCGGCGATAATCTCCCGGCTGACCGGGATGCCGTACTTGTCAAGCACCTGCTTGGCCGCCGACTCAAGCACGAACGGCTGGCCGGCTTCGCGGGCGAGCAGTGCGCGTACCTCCTCGATCCGGCCGGCGTCAGGGACCGGCCGTTCGGCGTGCTCGCGCCGCCGCATGAACTCGCTGAACGCGGCCACCGCGCCGATCGCGCGCACGGCCCGGGCCGGATCGGTGTAGACCGGGATGCCGGCCTCGCCGATGCCGGGGGCGGACAGGGTGGTCGCCACCACCAGCGGCTTGTCGGTGGCGGCCCAGACCTTCTTGGTCGCTTCGGTCTCCCGCTCGCTCACGTACCAGATGAGCGGCAGCACCGCGTCGACGCCCTCGGAGGCGGCCAGGCCACCGTAGACGGCGTCGAAGTTGGCCATGTTGAAACCGCCGGTCGTGTCCACCGGGTTGGCCGCGCTGCCGAAGCTCGGCAGCAGGCTTTGCAGGTGCTCGCGGTCCGCGTCGGGCAGCACCGGCACCCGCAGCCCCACGGTCTCGGCCACGTCGGCCATGAGCGCGCCCGAACCGCCGGACTGGGTCATGACGCCGAGCCGGTTCCCGCCCATCCTGCGGCCGGTCTGCAGGGCCAGGCCGAAGTCGATCATCTGCTCCACGCTCGAGGCCTGGATCAGGCCGTACTGCTGGCAGATCGCGTCGTACACCTCGCCCGAGCCGGCGATCGAGGCCGTGTGGCTCAGCGCCGCCCGCGACCCCTCCGCGGTGTACCCGGCCTTGACCGCCACCACCGGCTTGCCCAGTTCCACGGCCCGCGCCGCGACCTCGACGAACACCTCAGGCGAGCGCACCGCCTCGAAGAAGGTCAGCACGACGCCGACCTCGGGCTGCTCGATCAGGTAGCGCAGACTCCGGGACACGCTCATATCTGCCTCGTTGCCGGTGGACAGGTACCAGCTGACCTGAACCCCGGCGGTAATCGCCTTGAGCAGGATGTAGGAGCCGAAACCGCCGCTCTGCGAGACCACCGCCACCGGGCCAAGCTTGGGCCGGTCCATGTCCACCGGGATCGCGAACGTCGCGGCGACCTTGCGGGCACCGTTGTAGAAGCCGTTGCAGTTCGGGCCGACGATCGGGAAGGCGTGGGCGCGGGCCACGTCGGTCATCCGCTGCTGTGCTTCGCGGCCTTCCTGCCCCGCCTCGGCGAAGCCCGCGGCCAGCACCACGGCCCCCCCGATGCCCCGGGCCGCGGAGCGGTCGATGATGTCGGGCACGGTGGCCGCGGGCGTGAGGATCACCGCCATGTCCACGGGTTCGGGCAGGTCATCGACGGTCGGGTAGGCGCGCTCGCCGAATATCTCCGCTCGCCTGGGATTGACCGGGTAGAGCCGGCCGGGGAAATCCTTGCGCAGGTTCTGGAAGACCATGGCCCCCAGCGATGCCTCCGAGGCTCCCACGACGGCCACCGATTCCGGCGAGAACAGCCGCTCGACGCCCGCCTGGCTGGACATTTCGTCCGCGGTCGCCTGACTGTCAGGTGATGCCGACCGCTGTGGCGCGTCCATCTTCTGCCCTCCGAGGATCTAGGATAACTATCTAACTATCTAACAATAGGCCTGCTTATCGCAACAAAATGGGCAACGCGAGCCTATCGGGCACCGACCCGGCCCGGCGCGCGGAGTCAGGCGGAGGGAAGGAGGCGCCAGTGAAGGGGGATGGGGAG
>Ga0335074_10010216_pt1 | contig 13122 bp, 10 predicted proteins | sample Lox_Sample_23_FD_206715 | JGI IMG/M metagenome (GOLD analysis project Ga0335074, IMG submission 206715) | Soil microbial communities from Loxahatchee National Wildlife Refuge, Florida, United States - Lox_Sample_2.3 | ecosystem: Environmental > Terrestrial > Soil > Wetlands | place: USA...
GTTTGGGGGATGGCATAGGTTACCTGTCCGCATTGGTTCGCTGCCGAAGTCGGGGTGTATTTCGTGGCCATCGCCACGGCTACCGGATCGAACATGGTCAGCGGGATCTGATTATTGGGGAAGGGCTGCGAGGTGCTGCCGTTATACAGTTGCAGCTCGCTCGATTTGCCGGTGCAGGTGGGCGAAGCAATGGTGCTGAAATCGCCATTCAACATCGCTGACGTGGGAATATGGGTAATCGATTGCGGCGGATTCTGGCGATTCTCGGTTCCCTGGAACCCTCCGAAAAAGAACAGTTTGTCCTTGAGGATCGGGCCGCCGATGGTGCCGCCGTACTGGTTCCGCTTCAGCGTGTCGGCGCCGGTGGTCGAGAAGAAATTGCGCGCGTCCAGGTCGCCGTTGCGCAGATATTCGAAGGCGTCCCCGTGAAAGTCGTTCGACCCGGACTTGGTCACCATGTTCACCGTCGCCCCCGGATGCGTGCCGAATTGTGAGGATACCGCGCTGGTCTCAATATCGAACTCCTGCAAGGCGTCGGGGAACGGTGGCGGCAGACCCGCGTTGGACATCGGGTCGGTCGCGTCGCCGCCGTCCAAAAGATAGGCCACGCCGTTGCCTTGCCCGCCGGCTACCGCAATGCGCGTCTCGTTCCAGAAGCTCTTGCTTCCCAAATCGCCGCTATCGGCCGGCACCGCCGCGCCCACCGTGTAGATCAACTGCGTGACTTGCCGCCCGTTCAGCGGCAGTTCGTTGATGCGCGTCTGGTCCACCAGGCTGGCGACCGAGTTTTCCTTGGTCTCCACCATGCTCGCCGTCGCGCTGACCTCGATTTTTTCCGTGGCCGAGCCGACCTGCATCGCCGCATTCACCTGAATGTTGTTATTGGCGACCAGGTCGATGCCGCTTTGAACGTAATCTTTGAACCCCGGCGCCTTCACGTCCAAGGTGTATGGACCCACCGGAAGATTGGGCAGCGTGTAGTTCCCCGAGGTGTCGGATTTGGTCGTGTGCGCGACCTGTTTATCGACCTCAGTCATGGTGACCGTCGCGTTGGCTATGGCCGCCCCGCTCGGGTCCGACACCGTTCCGCTAACCTGCGCCACCGCAGTCACCTGTGCCTTGACCGGAGCGCAATAGAAACCGAGCAAAACCGCCCAAACCGCTGTCTGACGGCGTGACATGGCAGACTCCCCCCTCGAAGCTCACTTGGCTTACAACTGCTTGATTTAATTTACTCAAATCGAATAAATCTGTCCAATAGATTCATTCGTTGTAAACGATCGTTTTTTCCGATCCTTGAGCGGGGGCGTTAGTGCGGACGTGATGGTTTGAGCCAGTTCGGCGATGGCTTTCGGGAAAACCTCCGCGCCGGCCGAAGCCAGCCGAAGCTGTCGGATCAACGGTTTTCCCTTCACCCGCAGCACGTGCAGGCCGTTTTCGGGCGGCTCGTTTTCCACCGCGCAAAGGGGCAGCAGAGAACAGCCCAGGCCGGCGCGGACCAGGCTCTTAATCGCCTCATTATTCTCCACTTCCATGATGATTTTCGGCTCAATACCCAGCGATTCAAAATAGCGGTCGACGAAATTCTGCATCACCGTATTTTTTTCATACAGAATAAAGCGCAGCGAGGCCAAGTCGGCCGGCTCAATGGTGCGGCGCCGCGCCAAGGGGTGCTCGCGATTGACCACAAAAACCATCTCCTCTCGTCCCAGCGGTTTCATGGCGATGCCCGGCTGCGCACCCGCGGCCATCACCACCGCCAGGTCTAAACGCTGAGAACGCAGGGCTTGCAGCAGAAAATCGGTATTGCCGGCGAGAATAATCAGCTCAATCTCCGGGAAACGGCGCTTATAATCAGCCAGAATCTCGGGCAGGCGATAGGTCAGCGTGGTCGGGCCGACGCCGAGCCGCACCGTTCCCCGGCGCAAAGCGTTCAATTCGCGCACCGCCATTTCCGCGTTCTTGAGATCACGGAATATACGTTCGGCGTAAGGCAATAGGATTTTTCCTGCTTCGGTGACCTGAATGCGTTTGCCAATGCGGAGAAACAACGGGCAGCCCAATTCCTCTTCCAAAAGCTTGATATGCTGGCTAACGGTGGATTGGGAAAGATGAAGATCTTCGCCGGCGCGGGTGAATCCCCCCGAGGTCACGGCTGCGTGAAAAACGCGGAGCTGATGCAGATCCATCGTAGTTTCCGATCCGTTAAATTGGATCAATCTATTTTGCATATAGTCGGGTCCGTTGTAAAGTCGGATTGACAGTGGGAAGTGTGTGAAGGGAAGCGGTAGGGCGGTCGACGGCGCCATCACCAATCGACGCCGAATGACCTTGGCCCGCGCCTCTCTTCCAAAAAGAGGTCACCATGACGCGACGAGACGTTCTCAAAACCTCTCTGGCGGCCGCTTCCGGGTTGAAGCTCGGCGCGGCGTCAATGGCCAACACCGACGGTTTCAAGCTCGGCATCATCACCGATGAATTGACCGAGGAATTGAACGAAGCCGCCGAATTTATTTCGAGCTACGGGTTGCATTACTGCGAGCTGCGCGAGATGTGGGGAAAAAATATTATGAATTCCCCGCAAGCGGACCTGGACCGCGCCAGGAAAGTGATCTCCGATCATCGTTTGCAGGTCAGTGATATCGGTTCGCCCATTTTCAAGTGGAATCTGCCGAAAATGCCGGCGCACGCCAATGAGAAACGCGACGAATTTAAGGCGAGTTTCATCGAATCCGACGCCGACCGGCTGCTCGAACAATCGTTCCGCCTGGCGCGTTTCTTCGGCACGCCGAAAGTCCGGATTTTCAGCTACTGGCGCGTCGAAGATCCGGAAAAGGCCTACCCGATGGTGGCCGAGCGGCTGCGCAAAGCCGCGCAGCTGGCCTCGCGCAACGACATCATACTGGTGCTTGAAAACGAGATGAGCTGCAACGTCGGCACCGGCAAGGAACTGGGCCGCATCCTGCGAGACATCAATTCGCCGCACCTGCGCGGCAACTGGGACCCCGGCAATGCGGTGATGCTCGGCGAGACGCCGTATCCCGACGGTTACCACGCGGTGCGCGGTCTGTTCCCGCACATGCATGTGAAGGATGTGCGGAAGAATGCGAAGACGGGCAAGCTCGAATGGGCGCCGGTAGGCGGCGGTATCATCGATTTCAGGGGACAATTCGCGGCGCTGAAGCAGGATCGGTATGAAGGAACGATGTCGCTTGAAACGCATTACCGCCGCGCGGATGGAAACAAGGTCGAGAGCACGCGCGAGTCTCTCGAAGGATTGTTGAAGGTCATTTAAGCCCGCGCGCCTTCGCGCGGATATCGCCCCGCCCGTAATGGCGGGGGTAGCGTCGACAGCATTTAAAAGGAGATCAGCCGTGGAACAAAATCGTCGGGATTTTTTGAAAACCGGCGCGGCCATTGCGGCGGCGATGCAATCGTCGAACGTGATGGGCGCCAATGACCGGGTGCGTGTGGCCGTCGTCGGCCTGCGCGGCCGCGGCCACGATCATCTGAAAACCTACCGCGGCATCGAGGGCGTCGAGGTCGCCGCGGTCTGCGACATCGATGAAAACGTTCTGGCGCAGCGCGTCGGCGACATGGAAAAAATGGGCATGCCCAAGCCCAAGACCTATATCGACGTGCGCAAGCTGCTCGAGGACAAATCGATCGACGCCGTGTCCATTGCCACGCCCAATCACTGGCATTCGTTGATCGGCATCTGGGCCTGCCAGGCGGGCAAGGACGCCTACGTCGAAAAGCCGTGCTCGCACAACTGGTACGAAGGCAAACAACTGGTCGCGGCGGTCAAAAGGTACAACCGCATCGTGCAGCACGGCACGCAAAGCCGGTCGAGCACCGGCGCGATCGAAGCCGTCAATCATCTGCGCGACGGCCTGGTCGGCGACGTGTATCTCTCGCGCGGCCTGTGCTACAAGTGGCGCGACACCATCGGCCGCAAGCCAGTGCAGGCGATTCCGGCGGGCGTTCATTATGATTTATGGCTCGGCCCGGCGCCCGATCGCGGATTCACCATGAATCGCTTTCATTACAACTGGCACTGGTTCTGGGACACCGGCAACGGCGACATCGGCAATCAGGGCATCCACGAAATGGATACCGCTCGCTGGGGCCTGGGCGTGAAATTCCCGACCAAGGTCGCTGCCATGGGCGGTCATTTTATGTTCGACGACGATCAGCAGACGCCCAATGTGCTGAATGTGGCTTTCGAGTTCGATACTCCCGAGGGCAAGAAAAAAATGCTCGAATTCGAGGTGCGCCACTGGATCACCAATCACGAAGCGGCCATCGGCACCTGGGGCAAGAGCTCGCTTCCGCCGGCGGGTCTGAACGCCGACGCCAAACCTGCCGCGGCCAAGAGCAACCTCGGTCCGGTGAGCGGCAAACCCGGCACCATCGGCAATATTTATTATGGTCCGAAAGGTTATCTGGCGATCGAAGAGTACACCCGCTATAAGAGCTGGCTCGGCGAGCGCGAAGAGCCCGGCCCGAGCGGCATCGGCAAAGAGAACAACTTCGAGAACTGGATTCAATGCGTGCGCAGCCGCAACGCCTCAAAACTCAATGCGCCCATCGAAGAGGGCCACATTTCGGCGACGCTGGTGCATTTAGCGAACGTCTCCTACCGGCTGGGCCGTGCGCTGCACTTCAATCCGGAAACCGAGCAGGTGATCGGCGACGAAGAAGCGAATCGTCTGCTGCGCGACGCCGATCGCGGCTATCGCAAAGGCTTCGAAATCCCCAAGATCGAAGGCTAGTGGGCAAGGTCCCCTGCGTGCCAGCGCCCGAACGCCGGGGACCGCGCCACTCTACCCCGCCAATCCCGCCGCGACGCCCTTCATATATCCGATCGAATGCTGCGCCCCGGGCAGGGGATTCTCGCTCATAATTTCGTATTCGAGATTCACGCATCCGCGATACCCCACCCGCTTCAATTGTTTGAAAATTTCCACCACCGGCATCACCCCTTCGCCCACCGCGCACTGGCTGTCCTTGTCGTTGCGATTCTTCAGATCCTTGAAGTGCATATCGAGTAGACGGGGCCCCGCCGCGGCAATATCGGCGACCAGATCCGAGCCGGCGCGCATGGCATGGCCCACGTCCAGGCACATCCCGATCCGCGGATCCATCCCCTTCACCGCTTCGAGAACGTCCTTTGGCGCCGGAAAATTGTGATCCTCCGGACCGTGCGGATGAATGGCCACTTTAACATCGAATTCCTTCACTAATTTTTCGATCGCCGGCAAAGACGCGTGCGTCGGCGCCGCCACCAGGATGGGAATGTGGGTGTCGCGCGCGTATTGAAAATATTTGCGCAGCATCTCCGGATTCGGATCCCGAAGGTCGGTGTTGCCCGCGCTCACCGGCGTCAATCCGGCTTTTTTAAATTCGCCGATGCCCTTCATCAAATCCGCGGGCGAAAGCGCGTAAGAAAGATGCACGTCCTTGATGCTCACGTAGCTGACACCCAACTGCTGCATCATCTCGATCGCCATCTTCCGCTGAAATTCACGAAAGGTGTAGGAGCAGATCCCCAGCTTGAAATCGCCATACGGAGCTGCGTCGGCCATTTCGGCCGCTATCGCCGCCGCGCCGGCCACGGCGAAGATTTCTCTTCGCGTCATCACGCCTCCTTATATCCCCAGGTTGCTCGCGCCCGCTGCTCGCGGACGAAAATGTTGTCCTGCGCCGGCTCGCCGTCGCACTCGACGGCGATGGTGGTGATGGGCTCGTCCGGCGCATGTTCCGGCAGATTCACGAAGCGCACCCGCAGCTTGTCCTGTTCGAATTTCACCTCCTGACCCGTCGCCAGCAGCCGCGCGGATTTCACCGGCGTCATCAACCCGGCCATGGCGACCGTCGAACCCGGCCAGAAATACACGTGCATATATAAAGTATTTCCCTTGCGCGTGAACAGCGCGTAATTCGATCGCCGCGGCTGGCACTGGTCGCTGTCGTAAATCGCCTCGCCATTTTTGTCCATCCATCTTCCGACCGCGCTCAAAATCCGCACCGATTCTTCGGGAATCGATCCGTCCCCTTCCGGGCCGATATTCAGCAGATAATTCCCGCGATCGCGCGTGCAGGTGAGCAAATTGCGAAGACAGGTTTTGGACGATTTCCAGTCGTCGTCGGCGCGCTGGTAGCCCCAGCTCTCATCCATGGTCATGCAGGTTTCCCAGGCGCGATGGTCGGCGATGATGCGCTGCTCCGGCGTTTCGAAATCGCCCGGCAAAAGATTGCGATTGTTGACGATAATATCCGGCTGCAACTGGAAAACCATGTCATTCATCTTTTCCGATTCCCAGCCGGCGGCGTCCAGCGGCCAAGCCACGTCATACCATAAGACATCGATTTTTCCGTAATTGGTCAACAATTCCCGAATTTGCCCGTGAATATAAGCGACAAATCGCGCGCGCGCGGCTTCGTCGGTGGCGCAGCGCGCGCCATCCGGATGATGCCAGTCCATCAGCGAATAATAAAATCCGACGCGCCGCCCTTCGGCCCGGGCGGCTTCGACGTATTCGGCCACCAGGTCGCGCCCCGGACCCTGTTTGGGCGCGCAATAATCGGTCAGCTTCGAATCGAACATGCAGAAGCCTTCGTGATGCTTGGTGGTCATTACCATATATTTCTGCCCGGCCTGTCGAGCGAGCTTCGCCCACGCCCGCGCGGCATTCGGCTTGGGCTTGAAATTCCTGGCGTACTGCTCGTATTGCTCCACCGGAATCGCTTCATTCTCCATGACCCATTCGTGCCGTCCGATGGTCGAATAAACTCCCCAATGGATAAACATGCCGAAGCGCGCCTCATGCCACCACTTCATGCGCTGATCGCGAGTGGCGTCGCCGGCTTCTTCGCCGTGCAGATTCCTGACCGTTGCCGCCAGCGCCGCGCCGGCACTTAACACCTGGAGATAATCGCGTCGAGTCATTCGCCTTAATGCTCCTCCTTGCCGCCGTTCAGTATACCTTAACGATAAAGATTCCGCTCAAAATGACCCAATCCTCGCGCAAGCCGTAGCGTGAAAACCACACCTCCGCGCGATTCGACGCGCCGGGTTTTGCCCGCCGCTTTTCGCCCGGCGCTGCGCCATCCGCCAGTTCGGTTGATCGCACGAATAAACGACTTAACGAACCACGGCCACCAGCAGCGGCCAGCCTTCCTTTTTCCGCTGCGCCCCGGACGCGCGAACTTGGCGCGCCAATTGCCCAAGACAGGTCGGTAATTCTATACCGCATTTTTACCGTGCGCTCCGATCGGAGGACGCGCCAGGAGAAACTCATGTCTTTTATCAGATCAAAACCCGAAAAAAGAGGCCGCCCGTATGCGTGGATTTTGCTGAGCGCCATCGCGGCCGCCTGCATCGCTCACGCTCAAATTCCATTGAACGCGCAACTAGCCTTGCGCCCGGTGACCCCAGGGGACATCGCAACTTACAAGCTGCCGGCCACCACCGACGCTTCCGGCGGATTAATGAACGTCGGCCTGGGGCAGCCTGCCTATCTCGAAGTCGATATTAACAGCGCCGTCCCGGCGTCCGACATTACCGGCGTCACCTGGACACTGACGACCAAGCCGGGTGGCTCAAACGCCGCCATCACCGCCAGCCCGCTCACCGCCGCGGTGCCCATCTTTCAACCTTCCGACGCGCTGGTCCTACAAGTCGCCGGACGCGCCCTGCTTCGTCCCGACCTCGAAGGCGCCTACCAGGTGACCGCGACCGTCACCACCGCCAGCAACGGCAGCGCCACCGTCGCGCAAACGATTTTCGGCGCGACGTACGCCGGCATTTCCGCCTGCACGCAGTGTCACGACGGCTCCGATACCGCGCTGAACAAAGTCGCCTCGTGGGCCAACACGGTTCACGCCCAGGTGTTCACCGACGGAATCACCGGCGTCTTCATTCAGACCATCAATTATCCGAGTTATCCGACGACGTGTTATCCCTGCCACACCGTCGGCTATGACGTGAACGCGACCGAGCCCAACGGCGGATTCTCGTCGCTGATGACGCAGCTCAACTGGACCACGCCCACCAGCCTGGTCCCGTCAAACTGGGGCAACGGTCCGACGGCCATGCCCGCCGCGCTTCAGAACGTCGCCAATGTGCAATGTGAAAACTGCCACGGCCCGGGAAGCATGCACGCCAAAGACGGCGGCACGCCGTATGAAGTCACCGTTTCCACCAACATCGGCCAGTGCGCCCAGTGCCACGATGAGCCGACCAGCCACGTGAAAGTCGCCGAATGGAAAAACTCCGTACACGCGGTGACCACCACCGATCCCGCCGGCAACGCCACCTGCGTCGGATGCCACACCATGAACGGCTTCATCGATCGCATTTCCGGCACCACGCCAGTCGACACGACTTACTACCCGATCAACTGCCAGACCTGCCATGAACCGCACGGCCAGACGCAGCCGTCCACCGCTCCGGACTTGGTCCGTACCACCGCCTCGGTCACGCTCGCCGACGGAACCATCGTCACCGACGCGGGCGCCGGCGCTCTGTGCATGGAATGCCACCAGGCTCGGGTCAACGCCAAAACCTACGTTCCGACGACCGCCGGAAGCGCGCACTACGGTCCGCATGAAGGCCCGCAAGCCGACATGCTCGAAGGCGTCAACGGCTACACCTATGGCGAAGACATCCCAACTTCTGCCCACCAGTACGCGGTCACCGACACTTGCGTCGGCTGCCACATGCAGACCGTCGCCAAGACCGACCCGGCCTACACCTTCGCCGGCGATCACACCTGGAAGATGAGCTACACCGCTCCGGGAGCCACTTCGCCCGAAGATCTCGTGGCCATCTGCCAGACCTGCCATGGTCCGGACATCACCATGTTCAACTTCCCGCTGCTCGACTACGACAACACCGGCACGATTCAAGGCGTGCAGACCGAGGTGCAGTATCTGCTCGATCAACTCAGCTCGATGCTTCCTCCGGTGGGCAGCCCGAAAACGTCGCTCAGTATCGATTCGACTTGGACCCAGCCGCAGCTTGAAGCGGCCTACAACTGGCTGTTCGTCAACAACGACGGCAGCAAGGGAATCCACAACATGGCCTACACCGTAGGTCTGTTGAAAGCCTCCATCTCTCACCTGAGCGCGGGAAATTAACTTTCCCGCCGATTGCACCGGGCGCACCGCAAGCGTCCGGTGCAAAAACTTCAGCCCTGAGACGCGCGACTGGTTCGCGAACTTTTTTTTGCTGGCGGCGGAACCGTAATGGGAAACGTTGATGAAAACGCCGCTTACAGCCCCGCCTGTTTTTTTAAAAACTCGTTTTGATCGAACCGTTTTTGGCGGCCCGAACCAGATGGTCCGCGGCGCGGAAGGACAGCGCCTGAATGGTCATGGTGGGGTGATTGCGCCCGCCGGTGACGAATACGCTGCCGTCGACAATGAACAGATTCGGCACGTCGTGCGCCTTGTGATATTTGTCCACCACCGACGTTTTCGGATCGTTGCCCATGCGGCAAGTCCCGCGATTGTGCGCGCCGCCATGTGAATCGCCGGGTTTGGGCGCCCAAACTTTTTTCGCGCCGGCTGCTTGCAGCACCTCGATCGACTTCTGGCGGAAGAATTCCATGTTCTTGAAATCGTCGGGATGGCTGGTCGAGGTGATGCGCATGGCCGGCAGACCCCATTCGTCCTTCACGTCGGGATCGAGATCGACGCGGTTGGTCTCCAGCGGCATCTGCGTCACATAGCAGTTAATCGTCAAGCGGTGATTGGCTTCTTCGCGCAGCGCGTTCTTATACGCCGCGCCCCAGTGCGGAGTTCCCGGCGATACGCCGTTCAACCCGAGCTCGAACGGAGTCTGATAGCCGCGCGCGGTCATGCGTCCGCCGCCGTAATGGCCGCGCTTCGGATCGGAGGGAACATAAGAAACGATGGCCGCGCCGGAAACGACCCCTTTGTAGTCGTTGAGCGGATGCTCGAAGAGTCCCGTCGCGGAGGCGCCGTTGCCGTACATCACATATTTGCCGACCACGCCACTCGAATTCGCCAGACCATCCGGGTATCGCGCGGATTTTGAAAGCAGCAGCAGGCGCGCCGACTCCCCGGCGTTGGCCGAGAGCACGACGGCCTTGGCTTTTTGCCGCACTTCTCTCTTTTGGGCGTCAAAATAGACCACGCCCGTGCAGCGGCCGGCGTTATCGACGGTGATTTCGTGAACGTAACTGCGCACGCGAATCTCGCAGCGGCCGGTTTTTTCGGCCAACGGAAACATGGTGACCGCGGAGCTCGACCGCGCGCGAACCTGGCAGCCGTAGCCGGAGCAGATCCCGCAATTCACGCACCCCGCGCGGCCCATGTAGGGACGGCTGATGATGGCCAGCGGCCCGGGGACGCAGGTCAGGCCAAGTTTCTCCGCGGCCGTCATCATCAACGCACCGGAGCTTTTGAGCGGCACCGGCGGCACCGGATAATCCTTAGACATGGGCGCGAGGAACGGCGAATCGACGCGCAATCCGCTCATGCCCATTTCCCATTCGGCCTGCACGTAATACGGCTCCAGCTCTTCGTAGGTGAGGGGCCAGTCGGCCATCCCGGTGCCCGAGGGGATGGTCGGGTCCATGGTGGCTTCCTTGAATTCGTAGGGCAGATGGCGCCAGCTCGATCCGCCGTAGGTGACCGTTCCGCCGCCGACCACGCAGCCATAAGAATGATTGCCGGGAACCGCTTTCACCTTGTCGTTCGGACGAAAGGTGTTGCGCTGGCGCTTGGGGTCGCTCATCAGGCGATCTTCTTCCGGCAGGTTGACCTGAATCCACTCGTCCTTGTTGTATTCGTGCTCGCGGCCGTATTTGCCCCAGCCGCCCTGCTCGAGAACCACGACCGAAAATCCGGCGGTCGAAAGCTGCTTGGCCATGATGCCGCCGCCGGCGCCCGCACCGATCACCACAAAGTCGACTTCCGTGGATGGCGAATATTTTTTCATCGTCGTGTCTCCTTAGGCCTTGTGCTCTTTTTCGTATTCGGCGTCGTAGTAGCCGAAGGGCGGCTTGAAATTCAGCGAATCGTCGTAGGCGATCAGCTTCCATCCAGCCTTGTGATAATTTCCGCCGTGCACCGGGCGCGACAGGAATCCCATGACGGTGTGATTGCGGACCATCACGAAGAATGGCGTCTTTTCGATCGCCGTGAGCGTCTTGATCTGCTGCTCCGGCGTCAGCGCAGAAAATTTCGACGAGCCGGGATAAAGCTCGCCGACTTTTCTTTCGAGATCGTCGAGCCCCTTGCTGTAGGCCGCCTGTTTCGATTTATCGAAGCCGCTGAGCGCGCGATCGATGAAGTACAGGCAATGAGCCTCGCGCGCGCCGGCGTCCTGATCGGTGGGAATGATCTGGGCGGCGATGGCGTCGACCTCGGCCGCCTGCCCGGGGCTGAAGAAGGTCAGTTTCGGAGTCTGCCCGCCGCGCGCGGCCTGTTGGACTTGGTCCTGCGCGGCCAGGATTCCGGGAAGATTGGCCGCGACCCAGGCTGCGTTCAACCCGGTGGCGGAGCTAATCAGGAATGCGCGTCGCGATTTCGCTTCACTGCTCATGCGTTCTCCTTTGGCGTGGAAGCCGCCTAGCTGATTCTATCGCAAGAATGTCGCGCGCGAACAAGCATGAATGCCGCTCTCATGCATCATGACAGCATACTACGTGATGATATGATGTAGCCATGAGAACTACCGTCACGCTCGACCCTGACGTGGAGGCGCTGATTCAAAAAGCGATGAAAGAACGAGGCGTTTCGTTCAAGGACGCACTGAATTCGGCAATCCGGGCGGGCTTGACGCAAGGGAGGCAAAGAAGGCGGCCCTTTGTGCAGAAAACTTTTTCGCTCGGCGCGGAACAGAATTTCCGGTGGGACAAGGCTTTGCAAGTTGCGGCTGACATCGAAGATGAGGAATTGGGCCGGAAACTGGCGCTGCGAAAATGATCATCGTCGACGTCAACCTTTTGATCTATGCGACCAACACGGATGCGCCGGGACATCAGAAGGCGGAGGCGTGGTTGGAAAATGTTCTCTCCGGCACCGAAACGGTCGGGTTGCCGTGGGTGGTTCTACTCGCGTTTCTGAGGCTGACGACGAGAGCGGGGCTTTTTCAAAAGCCGCTACGCGTCGAAACCGCGCTCGACCTGATCGAAGCATGGTTAGAACAGCCGCCGGTGACGGTGCCTGAACCCACGCCGAACCATCTGCGAATCCTGCGCGACTTGATCCTACCGCTCGGCACGGGAGGAAATCTTTCGATGGATGCTCATCTGGCTGCTCTGGCGATAGAGCATGGCGCGGAGCTATGCTCCGCTGATGGCGACTTCGCGCGCTTTGCCGGGCTGCGCTGGCGCAATCCACTGGCTTAGGCGGAACCGAATTGGCACTTCCAACGAATACGAAGTTTGCTGCAGACGATAGTCTGAAAATTGCCGCGCGGCGTCAACACCTGTTGTCTGTCGAAAGAGGCGGGCGTGTTCGGCTGCGAGTTTGCGGACGGAACTGCTTTCAGGGGACGAACAGAGATGCCGGTTCGGTTATGATCGTTGTAAAAACTTGCCCAGGCCCACCGGGACTTCCAGTTGCGTCTGAAGCACCGCCGCTCCCACCACAGCCGCCGCCCGGAAAGGGATCGCCTCCGCTGCTGAGCGCCAGACCGCCAGTGCCGCCCGCCCCGCCCGCTACATTAATGTCCCCTGAAACGATCGACGGAGCAAGCAAGTGAACTATCCCGCCTCCGCCACCCCCTCCGGCCGCGACGTTGCTTCCTCCGTTCGCACCGTTTCCGCCAGTAGCAATGAGAGCCCCGCCGTTTTCAATCGAGCTTCTTGACGCCAGAATAATAATGCCACCCGAGGCTGCCCCGTACACAGACGGTGGATTGAAGAACCCAGGCCCGCCTATCGCGGACACCGATCCTCCCGAGTTGATAACGATGGGCCCTGCTGATAAGATCGTCAGCCCGCCGCCGGCGGCACGTTGGCTCTCGCCGTAGGAAACGTCCGAGGTTTTCAGGAGCGTGTGGGCGGCCAACGGATTAAGTCCAGACACGCCCGTTCCAAGAGCCGTGAGAGGTGGAACCCTACAGCTTGCGCCAACACCAAA
>Ga0335074_10010217_pt1 | contig 13122 bp, 13 predicted proteins | sample Lox_Sample_23_FD_206715 | JGI IMG/M metagenome (GOLD analysis project Ga0335074, IMG submission 206715) | Soil microbial communities from Loxahatchee National Wildlife Refuge, Florida, United States - Lox_Sample_2.3 | ecosystem: Environmental > Terrestrial > Soil > Wetlands | place: USA...
TGAAGTTCGCCAGCGTGGACCGGACCAATTCCATGAACTTGGCCCTGGGCCTTTCGAGCGGGGCGGGCAACACGGTATCGGGGATTGGCACGGGGGCGCCGGTGGTCACTACCCAGACCACCAGCACACCCTATCAGGTCCTGGAGACGGCCCTCTCGAGCGCCATGAACATCTTTCTCTACCGCCAGGACATCAACGTGCTGGCGGGCCTGCAGGCGCTCGAAACCAAAGGCCTGGCCGAGGTGCTGGCGGAACCCAACGTTCTGGCGATCGACGGAAAGCCGGCCAGCTTCGTGGCAGGCGGCCAGTTCCCCTTCCCGATGGTGCAGGGCGGCGCTTCGGTAGGCGCGGTGACCATTTCGTGGAAGGAATACGGCATCCGGCTCAACTTCCTGCCGAATGTGACGCCGCGGGGCACCATCCGGCTGCAGGTGGAGCCCGAGGTGAGCGCCCTCGATTATTCCAACGCGGTGACGATTTCGGGTTTCACGGTGCCGGCCCTGACCACCCGCCGGGTGGAGACCGAAGTGGAGCTGGAGAGCGGCCAGAGCTTTGTGATTGCCGGCCTGCTCAACGACCAGGTCACCCAGACCCTCTCGAAGATTCCGGGGATCGGCGATATTCCCCTGCTGGGCAAGCTGTTCCAGAGTAAGACGCAGACCAAGAGCAACACCGAGTTGCTGGTGATTGTGACGCCCGAAGTGGTGCGTCCGATTCCCGCGGGCCAGCAGCAGCCGGCGGTGAAATACACGATTCCCTTCCTGACCAAGAACAGCACCGCGCCTATGGCGCAGCCGGGCCTGGGGCAGACCGGGCCGGTGCCGGTGAAGCCCTCCACCGAGACTCTGCCGGCCGAAGAACTCATGATGCAGCGTAAGCAGGGGCAGGCGTCTCCCACGGCCAACACGCCGCAGTACCAGCTTGTGCCGGTGCCCATGAATCCGTCGCAGCCCAATCCTAACCCGGGGGTGGCGCCCAATCCGATTGTGCCGAACGGCGGCGGCAACGGCAGCGGCGGCGGCGGAAATTGAGCCGGGCCTGGGGAAGCCCGCGCATGAGGAACCTGGTATGTACCCGCTGACGATCGGCCTGGCGATTGAAAATCGCGAACTGTGGGAACAGGCACAGGCGTGCCTGGCGGACCTGCCGTTCCGGGTCACCGTAGAGCACCAGGATGTAGGCGACCTGAGCAACCTCCTGGACCGGCTGGAACGCATGCGGCCGGATGTGGTGCTGATCGACATCAGCACCTGGAAGGAACCGCTCGAAGGGTTGATCGCGTCCATCCGCACGGCGGTGGGCGACCCCATGATCGTGGCGGTCAATAACTCGGCCGACGCGGACTCGATACTTTCGGCCCTGCGGGCGGGCATCAACGAGTACCTGTTTCCGCCCATCGGCGAGCCGCTGCGCAAGGCCCTCGAAAAACGCTCGGCGGAACGCAGCCGCCGGCGCGAAGGGGGCGTCAAGGGGAACGGCAAAAGTTTCGGGCTGCTCTCGGCCAAGGGCGGCTGCGGGGCCACCACGCTGGCCTGCCACGTGGCGGCGGAGCTGGGCCGGCAGGGTCAGAAGGTTCTGCTGGCGGACCTGGACCTGGACGCCGGGATGGTCGCGTTCCTCACCAAAACCAAGTCGGTGTATTCGATTCTGGACGCGGTCAACAACATCCACCGGCTGGACATTTCCTATTGGAAGGCGCTGGTATCGAACGGTATTCCGGGGGTGGAGATCGTGTCTTCGCCGCCCACCCTGGCTTCCAAACAACAACCCAAGGACGACCAGATCCGCCACGTGATCGCGTTTGCCAAGCCGCATTACGATTGCGTGGTGGCGGACCTGGGGCGCAGCCTGTGCCGCATTGCCATGGCCGCGCTCGAAGAGATCGACGAAGTCTGCGTGGTGACCACGCTGGAAGTGCCGGCGCTGCACCAGGCCAAACAGATTGTGCAGACGCTGCTCGACAGCGGTTATGGCAAGAACCGCATCCGGCTGGTCCTGAACCGCACGCCGAAGCGTCTGGACATCGCTCCGGGAGAGTTGGAGAAGATGCTGGGGGTACCCATCTTCAGCATGATTCCGAACGACTACCCGGAGTTGTACGAGACCTATGCCGAGGGGCGGCTGCTCAACCGCAATTCCGAGCTGAGCCGCGAGATTGGCAAGTTCGCCTTGAAGCTGGCCAGCATTGAAGAGGACAAGCAGCCGGGTCCGAAGAAGAGATTTTCTTTGTTCTAGGAGAACCAGGGAAGCAGGGCCTCAAGAATTCCGCCGCGGAGACGAAGAGGCGGTATCGCGGTATTTCCGCGGGGAATCGGGTCCATCGGGTAACGGAATTTTAACGTGGGGGTACGCGCCCGACGAAGGCGCGCGGTGTAAGAAAAGGACGCTATGGTGGCGGGAAACAATACGGCAAACGGGCGGGGCGAGCAGAGGGAGACCGGTTGGGTCAACCGGTTGTTTCAACGCGAGGGCTACACTCCCGAATACCAGGAGCTGAAGTTCACGCTGCACCGCAAGCTTCTGGACCGGATCAACCTGGAGGCCCTTTCCTCCATGGCCGGGGAGCGGGTGCGGGCGGAGATCCGCGCCGCGGTGGCCAAGCTGGTGGAGGAAGAGAAGACCCCTCTCAGCCTGGTGGAGAAGGATCGCGTCATCGAGGAGATTCTCGATGAGGTATTCGGCCTGGGACCGCTCGAGCCGCTTTTACAGGATCCCAGCGTCAGTGACATTCTGGTGACCACGCCGCACAAGGTCTACGTGGAGCGCGGCGGCAAACTCTACCGCACGCCGGTGGAATTCAAAGACGACGCGCACCTGCTGCGGATCATCGAGAAGGTAGTTTCGAGGGTGGGCCGGCGCGTGGACGAATCGTCGCCGCTGGTGGATGCGCGCCTGCCGGACGGCTCGCGCGTGAACGCGGCCATTCCGCCGGTGGCGGTGGACGGGCCGCTGCTCTCGATCCGCCGTTTCGGGCGGCATGGGCTGCGCGGTGAAGACCTGGTGGCCAAGCTGGCTCTCACCGAAGGCATGCTGGAGCTGCTCAAGGCCGCCGTCAAGGCGCGGCTCAACATTCTGATCTGCGGAGGTACCGGCGCCGGCAAGACCACCCTGCTGAATGCGCTCTCCTCCTATATTCCCGAAGACGAGCGCATTGTCACCATTGAAGACGCCGCCGAATTGAAATTGCAGCAGGTGCACGTGGCGCGCATGGAAACGCGGCCGGCCAACGTGGAAGGGGTGGGCGCGATTCACATCCGCCAACTGGTAATCAATGCCCTCCGTATGCGGCCCGACCGCATCATCGTCGGCGAGGTGCGCGCCGACGAAGCCCTGGACATGCTGCAGGCCATGAACACGGGCCACGACGGCTCGCTGACCACCATCCACGCCAACACCCCCCGCGACGGTCTGGGCCGCCTCGAAGTCATGGTCGGCATGGCCAACGCCAACATGGGCGTGCGGTCGATCCGCCAGCAGGTGGCCTCGGCGGTGGATCTGTTCGTGCAGGTGGCGCGTTTCTCGGATGGCACCCGGCGGGTCACCCACATCACCGAAGTGGTGGGCATGGAGCAGGACATCATCACCCTCCAGGACATCTTCCTGTTCGAGAAAACCGGGATCAGCGAAGGCGGGAAAGTGCTCGGGCGTTTCCGGGCCACCGGCATCCGTCCCAAGTTTTACGACCGTCTGAAGGCCTGCGGCATCACTTTGCCGCCGCAGCTCTTCCAGACCGTGGTGGAGATTAGCTGATGCCGGTCGGGGTCATCGTATCGTTCGCGGTATTATTCGCGCTCATCCTGCTGGCGGTGAGCGTCGGGCTGAAGTTTTTCGACGCCCGGCGCAAGAGCCAGATGAGCAACATGCTGCAGACCGCCGTGGGCGAGCCGGTGGTCGCCATCACCAGCCTGCTCAAGGAGATCGAGCCGGACAAGCCCACCGGGTTCAAGGGTGTGCTGTCGTCCATGCATTTCTCGCGGCACGCGCAGGAGCAGATCCAGCAGGCGGGGCTGTCGTGGTCGTCCTCGCGGCTGCTGGCGGCCATGGGGCTGATGATGATCCCGGGCCTCGGGTTGGGCGCCATGGTTCCGTTCCTGTTGAACGGGCCGACCACGGCCATCGTTCTGGCGGTGATTTTTGCCGCGCTGCCGTATTTGTACGTGAAGCACAAGCGCAAGAAGCGCCTGGAGCGGCTGGAGGAGCAGTTTCCGGAGGCCCTGGATTTTCTGGCGCGTTCGATGCGCGCGGGCCACGCTTTTTCGATCAGCCTGGAAATGCTCGGCGAGGAGCTCGAAGATCCCCTGGGGATGGAATTCCGGGCCCTGTTCAACGAGCAGAACCTGGGGGCGCCGCTGGATGTGGCGCTGCGCAATTTCGGCGAACGGGTGCCGCTGCTGGACGCCCGCTTCTTCATTTCCTCGGTGCTGCTGCAGAAGCAGACCGGCGGCAATTTGAGCGAGATTCTGTCGCGCCTGGCGTATGTCATCCGCGAGCGATTCCGCCTGAAGGGGCAGGTGAAGGCGGCCAGCGCGCACGGCCGCCTGACGGCCACCATTCTGACGATTCTGCCGGTGGCCACCATGGTGGGGCTGCTGGTGGTGGCGCCCGGCTATCTGCAGGGGATGGCCGCCGACCCCGATGGCAAATGGATGATTGGCGGCGCCATTGTGGCCCAGATTCTGGGAAATTTCTTCATCAAGAAGATCATCAACATCAAGGTGTGACATGGTTCTACCGGTCATCATTTGCTTTTGCCTGTTCATCATGCTGATGCTGGGGGGCGCCTGGTTAGGCTACCGGGTGTACTACCGCCCGGCGCGTCTGCTGCGGCAACTGGGTACACCGGTAATCAGCGACGGGCCCCGGCAGGGGTCGGTGGACCACGCCGAAAGCGAACCGAGCGCGCTGGTTTCGGTGCTGCACCAGATCGGCTCGCGGGTGCCTTCCTCGGAAGCCGAGCAGGCCACCCTCCGGACCAACTTGATTCAGGCCGGATTCCGCTCCGAAAACGCTTCGGCGGTGTTCTACGGGGTGCGCATTCTGACCACCCTCATGATGCTGGTGGTGAGCCTCATGCTGGAGGCGCAGATGCCCTCCAACCCGGCCATGAAGATGGCTCTGATGGGCTTCGGGTGCATGACCGGATGGATTCTGCCGCGCATGTTCCTGGAGAAGAAGGTCAAAAAACGCCAGGAGACGGTGCGCCTGTCGCTGCCCGATGCGCTGGACCTGCTGGTGGTTTCGGTGGAGGCCGGCCTGGGGCTCGACCAGGCCATCCAGCACGTGGCGCGCGAGCTGATGGTGAGCCATCAGCAACTGAGCGAGGAACTTTCGCTGGTGACGCTGGAAATGCGCGCCGGCAAGCGCCGCTCGGAAGCCCTGCGCAACCTGGCAGAGCGGACCGGCGAGCCGGAGATCCGCAAGCTGGTGGCAATTCTGATTCAGAACGACCGGTTCGGCACCAGCATGGGCGAATCGCTGCGCACGCATTCGGATTTTCTGCGCACCAGGCGGCGCCAGGAGGCCGAAGAGCGCGCCGGCAAGGTGGGCGTAAAGCTGGTATTCCCGATCTTCTTCTTCATTCTGCCGTCCATGCTGATTGTGGCGGCGGGACCCGGCATTTTACAGATTTTCAAGTACCTCTTCCCGATGATGAAGACCCTCGGGTAGACCAAACCAAGGAGCACAAAACGATGAACCCACAGACACTGATTCAAGCTGGAATCTGGCTGGCGGCCGGCGCGGCACTATTCGTATTTCTGAAGCGGCGGCGCAGCAAGAGAACCCAACACTAAACGGCGCTATGAATCCGCTCCCTCACGGGGCGTCTCGCGGATCGCGGTCCGGTGCCGGGCCGGGACCTCGTCGCGCCCCGCCAGCCAGCGGCCGTAGCGCCACAATCTGAACCAGGCTGCTTTCCTCGCGGGGTCCGCAGGGATTCCGTTCCGGAAAACGGAGGCCGGAAGAAAGCGGTCCAACCGATAACCGAGAGAGGAGCGAAGCGATGATGTTAGGACTACAAGGAGCTATCTGGCTGGGCGCCGGTGTGACGCTGGTCATGCTGCTATCGAGGAGGCGCCGCAACAAGGTGGCGCGCTGAGCGAGGGATCGGGCGCACGGCCGGGGCACGCGGTGCGCTCGAACGGTCGCGAGGGGCGTTGGGACACCGGAAAACTCCGGGCGCCGGCAAGCCCACGAAGTCCTGTCGGCGCAATGGTCCGGTTTCGCGCCGGTATAGCGCTGCCGTGCGCTTGAATTGGGATATGCCGATTGAGAATCTGCTAGAGAGACAGAATCCGGACGGGGGTTGGCCTTATAGCCACGGCGGCTCCTGGACCGAGCCGACGGTGTACGCCATCCTGGCGTCGCTGGCGGCCGGCGAGCGCGATGCGGCTGATCGCGGCATGCGCTGGATTGTCTCGGCGAGGCGGCCCGATGGCGGTTGGGCGCCGTGCGGCGGAGTGGATCAAAGCACCTGGGTGACGGGATTGGTGGCGCTTCTGCCTCCCGAGCGGCTCGGCCGGCCGTACTACGAGGAAGCCGTTCGATGGCTGCTGCGCACCACCGGGGAGGAATCGGCATTCAGTTACCGGCTGCGCGAGTTCCTGCTGGGAAATTCGCCGCCGCCGGAGCAGAAATTCCCAGGTTGGCCCTGGGTTCCGGGTGCAGCCGCCTGGGTGGGGCCGACTTCGATTGCCATTCTGGCATTGCGCCAGGCCGCCCGCCGGGGCGCCTCGCCGCCGCTGCAGAAGCGGCTGGAAGCGGGACGCGGCTTTTTGCTGGCCCACATGTGCCGGGATGGCGGCTGGAACCACGGCTCGGTGCGTCCGCTGGGATACGAGTCGAATCCTTACCCCGAAACTACCGGTATGGCCTTGGCGGCGCTGGCGGGTACGAAATCGCCGGAGGTGGATCGCGCGTTAACCGTGGCGCGGCAGTTTCTGGCCGAGTGCCGGTCGGCCGATGCGCTCAACTGGCTGCGCCTCGGGCTGATGGCGCATGGCCAGTTGCCGGCCGATTATTGCGCGCCCACGGTAACTTACCGGACCACGCCCGAGACCGCCCTGGGGCTGCTGGTGGCGCAGAAGGACAATCCGCTGCTGGGCGCGATTCCCGCGGGAGAGCGCGGATGAGCACGCCGCACCCCATCACCCGCCGGGAATGGCTGACGGCGCCGGCGGCGGCCGGAGCAGCGCTGCTGGCGGGCTGCAATCACGCCGTCGCCATCCGGCCGGCCAGCGTATCGATCACTCGTGCCGCAGCGTACGGCCAGGGGCTTTACGACACGGTGCGCCACATTCTGGAGCAGCACCGCCTGGACGTGCGGGGCCGCCGGGTGCTGCTGAAGCCCAACCTGGTGGAGTTCGAGCCGGGCAGCAGCATCAACACCCACCCGCTGCTGGTCCACGCGGCCATGGAGGCGTTTCGGGCCCTGGGGGCCGCGGAAGTGCGAATCGCCGAAGGTCCCGGCCACCGGCGCAACACTCTCGACCTGGCGGAGGCCGCGGGCTACTTCCAGACCGTGCCGCGTTTTGAAGACAGCTTCGTGGACCTGAATGTGGACGAGGTCTCGCTGGTGCGTCCTGAGCGGACGTTCTCGCGGCTGGAGAAGCTCTATCTGCCCAATTCGGCGCTTGGCGCGGACCTGCTGGTCTCCATGCCCAAGATGAAAACGCACCATTGGGTGGGAGCCACACTGTCCATGAAGAATCTCTTCGGACTGGTGCCCAGCGGCATTTACGGCTGGCCCAAGAACGTCCTGCACTGGGCCGGGATTTCCGAGTGCATTGCCGACCTGCATGCGGCCTTTCCGCGCCAGTTCGCGCTGGTGGATGGGATTGTGGGGATGGAAGGGAACGGCCCCATTCAAGGGACGCCCAAACCGGCCGGGGTGCTGGTGGCGGGGCGCGACCGGGTGGCCGTGGACGCCACCTGCTGCCGCATCATGCGCATCGATCCGTACCGCATCCGGTACCTGCAACTGGCCACCCGCGATAGCCAGGAGTCCATCCTGGAAGGCAACATCCGGCAGGTGGGCGAGCGCATCGCGGATGTGGCCACCAGGTTTCAACTGCCGCCGGATTTTCAAGACCTTTGAGGGCACCCACGGAGGATGCGGATAATGAGGACGATCCAACGGCTATGATCGGGATTGCGCGCAAAGGCTGGCGCTACCTGGCGGCGTCGGTGCTGCTGCTGGTGCCGTGCTTCTGGCAGCCGCGGTTGCAGGCGGGCGATCTTTCGAGCCACATCTACAACGCCTGGCTGGTGCAGTTGATCGAAAGCGGCCGGACCAGCGGGCTGGCGGTGGCGCGCCAGAGCACCAACATCCTGTTTGACCTGATGTTGAGCGGCCTGTTGCGCACGCTGGGAGCGGAGGCCGCCCAGCGGGTAGCCGTTTCGGTGGCGGTGCTGACGTTCGTTTGGGGTGTTTTCGTATTCGTTGCGGTGGTTTCGGGCAGGCGGCCTTGGGGGCTGATGCCGGCGGTGGCCATGCTGGCCTACGGCTGGGTCTTCCACAGCGGCTTCTTCAACTTTTACCTGAGCTTCGGGCTGTGCTGCTGGGCGCTGGCGCTGGCCTGGGAACCCAGGCCGCGCCGCGTACTGGCGGCCATACCCATCCTGGTGCTGGCCTACCTGGCGCACGCGCTGCCGGTGCTCTGGACGGTGGGGCTGGCAAGCTACCTGGCGCTGGCCCGCCGCATGGCGCCGCGGCATCCGGCGCTTCTGACGGCCGCGGCGGTACTCACCATGGGCGGAGTGCACGCGCTGGTGAGCCGCTCCATGTTCACTCGCTGGTCGCCTACGCAGGTGACCTTTACTACCGGTCTCGATCAGCTTTGGGTCTTCGACACCAAGTATTACGTGGTGTTGATGGGGCTGCTGGCGGTCTGGGGACTGCTGTTTCTGGGGCTGGTGCGCAGCCAGGGTGCGCGCCGCGTGGCTTCCGGGCTGCCCTTTCAGCTCTGCGTGATCAGCGCTTCGGCGGTGCTGGTGCTGCCGGGCGCGGTGCTGGTTCCGGGCTATTCGCAGGCGCTCAGCTATATCGCCGAGCGCATGTCGCTGGGAGTCGCCATCTGCATTTGCGCGCTGCTGGGGGCGGTGCGGTTCAACAAACTGGAGCGCGTGGCGCTCTACGCGGTGGCCCTCACCTACTTCTTCTTCCTGTATAGCGACGAGCGGGCGTTGAACCGCTTCGAGGACCAGATGCAGGATGTGGTGGCGGCGCTCGAACCGGGCCAGAGGGTGGTCAGCGCGATCGGCGATCCGCACATGCGGGTGAATGCGCTCACCCATGTCATCGACCGGGTCTGCCTGGGCCGCTGCTATAGCTACGCCAATTATGAGCCTTCCACGCGCCAGTTCCGGGTGCGGGCGCTGCGGCCGAACCCGGTAGTGACTTCGTCGCGCCTGGAGGCCTGGTACCTGCAAAGCGGCACTTACGTGGTGAAACCGGGCGACCTGCCGATGTATCAGGTGAGCGTGGATCACCAGGGCCGGATCGTGCTGCGCGAACTCAAAGCCGGCACCGAAACGGGCACTACGGATATGCGGTTGCTGCCCGATTGGCTGGGGCAGGGCTGAGGCCGGAAGGCTACTTGAGCGCCGGAGCGGCCAGCAGAATCATCAGGTTCCACACCACCAGCCCGCCGTACCAAAAGGTGATCCAACGGATGAGCTGGTGCTTTTTGCGGTAGACGCACCAAGCTCCCAAGGCCAGTGCCAGCAGTTTCGAAAGCGCCACGCCCACGCCGGGACCAAAGTACATCAGAAACCGGATGAAGGGGCTGGCCTCAGAGGCGCCCAGCCGGAAACCCACCAGAGTGGTGAGCAGATCCAGCAGTTGCAGATACACGAACACGTAGACAATGGACATTCGTTACCTCTGGGGATCTATCGGGCGCTCCCTAAAGTTATTGTAGACTGGCCGGTACTACAGGGGTAACAGGAAATGTACTTTTGTACTAGGGAGGATTCCGTTTGTGCCCCAAATCACGGCTCTATGACCACCGGGCGGGAAAATGGGATGTTCTGCTAAATTGGAGGACGGTGAATCTCCCCCCCGCTGACGCATATCTGGTTTTAGAACCCAATGGCCGCCACTATACCTTGGCACAGGGTCAGTCATGGGCCATCGGCCGGGGCGACGGCTGCGCGGTGATGCTGGACAACCGCTCGGTGTCGCGGCTGCACGCGCTGATCCAGCGCCGGGAGACGGGCGATTTTTCACTGGTAGACCTCGGCAGCCGCAACGGCAGCTTCGTCAACTCGCGGCGGGTGAGCGTGCCGGTGGTTTTGAACGACCAGGACCGGCTGTTGTTCGGCGACCAGCAGTTGGCCTTCCGGCAGCCGGTGCGCGCCCCGCACGCGTTGCCGGTGGACGATGCCGGCCGCAACGCGCCCACCACGGCGCTGCACATGCACAGCCTGGCGACCATCGTGGTGGTGGATATCCGCGATTTCACGCCGCTGGCGCGCACGGTCTCCGAATCGCTGCTTTCGCAAACCATCGGGACGTGGTTTCTGCGCACCGGGAAGATTGCGCAAGGGCTGGGGAGCTGGGCGCAGAAATACATCGGCGATGCGGTGATGGCGGTGTGGGTGCACGACCACGTGCCGGATCTGGCCGCCGATGTCCTTCGGGCGCTGCGGGCGGTAAGCCAGATGGACGCGGCCACGGCCGAGATCAGCCAGACCTTGCCGCTGCCGGGGCCACTGCGCATCGGAGCCGGCATCAATACCGGTCCGGCCATCCTGAGCGGCGCGGACTATACCGCCATCGGGGATACGGTGAATGCCGCATTCCGCCTGGAGGCCGCCACTAAAACGCTGGGATTAAACGTAGCGCTGGGACCGCGGACCGCCGCTGAGCTGGGCGTGGCCAGCCAGCTTCCGTTCGTCGAGCGCGAGGTGGAGCTGAAGGGCTACGAAGCACCCAGCCGGGCCTGGGCGATTTCCTTCGAAGACCTGGAAGTGTATCTCAAGGGGTAGGGAAAATCTGGAATTTAGCTGCCGCCGGCCTCCTCGGGCGGGCCCAGGCTGAGGGCGATCTTGCGGGCCACCTCTTCGGTGACGTCCGGGAAAAACGTCAGATGCCCGCTGCAGGTGCCTGTCTTACCGGGCACGGCGATGCTGTACGCGTTCGGTTCCTCCTTATTAGCCGCCGTGCGGTCCTGGTAAAAAACGCGCTTGGCGCTATTCTCGAACATTTTCTCTTTGGAAATTCCCATGACTTTCTGGACCACCTCCGGCAGCGGCTTGAAAGCCTGGTCCGGCTGGCTGGTGACCACCGCGATGGCGGTCGAGGAATCGTGAAAAACGGCCACTCCGGCGTTGTCGCCAAGCGGGGACCAATCCGCTGGAACGGCCATCTGGCAGGCGCCTTTGGAATCTTTGATGGTCTTCCAGCCGGCCGGTACGGTCTGTGCCGGGGCGGATGACGCCAACAAGAGAATCAGAGCTGAAACTGAGACTATGTATTCTCTCATGCTTTGGAGTGTAGCTCCGGTCGAGGCCGGAGGCAAGCCCCGCGGCGGTTGCGTCCGCGTGAGAAAACATACCGTGAAAAATCGCGCGCACCCCACAAACGTGGGCACGGCCGTCACCGCAAAGGTTTCCTTTTAAAGCCTCACAGAGTTGCGTTAGGCTTGCATTAGAAGGCACTTAGAGAGTTGGACGGGATGCCCCTCAGAGGATAAGTCCGACGTCCAGCTTGGAGAGTCTGTTATGAACTCCCAGCACACTTGTCATAAGGCTGCGATCCGCACTACACTGGAATCAGAGATCAGGGTCTCTAACTACGATTCATACGCGAGCGTCAGCCTGGCGGCAAGCGAAATTGCAGTTCCGCGCCCCGGACCGGATTCGCGTCGAGACCCCCATTTCCATTTCGTAGCTGCGCGGCACACCAATGCCGCCACAGCCTGCACCCGAACAGGACCGCGTAAGTCCCGCTCCGGTCGCTACGGAATCCGAGGGGAGATTTAGTGATGTTCAGAGTGCAAGACGGGAAGATTGTTTTGGACGGAAAGCGGCTGGATCTTCGGCCTTACCTGACGCGCGAGCCGGTAATCCTGGCCTTGCTCTCCACGGTGGCGGTGGTGCTCTTCGCCGCCGTAAGCGAGTTGTCGAGCCTGTATCATACCCAGCAAAAATCTCTCGGGACGCGCTCGTATGCCGGTGGCGCCGCCGATCTCCGGCAGCGTCACTACGCCCATGCCGTGAATGAATTCCGGACGGCGCTGCTCTACTCGCGCGACAACTATACGTATCAGCTCAATCTGGCCGAAGCCCTGGTGGGGCTGCACCGCACTGAGGAAGCTTCTACCTATCTGATCAACCTGTGGGAGCGGCAGCCCGAGAACGGGTTAGTGAACCTGGAACTGGCGCGCATCGCCGCCCAGAAGGGGAATACCGAACAGGCCCTGCGTTATTACCACAATGCCATTTACGCCACGTGGCCCGGCAACCAGGACTTGGAAATGCGGCAAACCCGCCTGGAATTAATCGAATACCTGTTGAAGATCCGCGCCCGTGTGCAGGCGCAGTCGGAGCTGATTTTACTGGCGGCCAACCTGGAGAACGATCCGGCGCAGCAGGCGCACGTGGGCGACCTGTTTGTGCAGGCGCAGGACTATCCGGATGCGTTGAACGCATACTCACTCTGTCTGCGCGCCGACCGCGGCAACCGCGAAGCCCTGGCGGGGGCGGGACGGGCGGCTTTCGAACTCGGACGTTATCCCACGGCGGAGCGGTATCTGCAAGCGGCCGTGAACGCCTCCAGCAGCGACAGCGAAAGCGCCGCGCTACTGAAAACCACCGAACTGGTGCTCGAAATGGACCCGTTCCGGCGGCGGATTTCGACCGCCACGCGCAACCGGATGGTCATCGCGGCCTTCGCGGCGGCCGGGGAGCGGCTGAAGTCCTGCACAGCGTCCACCAGTTCCGCGCCGCTGGCTTCGGAGCAGAGTCTGCCCGACCGTTGGGCCAGGATGAAGCCGCAGATCAATGAGCGCGGGCTCGGCAGGGATCCGGATCTGGCGGAGGACGCCATGGAACTGGTGTTCGATATAGAGCGCCAGACCAGCGCCGCGTGCGAAGCTCCTACCGGAACGGATCGGGCGT
>Ga0335074_10010218_pt1 | contig 13122 bp, 13 predicted proteins | sample Lox_Sample_23_FD_206715 | JGI IMG/M metagenome (GOLD analysis project Ga0335074, IMG submission 206715) | Soil microbial communities from Loxahatchee National Wildlife Refuge, Florida, United States - Lox_Sample_2.3 | ecosystem: Environmental > Terrestrial > Soil > Wetlands | place: USA...
CGCTGCGAGTTGGAGATGGACACCAGCGGGCGCTCCTCGAACTGGCGGTAGATGCCGCTCAACTCCGCCAGATCCAGGCGTCCGTGCAGAGTGGTGAGATCGGCCACGCCCAGCCGTTCGGACAAGGGAAAATGCAGGTAATCAATATGGAAATGGATGACGTCGAAATCCTCGGCGCGCCGGAACACCTCATCCAGCATGATCATGTGGTGCGCCAGCGGGTCCCGGCAGCGGGTATCCAGCCGCAGGGCGCGCTCGCAAGGTGCAATTAAGGTGGCGGAGGTGCGCGAATCTCCGCTGGCGAAAAGCGTGACATCGTGGCCCAGTTGAACCAGACTTTCGGTGATGTTCCAGACAACACGCTCGGTGCCGCCATATAAAGCTGGTGGAACACTCTCGTACAGCGGTGCAACTTGGGCGATACGCACGATGCCTCCTGATTCCTGCCTCTACTAATCTCTGTCTCTGCATTAGGGATGGCGCGCGGGGGCGTCCTGTTACAGCTAGGCGGTGTTACATCGGCAAGCACGTGGGGTCCGGATGGTACGGCGGCCGCCGTGGATAGTACTCCTGCAAGGCAAACTTTGAAACCGATTGCGTGCCTGATGTGTCGGAAAGGTTAGCCGCGCTATCTACGTTCCAGTGAGGCGAACTAATGACAACGGATTCTCTATGCCGTCTTGAGCGAATCGCCGCAACTTTCACATCTACTCGGTTCAAGGAAGGGGTGGAGGCGTTAAGAAGAGTAGCGAGCCGCCTCAACCGCGACTTTACGCCTGTTCCGCTGGAGGTGGTTTGCCGGAAATGCCACTGGCCGTGTTCTCAACCCTCGCGCCGGACGAATGCCCTGGATCGGGTCCTGGCCCTGTTCCTGTTGCGCCCGTTTCGATGCCGCTCCTGCCAGCGGCGCTACTATCGCTTGGCGCTGTAAGCTGTCCCACGAAAGTTTGGCGATTACGGATGTGAGTAACCTAGGGATGGGTCTCGCATCCTATCCCTATGCACGCACCGCGATACTTCTATGGCCGATGAACCGACAATTAACGAGCTGAATCAGAAAGTGGACCGGTTAGCCCACGAGCAGGAGCAACTGAAGGAGGATCAGAAACCCGAGCAGAAAGAGCCAGCGCAGCAGGAGCAAACCGACTACAAGCCGCCCGAAAAACCCCAGAAGCCTGCGGCGCAGCGGGCGCGGCGCTATATCAAACGGCATCCTGGACGTTTAATTCTGGGCGTCCTGGGTTTGGCGGTGTTAGTGGTGGGCGGCTTCTTTCTGTGGACCTATTTTTCCTCGTATGAGGACACGGACGACGCGCAGGTGGATGGCGATTTGAATATGATCAGCTCGCGAATTCCCGGAACCGTGGTCGGCATGTACGTACAAAACAATCAGTACGTCGCGGCCGGGCAGTCGATTGTGGACCTGGACCCGCGCGATTATCAGGTGGATCTCGAACACGCCCAGGCCGCTTACCAGCAAGCCGTGGCGCAGCTGCATGCCGAGAGCCCCAACGTGCCGATCATCATAACTACCAACCAGACCACCATCTCCGAAGGAGAAGCCGCGGTGGTGGTAGCCGAAAAAGCCGTAGCGGCGGCGCAGCAACAATACGATGCCAGGGTCGCCGACTTACGCAATGTCGAGGCGCAGAACGCCAAAGCGCAGCGCGACGTGGAACGCTATGAACCGCTGGTCAACAAGGAGGAAATATCGCGGCTGCAGTTCGATGCCGTTCGCACAACGGCGGAGAGCGATGCGGCCAATGTGGATGCGTCGCGTGCGGCTGTTCAAGTGGCCGTGCGCGATCTGGACGAACGCCGCGCGGAGTTGCTGCAGGCCAAAGCGCGCCTGGAAAGATCGCAGCAAAATGCTCCCCGCCAAACCGCATCGCAGCAGGCCACGGTGACCACCCGTAGAGCGAATATCGCGGCCGCCAAGGCGACGCTCGATCAAGCCGCGCTGAATCTGTCTTACACCAAGATCGTCGCGCCGGTTGCGGGCGTGGTGGTGGATAAGACCGTGGAGGTGGGACAGCGTCTGCAGACCGGCGAAGCCATGCTGGACATCAGCCAGATCGACCATGTGTGGATCACGGCCAACTTCAAAGAGACGCAGCTGGCGCGTATACGGCCCGGTCAATCCGTGGACGTACACGTGGACGCGCTCGACGAGACGCTCCACGGATACGTCGAAAGCATGCCGGGGGCAACCGGCGCCGTCACCAGTCTGCTGCCGCCGGAGAATGCCACGGGCAATTACGTGAAGGTGGTGCAGCGCCTGCCGGTGCGAATCCACCTTAAGCCCGGCCAGGACCGCGAACATCGCCTGCGAATCGGGATGTCCGTCGAACCCAAGGTGTGGCTCAATTCAAACCGCTGATCTCGTCCGCCTTAGTGTCCCACCGGAGCGGCTCCGCGTTTGGCCTTGACCGCGCGGAAAAGGAATACGATCGGCAAGCAAAGAGCGCACAGCAAGACCATATATCTGAAATCGTCCACGTAGGAATAGAGCACCGATTGCTGGTCAAGGCCGCCTTGAAGCAGAGCATACGCGCGCCGCGTGGCCAAACCGGGTCCCACGTGCAGCGACATGGCCGATTCCAGCTGCGATAACTTCGGCTGGATCAGTTCGGGCGCGAAGTAGCGGCTCAATTCCGAGCGATGGACCTGTTCGCGCCGCGCCACCAGGGTCTCGGCCACCGAGATTCCGATACTGCCGCCGATATTTCGCAGCAGGTTAAAGAGGCCCGTGGCGTTGCCCATCTGTTCGTTTTTGAGCGTGCCGACGGTGGCGGTGGAAAGCGGAACGAACATCAGGCCGCTGCCCGCTCCGCTCAGGATGATGGGCCACAGCAGGGACCATTGGGAAACCTGGAGGGTAAGATTGGCTATCCAGAACGCGCTGATTCCGAATACAATAAACCCCGACGCAATGAGATACCGGTTATCCATCTTGGCGGTAAGCACGCCGATGACGGGCATAATCAGGATGGCTCCAATGCCGCGCGGGCTGACCGCCAGACCGGCGGCCCAAGCCGTGTAGTTCATGAGCGTCTGGTAGAACAACGGCAGCAGCGTCACCATGGCGTAAAGCACGGCTCCGAATGCGCCAATCAAGATGCAGCCGATCGCGAAATTGCGATCTTTGAAAATCCGCAGATTGACAATCGGATTTTTCACTACTAACTCACGGATCAGAAAAGCGGCCAGCCCGATGATCAGGATCACGGCGGCCCAGCGAATCCAGATCGCTCCGAACCAATCGTCCTCCTGGCCTTTGTCGAGGATCACCTGCAAAGTGCCGATCCAAACAGCCAGCAGGCCCAGACCGATCGCGTCGATTCTGCCCGGCTTAGCGGACTTGATGTAAGGAGGATCCTGGACGAACCGCAAAATCAGAAAGGCCGCCAGTATGCCGACCGGGATGTTGATGTAAAAAGCCCATCGCCAGGAGTATTGTTCCGTCAGCCAGCCTCCGAGAGTGGGTCCGAGCACCGGCGCCACCACCACGCCCAGCGCGAACGCCGCCATGGCCGAGCCGCGCTTTTCAGGCGGAAAGCTTTCGAGCAGGATGGATTGCGACAGTGGTTGCAGCGCGCCGCCCCCCGCCCCCTGCACCGCGCGGGCGATCAGAATCATCGCCAAGCTGTGCGCGGCCCCGCACGCAAATGAGGCACAAGTGAATATTGCCATGCAAGCCAGCAGAAAGTTCCTGCGCCCAAACTTCAACGAGAACCAGCTGCTGGCGGGCAGGACCACGGCGTTAGCGACAAGATAACTGGTAAGTACCCAGGTGGCCTCGTCGGTGGTGGCGGAAAGGCTTCCGGCGATATAGGGCAAAATGACCGCCGCGATGGAGGTGTCCAGCACTTCCATGAACGTGGGAAGAATCACGGCGACCGCGATCAGCCAGGGATTGCAATCGGGACACCAATCCTCAATGGAGACGCTGGTTGGCTTGACGGGCGACAGGCGTTTTTCCTCTCACCATGTGACGCGCATACCGCTCGGATCGGAACACCTGGCGTGTGTTCACGGTTAATTATATCGCCCCGCAACACCGTTTTCGCCCATCGCGGTCTTACTAGCAGGAAGCGCGAATTACGCCTTCGGAGAAGGAGTCTCTTATGGGGAACAGAATAATCGCAGTTCTATTCGCGGGGTGCGCCTGCGGCATGTTCGCCTACGCTCAAGCGGCCAACGTGAGCGCCGCGGATCGTAGATTCATGGACAAGGCGGCCCAGGGCGGGATCGCCGAAGTGCAATTGGGCCACTTGGCCGAACAGAAGGCCTCGTCGCAAGCGGTGAAGGATTTCGGAAAGCGCATGGCCACCGATCACAGCAAAGTGAACGATCAACTCAAGAATATGGCGTCCAGCGATGGCGTGGCGCTGCCCACTTCCATGGATGCCAAGGATCAGGCGCTGTACAACAAGCTCTCCGGACTATCGGGACCGGCCTTCGACCGGGACTACATGCGGGCCATGTTGAAAGACCATAAGGCCGATATCGCGGACTTCCAGAAGGAATCCCAGATGGCTCACAGCCAAGGCGTCCGCACGTTCGCGTCCGATACGCTGCCAACGTTAGAAGAACATCTCCATCTGGCACAGCAGGTGGATTCGAAGCTCACCACCCGCGCCAGCGCTCGCTAACGGTCAGGATTGCCGCGCCGGGTTAGTGCATGCCGTTACCGGGAGCGTTGCGGTCCGAGTGCGGAATGGTGAAATAAAACGTCGACCCGGCGCCGGGGGCGGATTCTACCCAAATGCTCCCCGCATTGGTCTCTATGATTTTTTGCGCCAGGGCCAGACCCACCCCCGTCCCCGGAATGTCCCGGCCGTGCAGGCGATGGAACACCTGGAAAATAGCCTTCTGGTATTGCGGCTCGATGCCGATGCCATTGTCCCGGACCGAGAACACCCAGCAATCGCTCTCGGCGCGGGCGGAAATATGAATTTCCGGCGGCACGCACGGCCGGGAATATTTGATTGCGTTGCTGATCAGGTTCTGGAGTACATTTTCGATTCGTGAATCGGTAACCACCACGGGGAGCGGATCGTGGGTGATCTTGGCCTTGCTCTCCTCGATGGCGGCGTGCAGGGAATGGAGCGCTTCGCTTAAAAGCATCTCCATATCCTGCGGCCGGATGTCACTGCCGGTGTGCGTCGATTGCGAGTACCGCAGCAGATCGTCGATGAAGGCGCGCATTCTGCGAACGCTGTCTTGCATGAACTGAAACGATTGCAGCGCATCGGCATCCAGCGTACCGGACAGCCGTTGCTCTAATAGTTGACCATGCATCGTAATGGTCCGCAGCGGTTCGTTCAGTTCATGCGTGACGCGATAGGCGAAGCGCTCCAGATCCTCGTTGGAACGGCGCAGCGCGGTCTCAGCCTGCCGCACCCGCAAGTAAGCCTTGATGGTGGCGACCAGAACGGCCGGATCGAGCGGCTCAATCAGATACCCATCCGCTCCGGTGTTCAGCCCGTGCACCTGATGCTCGTCCTGAGTGCTGGAGGCGGAAACGTGCAAAATCGTGGTGGCGGCGAGCGTGGGATCGGTACGCATCCTGCGGCAGACCTCGAACCCATCCATGTCGGGCAAATTGACGTCCAGCAGCACCACGGCGGGTTTGTGTTCCGACGCCAGCTTCAAGGTCTGTTTGCCGGTGGTTGCTTCAATCACATCAAAACCGGCTTGCCGCAAGATCTTGCTGCGCGCATACAGGCCGGGTGCATAATCGTCGACGTTGAGTACAGATCGAGCTTGCAAATCCGAGGCGGTGTGCGAATCCATGGAAGAAGCGCTCCTAACGCGCGGCAGCCAGAAGTGCGGGCTTCACTGCACGCCGAATCGCTTCGGCGATCTCCCCATGCCCGAAAGCTTCCTTGCTCAGGATAGCTGCCGTCTTTCCCTCCAATTGTATACGTTCCTCGTCGGTAAGAACGCGGGAGGTGCAAATGAATACCGGAATATCTTTGGTGGCCGGAGTGGTTTTCAATGCTTCCAGAACTTCGAAGCCGCTCATACCCGGCATGGTCAAATCCAGGATAATCGCGTGCGGTTTATCTCGGGAGGCCTCGCGGATGCCCTCGATGCCGTCGGGAGCCTCGCGAATTGCGAGCCCGGACCGGCGGAACTGCTGCTTCAGCAGATAGCGGTCGCGTTCGTCGTCGTCGATGATGAGAACGCATTTGGTTCCGGTCAGACGCTTCAGCCGTTCGAGCAAGTGTGCGCGATCCAGCGGCTTCACCAGATAATCGTCGGCGCCCAGATGAAAGGCTTTGGCCTGATCTTCCACGGTGCTCACGATGAGCACCGGAATATCCCGGGTGCGGGGGTTTTGTTTCAGCTCCACCAGCAGGCGCCAGGAGTCTTCGGCCCGCAATACCAAGTCCAAAATGACGGCTCGTGGCAGGACTCTCTCCAACACCTGATACGCTTCCCGGATGGTGGAGGCGGGAAGCAGATGAAACCCGGAGTTCTTGAGATGGCTCCGGTACATCACCATCATGTCCAGCTGGTCGTCCAGAACCAGGACAGGCAAGCTGCCGCTTTCGATGTCATCGGCCGCGACAGCGAACTCGGGCATGGCCGTGGGCGCGGCTTCCGCTTCATAGCGGAGCGGCGCCTCCAGAAGAAAAGTCGATCCCACGCCCACCTGGCTCTCCACTCGTATGTCGCCCTTCAGAAGAGCCGCCAATTTCTTCGAAAGCGGCAGCCCCAGCCCGGTTCCTTTCACTCTCTTCTGGATCGGGTTGTCCACCTGCACGAAATCCTGAAAGATGCGTCCCTGATCTTCCGGCGCGATACCGATCCCGGTGTCCGAGACTGAAAAGAGGACGTTATTGTTCTCCTTCAGACGGGCCGACACCCGCACTTCGCCGTGTTCGGTGAATTTAAGCGCGTTGGAGATGAAATTCCTGAGGATCTGGGAAATCTTGCCCTCGTCGGAAAACATCATGGGAACCCCATCCACGTCTTCAAACACCAGATCCACGGCCTGATTCAGTAGCATCGGCCGCAACATACCGCGCAACGCCGCGAACAGATCCGCCACGCGAAAATCCAGCGGCTTGGCTTCTACTTTGCCGGCCTCCACCTTGGCCAGATCCAGCAGGTCGTTCACCAGGTCCAGCAGGTCGCGCGCGGCTTTACGGATGTATTGCGCCTGTTGATCCTGCTCGGGGGTCAGATCGCCGTCGCTGCGATCCAGCAGCAGACCGCTCAACGCCAGGATGGAATTCAGCGGCGAGCGAAACTCGTGGCTCATGTTGGACAGGAACCGCGACTTCAATTCGTCGGCGCGGCGCAAATGGTCCGCCTTCTCATCTAACTCCGCGTATAAAGCCACCACGCCGCGATTGGTGTCTTCCAGTTCGCGATTCAGACGGCTCAGCTCGGCCTGGCGGGTGCGAATCTCTTCCAGGGCACGCAGCAATTCCTGATTCTGATGCTGCAGCTCCTGAAAGGCGTCCTGTGGACCCTCGCTCAGAAGAGTCCCCGCCAAACCCGGGAGATCCTGTGCTTTCCAGACCCGGCTCCGGCGGGGAAGCAGCTTCTTCAGCCAGACCGTGGTGCCTTGTCCGGGCACGGACTCGATTTCAAATTGATCCATCAGACGGCGGGCGCCCAGAATCCCCAGCCCCATTCCAGTGGAGGATTCATAGCGGCCTTCCAGGATGTTATCCAGGTCGCGCACACCCGGGCCGGCATCCTTGATTTTGACGATAAAGAGCTGCGGCGAAGTGAGGCCTTCAATGGAATATTCGACGCGCCCTCCGCCGGCGTAATTAAAAGCGTTGCGAGCAATCTCGGAAACGGCGGTGGAGATCCGGGTCTGATCCTGCGCGTCGAAACCGAGCAGGCGCGAGATCTGGCGGGCGCGCTGGCGCGCCGCTACCGTGTCGCGTTCCTGTGCAATGGCAAGAGTAAGAATGATTCCCGGCATCTAAACAGTTTTGGCAACTACAACTGTAGCGTCATCGCGGTCCCTGGTGAAGCCGCGGTAAAGGACGCCGGCGATCAGGACCGGATCCCGCGCCGCCAGGCCCGGATAGGCATCAAGCGTGGTGCCGGTTGCCAAACCGTCGGAATGCAGAACCAGCAGGGCGCCTTCCGGCCACGGATAACTGAACTCCTGAATCTTTTCACACTGGTGGCCGGCCGTTCCATTCAACGAAACCAGGTTTTGACGGCTCTCGGAACCATTATAGATGCGGCCGGAAATGTTGCCCAACCCCGCGAAAGTCAACTTACCCCGGCCGGTGTCGATCCGGGCGGCGGCAACCGCCGCGCCGCGCGAACTGCGCAACGCTTGATGGATTCTCGCGAGCAGCGGCTTAGGCCCCAGCTCCGGGTTTTCATACAATTGCCGAACCGCTTCCGCCGACGCCAGCCGAGCCTCCAGGCCGTGTCCCAACCCGTCGGCCACCAGTATGATGAGTTCCCCGTCGTTCCAGGACGCGCCCCATGCATCGCCGCAGGCCTCTTCGCCCGGTTTCGCGACGTTCACCGCTCCAAGTTGGATGCCGCGAGGTAAGTTCAGGGCAGGCCGCGCCGCCGACCAACGCGCTAGTACGGCCGTGCCCTTGCCGGGCAGCGTATAAATGTCCGACTGTGTCGACATCCGCTGGATGGCGCCCAGTCCCTGGCCGGGGCTGGACGCTGTACTGTAGCCATCGCGCAGACAAGTGTCCAGATTGGCCATCCCGGGACCTTGATCCACCGCCAGCAATTCCAGGACGGGTGGGCGGTCCGATTCCTCGGTCGAAGTCTGCAAAAGGATTTGACCGCCGCCGGCGTGCTTCAGCAGGTTGGTGCAAGCCTCAGTGGCGACGATGGCGACGTGCTCGGCCGCGGGCGCATCCATGCCAAAATCCAACGCCATTTCCCGAGCCGTACGCCGCGCCTCGGCGGTTTTGCTGGCTTCCTCTATCAAAATGCTAACCGCGGCCGGCAACTATTTCCACCTTACAATAGAGACTCTGGTTCCATCGCCGGGTTTCGATGAAAGCTCGAATTCGTGCGAAAGGCGCTTCGCGCCGCCCAACCCGAGCCCCATTCCGTTTCCGGTGGTGAAGCCATCGGTCAGCGCCAGGTCGGCGTCGTCGATGCCCGGACCCTGATCCTCAAAGATGATCCGCAGCCCCGCGCGCGCGCCGTTTTCGACAACCTCCAGATGGCACTGCCCGCCGCCGCCATAATCGAGCGTATTGCGCGCCAGTTCGCTCGATGCGGTGACTACCTTAGTCTGGTCCACCAAGCCGAAACCCAAGCCGACGGACTTCTGGCGCACCGCCTGACGCACCCGGACGATATCGTCGGAAACGCGAATCTCCAGCGATTCAGTGGATACGACCCGGATCGCCATCTTGTCCCGTTTCCTGAATCGCGGCGCGCAATGTCGTCATACCCTTTTCGACGTCGAGCGCGGTACGAATTCCGCGCATCGGCAGCCCCAGTTCCACCAAGGTAATGGCGACCGCCGGCTGCATGCCCACCACGACGGTTTCCGCATCCAGCAGCCGCGCCATGGATGCGATGCTGGCCAGCATGCGCCCGATGAAGGAATCTACAATTTCAAGCGCCGAGATATCGATCAGGACGCCGTGCGCGCGGTGCTTGACAATTTGAGCGGTGAGATCGTCCTGCAATGTCATCGCCAGGCGGTCGTGCATATCCACTTGGATAGTGACGAGCAGAAACTCGCCCATTTTCAGTATGGGGATTCGTTCCACTGCTTACCTTGCGGGTGCGCTGGTTGAGGCTGACGCCTCCCGCACCACCCGGTAACCGCCGCGCCGCAACGCCAGATCGAATGCATCCGCTAGCGTGGCTTTGGTAGTAACGTCCGACAGATCCACCCCCAAATGAATGATGGTTTGCGCGATCTGCGGGCGGATGCCGCTGATCAGGCAATCGGCGCCCATCAGCCGCGCCGCCGCAACCGTCTTCAACAGATGCTGCGCCACCAGCGTATCCACCACCGGGACGCCGGTGATATCGATGATCGCGTAGTCGGACCGCGTCTGGACGATCGCCTCCAGCAGGTTTTGCATCACCACTTGCGTTCGCGCGCTATCCAGCGTACCAATCAGCGGCAGCGCCAATATGTTTTCCCACAGCCGCACTACCGGCGTGGAAAGCTCCAGGAGCTCCTTCTGCTGGCGCAGGATTACATCTTCGCGGTTCTTTTGATACGCTTCCGCGGTGAGCAGGCCGAGCTCATCCAGCAGCTGCGTGACTAGCCAGACCTCGTCGCCTAGCGCCTGCGGGTCCGACCCGAACTCGCCGCGCAGAGCCGTAAAAAGCGGCCGCTTCAGAGAAAAGATGAACCCAGCCGTCTCTTTGGGCGAATAACCACCTTTGGCCCGCTGGCCCGAGAGATCGATCAGGAAGTCACGTACCATGGCCCAGTCCGGTCCCGAGATATCGCCGCTGCTGTTTCGTTCCAGCGCGCTTTTGAGCGAACGTACAAATTCCCGCGACTGGCGGTTGGCCTGCTCGCGCTCCCCGGCGGTTAGCTTACGCCCAATCGCCTGCTGCTGCTCAATCCACTGGTCGACGATCTCCTGTTCCCTTTTATCGAAAATCTCGGGAAGTCGGGTTTGGCCTTTAGGCACTATAATCCTCCAGGTTCGCGGTACGGACTTAGTTATATGGAAATGGCTTCGGACGCGCGCCTTCTTCAGTATACAGACACGCGTTCGGAGACGAGACTAGGATAAGTCCTAGTACTGGCAAGGGGTAAATCACCAGCGCCATAGCGCGGCGGACACATCATAGAGTTCCACGGGGAAATCGGGACGGCGAGGCTGGAGCAAAGCTTAGTTGACGTGCGATCCTTCGCCGGTTGAAGCGGGAAACAAGTTCGATAGATGCTCTTTGGCATTGAAGCGATGCTCAATGCCGCAACCGCAAACATTATTCTGCAAATCGAAGATATCGTCCAGGGCCGCCACCAGATTCCCGATGTCTTCCGGCGTAGCCCATTTTTCGTCGTGCAGTTGAACGATCCAGTCCAGCACTTCGGCCGAGTTGTTCATTTGCGCCAGCGAAAACCAGTAATCGTGCGGGCCATCGTAATAAATGACACGCCGGTCCCGGTCAAGCTTCCACTTGCCCCATTTTTCCGGCAGCGGCTTGCTGAGAAAGCGGTCGAGAACCTCCAGAAGCGAGTGCAGGCCGTGCTGATCCGATGCGCTCACATTACCCCTGATGCGCCAACTGGTCCGCGCAGCCGGTATGGCCGCAGTTGCACGACAATTCCGTGGTTCGGCTGGCATCGCTGCAGTATTGGCTGCAATATTTTTCGGCCGTCATGCAGTTGCAGGCTGGATGACCGCACTTGTGTGTTTCCGGCATAGTCGAAGGCTCTCTCCCTATATCGGACGGCTCGCGGCGTGAATTGTTTCCTTACTTCCTTTAACTAGCTCTTGGGTGACGGAGGGAAGTGCTTGAACATGTCGCTCACCTGAACCTCCAGCTTCTTCTCGTTCTTCTCGGGTTTATCGGAGAGAGTCTTTTCGGAGGTGCCCCGCCAGATGAGCTGCTTGGTGTGTGCATCGAAAATGTCGACCACCAAGGTGCCTACGGGCGTATTGATCGGCGTAGTCGTCGCGATATCGCCGAAGCCGCCCCAGCGCCAGCCGCCTCCGAATCCGTCATAAAACGTCTCCAGGCTTTGCTGGTTATGTGTCGCTCCGAAGGCGGAAACCGCCGCGTCTCCGCCGGAAGGCACTTCCATCCAGCCCTTGGCCATCAGTTGCTCGTTGACGTCCCGTTCGATGCGAGTCACCCAGAGCGGGTTGCCGGCGTCGACCTTCAGCCAGGAATAAGTGTGGTAATTGCCGAAATTGACGGAATGACTATAGTCCACCTTCACGTCCGCGGCGAACAATAATGCGGCGCCCGCTATGAAGGCCGCTGACAGCAATAGATTTCGCTTCATACTGTGAAACTCCTGCACGTTTGACTTCCGCGCGCATCGCAGGTTTCATTTCGCGTGTTCCAGGCCGCGCTGTTGAGCCTGCTCGCGTTGAAAATGAAAAGTAGCCCTGGGATCGCGGGCCGACGCCGCGCCGGCACTATGCACCGCGTACCTGAGAGCGAGCGATCCAGCCGCTCCCAAAACGCCCGCTGCCACTCGCTTTTTGCGGCTCTGTTTCGGCAGAAAAGATGTGATAAGACTCGCGGCGGTGAGTATGGTTGCGGCTTTCCACAAAAACCCGCTGGCGCCGGATCGAAGCGGCCGGACGACTTCAGGCACTCGCGCCGCCTGTTTCTCCATGGCGACGGCGGCTGCCAGTTCGGCGACGCGCCCGATCGTGCCGAAGGTATATGTGATGCGCCGCTCATGCGCATTTTCGGAAAACAGGCTGAAAAGCGAGCCCGCGCTCGCCATGGCCGATGCACCGAAAAGCAGCGGCAGAGTTCGGCGGGAGGCATTCCAGACGGGAATCGCGCTGTTGCCCACCAGCACGCCGGTGTACGTGGCCAGGCCCATTCCAAACAGTCCCGAAGCGAAGCCGAACGTTTCGCCCAGCCCGCCCCACCATCCTGAGCGGCGCAAAAACAATCCGGCGCTGATGGCCGTCGGTGCGGCGCCCGACAAAATCCATACGCCCATGTTCATCGGGGAAGTGGGACGAAACACGCGTAGCATATTCAGAAACCGCGAGGGTTTGCCAAGATCGTCGATGAGCAGCACGCCGCTGATCGACGAACCGACGATCCCGGCCCAATGGCAGCGGCGGATCATGCGATCGAGGCGCCCTGAGCGATCCACCTGCGCCGCCGCTCCCAAAACCAACGATGCGCCCGCCGCTCCGCCGACGAAGTAATAGAGCGGAATTTCCCAGCTCCACACCGGAGCTTTCAACACCGGCCGGTCGTAATAACTAGGGTCGGATTCGAGCGGCGCTGGAACTTGCCGCCAGGTTTGCGCCACTTTTTCGAGGTGATGATCCGCCACGCCGTGCACTTGCTGAACGCCCGCCTCGCCGGAAATTCTGGCTAGTTCTGGATCGATGTCGCGGCCATCGGACACCACTGGATCCACGGAATCTTTGTAGAGAGTTTCGCTCACCGCCGTTCCCCTCCTGGAAGTAATACCGC
>Ga0335074_10010219_pt1 | contig 13120 bp, 8 predicted proteins | sample Lox_Sample_23_FD_206715 | JGI IMG/M metagenome (GOLD analysis project Ga0335074, IMG submission 206715) | Soil microbial communities from Loxahatchee National Wildlife Refuge, Florida, United States - Lox_Sample_2.3 | ecosystem: Environmental > Terrestrial > Soil > Wetlands | place: USA: Florida...
AGCATGGTGACGCGCGGGTCGGCTTCAGTTAAATCGGCAGGGGCGGAGTCGAATCCCTTTTCGTCGCGGAGTTCATCTGGACGCGACGTCGCGAAGGCGTATTCGAGAACAGCATTCGGGGAAAGATGAATGTCGGCAGAGCCGTAAGGCCGGAAAGCGGTCACATGTCCGAGGAACTGGATGGCTTGCAGTTCGCTGCCCAACTTGACTTCGAGAATGTCGCCGAATGCCAAATCATCGCCGGCGGAAAGGGCCAGCGCCTGCAAAGCGGCGTTGTGCAGACTGGGATCGGACTCGGCAAAGCGTCGCACGGTCAGCGCCATGAAAGGAGCGGAGCCATTGGGCAGTTGATCGGAATAGCCGGCGCGCAAAACGGCGGCGGATCCTTCGCCGTAGCCGACGTTGCCGCTGAAGTCCAAAAGTCCATCGGCGAAAATCGAATGCTCAAGGGTGAAGCCAGTGCTCATGTCGGAACCGGCGCCGTAACCCTCGGCAGCGGAACCGGCAACAAAGGAAAGTGTGCCGCGGAGATCATGATCTGGCTTATCACCAGTGAGCGCCGGATCATTGAAGATGCGTAGAATCGGCCGATTTGCGGCGGAGCGCAGAGTCCACTTCCAGTCATCATCGTCAGAGACGGGACGAACCGGACCAAGCTGCATCACGTCCAGCAAGGTGCTGAGAGTGACATTAACGTTAACGGTCGCACCAGGGCGTATGCCAATCTTCTCGCGAAGGCCGGGAAGAAATGAAGGCGCGCTGACGCGGAGTGAGTAGAAACCAGGGATCAGGCCGGTGGCGGTGTAGTAGCCCTCGGTATCAGTGAAAACGGTGAAGCTGCGATGCGCGGCGCCGAAGATCTCGACAATGGCGCCGATCTGCGGCTGGCCGGAGGAGCTGCGTACGAAACCGGAGATCTCTCCCGGGCGGTCTGCTGCCCAAGCGGGAAGCGATACCGCGAACGCGATGGCCCAGATGCTGAGCTTACGCAGTCTCAAACTTACCCACCCCCTGGGAAATTAGCAGGCCGCTACTCTACTGCAAATACCGCGGACGGATCAACGGTCTGCTTGGAAATATTGTCACTTACTTTGATTTCGATCTTATAGACGCCGGGCTGCAGGACGCCCGAGGCGATCGACTTCTGCAATGTCACCTGCTCGCCCACATTCCCCATGGTCTCAGTCGATTCGGTCTTCTTCACGATCGGTTTGTTGGTCGACATGTCGGTGATGTCGTACTCGACGGTGGCCGAAGGCTTGTGGGTTTTGTCGTCGACGCCGAGATTGTAAACCTGCATCCAGAAATTCAGCTTCTGATCGCGGTCGCGATGGAATAATGGCGGCTTGCCATCAGAGGGGGCGACGCGCGGACGAACTTTCGTAGCGCCGATCACGAAATTTCCCGTGCCGACTGCTTTGGTGGGAACCGGCTCCATTTCGTCGGCTACGATTAGCGACGAGGTCGCTAGCTTGTCGTCGGAATAATCCGGAACAACCAGGCTGCGCTTCCAAACACCCCGACGATCGCCATTCACATCCTTCACAGCAACATCGAGTTTGTAGCGTCCGGGGCGCAGCGGAACGGCCTTGTAGTAAACCTTGGCATTATCCGCCGTAGCTGGAAGCAGTTCGGCAGGCACATCAACCTGGACGGTGTCTTCGAAGGTCTGGACTACGCGATCGGTCAAGGTAGACAGGCGGCCAAAAATGTTCACGGTTCCGCGCTGCACTCCGTCCTTGTTGACGAAAGTGATATCGCGGTTCTTCATCTGAATCGTGATGGGAACCAGAACCGTATCATCGGTGACCTTCACGAAATCCCAATGAACATCGAAGGGCATGGGATTGAGAATGATCTTCGAACTGACAGCTTCTTCGAGATCCTTGAACTTGATGGGCGGAGGCGCCTGCAGTTTTGCGTATTGCTCGAGACGGTCAAATTCCTTGCTGGCGACCATGGCGCTTTCCGGACCGGCACCCAGGCGCTCGATGCCATTGCCCGTGAAACGCGATGTCTTGCTGGCCATGCCCATCTGTTCCCACAAGGTCAAGCCGGCATTGGGAGTGTAAAGGAGGGCATCTTTTTCCGAACGGTCCATCGTCATGTGATATTCGCCGCACATGCAAGGATCGACGAATTCAATGATGACTTCCTGGCCAATACCTTCGATGTAGCGATAGCGCCAGTCTTCAAAGGGGAAGGTTGAGGTTTCGCCACCACCCTCTTCCATGGGACGCTCGTAAGTTCCCCCAGAGGGGTGGGATTCGACTTCATCGGCCGGTCCGTAAATGATGTAGATGCGGCCGCGGTCGGTTTTCCATCCGGGGATGCCGGCGGCAAAATGCTCGTTGGCGTAAGCGATGCGGCGGTAATGCTCTTCCTTGTATTCGTTCTCTTCAGTGTCGGGAGTGGGGTCGCGACGCTGCCAGAAAGCTTCGATGAAATTGTCGCGCTCCTCGTCGTTGGAGAGCTGCTTGAAAGCGGCGCGCTCTTCGTCGGTGATGATCCAAGCCACGTCTTCATCCAGCCACTTCTTATAGGGGCCTTTGATTTCCTTGGAGAAATCTTTCTGTTGCTGCTTCTTCTTTTTCGAATCGACCGGGCGTTTCAAAGGATCTGAGGTTTCCTTAGAAGGTGCGGCCTGCGTCTGGGAGGATGCCGAAGAACTGTCGGCAGATTTCGCGTCAGGATCGTCAGACTGGGCGGTATTCTGAGCCTTACTTTGATCTTTGCTGGGATCTTTACCTTGATCCTGGGCGCGCGCCGGGGCACTCACGGCCAAAACGCACAAAGAGGCGCAAAGGACTACTGCAAAAAATTGACACTTCTTGCCATACCTAGAAACCCGGAACATGAGAGGGACTCCTGCCAGACCGCCGTCGTCTCCACATTTTAGGCCCTGAATTGCCCGAAATCAAGGCTAAGTCTTGCCCCGAGAACGAATTGACACTTGCCTCTGCCGTATTTGTTAGAACCGGGGAAGGCGGCTTCGAGTTGCCTCGGGTTGCAACGGTTGTTAGAGGTTGTGTGGGGTTTTTCACTGGATGGGCGAGATATAATCAAGGGTTCCGGGGAGTTGGTTGTTCCGTAAGAGTCATCGGGTCTCATTTTCATTTCCTCCTCTCCTGACCGGGAACTTTTCGGGCGGCGAAATCGTAGCAAGGATTGTGCCCGCCGCCTGGCTGTGAGGTGTGCAAGAACTCACCTGCAAGTTTGCGGTATCGGGGGAGATATCCCTCCGGAATGCGGCGGAAAGCATGAAGCTTTGGAAAAAAATTGCCATAAGCGTGTGTGTGCTGCTCGTTCTGTTGATCGCGGTTGCGATAGCGGTTCATCAGAGCACGAAGGGTATCGTTACCGTTCAGACCGCGAGAGTACAGCGGGAGGATTTGGCGACGGTCGTGAGTGCCTCCGGTGAGATCAAGCCAAAGACGTACGTGAATGTGGGCGCGAACGCGTTTGGCAAGATTACCCATCTGTATGTGAAAGAGGGGGACCGGGTCAAAAGAGGACAGTTGGTGGCGCAACTGGAGAATGTGCAGTCCTCGGCCGATGTAAACGCGGGAGAAGCTTCTCTGCAGGCGGCGCAGACGGATGCCGTAGCGGCCGATGCCGGGATGAAGACTTCGCAAGCCGATCTGCAACGGGCGCAAGCGGACTTTGACCGCAACAAGCTGGATTGGGAACGGGCGCAGAGTTTGTTCAAAGACGGACTCATTTCGAAATCGGATTTCGATAGCCGGCAAGACGCCTGGAAGACGGCGGACGCAGGGTTGGTACAAGCGCAGGCGCGAGTAGCGCAGGCGAAGGCGCAAAAGGAATCGGCAGATAAGCATGTGACACAGGCCCAAGCCAATCTGACGCGGGTGACAGATGTGTTGCACAAGGCGAGCTACAACGCGCCCTTCGATGGCGTAGTGACGAATCTGCCGGTGCGCGAAGGCGAGACGGTGGTGATGGGAATTCAGAATGCGCCAGGTAGCACACTGATGACAATCGCGGACATGTCGGTGATCACGGCAGAAGTGAAGGTCGATGAAACGGATATTGTCAACGTGCGACTGGGTCAACCCTCAGAGGTAACGATCGACGCCATTCCGGGAAAAGTTTTCCACGGAACTGTTTCGGAGATTGGCGATAACGCGATCGTGCGGTCCAGTGGAGTCTCAACTTCACAGCAAGCGACAGCCAGCGAAGAAGCGAAGGACTTCAAAGTGGTGGTGAATCTGACGGATGCGCCTTACGATCTGCGGCCGGGACTTTCGACGACGGCAAAGATCACGACTGCGACGCGCAGCAATGCTCTCGCGTTGCCGATTCAAGCATTGACGCTGCGCAGCAAGGAGCAGATAGAAGCGCAAAATAATCCCCCGGGCTCAGTGCATGCCGCAGCACCGGCTAACGGTGAAGTCGCATCCAAGAAGAAGAATGACGAAGTGCAGGGAGTGTTCGTAGTTCGCAATAAGAAGGCGATTTTTGTTCCGGTAGCGACCGGGATTACTGGGACCACCGATATCGAAGTGCTCGACGGGTTGAAAGAGGGTGACGAGATAGTAACGGGAAGTTACAAGGTTCTGCGCACGCTGCGCCCGGGGGCGAGCGTCAAAATAGATAACGCGGTTCCCAAGAAGGAAGAAGAATCGTCATAACGTTCGTAAAACTGGCGCGTCCAAAGGGAAAGGCGGTCGTAGGAACGGAGCGGGTCTCGGAAGGCCAAGTTGGGGAAAGAAAAAAAGCCGGAGTCACGAGACCGGGGATCGAAACAGAACGAGATCGGAGAAGGTCCGTGGCACCGGAGCAGGAGAAAAACATGGCAACCGCAGAACTCATCAGCATGTCCAGCCCCATCACGTCGGCGCCGCCGGAATCGTACATGATCGCGGCGGAAGATTTGTGGAAGACGTATGACATGGGGTCGGAGCAACAGGTGCACGCGCTGCGCGGCGTAAATCTGCGCATTCAGCGCAATGAATACGTCGCCATCATGGGCCCCTCGGGATCAGGGAAATCGACGCTGATGAACCTGATCGGCTGCCTGGACACTCCCTCGCAGGGAAAATATTGGTTGAACTCGCAACTGGTTAGCGAGTTGGATGACGATGAACTGGCACACATCCGCAACAAGGAAATCGGGTTCGTGTTTCAGACGTTCAATCTGCTAGCGCGAGCGACGGCACTGCACAATGTTGAGTTGCCGCTGATCTATGCCGGGATTCCAACCGAGGAAAGACTGGAGCGCGCGCGGGGGGCGCTGACGGCCGTGGGCATGGGCTCGCGCATGACTCACAAGCCGAACGAATTGTCCGGCGGTCAGCGGCAGCGCGTGGCCATTGCCCGTGCGCTGGTGAACAATCCATCGATCATTCTCGCTGACGAACCGACGGGCAACCTCGATTCGCAGACTGGCACCGAGATTATGGCGCTATTTGATCGCCTGCACGGCGAGGGAAATACGATCATTCTGGTCACGCACGAGGGCGATATCGCCGAATATGCGCATCGCGTGATTCACATCAAGGACGGTGTGATCGCGAGCGATGAGAACAAGGACCGCGATTAGACTTGGAAGTTGGAAAGACGACCCCGCCCGGCGTTGAGCTGGGCGTTTTTATTTTTCGGGAGAAACGAAATAGCTATCTACTTCCCGGCAGTGATGGAGATGGCAACGCCGGTACGAGCTTCTTCGGGGCGAACCTCCGGGTTGCGAACTTCCGCCACGACGACGCGGTCGCGACCTTCGCGTTTCGCGCGATAGAGAGCGGTATCAGCGGCGGCCAGCAGTTCTTGTGTCGAAGTGCCATGAGTTGGAAGCGCAGAGATTCCAATGGAAGCCGTGATCGTCCCCAAAGACTGACCGTTGTGGAGTACGGCAAGTTCACCAAGATCAGCGCGGATGCGCTCGGCGCGCATGCGGGCGGAATTCAAGTCCGCGGTCGGAAGAAGAACGACGAATTCCTCGCCACCGAAACGACAAGCGACGTCCTCGGCGCGGATGCTACGCGTGAGGAAGCTGCCGATCTCGCGCAGCACGGTGTCGCCAGCCTCGTGGCCGTAGGTATCGTTAAACTTCTTGAAGTGATCCAGATCGAACATGAGCACTCCAAGGGAGTGGGCGGCGCGAACGGCGCGGCGAATCTCGCGGTCGAGCGCTTCTTCGAGATAGCGGCGATTGTAAAGACCGGTCAGCGGATCGCGAATGGATTGAAAACGCAGAGCATCACGGAGCGCGATATTGGAGATGGAAAGTCCCAATTGCGCGGCGAAACTCATATCGAACGAAACCTGCCAATCGTGATAGTCAGGATACACGTCGGTAGTTTGAATATGAAAAATGCCCAAGGTGCGTCCCTGCGCCAGGATGGGAACACAGAGGTAGGAATTTTGGCATCCGGCGGCGTGAGCACAGGGAGCGGCTACATCTCCCTTGGGAACCAGGTTGGGGTGGCCGGTCCGTAACGCCCAGCAATCGGTAGGCTCGAAGACGGAGAGGGGCGTAGGGCAGTCGTTCCAGGAACCGATAACTTCGGCTACTTTTCCGCCGGCGTTGAGCATGATGATCGAGCCGCGGCGCTGGGGGAAAATCTTCGAAGCAAAGCCTAAGGCTGCGGCAAAGACTTCCTCGCGCGTGATGCAGCTTTGCAGAATCTGCCCCATTTGCGCCAGCAGAGTCGAGCGACGGGTGCGCTCAGTCAGTTGTAGAAGGATCTGTTCAGTCTTCAGGTCAGCTTCGCGGCGAACGACATCCTTCTGTCGCATTTCTTCCTGCAGCTTGCGGTTGGCCTCGGCCAGTTGCTGAGTCCGAATGCGAATTTGCTCTTCCAGAATCTCCTGGTAATGCTTCTGCTGTTCGATGTCGGTGCAGGTGCCAAACCACTGGCGGATCACACCAGAGTCATCGCGTAAGGGCACGGCACGATCCAGATACCAGCGATAGCCCTTCTCCGCGTCGTGCAATCGATATTCAATTTCGAAAGTTTGTCCACTGCGAACACATTCCGTCCATTTTTGGTAGCAGATTTCGCGGTCATCGGGATGAACCATCTCCGACCATTCGCTGCCCAATCCGCGGCTGCGATCCATGCCCGTCATTTCATACCAGCGTCCATTGATGTAGTTGGTTTTGCCGTCCGGTCCGGCGGTCCACACGATCTGCGGGATTGCTTCGGCGAGCGTCTGGAATTGAGCCTCGGCATTGCGCTTGGCATCGGTTACGCGCTTTTCCGCCAGAAAGAGGCGCTCCAGGAAGGCGGTCGCCACAGTCAAACTGAGGACGAGCAAAGTAGACGCCACAATCGCTGTCACGCCGAGGCGTGTGACTTGAACCGTCCACCGGACGTCATACGGTTGATCGGCGGCGTAGAAACGAACCGCCCACATCCCCACGTAATGCATGAGCGGAATGCCCGCGCCCATTGCGGCCGCGCTGAGGAATTTGCTGCGGGTTGACTTATCCTCTTGACGAACACGGAAGGCCAGCCGCAGGGCTACATAGGAAATTGCGATCGCCAGCGCCATCGACAGGCCAAAGAGACTCCAGCGATACTCCATTACGGCGGGTAACCGCATGGCCATCATGCCGACGTAGTGCATGGTGGCAATCCCCATGCCCATAACCAGGCTGCCACCAAGGTAGGAGAAAGCGCCAATCTTTTCGCGGGTGACGGTGAATAACGCCACTAACGAGGCGAGGATGGCGGCGACCAGTGATACCAACACTGTGGGGTAGTGGTACAGAACCGGGACCGGCAAGCTGAAGGCGAGCATGCCGATGTAATGCATCGACCAGATTCCGAGACCCATAGCAGCAGCGCCGCTGCCCAGCCAGAGTCTGCGCGGCCATCCGCGCGCGGCCATCACCCGTCCGGTGATGTCGAGGGCTGCGTAAGAAGCAAACATCGCCAGCACCACCGACAGCGCCACCAGGCGCAGGTCGTAACTCCCTTGCAGTAACGCGTTCGGCGGCATAGGTACGTTGGGTAACACGCGAAAACGTGCGGATCGCTGTGGAAGTTATCGGCAAACGAGAAGGAATTCTTCTGGTGTGAATGCGCTAATGTGGAAATGCGGTGGAGCGGCGGGAAGAAGGTGGACACGCCTTCGGTGGAACAAGGAAGGAGTTCGCAGGCAGCGGTAGCTGCTGCCCAGGTGCAAGTTACGGTCTGGTGCTGACGGGGTCGACCGTGGCCTGATCGTGCAGAATGCTGGGACCGGCAATGAAGAAATTGTGGTCGTACATGTTGCGATACATACGGCCCGCGATCTCGGCAGCCTTGGGACCAAAGGTGGGACGTCCACCTTCGAGGAAGATCACAACCACAATGCGCCCGACATTCGTATTCGCATAAGAAGCGAACCAACCGAAGCGCGTGCCATCATGCGAGCAGGTTCCGGTTTTGCCGAGAATTTCTTCTTCGTTGAAGTTCAAGCGCAAGCTGCGGGCGGTGCCGTATTGAACCGCGCCCGCCATACCGTCAGAAAGTTCGGGAATAATCGGGGCGATGTCCAGGTGACGCTTCACCCGCGGCTCGAAATTGGCAACTTCCTCCGGCGTGGTTGGATGCTGGAGGTAATAGAGCGTGCCGCCATTGGCGATAGCGGAGACCATGGCGCCAAGCTGCAGTGGGGTCATGGAAACGCCTTCGCCGAACGAGCACATCTTGCCTACGCCGCCAAGCTTTTCTGGAATGACCGCGTCAGGATATTCGCCGAGTTGTTCGCCCGGAATGTCATAGCCGGCAAGTTCGCCGAGGCCGTATTGATGGGCGTAATACGCGACTTTTTCGAATCCGAGCTTGCGGCCCAGCGCTTCAAAATAAGCATTGTTGGAGTGGGCCAGCGCCTGCGTGAGATTCATGCGGTAGTGGCCGCCGAGCGAAACCGCAGTTTCCTTGGAAATCAGGCCTTCACTGAGAGCGGCGAGCGCAACGGAAAGCTTGATAGTCGAGCAGGGCTGAGCACCGCTCGACAGCGCCAGCCTCTGATTGACCATAGCAAGAATGCGCCCGCTGGTGGGCTCGATCGCTACGACGGTGCCGTTCATGTTGCCGAGCGCGTCGACGGCAGCCTGGCGCACCACGGGGTCTTCACCGGTCGTGATGTCTCCCGTAGTGTCATCTTCAGAGAACGAGCTCATATAAAAGCGCTCGTAGTAGCGATGATGATGCGCAGTGGCGGAGACGCGCCTCACAGTGGTCGGATGCGCAGCCCGGCTGCGCGCCAGGTGGTGCAGACGGCGGCGCGTGTGCTGGGTCTCACTGATCTTTTGCGAATTCTTTTTCGTAGGAGTATGGGTCGCGATGTGAGCTGCCCAACTAAAACCTGTGAAAAGCAGGCAGACCAGCGAGGCACTCAAAATACCGGAAAAGAGACGAAGAAAGCTTCTACCCTTGGACATCGTTTCCCTTCACTCCCCAGAATCTAGGTACTTCAGATGCACGCGTGCTGCCAGGCGGGCAGTAACCCCGCGTATTATCGCTCAACTCTGCGATATTAAGGGAGTTAGAGCAAACTGGCAATGACAAAGTTTAAACAGAACTAAACATTAACTTCTTCTTAAACCATTGTTAGACAAGTACATATAGCGGAGTTACTTCGGTTCTAACGCTTTCGGTAACACATTACTTAGTTACTGGAAAGATACTTCCCGGGCTGCAAGAATTTTCCGTTCGTCGAGTGCCGCGTCCTGAGTTTCCGAGGCAATTATCCGCAACGTCGGAGCATTTCACTCGCAACGCAGGACTCGCCGCTCTGCGACTCTACATCACCTCGTTGCGTTTGCGCAGAAACGCCGGGACGTCCAGATCATCGGATTGAAAATTCGATCCCATGCTGGTCAGCACAGTGTTGCGCATGTTGTCGAGCGAGACAATTTCCGCTCCTACGGGTTCACAGGAAGCAGGAGTTGCCGGAACATCATCGAAATCCGGGTCGATTCTTTCTTGCTGGAGCGGCTCCGACATGATGTGCTTGGGCGGCTCCGGCATCGGCTCGCGCACCGGCTCGGGAAAATCCATAGCCTCCTCGTGCATTTCTGCGAACGAGAGGCGACTCTCGTTTCTGCGATGGCGCGTGGCCGGGACCTCGCGAAAACCAGTGGCGATGACTGTAATCTTCACCCCGTCTTTCATCTTCTCGTCCATCACAGCGCCGAAGATGATGTTGGCATCTTCGTGAGCAGCGCTCTGAATGATCGAGCAGGCTTGTTGCACTTCGGCCAGCTTGAGCGATGAAGATCCGGTGATGTTGATGAGGATGCCGCGAGCGCCGTCGATCGCTCCAGCCTCGAGCAGTGGCGAGGCAATGGCTTTCTGAGCGGCGTCGACGGTGCGCTTCGCGCCGGCGGCCGAGGCGGTGCCCATCACGGCATATCCCATGCTCGACATGATCGTTTTCACGTCGGCGAAATCGCGGTTGATGATGCCCGGGATGGTGATGATGTCGGAAATTCCCTGCACGCCTTGACGGAGAATATCGTCGGCGATGCGGAAGGATTCGAAAAAGCCGGCGTCCTCGGCGACGGCGAGCAGTTTCTCGTTGGGGATGACGATGGTGGTATCGACTGATTCCATCAGCTCAGAGATGCCACGCTCGGCTTGCTGCATGCGGCGTTTGCCTTCGAAGGAGAACGGCTTGGTAACCACTGCCACGGTGAGCGCGCCCATTTCGCTGGCGAGGGAGGCAATGATGGGAGCGGCGCCAGTTCCCGTGCCTCCGCCGAGGCCGGTCGTCACGAAAACCATGTCAGCGCCTTCGAGCGCTTCAATGATTTTGTCGGAATCCTCGAGGGCAGCTTTGCGGCCGACCTCGGGATTCGCGCCCGCGCCGAGACCGTTGGTGAGCTTTACGCCCAGCTGCAACTTGACCGGGGCATGCGACATGCGCAATGCCTGCAGATCCGTGTTCGCCACAATGAACTCGACGCCCTCCACTCCGGCGTCGATCATGCGGTTCACAGCGTTGCCCCCGCCTCCACCCACGCCGATGACTTTGATCTTGGCGTCGTTGCGGGCCTCTTCGTTAAAGCTGATGCGAATTTCGTTGCTCATAGATTCACCACCTGTTTTCTAATGTTTCAACATTTCAGAGTTTCAGAGTTTCAGAGTTTCAAAGTTTGCGCCGAATTTTAGAAGCCTAGACTTTCTCAACGATCCTTGAAACCTTGCCACTTTGAAACCTTGAAACTTTGCCTCACGCTCCCACCAACATGGCTTTCAGTCTCGTTCCCCATCGAGTCTCTTGCAGGCCGCGCGCAATGCGAGCGCGCTGACCGTAATTGACCATGCCCAGCACAGTCGCAAATTCGGGCTCGGAGAGCGTCGAGGGCATCTTTGCCAATGGTGCCGGCCACGACAGCCGTACGGATCGCCGCAGCACAGATTCGGCGACATCGAAAATTCCCGGCAGGCGCGATGCACCTCCCGTCAGCACGATGCCTGCGATGCAAACGTCGTACATGCCGCTCTGGCGCAGCGTCTCGCGCATCATTTCGAAAAGCTCGCGCGCCCGGGGTTCAAGAATCTCCGCGACGAGGCGCTGCGGCAGCAGACGCGAGGGGCGATCGCCGACAGAAGGGACTTCTACCTCGTTGCCCTCGGGGATCAGCGTGACGACAACATTGCCGAAAACTTTCTTGATCTTTTCGGCGTCCGCGAGCGGAGTGCACAGGCCAACGGACAGATCACTGGTGAAGTGATCGCCGCCAACCGGAATCACTCCGGTGAAAGCGACGGCGCCTTGCTGGAAGACGATCAACTCGGTCGATCCCGCACCGATATCGGCGAGACAAACGCCGAGTTCGCGTTCGTCAGAGCGAAGAACGGAATCAGCGGCGGCCAGCGGCTCGAAAACCGTGTCGTCGATGTGGACTCCGGCCTTGTTTACCGCGGTGATCACATTTTGCGTGGCGCTCGTGGCCGCGGTTACCAGATGCACGCGGACTTCGAGACGGGCTGCCATCATTCCCAGCGGATCGTGCACACCGGGCTGATCGTCGAGGATGAACTCTTGTGGAAGCAGGTGAAGAATTTCGCGGTCGGCGGGAAGCGCGATAGCGCGGGCGCGTTCGACAGCCTGCTTAATCTCATCGCGTGAAATTTCGCGCGGACGCGTGCCGAGACTGGTGCCGCCATGGCTGTTCACTCCACGAACATGGGCGCCACCGATACCGACAATGGCGTGCTCAACTGGCGCCCCGGCCACGTCCTCGGCGGCTTCCACGGCTTTCTGAATGGAGGCGACGGCTTTGTCGAGTTCAAAAATCACGCCCTTGCGGGAGCCGCGCGATTCGGCCAGGCCATGTCCGCGATAACGCAGCCCGGCATCGGTAACCTCGGCCATCAAAGCGCAGGTCTTGGCGCTGCCGACATCAATTGCGGTCATGAAATGTTGCTGCGGGTTCGCCATTATGAATAGGTACTCGATTCCTAATTACCGGTGCTTGCGTTCGCTTGCTTCACAACTCCCGGACTTGGCTTCGGACTGGGCGTGCCGGCCGCTCCTGGGGCTGGCTTGTTGCCTCTGTCGGATTTGGTTTTGTCAGATCCGATCTTGGAGAAGACCGGTATTGGCGTTTTCGGCGTCGACGGTCTTGTCTTCTGTGCCGCTAATTGCGCGGCCGGCTTCGCTCTCTGCCTGACCCGTGCGGGATGTTTCGGTTTCGCTACCGCTGCTCTAGCAACGGCCTTCCTAAGCTTCGGCTTGGCCGCAGTTTTTTTCGCGGCGACCGACTTCGCATTCAGCGTTTCCGGCGCCAGCTCGAAAACCGGCTTTGGAACCGCGCGATCGTTCAGATTCATGCGTTGGTTCAACGACGCTGGCTTTACACCAGACGCGAATGCAGGCTTGGACGCAGCCGGCGACACTGCCGGCGTTCTTGACTTAGCTTCGATCTCGGGATTGACGATGACCTGGTTGTCGTAACGCAGATTAACCGACTCGAGCTTCTGAAATTGCTGGCGCCACTCCTGCACATGCGCGATATAGGTTTTGAAACGCTGCAGATAATCGGAAGATCCGAGCTCGAGTAAAACATCGCCTGCGGGGTCATTCACCCGCACCTTCAAATCATCGAGATCGGAGAGGTCCACTTCGCTCAGGTCTTGAGAATAATGGGCGCCGT
>Ga0335074_10010220_pt1 | contig 13119 bp, 7 predicted proteins | sample Lox_Sample_23_FD_206715 | JGI IMG/M metagenome (GOLD analysis project Ga0335074, IMG submission 206715) | Soil microbial communities from Loxahatchee National Wildlife Refuge, Florida, United States - Lox_Sample_2.3 | ecosystem: Environmental > Terrestrial > Soil > Wetlands | place: USA: Florida...
GGCAAATCGCTTGACCGCCTGCATGACCGGAGAGAATCGTGCGATGGCACCGGTGCGGAGGTAGTCGCCATAAGCAAACCCACCGGGAACCAAAACCGCATCCACCCCGGCAAGATCCTCGGAGTCATGCCACAGGAAGGTCACCGGCTCCCGTGCGATCTCGGCCATCACGTGGTGCGCGTCATGATCGCAGTTTGAGCCGGGAAAGACCAACACCCCGAATTTCATACTCTTAGGTTAACAGCTTCTCCGCTTGACGGGGGGCAGGAAGTCCACCCGAAGTCACATAGGGAACCGGGCAGACATATTACCCGAAGCGATCCTGGCGCTTGTCATTCGCCGCGAACGAGCTCAAGCATGCGTCTGTGCGAGCCGCGAGCAAACCTGTGCTGGAAAGCTCGAGTCAAAGGAAATCCGAGACGGGCCAACGTTTGGCGCGGGCGGGATATGGCCTCCAACTCGTAGCAAACCTCGCCGTTCGGAACGTTGAGTTCAAGGATGAACCGCTCCTCGCCCTGCTCGACGTGCAGTTCGGTTGTGGAATAAAGAAAGCCGAACTGGGCTGGCTGATCGACTGTTTCCAGGATGCGGCTGAGGTTCAGCGTCCAAAGTCCCAATGTTCGCGCCTCCACTGCGACGATCTCCCCGGCTGCAATTGAGATCCCAGGATTAGCAACCTGCACCCAACCAAGCTCGAACATCTTCCATCGCTCGAACGCGCGTTTTGCCGCCAGGAAATCAATATTGCCGTGACCGAGGCGGCTTCTCGTCCTGTCGTGCGCAAAGCCGGGAGGTGTCTGCGACTCAAGCCCTCTGGTCAACGAAAGCAGTCGCGGACTGCCTGAGGGCAGGTTTCTCGCTCCCTCGATTTGTTGCTCGATTGACGTCGAGGCAGGTCTGCTGAGGAGGAACACAATCTAAGTATGCTTCATGCAGTGGTTGTTATAGCTACCGCCGCCAGCGACCCGGCCTCCATCCCGCGCACCGCCCAACCAGCGATCAGCACGCTGGGTGCGGCCATGGGCTCGGCATCGGCCAGCGCGCCCAGTGAAGAATGCAGGACCTCCTCTCCTGGCTGTGCGGCGCGTGATACCACGGCGCAGGGAAAATCGGGCGGCAGCCCCTCCGCAAGCCACTCCTTGGCCAGCAGATCAAGGTCCCGTCCCGGCATGTAAACCACGCGCGTGGCGTCTTCCATTGCCGGCAGCCGGGAACGGTTGTGCGACTGCGCATGATGGCCGGTGGAGAAAACGACGCTCGATGCCCAGTCGCGGTCTGTAAGCGAGCGGCCCAGCGAAGCAGCCGCCGCAAAACCGGCCGAGACGCCGGGAACCACCTGGAAGCCGACACGCGCGTCGGCCAGCGCGGCGATCTCCTCAGCAGCTCGCCCAAAAAGCAGCGGATCGCCGCTTTTGAGTCGCACCACGCTGCGGCCCGCGCGCGCATGCTCGATCATCAGCCCGTTGATCTGTTCCTGGGTGATGCTCTTGACGCCGCAACGCTTGCCTACGTTGACGATTTGAGCAGCCGACGTAGCCAGATCGAGAACTGCCTGTGGAACGAGGTCGTCATGCAACAACACCTCGGCCGATTCAATCAGTCGGAGTGCCTTCACGGTGAGCAGCTCCGGGTCACCCGGCCCCGCGCCCACCAGATAAACCGATCCCCCGGCAGCTCGTGTTGCTTCCCTGCCCGTCCGCGCTAACTGTTTTGTCGCGCATAAAGCCGAATCGCAAATCTGCCGCTGCGCCAGTTCGTGCAGCAGTAGCCTGCGCTCCTCGCCGCACGGATGCACAGCAAGGACCTCGCGCCGCAGTTTGCCCAGCGCCGCAAGCCACGGCCCAAAATTCTCCGGCAGTTGTTCGTCGATTTCGCGCCGCAGCCGCTGCGCCACAGCCGGGCTCTGGCCGGAAGTTGAAATCGCGATCTGCAGATCGTCCCGGCTCACCACAGACCCGAAGAAGAAGTCGCAATGCGGAATATCGTCCACGCTATTGCACAGGATCCCACGCTCAACCGCGGCACGATAGACCTCCGCGTTCACCTCCGGCGAGTCCGTTGCCGCGATGGCAACAAAGTTCCCATCCAGGTCGCCTATCATGAACTCTCGCGGAACCCACTCCAGCCGACCATGATCCGCCAGCGCGCGCACCTCTTCGCGCGCCTCAGACGCGACCACGCGCAACCGCATACCGGTCTTGAGCAGGCTTGCAATCTTGTCCAGCGCTACGGCTCCCGCGCCAACGACCAACCCGCGTCTCCCGTCCAGGTTCAGAAAAATCGGCAACAAGCTCATTTCTTCTCGTGGAGCCTCCGTTCCAAAACGATCAAATCCCTGGTCCCTGCCCGTGTCTTCAATCCGCCACGGCGTGCGGTACACGGCCCGCGGGGAGGTCGCGCTCCACCGGCTCCAGCACTTCGCCGGCAAGCTGGGCGCGCAGCTCGTCGTTGGTGTGCCGCGCAAACCATTCCCGCAGGTTTTCACCCGGCAACCGGCCAGCCAGGTACTCGCGCAATAGCCGCTCGATGGCCTCAGGAACCAGCGGCGCGGCGCAGCGGTAGCCCACCGGCCTAGCAATGCCGGCATTCTGTCCCACCGCTCCGCCCAGGCAGAAATAAAAGGCATCGGTCATCCGGCCCTCGTACTTGATCTTCTTGCCTTCCAGGCCAATGTCCGCGATCCAATGCTGCCCACAACTGTTCGGGCAGCCCGTCACGTGCAGCTTGAGCTGCTGGTCGAACTGCGGCAGCCGTTCCTCCAGCTCGTCTACCAGCCACCGCGTAAAGCCCTTGGTCTCTGCAATCGCCAGTTTGCAAAACTCCGTCCCCGTGCACGCGATCGCCCCGCGCCAGAACGGCGACCCATCCACATGCAACCCGATCTGTCCCAGCTCCCGCGCCAGTTCACCGGTCTTTCTGTACGGAACATCGATAAACACCAAGTTCTGCGACACTGTCGCCCGCAGCGCTCCGCTTCCGAAGCGCTCGGCAAGTTCGGCGGCTGCCTCCAGTTGCTCGCCAGTCATGCGTCCGCGCAGCACCGATGCGCCCACATAGGCCAACCCCGGCTGACGCTGCGGATGGATGCCGGCGTGGTCGCGATACACGTCGTCGGGAACCTGCTCCGGTACACCCGGCTCGAGCGTGAAGTCCAGCCGCGATTGCAGCTCCGCCAGAAAACGCTCCGCTGTCCAGCCTTCCTTCATAAACAGATACTTCATCCGTGCGCGCTCACGGCTCTCGCGCAGGCTCATCTGATCGCGGAAGATCTCTGTCACCGCCTGCGTGACGCGCACCGCCTGTCGCGGAAGAATGAACGCGTCGAGCCGCACGGCAAGGTGCGGCTCATTCGACAGCCCTCCGCCCACGCGCAGTGAGAATCCTGCTTCGCCGTCGCGCTCTGCGGGCGTGAGCGCAATATCATTGATCTCCGGATAAGTGCACCAGTTCGAGCAGCCGGTGACGGAAATTTTGAACTTACGTGGCAGGTTGTAATAGCACGCATTCGCGATCAGCCCTTTGGCGACTGCGAGCGCGATCGGCGAGGCATCAAGCACCTCGTCGGCCGCGATTCCCGCCAGCGGGCAGCCAGTGACGTTGCGCACCACGTCGCCGCACGCGCCCTTGGGCGAAAGCCCGATCGCGTCCAGCGCGTCCACCACATCCGGCAGCGATTCGATGGTCAACCAGTGAAGCTGAATGTTCTGGCGCACGGTGATATCGGCCAGGTTGCGCCCATATTTGCGCGCCAACCCTCCAATGGTATGAAGCTGGCTTGACGAGACAATCCCATTAGGCATGCCGATGCGCATCATGAACCAATCGGTGGCCAGCCCTTCGCCCCCTTTGCCTCCGACCGCGCCCACTCCGTCGCCCTGAGTATAGATCCCCCACCACTTGAAGTAGTAAGAGGCCCACTCCGGCACCACGCTGGCTCGGCCCTGCCGGGCAAACGCGCGAACCTCGTCGAAAACCTCCCAAGGGTTCTTCTCGCGCTTGAGCCGCTCGGCGCGCTGCGCTTTCGTCTCTTTTTGCGGAACAGCTTCACTCATACTCGACCCCTTTTACGCAATAGAAAACCCGCGAGAGCAGGAACTCTATCGCGGGCAGTGGAGAAACCGTGGATTTAAGATCGGACGTTCAGACCCAGGTCACCTACGCACGCGATGCAGCGTACAGCAGCGACAACAGGTCCAAGCTTCCATAGGAAGATCATACCGGCGCGGGCGCGGAAAAGCAACTTTTCACATTCGCGCCTTTGACCGTGTGGATAGGCGTTTGCGGAGAATCCCGTTGCGGCAATCATGCACCCTGAGGCTGATTTTTGTTCATGACCAGGCCATACAGAGGCCTGAAGCAAACGCTGGATGTGTGATTGATAGTCTTGCGATCCTGAATAATGAGCGCAATACACTCATGTTTTAACGAAACCCGCTTGACAAGGATGCAAGAGTTTGCCTATCGTTAGCAATTGGAAGACGAGAGTGCTAAAGGGCCGCCGGCAGCGTCAGCGAGCCGGTACGCCGCTCGACATCCATTGGAATGTATCCCGCAGTATCCGAAGTTTTTCTTCAAAACCAGTCGAAAACGGCGGCCGGGGCTCAACCCTTTCCGCACGTGAAGGAGAAGCGAAGCAATGGCAGCAACATCTGTAGCGACTAAGTTCACCCCGCTCCACGATCGTATCCTGGTCCGCCGGGTTGAAGAGGGCGAAACCGTCCGTGGCGGAATCATCATTCCCGACAGCGCCAAGGAGAAGCCCCAGGAAGGCGAAGTCATCTCCGTTGGCAAGGGTAAGAGCAACGACGAAGGCAAGGTCTTTCCCCTCGATGTCAAGGCGGGCGACAAGATTCTCTTCGGTAAGTACTCCGGCACTGAGATCAAGATCGACGGCGAGGAGTTCCTGATCATGCGCGAGGAAGAAGTCCTCGGGATCGTAAAGAAGTAAGCGCGACGCGCGCGGGTTAGCAAGTCAGCAGGACTGACCTCTGACCGCCGATCACTGACAACTGTTTTTGAGAACCGCAAACCAGGAGAATTGGAATGGCAAAGCAAATTCTGCACGGTGAAGATTCCCGTCAGGCGATTCTGCGCGGCGTGAACACGCTGGCGGACGCCGTCAAGGCGACGCTCGGGCCCAAAGGCCGCAACGTCGTAATCGAAAAGAAGTTTGGCTCGCCCACCATCACCAAGGACGGCGTGACGGTGGCCAAGGAGATCGACCTGAAGGACCCATTGGAGAACGTGGGCGCGCAACTGGTGCGCGAGGTCGCTTCGAAGACCAGCGACGTTGCTGGCGACGGCACCACGACCGCGACCGTTCTGGCGCAGGCAATATTCCGCGAGGGCGTCAAGACCGTTGCGGCCGGCGCTAACCCGACGGCGCTGAAGCGCGGCATCGAGAAGGCCGTGACAGCGGTGATCGGAACCAACGATAAGGACGGCAAGCGGACCGAGGGTGGCGCTCTGGGCAAACTGTCCAAGCCGGTGAACGAGGGCTCGGTTGCGCAGGTCGGGGCGATTTCGGCCAACGGAGACCAGGAGATCGGTGACATCATCGCGCACGCCGTAAAGGTGGTGGGCAAGGATGGTGTGATTACCATCGAAGAGTCGAAGACGCTGCACACCGGTCTGGAAACCGTGGACGGCATGCAGTTCGATCGCGGCTACCTGAGCCCCTACTTCGTCACCGACGCCGAGCGGCTTGAGGCGGTTCTGGACGATCCCTACATCCTGATTTTCGAGAAGAAAATCAGCGCTATGAAGGACTTGCTGCCCCTGCTGGAGCAGGTTGCGCGCGGCGGCAAGCCCCTCCTGATCATTGCCGAGGACGTTGAGGGCGAGGCGCTGGCTACGCTGGTGGTGAACAAGCTGCGCGGCACGCTGAACGTTGCAGCTGTGAAGGCGCCTGGCTTCGGCGATCGCCGCAAGGCGATCCTCGGCGACATTGCCACCCTGACCGGCGGCAAGGCCATCACCGAGGATCTGGGCATCAAGCTGGAAGGCGTAAAGCTTGAGGATCTGGGCCGTGCGAAACGGGTCACCATCGACAAGGACAACACCACGATCGTGGACGGCGCGGGCAAGAGCTCAGACATCGAGGGCCGCGTAAAGGAGATCCGGTCGCAGATCGAAAAGACCACCTCCGACTACGACAAGGAGAAGCTCCAGGAGCGGCTGGCGAAGCTGGTAGGCGGCGTGGCCATCATCAAGGTGGGCGCGGCGACCGAGACCGAGCTGAAGGAGAAGAAGGCGCGCGTTGAGGATGCTCTGCATGCAACCCGCGCGGCGGTTGAGGAAGGCATCGTCCCCGGCGGCGGCGTGGCGCTGGTTCGCACCGTTCCGGCTGTCGAGGAGCTGATCAAGAAGCTCGAAGGCGACGAGAAGATCGGCGCGCAGATCATCCGGCGTGCGCTCGAAGAGCCGCTGCGGCAGATCATCGCCAATGCCGGCGAAGAGGGTGCGGTGGTGGTGGCCAAGGTTCTGGAGTCAAAGGAACCTCATTTCGGCTACAACGCGCTGACGGGCGAATTCGAAGACCTGGTGAAGGCCGGTGTCATCGACCCCACCAAGGTGACGCGTACCGCCCTGCAGAATGCGGCCTCGATCGCGGCCCTGCTGCTGACTACCGAAGCGCTGGTCGTCGAGATTCCGGAGCCCAAGACTCCGGCTCCGGCGGGCGGCCACGGCGGCGGCATGGACGGCATGTACTAAAAATCACCCCAGCGGCGTGATCTGTCGCTGGGGACCCCCATGGACTGGCCGTCCAGCTATAGCGGTTCTCCAATTGGTGTGGAGCGAAGAGCAATCGCGAAGTGGCTTTTTCATCTCCGGGGCCCCCAGCGAGTGATCTTTGCTCGATGGGGTGGAAGTAAAAGCCACCTTGAATGACGCCAGAAACGCCACATAGAAATTGGAGAACCGCTCTAACTGCGCCTTTGGTGCAAGAAATCAAGGGCCTCCAGCTTCGGCTGGAGGCCTTTTTGCGCGCAACTACTTTGTGTCTTGAACGGCGTCTCTTTGAAGCGCCGTCGACGGAGCACGCGCCAGAAGGGCGGCTTGACCTCCCTGGCGCAATCTGATTTCCCCAGGCCTCAGGCAGCCGCTGCGGCCACGCTGGAGCCAGCTATCCCATTCTCGCTCGGAGGCGTTGGCGGTCGCAGCGAGCGCAGCCAGCCGGCGGACAGCCAGGAGCGTGGGATCGAGAACTCGGACCATCCGCAGTCCAGGCAAACCTGGACGTCGGGAGAAGGCGTCATGGGTGGATGGCTCAGCGTGCGTGGAACGTTTCGGTAGAGCCGGATTTCTGCCGGAATCAGGGATAGAGCGGCAGACTGGCACTTGGGGCAAACCATGGAAACACCTCGATAACCAAGACTAAAAGGGATTTCAACGCAACAAGTAACACGAAAAATCCCCCATGGGTGTGATATCGGTCACATATCAGTAACAGATCACCGAAAAAACGTAACCTGGCAGCAGATTATTCAGAAATTCAAAGGCAGCCTTGATTCTATGAAAAATTGCCCGACGGAATATCGCCGACGTGATCGGGATGGACGTGGGCGGCAACATTGTAGTCCGGCGGATGGCGGCTTGCCGCGTGGGCGTGGCGGAGGGCGTAACGAACCACCCGCTCTCCGGGACCGCGCGAGGCGTCGGGACGACTCGATGCTGAGACTTCCGGCGGGTGATTGGAGGCGTCACAGTCGATCAGCAGCGTGGCGCCATCGGGAGCAAGCAGGAACGTCGCGTTATCCTCGGTGACGATGTGATCGATGTCGAGCTGGCCCGGGGATCGGGGGGCAAAGGTTTGCCGATTTCTGCCGCATAGGTGAGCGTTGCACACAGGGCGGATTCACCGAGAGCGAGGCAGCCGAGGGTGAACTCGCGTCTGTTGATGATTCCCATTTCGAAAACTCCGGCTTTGCACCAAAGAAAATGCGGCGGCCGAAGCCGCCGCGTTTTTGGAAGGTTACCCCTCAGAACATAAAGCGGGCTGTGATCTCGACCTCCCGCGGTGTGTAAAGGAAACCACTGCTGTTGGAACTGGTAATCGCCTGGTAGGTGGTGGGCTGAAAAGTCGCGGTAAGGTTCGACAAATCGTAAGCTGTGCTGTTGATGCCATCGATGTTCTGATGGTTGGCAACGTTGAATACGTTGGCCATCAGCTCCAGATTGCGGCCTTCGCCGAATGGGATCCCCTTTTGCAGGCGGACATCGTCGACAATGTGCCGCGGATAGCGCTCCGTGTTGGGACCGATCATGGGAATCATCGCCGAGCCGGAACCGCCGTTCCAATCGCTGAGAATGCCTTCAGCGCCGCTGGGGTTGGTGAAGTACCCACTCACGCTCACTGTGTAGGGCAATCCGTTCTGCATCTGGAAGCTGTCGTTCAGGCTCCAGTCGTTCGCCACCCATTTCAGCGGATTGCTGTTATGGAGGTTCGGGAAGTTATAGAGCGCGTAAGCAACGAACCGGTTGGGAACGTTCCAGGCGGAGTTGCCGTAATTGATCCGCGGATTATTGTAGGGATCGTACCAATTGTTGGTCGCGGTACTGGTTGAATTTGCGTTCTGGGCGAAGTCCAGCGCGTGCGACCAGGTGTAATTGGCATCGAATTGCACGTTTTTGAGCGAGCGGTTTAGAATCTCCGCCACCATGGCGTTGTAATTCGAATTGATATTGCTGATCATTTCGGTGATGTTTTGGAAGTTGTTGGCCACCGAGCCGAACAGGGCGGTATTTCCGTACCCAGTAAATTGGGGAACCTGGTAGGTTGCCCCATTGGGGAGCGGGCCCTTTCCGGAGGGATCCGAGATGGTAATCGGGAAGACTGTCTGGTTCGGATTGAGGTTGACGTCGAGGAAGTTGGGCAGTTCCCGTCCCAGGGAGCCCAGGTAGCTCAGCGAAAAGAAGGTTCCGCGGCCAACGGCCTGCTGGACCTGAAGGTCGAACTCCTGGACCTCGGGATTGCGCAGATTGGAGGCAAGGAAGTTGGAGGTCGGAGTAGAGGTCGCAGCGCCGGCGCCGGTTACGATGTTGGGAAGCAACGGAGCTCCGCTTGTGCTGGGGTGCCATGTGGTGTTGTATTGGCCGTTCGGGCTGCCGGTGCTAAACCGGATATTGAGCAGCTCCCCGTTGTTGATGCGGCCAAAATAGATCCCATAGCCGCCGCGAAGCACCGTGTTGCCGCTGCCGTAGACATCGTATGAGAATCCGATGCGCGGCCCGAAGTTCGTTTTGTCGCTGGGGCTGTTTAACAATTGCGGGTAGGGAACAAAGTTGCCCACGGCGGTGGTCAGACTCGGATTGGGAGGCGGTAGGGCCTCGTAGTCCCAGCGCAGCCCGAGCTCTAAAGTAAGGCGCGGGGTGGCCTTCCAGTTGTCCTGGCCAAACACGCCACTGTCCATGGTGTCGATCCCGTAGGCATGCGGTCCAAACGTCTGTGCGAAACTGCTGTAGCACGGGTAAGTGCCAACCGCGCTTGATGAGGAGCTTCCATTTCTGACAGCGCTGCTGTTGCAGGTGCTGGCGGTCCTTCCGGCGTTGGCGTTGATCTGGTCGTTGATATAGTTCCCGATATAGGAGTAAGAGAAATAGCCGTTGCCATCGAGGCCGAATGTGTTGATGTAGTCGTAGTTGTGAACCTCGTCGACGCCGAACTTAAAGCTGTGATTCCCCTTGTTCCAATAGAGGATATCGCCGATCTGCCACTTATACTCTTCCGGGTTAGCCAGCCGATAGGAGTAGTACGGCGAGCCAAGATTGAACCCGCCATTGGAGGTGGCCATGGAGACCTCTGGAACCGTCCCGTTGAAGGCGACGCCATTGCCGATCAAGTTTGCCTTGGTATAGGCGGTAAATGGCTGCTGAGTCTCATCGAGCTCCTCGCGGCTGTACTGGTAGAGAAGCTCGTTGCTCATCTGCGCAGTGATAAGGCTGGTGAGCTTGGTCACGCCGTAGTCGAGCTTGACGAAATCGTTGCCAAAAGTATCGCGCGCATAATCGGCGGTGGAGTTGGTCTGCACATCGCCCGGCGCATCCCAGCGCAGGCGATGATAGAGTACGCTCACGTGATTCCTGTCGTTTACCTGCCAGTCGAGCTTAGGCGTATTGATCTCCTGATAGCCGCGCCGCGGCACGGTCCCCAGATCCGAGTTCAGGTTCGAGATCCAGGTATCGTACGCGGTCACACCCTGATCGTATGCCGTAGTCGCCCCGTTGGTGTATTTTTGCCGAGCTGCCAGTGTGCAGGCATCGTCGTCGGCTTTGAAATTTGGGTCTGCAGTATAGGTCCAATACCCATTTTTCAGGTTGCAGTCATTCGCCGCGGCCGCGCTGCCGCCCGTCAAGCTGGATGAAGGCGTTGGCAAGGTGTAGAACGTGCCCGGAATGTTCGGAATGGCGGCGGCAGGAAAGACATGAGTGTGCTGATCGTAGGTGTAGATCCAGAAGAGCTTGTCCTTGATCAGAGGTCCGCCTACCGTGAAGCCGTAGATCTTGCGCAGGTCCTCGGGCTTGATATGCGTGGAGACGTACTGGCCCGTGGTGGGATTGAGGATCGATTCAACGGCGTAATTGTTGTAGCCAGCCCAGTTGCTCTCCCGGTCCCAGAAATAGGCCTCTCCGTGAATGTGATTGGTGCCGCTCTTGGTGACTGATGTGATCACGCCACCGGCGGCCCGGCCGTATTCCGCGGAGTAAACGCCGGTGTTGACCGCGAACTCGCGGACGGCGCTGCCTGAGGTGGAGTAAGCTTCGCGGGTGTAGCCGCGCTCAGAGGAATAGTAGGCCTGATTGTCGTCGGCGCCGTCGATTTCCACGTTATTGAGCAGCGTGCTAATGCCCCGGATGCTCACCAGTCCGAAGCCGCTGCTGTCGGCAACTACGCCAGGTGTGGTCATCGCCAGTGCCGACCAGCGACGGTTGTTGATGGGAATGTTTGCCAGCGCTGTCCCGTTCAATGTGTCGGTGAAATCAGGCGATTCCAGGTTCATCTCGGGCGTCTGCTCGGTGACCACCACTTCGGCGGTGGAGGTGGCGAGAGTGAGGTGCGGCGCGACAGTGGTGACCTGGCCTACGAAGACGGTTACATTGTCGGCGCGATAGGTGCCGAAACCCGACGCGGTTACCGAAACCGTGTACTTTCCGGGTTCGAGGAGCGGTGCTTTGAAAAAGCCGCTACCGTCGGCGGTGAGTTTCTCGATGTAATTGGTTGCAGTGTTCTGGATGGTGACTGCGGCGCCGCCAACAACGGCGCCAGTGGGATCTGTAACGGTACCGGCGATGGCGCCCTGCGTCGTAGACTGTGCGCTAAGCTCGGTCGTCCCGAGGCCCGCCGCAAGTGCGAACAGCAAGAGGCATAGGACGCTCAGGCGGATTCGATTTAAAGTCATAGAGGCTCTCCAGCAAAGTAGACTGAGTTTTAAAAGTGCGTTCATAACGGGCGCCGCCGCCCTGGCTCGATGCCGTGCAAGGGCTGGCGCGCCAAGCATGGGGGTCAATTCTGCGCGATTCCACGCGACTCCACGCGCGAAAGGGTCGTAGATTCGATGGAATTTTGCGATTTTCCCAGATTCTTAGTTTATCTAAAGTTGATGAATATCCTGTAAATTGCTCTATACCGCCGCTCAACCGGAGCGGCGACGCTGCGATGACGCGGTGCGACATGCACTGAACGCCGTGAGTCTGGCGCCACTGACATCGGCGAGGATCCTACTCGGGAGCCGGATTTCCAATCAGTCCAGTTGTTTTTGTTTTCCGTGCGGGGAAAAAACTGCGGGATTCCGCCGGGAACTGGGATGGGTTAGAATCCTTCAACCCGGTTTCTGATTCAAACAAAACGGGTTCTCTGGGGGTTGCATTCGTCCCCGGGGTGAACAGCTTCGCCAAAGGGCCCCGGGCATTTTGGATACTCTGATGGACAACGCACAGCACGAAGCCGATATTCTCGACCAGTTCACCAGGCAGGCTGAACCTTTTCTCACGCGCCACGCGGGCGGCAAGGATGCGCTGCTTGACCTTATGGCCGCATGCGCGCAGCCGCGGCCAGAAGACATTCTCCTCGACGTCGCATGCGGCCCCGGCATTATCTCCTGTTTCTTCGCAAAGCGTGTCGGCAGGGTGGTCGGCGTGGACATGGTTCCCGCCATGCTCGACTGCGCAAAGCGGCTGCAAACGGAACGGGGCCTGCGCAATATTGAGTGGAAACTGGGCCGATCCACCGCTCTTCCATTCGCGGAAGAGACCTTCGACTGCGTCCTTACGCGATTTTCATTCCACCACTATCTCGACCCGCTGGCGGGCCTGCGCGAGATGAAGCGCGTTTGCCGGCGCGGTGGGACCGTCCTGGTTGCCGATGTCGCCCCGCGGCAGGAGTCGCAGGAGCGCTTTAACGAGTGGGAGATCCTGCGCGACCCCTCGCATACCCGCGCTCTCACGCTCCAGGAATTCCTGTCGTTGGGGGAAGAGGCCGGCCTGACCGTCAATCGCCGGGAGAGTTTCAGCCTTTTGATGGACCTCGAAGAGCTATTGAGCGGATCGTTTCCGAAGCCTGGAGATGCGCGCCGCATTCGCGAGATGTTTGAAGAAGACATACGCACCGGCCATGACTCGCTCGGCGTGGCGGCGCGTGACGAAAGCGGCGCCATCAAGATCACCTATCCGGTCGCCGTGCTGGCCTGGCGAAAGTGAAGCCTCGAACATCGCCCAGGGGTGCCGGTTCACCGGCTTTTGTCGCCGGCGGCGAATTTGCTGTGCCCCCTCATGGCAGCACCAGAAAGGTAGAACGCGCTCCCTGTCGAATGGCAGCCTGAGTTGTGGAGATGTTCTTGTATTTCAGGGGGTACCCCCCCTCCTATCCCCCTCCCCTGCATCAAGTCTCAAAGTTCCTTGTTTTCAGCGATTTGCGAGAGACTCGCGTGGTCAAGTTCCTTATTTTTCAGGACTTTAGGATCTGACGGTCTTGAAAACAAAGGGGTTACAAAGATTCTCCGGTGGATGGGCCGGCATCACGCGCCGTTCGATTTTGGAATTCGAGATCAGGATAGAACGAAAAGGGGAATTTCTACGCAAAAGAGTGCCTGCGCAGGTGGTTTGAAATGAATAAGTTGGAGG
>Ga0335074_10010221_pt1 | contig 13119 bp, 15 predicted proteins | sample Lox_Sample_23_FD_206715 | JGI IMG/M metagenome (GOLD analysis project Ga0335074, IMG submission 206715) | Soil microbial communities from Loxahatchee National Wildlife Refuge, Florida, United States - Lox_Sample_2.3 | ecosystem: Environmental > Terrestrial > Soil > Wetlands | place: USA...
TGATGTACATCGTGCTCGGCTGCCTGATGGATTCGCTGGCGATGATCATCCTCACCATCCCGATCATCTTTCCGGTCGTCACGCAGCTCGGCTTCGATCCAATCTGGTTCGGCGTCATCATTGTGATGACGGTCGAGTTGGGACTCATTCATCCGCCGGTCGGCATGAACGTGTTTGTGATCAAGAGCGTGATCCACGAAGTGACGTTCTCGACGATCTTCGCCGGCGTGCTGCCCTTCATCGTCACCGACATCATTCGGCTCATTATACTGATTACGTTTCCGGCGCTGGCGCTGTGGCTGCCGTCGCATATGGGTTGAGCAAAGCCGGGAGGAAACCAATGGATTTGAAGCTTGCCGGACGGACCGTGCTCATTACCGGCGCGTCGAAGGGCATAGGGCTTGCGGTCGCGCAATGGTTCGCGCGCGAGGGCGTGCACGTCTGTCTGGTGGCGCGCTCGGCCGAGGCGTTGAAGAAGGAGGCTGCCGCGATTGCCCAAGCGAGCGGCGTGACGGCGAAAACGCTCGCGGCGGACCTGTCGGACGCCGCGGCGCGCGAGCGCGTCTACAAGACTTTTCCGGCAATCGACATTCTGGTCAACAATGCCGGCGCCATTCCGGGCGGCAATATCCACGACGTCGACGAGCCGGCCTGGCGCGAAGGGTTCGATCTGAAGGTGTTCGGCTATGTCGGGCTGACCCGGCATTACCTGAAGGAAATGGAAAAGCGCCGCGGCGGCGTGATCGTCAATATCATCGGGCTCGGCGGCGAGCGGCTGGATGCCGGCTATATCGCCGGCGCCATGGGCAACGCCGGACTGATGGCGTTTACGCGGGCGATCGGTGGCTCGAGCCTCGATTACGGCGTGCGCGTCGTCGGCGTCAATCCGGGACCGGTCCTGACCGAGCGCGTGGAAATGCTCGGCCGTAAGCGCGCGGCCAAACTTCATGGCGACGAGAGCCGGTGGCAGGAGAGCTTTGCGAAAATGCCGCACGGCCGTCCGGCGACGCCCGACGAGGTTGCCGCGACTGTGGTGTTCCTTGCCTCCGATCTTTCGTCCTATACGAGCGGCACCATCGTTACCATTGACGGCGGCCTCGCCCATCGCGGCGGCCTACCGTGACCCATAAAACGTAGGGGCGCCCCTTGTGGGCGCCCTCAAGATAAACGGGCGGCCACGACGGCCGCCCCTACGATTGTCGATAACGACTACCCGCGCCCGCCGCCGGCGAGCACCGCGCGGGTGGCGCGGTCCGGTCCGAAATCGTCGACGCTGTCGATGGCAAGGAGATCGGCCAGCCGGGTGCGGGCGCGATTGACCCGACTCTTGATGGTGCCGACCGCGCAGCCGCAGATGGCGGCGGCATCGTCGTAGGAGAAACCGGAAGCGCCGACCAGGATCAGCGCCTCGCGCTGATCGGACGGCAGTTTCGCCAGCGCCGTGCGGAATTCGTCGAATTCGACCCGGCCGGTCTGCTCGGGATGGGATTTGAGCGTCTCGGCATAACGACCATCGGCATCCTCAACCTCGCGCCGCCGTTTGCGATATTCGGAGCGGAACAGGTTGCGCAGGATGGTGAACAGCCAAGCCGGCATGTTGGTGCCTGGCTCAAATGAATCGATGTGCGCCAAGGCGCGGAGCAGGGTCTCCTGCACCAAGTCGTCGGCGCGGTCGATATTGCCGCACAGGGAGATGGCAAAAGCGCGCAGGCTCGGCACCGTGGCGAGAACCTGATCGCGTATCGCGGGATCGAGTTTCATGCGGAGGATACCCTTCGCCTTACTCTTGTTCGCCGAGCCGGCGGACCAAGTCCTCAAGATGGTCGGGCACTCCTTCGTTGACGTAGGAGTTGTACATACCCCGCAACAACTCCCCGATCCGGACCTGAGCCTCTCGGCCCAGGCGGATTTCGGGTCGGTGCGGACGCTTGCCCGTCAAATCTTGCGACTCCGGCTTGTCCATCTCCGGCTCAACAGCTTCTAAGTGTGTCTTTTGGCTCTTCATCGGGTCACTTTCCCCACTCGCCCATGTATACTTCATGGGGCGCCTCTCCCTCCGGCAAACCCACTCAATTGCGCTAACGCACTTTGTCGCTGGCTGGTTCCGCCCTATGGCACGCTTATTTGGGAACTTTCGTTTCGATCCGGCGTTTTCGGTAAACTTGGGCCTTATGTGGAAGGGGAGGGTATGACCTTGTCAACCTCGCAAGCCGTCATCCAACAGCTGCCATTCTTGCGCCGGTACGCCCGGGCGCTGTCCGGCAGCCAAACGTCCGGCGACGCCTATGTGGCGGCCACGCTCGAATCGCTTATTGCCAATCCTCAGATTCTCGAGGGTGGGTCCGGTTCGCGGGTCGCCCTTTATCGCCTGTTCACCAAGATCTGGAATTCGGTACCGGTCAACGGCAAACCTGAGCCGGGCGGCGCTGTGCTGCCGCCGGAGCAGTATCTGACCCAGATCACGCCACGGCCGCGGCAGGCGTTCCTGCTAGTGGCGCTGGAAGGTTTCTCCGAGGAGGACGCCGCCGAGGTGCTCGACTGCGACTTACCGACGCTGCGCGGCCTGGTCGAGGAAAGCGGCCGGGAACTGGCGGCCGAGATCGCCACCGACGTGCTGATCATCGAGGATGAGACCTTCATCGCCATGGACATCGAGGCGCTGGTCGAGAGCCTCGGTCACAATGTGATTGGGGTTGCGCGCACCCATGCCGAGGCGCTGGCGCTGGCGAAGAAGAAGCGGCCCGGGCTCATTCTCGCCGACATCCAGCTTGCCGATGGCAGCTCCGGGCTTGATGCGGTCAATGAGCTGCTCGGCTCCTTCGAAGTACCGGTGATTTTCATTACCGCCTTCCCAGAGCGCTTCCTCACCGGGCAGCGGCCGGAGCCGGCGTTCCTCATCGCCAAGCCGTTCCAGCTTACGGTGGTTTCCGCCGTTGTCAGTCAGGCGCTGTTCTTCGGACGCAAGGCGCACACCCGGGAGCGGCCGCTGTCCGAGCGGCAACCCTCGCTGTAAGCCCGAATGCCGGTCGGCCTGCCTTACTGCGGCTTTATGCCGGCGCGGTTGATGATCTGGCCCCACTTGGCGGTGTCGGTGGCTATAAGCGCGCGAGCCTGCTCCGCCGTGTAGATGAGCGGCGTGCCGCCCACCGCGGCGAGCTGTGCTTTGATCGCGCGGTCGGCGAGCCCGGCATTGATCTCGCGGTTGAGCCGCTCGACGATTGCGGCCGGCGTGCCGCGCGGAACGCCGACGCCGGTCCACGGCGTGACGTCGAAGCCGGGGATCGTTTCAGCAACGGTCGGCAGGTCCGGGATTGCCGCGTCGCGCCGGCGCGACAACACCGCCAGCGCACGCACCTCTTTAGCCCTGATATGCGGCAGCGAAGCCGGTAACGCGTCGACGGCCGCCTGCACCCGGCCGCTGACGAGATCGATCAGCATCGGCGCATCGCCGGGGTAAGGTACCCGCACCACGTCGATGCCGGCGGTTATTTCAAGCAACTCGATGGCCAGATCGCTGATCGTTCGCGCGCCGAACGAGGCGACGTTGAGCTTGCCGGGGTTCGATTTCGCGTAAGCGGTCAAATCGGCAACCGTTCGGATCGGAACGGACGGATTGACCTCCAGCACCAGAGGCAGCTCGGCCAAACCGGCCACTGCTACGATGTCGCGCTGAAAATCGAACGGCAGCGATTTGTACAGCCAGGGATTGATGGCATTGGTCGACAGCGTGAAAAGCAATGTGTAGCCATCCGCCGGCGCGGCGACTGCGGCCTCGACCCCAACGTTGGTGCCGCCGCCAGGCTTGTTTTCGATCACGACCTGCTGGCCGAGCCGCTTGCTCAACCAGGCGCCCATCAGGCGCGCTACCAGATCGGTCGTGCCGCCAGCCGGGAACGGAACGATCCAGCGTATCGGCCGCGTCGGGTAGGTCTGGGCGAAGCCGGCGCGGGCCGACAGCGAGCAGGCGGCTCCCAATCCAGCCAGCAAAAGAAATTGACGGCGGTGAAGTCCCATGGCCGTCGCTCCCCGAAGACCGGCACGCCCGGGTCAGCGAAAGCTTCACTCGGCCCGGTGCCGTTGGCAAGCCGCCAATGTTCCAGGACTACCTCGCGAGATCAATCGCGCCGACGGCGCGCACCAGCGCTCACTGGAAAAGATAAAGGCGCAGCCGATCGGCATATCGGCTGCGCCCAAAATGGCCGGCCAAGCACGGGGGGAGGGGGAAAGGATGGCCGGTCCGCCATTACAAAGCGCGTCGCCGCCCTTTGTTCCTCACGATCCGGCGCCGCCGCGCGGCTAATTTCATCGGCGCTGCCGCGAGCCCGCGAACCACTTCACGAATGAGTGAGCAATCGCACCTTTCGGAACTCCGCAAACACTAACACGTTGGGCCGCCGGTGTCGTTCAGCGCGGGGGCCGTAGGCGTGTTCGCAACGAGTTATCGCTCGGCAACGTTGCGACCTTTCGGAGATCGTCCGATGGCCAGGCTTTTTTACCTCAGCGTCGCGGGCATGCTTGCGCTCGCTTCGCTCGCGTTTTTTGTCGTCGGCTTTGCCCCGCTGTTGAGTGCCGCGCCGTTCAGCCCGGGCATCAGTGACCGCACGCCGGCGGTTTCGGTCAACCGCTTCCGCAAAGGCGACCGCTTGCCGGTGCGTGATACGCGGGCGATCCAGCCCGACCTGCAGATGCCGGACGGGCTGGAAATCCAAAGCCAGGGCAAGGTGCCGCTGGGTTGTGACCCCGCCTTCAGCCCGGTCACTTCTCCTGCTTTATCAAACCTTTACGGACGCTGCATGAGCTGACGGCGCCCCGCGGCTGTCCGGCGTGGGCGCGCCCCGGCATGAGCTTGGGCACCTGAACCTTTTCCGGCCTCGCCGCGACTAACCAAGCAAGGGGCGCAGGGCGGGTGTCAGTCGCGCGCGCCGGCGCTTTTAAGACACTGCCGCGACTTTGATTTGATTCGACCCGAAACGCGGCATGGAACCTTATAGCGGCTCGCGCGATTGGTGGGACGACTTCCTCTTCAGCACGGTGGGTGTCATGTCAAACAAATCGTTACGGCGTCTTTACGGCGCACTGTTGTTTGCTGGTTGCCTTGCGCTGCCAAGCGTTTCGGCGCAAGCGCAATCGATCGCCTATAATCGAAACGATCCATCGGCTCCGGTCTACGCCTACACGACCGATGCAGACGAACAGCCTTCACCGGCACTCCAGCGCCAAGTCGTTCCTTACGCCAACAACGAGGCGCCCGGCACCATCATTATCGATCCTGCACATACGTTTCTTTATCTGACGCTCGGCGGCGGCCAGGCGATGCGCTACGGCATCGGCGTCGGCCGCGAAGGTTTCGAGTGGTCCGGCACCGAGCACATCGTGCGCAAGGCCGAATGGCCGGATTGGATTCCCCCGGCCGCCATGGTCGCGCGTCAGCCCTATTTGCCGCGCTGGATCGGCGGCGGCCCCGGCAATCCGTTGGGCGCGCGCGCCATGTATCTCGGCAACACCGATTATCGCATCCACGGCACCAACGACCCGAGTTCGATCGGCAAGCACATGTCGAGCGGATGCATCCGCATGCTCAATGCCGACGTGATCGACCTCTATAACCGCGTCAATATCGGAGCCAAGGTGATCGTGCTGCCGGACGATCACTCGCGGCAGATCACCGCCGAGCAGACCGACGTCAATCTGCCACCGGCGGCGCCGATCCATCAGTCACCCAATCCGCTGCCATCGCGTACTGCATCGCGCGCCGACCCAACGCGGGCCGGGATTTACTGAACAGCACTCCCGCCGGAGGTTTGGCAAGGCCGACGCTCGACCTTTCGCGATACCGGCAAGGCGTTCATTTCATGGGCCGAAGCGCAACCCGCCTGCGCTTCGGCCGTTTTATTGGTGCGCTTCAGCGGCCACGCTTCCGGCGCGGTGCGGAACAAGCGAAAAGACAAGCGAACGGGACATGGATCCGCTCGAACGGACACAAGCCGCAACGCCGGCGCTCAGCAGCAACCCCGCGGGGGAAGTCGCGAAAGATCGGTATAACCTCGAAGCCGAATTGCGCAGCCGCATCAAGCAGCAGGAAGCGCTGGCGCAGCTCGGCGAACGTGCATTGGCGGAACCCGATCTGGACCGGCTCCTCAATGACGCCGCCAGCACGGTCGCGATCGCGCTATCGGCCGATTTCGTGAAAATCCTTGAACTGCTTCCCGGTACCGGCGAACTCCTGCTGCGCGCCGGATTCGGCTGGAAAAGCGGTTTCGTCGGCGCGGTGATCGCCACGGCCGGCCCCGGCAGCTACGCCCGTTTCACGCTCGATTCTCGCCTGCCGGCAATAACGGCCGACTTTGCCGCCGAAACCCGGTTCGCGGTCGATGCCTACTTGCGCGAGCATGAATGCGTGAGCGGCATGAACGTGGCGATCGCAGGCCGCGATGACCGCTACTACGGCATCCTTGGCGTGTGCTCGAAGAGCTTGCGGCAATTTGCCCCGCAGGAAACCGCCTTCCTTGCCGCGGCCGCCAACCTCCTGGCTGGCGCCATCGCGCGCCGTCAGCTCGAGCAGCGCCACGAATTGATGATCCGCGACATGCGCCATCGCTCGGGGAACCTTTTTTCGCAGTTGCTGGCGCTGTTCTCGCAGACGGCGCGCAACTCTAAAAGCATTCCTGATCTGTCAAACAAATACCGGGCCCGCGTGTTGGCCTTGGCCAATGCCGAAAGGCTGGTCACCGAAAGCGGCGGCCGATCGATACCGCTGACCGATCTGCTCAATGTGCTGCTCGGACCCTATCTCGAGCGCGTATCGTTCGATGGCCCGGACGTGGAGCTTGAGCCGGACCCGGTGTTCAATCTGAGCTCGGCCCTGCAGGAGCTTGCCGACAATGCGGTCAAGCATGGCAGCCTGTCGCGCGCCAAGGGGCGCCTCGATCTGAACTGGACGTTGACCCGCATGGAGCGCGGCATGACGCTCGTACTGGACTGGGTCGAAAGGAACGGACCGGCGGCGCGGCGGCCGCGCCGTCTGGGATTCGGCTCGCGCCTGATCGCGCTGGTCATCGAGCGGCAGTTGAACGGCGAGGTCAAGCGCACCTTCGCACGCGGCGGACTCTCCGTGCACATAGTCGTTCCGCTCACACACGAACGCTGGCCGACGACGCCCGGCGGGGCGGAGACCGGGAGCCAGACCGCCTGAAAATTGGGGGCCGGCGGGGCGCGACGCCTCCTAGGGATGCACATCTTCGGTGAACCAGTCGGTCGGCAGGTCGTGGCCGGCGCCGTGTTCCTTGGCTTTGCGGTAGAGCAGCGAACCGGCCGCGGCGAATTGATAGCCGAGCCCGAGATTGTTGATGAAGCAGGTAACCTCGCGGTCGGCGCTGCGGCCCTGGACGCGGCCGACGATCAAATCCGGCAGGGTCGGCAGCTTGTTGAAGTCGATCTCGTCGGCGACCTCCCAGCCGCGGCCGTCAGCCTTCTCGGGCACGACAAGGTCCTTGGTCAGCACGTGGATCGGTTTCGCGTCGTTGGTGTGGACGACAACGCGGTCGGCGCGCTTGACGGCTGCGGTCTCGATTTCCGGCCGCTTGATCGAGCTCAAGTGCACGCCCGGCTCGATCCAACGCTCGAAAAAGATCGGATCGAGCGTGTTGCTGGCGCACATGACGATGTCGGCGCCGGCAATCGCCTCTTCCGGGGCGGCGATAGGCGTCACCGTCACGCCGAGCATGGCGCTCATTTCCCGCGCAAACGTCTCGCGGTTCTGCCCATTGGGTGAAAAGCAGCGGATCGCTTCGATCGGCCGCACCGCGCACACCGCCATGAGCTGCGCGCCCGCCTGCCAGCCGGAGCCCAGGATGCCGACCGTTGTGGCGTTTTTCCGCGCCAGATATTTGGCGCCCAGCCCGTTGGCGGCGCCGACCCGCATCCGTTGCATCACGCCGTCGGGAAAGATCGCCAGCGGCTCGCCGTTTTCGGTCGAGAACAGCAGCACCAATCCGACGTAGCGCGCCCCCGGCGCCGACGGCACTTTCTCGCGCCGGAGGTTGTTGCCGCGCTTCGGCCAGCTCACGATGTCGGAATTGATCCGCACCGCGCCGACCCCGAGCTTGGGAATGACGCCGTCCATCGATTTGAGGCTGTAGAGCGCGTCCTCGCGCCCGGTCGTCGGCGTGAGGCAATCCGATCGCGTTCGCGAGATGCCGCGCCCGTCGGCGAGTTCGACGTATGCCTCCTCCAGGACGGCGATGCAGTCCGGCATCGTGATCAGATTGGCGACGTCGTCGTTCGACAAAATCAAGGTCATGATGTTGTGCACCGCCGGCGGAAGGAAGCTTTCGGCATCATAGTCGCTGCCGGCCGAATAGATAGCTTTTGAAGCCGTGCGCCGCATTGCACGCATACCTCGCGGGCTTGCGTCGGCCTGTTGGGTTGAGGACTATTGTGCCGGTTGGTCCGGAGCCGATCGCATGCGCCTTGGAATTTGGACGCCGCTGCCGCACACGATTATGCCTGAGCCGGCCATGATGGAGGGAATCCGGCAGGTCGGCGTGCGCGGCGATCGCGGCGCGGACAAGTCCTTCCAGTTCGCGTTCGACGTGGTGTCGAGAGGCGAGGCCTACGGCTTCGATATCACGCTGATCGCCGAGCGCCTGCTCGGCCCCGATCTCGAAGCCTGGATGCTGACGGCGGCGCTCGCCGCCCGCACCAAGACCATTATGGTCATGCCCGCGGTCTATCCCGGCATGATCACTCCGCAGTTGGCCGCCAAGATGGGCGCGACGCTCGACCGGATCACCGGCGGCCGCTTTGCTATCAACGTGGTCAACGGCTGGTTCCAGAAGGAATTCGAGCTGTTCAGCAACGGCGGCTGGATCGCCTCGTCCGGCGCCCGCTACAAGCGCATGGCCGAATTCGTTCGCGTGCTGAAAGGGCTTTGGACCGAGGATAACTTTACGTACAACGGCGAATATTTCCGGGCCGACGATGCGAGCCTGCCGCAGAAGCCGGCACGCCTGCCCCATCCTCCGATCTATACTGCAAGCCGCACCGATTCCGGCAAGGACGTCATCGCCGAACACTGCGACCTGTGGTTTGTCAATTATCAGCCCGACTACCGCCGCTTCGAGGAAAGCTTGGCGATCATCCGCAAGGATGTCGCCGACCTGGCGCAGCGCGCCAAGGAATTCGGCCGCACGCTGTCATTCGGCATCAGTGCGCATATCAGCTGCGCCGATACGACGGCGCAAGCGCAGGCGCGGGCCGACGAGCTTGAACGCTACGGGCAGCGCGATCGCGTCTCGTCGACCGCGGCGCGCGGTCTCGGCGCCTGTCTGGTCGGCACGCCGGACCTGATCGCCCAGCGCATGCGGCGGTACGAAGAAATCGGGGTCGAATTATTTCTGCTGAATTTCCATCCGATGCTGGCCGGCCTCGACGACTTCGCCAAACACATCATGCCGCTGTTGCCGCCGATCGGCGCGAGCGCCAGCGAGCGGCCGGTGATTGCCGGCGGCCGGTTCGCTGCTGCTGATGGATAATGGCCGCGCGGCGCCGCATAATATGCGCAACCTTTCAGACCTCTGGAGGTCACTGTGAATTCCGATCCGTTTGCATTGTTTCCCTATCAGGCGATCGTCGACCGCCCGACGATTGCATGGCCCGGCGGAGCGCGTGTCGCCGTGTGGGTGATCCCCAATGTCGAGCACTTCCACATCGAGATCGGCTCCCAGGCTCCCGATATCCGCAACCACTCGCGGCGCGATTACGGCAACCGCGTCGGCGTCTGGCGGATCATGGAAGTGCTGCAGAAGCACGGCGTGCGCGGCACGGTGGCGCTCAACGGCGAAGTCGGCCGCTTCTACCCGCGCATCATGGAAGAAATGACCAAGCTCAATTGGGAATTGATGGGTCACGGACTGACCAATTCGGTGCTGCTGAGTGGACTATCGAAGGACAAGGAGATCGAAGTCATCGCGCAAGCCCGCGCCGGCATCGAGCAATGGGGTCAGAAGATGCGCGGCTGGCTCGGCCCGGGCCTGAGCGAGACGTGGCACACGCTCGATCTCCTTCGCGAGCATGGCGTCGAATATGTGTGCGACTGGGTCAACGACGACCTGCCCTATCGCATGAACAACGGACTGTACTCGATCCCCTATTCGATCGAGCTCAACGACATGCCGCTGTTCAACATGCCGAGCATCGGCATCGACGAATTCTATCGCCGCATCTGCGAGACCTTCGACGTGCTCTATGAAGAGGGGGCGCGCAGCGGCCGGGTGATGGCGATCGCGCTGCATCCGTTCCTGATCGGCGCGCCGCATCGCATCCGTACGCTGGATCGCGCGTTGTCCTATATCGCGGCGCACGGCGGTGTCTGGTTCGCCACCGGATCGGAAATCATCGAGGCCTATCGGGCGCAGGAATCCCAATCAGAGCCTAAATCGTAGTCCAACAGCAAATGGTCCGGCCATGAATTACGAATCCATCCGCGTCACGCCGGTTACGCCGCGCATCGGCGCCACGGTCGATGGCATCGCCCTGGCGAAGCCGCTGAGCAACCGTCAGGTCGAGGATCTGCATCGGGCGCTGGCCGAGCATCAGGTTCTGTTCTTCCGCGACCAGCCGATCGATGTCGATGCCCACAAGCAGTTTGGCCGGTATTTCGGTGAGCTGCATGTTCATCCGAGCATCCCGGGACCGGAGGGGCACCCGGAAATTCTGCCGATCCATACCGATGCCAAGTCCAAGCGGATCAATGGAGAGTATTGGCACTCCGACGTGTCATGCGATGAGGAGCCGCCCGCTGCCAGCATCCTCTATCTGCATACCCTGCCGAGCTGCGGCGGCGACACGCTGTTTGCCAGCCAATACGCGGCCTATGAGGCGCTGTCGCCGGGCATGAAGAGCTATCTCGATGGATTGACCGCGGTTCACTCCGGCGTCGATGTCTATCGCCGCAACAACGCGATGATGGGCATCAAGGAAACCGGCAAGACCTATCCGCACTCGTCGCATCCGGTGGTGCGGACTCATCCGGTGACGAAGCGCAAGGCGCTTTACGTCAACAGCACCTTCACCACCGACATCGAAGGCCTGCCGCAGGAGGAGGGCCGCGCGCTGCTGGACTTCCTGTGCAGATTCAGCACGCGGGAGGAATTCCAGGTGCGCTTCCGCTGGGAGCCGCATTCGATCGCCTTCTGGGACAATCGCTGCGTGCAGCATCTCGCCATGTGGGACTACTATCCGCAAACGCGCACCGGCCGCCGCGTCACGATCAAGGGCGACAGGCCGTTCTAAATCTTGCCGCTATGACCCCGCTCACTCGCGCGCATCGTGCGCCTTTTGGATGCGTTCGGTGTAGACGGACGTCTTGAGCCCGAACAGCTCCCAGCGCGTCAGGTAAGACATCAGGAACGGGTGGCAGCCGTGATCGTAGAGCCATGCGACGTCACCGGCGAGCAGCGCCTTGCGCTCGTCCGCCGTCAGATCGCGCGCGGCGATGGCTCCTGCCGGGTTGCTTTTGACCGCGTCGCGAAATGTCGGATCGTGCAGCGCGTCGCGGCAGATTTTATTGACGGCGTAGACGCTCATGTCGGCACCGGCCGGTTCAGTTGGTCCGCCAGGCGGCGAAGGCCTGGCCGTGGTCGTTCTGCGGCAAAATTGCGACCGGCTTGCGGGCGCCGATCACACCAAGCAGCGCGATCCAGTTGAGCAGCTCGCCGCCGATATTGCCGGCGCGCAGCATTCGGGCCGTGGTCGCCTCCGCGACCAGGTCGTCGATGCGCGACGCATCCAGCAGGTCCTGCACATGCTGCGACCATTGCGGATCGGGCGTGCAGGCGGGACGGTTGCCGACCGGGATCTTCGGGCCGCCGATCTCCAGCGAGAAGCTGCCGCTGCCGATCACGGCGACGCGCAGCGGCTGCGGCCAGGACGCGACCGCGTCGCGCACCGCTTCGCCGAGCGCGAAGCAGCGCTGCGCCGTCGGCAGCGGCGGCGCCAGGCAATTGATGAAGATCGGCAGCACCGGAATGCGCATGTCCGGTGTGAGAAAATGCAGGGGCACCATGACCGCGTGGTCGACCTCGAAATCCTGCGCCAGCGCGACATCGAAGCCGGCGGCGATGACACTGCTGCGGATATGCGCCGCCAGCCCTGCCGGTACCGCGACGCGGTAATGCGGCATCGGCGTCTGGTCGTTCGGGCCCGCAGTCGTATCGGCAATACCGATGGCGAAGGTCGGGAAATTATCGAGAAAAAACGTGTTGAAATGGTCATCGGTGAAAATAATCAGCACGTCCGGCGCGGCTGCTGCTATCTCCTTGGCCATCGCGGCATAAAATCGCGCTGTCTCGCCTTGCGGTCCTTCGCGGGCGGCCAGTGCGGGCGCGCCCGGGTTATGCGGCATGCCAAACCCGGCGACAATCTCGGCCATCTATTCGTCCTCCAGCAATGGGCTCGGGCAAGTAGTCCAATACCGGGATACTACGAGTGTTCGACTGCTATTCAAAATAACCGGCGGCCTGATCAGGATGCAGGCGAGAATTGCCGCCGCGCGGCATCGCGAGACATTATTCCTACCAGCACAGGGCATAACCTCACGATCGACCCTGCTGCGGCAATCACGCGGCGCGCGGAGTCAAGCCGGCTCGCCGATCGGCAAAAGACGGAGCGCAACGCCAGCCGATGCCAAAACGGCAACGGCCGGCGCTGTGCGAAGAAACGAGTTACTGGAAAAAGATCAGGAACGGGAATCGAGCGACAGCCCGATACTGAACGCCTTCTGCCGCGTAGCGCCTTCTGTTCTTTTCAGTTTCTTGGCGATTTTCGACGCGGGGGTTTTCTTTTTCGCCATGGTCTTCAGGTCACGAACCTCGACTGAAGTCCACGCGCGACGCTTCTTGGTCCTCTTAGCCATAGAGCCTCCCTTTCAAATGCAGGCGGTTTGTATCCCTTGCGGGAGCGGAAGAAAAGCCAAAAGACGTATAAACAACATATTTGTTTCGGTCGAGCACCCCGGCGATTTCGCCGCAGATGAGAACTTGTTAGGTCTCCTTAACAAGATATAAGCCCCGAAGCAAATAAATCTTATACATTGTACCCAGATGGGTTTACCAGCAGCCG
>Ga0335074_10010223_pt1 | contig 13116 bp, 10 predicted proteins | sample Lox_Sample_23_FD_206715 | JGI IMG/M metagenome (GOLD analysis project Ga0335074, IMG submission 206715) | Soil microbial communities from Loxahatchee National Wildlife Refuge, Florida, United States - Lox_Sample_2.3 | ecosystem: Environmental > Terrestrial > Soil > Wetlands | place: USA...
TCGCCCAATTTTTGCTTGCCAAGGACGGCTGAGATCGAGAAACAGCAAGTTTGCTGAGCAAGAGGCCGAATGAAGTCGAACATTTCTTTCCCATGGTTTCTTATCTGCGCATTCTTCCTTGTGATCGTCCAGACCACGCTGGGTCAAAATACAACCGGCACCATTACCGGTAGGCTCACTGACTCGAGCGGAGCCGTGATCGCCGGAGCAAACGTCGCCGTCAGAAATGTGGGGACCGGCGAAGTCAGAACGCTGACCACCGGCGACTCAGGTGACTTCACCGCGACGCTTCTGCTGCCTGGGCATTACTCGGTCACTGCGTCGCACACAGGCTTCAAGACAGCAATACGGAATGACATCACGCTCGAGGTGGATCAGACAGTTCGCGCCGATCTCACACTCGACGTTGGAAGCGAGACACAAAAAGTCGAGGTGGCCGCCAGTGCGCTCACACTGGACACCGACAGCCCTGCCGTGGCGCAAACCATTAATGAAAAACAGGTGAGCGAACTACCCCTGAACGGGCGCAATTTCGTCAGCCTGCTATTCCTCGAGCCGGGAGCCGTACAAACCGGCGGCGAACAGTCAACCTACCGCTATGCAGCGGGAGATGCGATCAGCATCGGGGGTGGCATCAGCGCATCGAACGCCTACACCCTCGACGGCACGATGATTACCGATACGGGCTACAGTACTCCGGCCTTCGACATTTCCATCGATGCCATCCAGGAGTTTAAGGAACAGACGAAAAACTACAGCGCTGAATATGGATTCGGAGCCAACCAGATCAACCTCAGTACGAAATCAGGCACCAACACCTTTCATGGCAGCGCCTTCGAGTTCATTCGTAACACCGCGGTGGATGCTCGTTCTTACTTCAATCGATACCCGCAACCGGTGGCCCCGCTGAAACAAAACCAATTCGGATATTCACTGGGTGGACCGGTCATCCTGCCCAAAATTTACAACGGCCGCAACCACACCTTCTTCTTCGCGAATTATGAAGGGCAGCGCATTCGCTCGCAGGTTACCGAGACCGGCAATGTGCCAACGTCCGATGAACTCAATGGCGTGTTTCAGGTATCGTCGTTCAACCCGGCGCAGGCGGCCACCGGAACCATCATCGATCCTTACACTGGCTTGCCCTTCCCGAAGAATGCAACCGGAGCTTATGTCATACCTCAGAGCCGCTTCTCCCGCCTGGCCCAGCTAGCCATCGCGCGAGGCTTCTTCCCCGCGCCGAATGTGACGGGCAACAGTGCGTACAACTACACCACTAACCTCCAGAGCAATGTAGACGAGGATCAGCAGACCTACCGCATCGACCAGATACTTGGCCAAAAAGATTCGATGTTCTTCCGGGCCACCATCTCGGATGTGAACGTCACCGTGCCCGCGGCGCCTACGATCTATACCAACACCGACATCCTACAGGTAGTCAGAAACTATCAGCTAACCGAAACCCACATCTTCACTCCCAATCTTCTCAATCAATTGCGCCTCGGCTATCTGGAGTCGCAGGTATATCGCCAGGGCCCGATCATGACCGCGGCGGACATCGCCACCCTCGGCTTTCAGAATGTGTTTGGGATGAAGAACGCAAACTACCCGGTGATCGCCTTGGCCTCGGGTGTCAGCAGCACTAATCCGGTGGGCGCAACTCAGGCGCTTTCCTCTGCCGGCGGTGCAGCCAATCTTCCCACCGGAAGTTTGCAGCCGGCATGGGACTTTTCCGATTCCGCCTCGTGGACGCACGGCAAGCATTCTATCGGCTTCGGATTTGTCTACCATTCGCTCCAGCTCGATCGCCAAAGCACAGTCAATCCACAGGGCAACTTCACCTTCGATGGGGAACTCACCCACAATCAGCTCGCCGACTTTCTTCTGGGCACACCTATCAAAGCGCAAGTGGCTCAGCCGGGACCGGTATCGGATGTCGCGGTGGGAAATGTAACTCACCTTGTGTTCAGAGCCTGGGCGCCTTATTTCCAGGACGACTGGAAAGTGTCGAGCAGGCTGACACTCAATCTTGGCTTGCGTTATGAATTCAGCGCTGTTCCCTACGAAGAGCAGAACCACCTTGCCTGGTTCAATCCGGCGTCGGGGGGCGGTCTTTTCGTAGCCAACAAGTTCATCGTGCAGAATTACGGCGGCAGCCTTTATACCTACAACAGCCAACGGGGACCAGGGCCGGCGCAGAAGTATAACTTCGCGCCTCGCCTTGGCTTCGCCTTCCGTCCCACGGGCAGTGACAACATGGTCGTGCGGGGAGGCTACGGCATCTTCTGGGATTCCTTCCAGACCAACGAGTTCGTCTCTTCTACTGCGGTCTATCCCTTCGCTCCCACGCAGGTCTACACGTCTGCGACCAGCGCCTCAGGAACCATCAATAATACAAATGCGCTCTTTCCAGCTCTTACCGTCGGACCGGTGTCGGAGGCGACATTCCTCAACAGTGTGCTGCAGATTGCCGCAACCCGGAAACTCAATCCGTACGAGCAGGATTGGTCGTTCGGCATCGAGCGGCAGCTTGGGCCGAAGACCATCCTCAATCTGGATTACGTCGGCAACAAAGCCACGCATCTGAACATCCGCACCGAGTTGAACCAGCCGACACCGTGCAACGCCACCACCAATTGCAATCCCGACAGCTCGTTCAATCAAAGCGCCGCGGGCAAGCAAATGCGGCGGCCCTATCCGAATTTAGGATTGATGGTTTACGAAGGCTGGAACGGCTATTCCAATTACAACGCGCTCAATGTGAAGCTCCAGCGCCGCGCTAAAGACGTGACGCTTCTCGCCGCTTACGCATGGTCGAAGATGATGGATGTGAAGTCGGCCGCGGCCGCCGTCAGCGGAGATGCGTTTGGCGCTTACGGCCCGCAGAACAGCCATTGCATCCCCTGCGACTACGCGCGGTCCAGTTACGATGTGGGCCAGCGTTTTGTTGCCAGCTTTCTTTACAACCTGCCATTCGGGAACGGGCAATGGCTCGGTGGCAATTCCAGCGGCGCAGTGAATGCGTTCATCGGCGGATGGCAATTCAACGGAATTGCCACCGTGCAAGGCGGATTTCCTTTCACCATTACCGCTAATGATCACGGATATGTAAACGAAGCCTATGCATTGCGGGCGAATCTCGTTCCAGGTGTTTCGCCTTCCGGGTTTCACCAGAGCATCGGGCAATGGTTCAACACCGCTGCCTTCACCCAACCACCCGATGGTTACTTCGGAGACTCACCGCGCAATGTGTTGCGCTCTCCGGGAGTGGCCAACCTCGATCTCTCACTCTTCAAGAACATTCAGTTCGAGCGCCTCGGAATCCAATTCCGCTTTGAATCATTCAATGCGCTGAATCATCCGGAGTTTGGTTTTCCCAATCCCAATGTGAATGCCGGCGCGGGAGTCTACGGCTCCATCACCTCTATTAATACCCACTACCCCCAGCGTCAAAATCAGGCCGCTCTTCGTCTGACTTTCTGACAGTCCCGCAGGAATATGGGTCATAGGAGGTACTGGACCTTCGGACAACCAGTTCCGTAAGAACGGCACAATCCCACCCCGCGAGTTTTCAGACGAACACTGAAATCTGCTCCCCGGCCAGTGAGCGCAGCCCCCGGGGACGTGGAATTTCTGAAAACGCTATAATCCAGAGAACCGTCAGATTCAATGGCCAAAGCGGCAGGCTTTCCGCGCTGGCAAAGGCGAGCGAAAGTCTCATGACTGAACAGGCTTCAAATCTTGAGCAGGCACACGTAGTCGCTGAACCTACGAATCCGGCGTGGATCAAGACTGAACTCGCGCGTCATCCGCAACGGCCCTACCCGATGGATTTTATCCAGCGTATTTTCACTGACTTCTCCGAGATCCACGGAGACCGGGCCTTTGGCGATGACCTCGCCATGGCTTGCGGTATGGCGCGATTCCATGGCGAAGAAGTCATGGCCATCGGAAACCTTAAAGGCCGGGAAGTGAAGGAGAGAGTTCGGCGAAATTTCGGCATGCCGAATCCGGAAGGTTACCGAAAGGCCCTGCGGGCGATGAAGATTGCCGAGAAATTCAACCGGCCGATCTTTACCTTCATTGATCTCACGGGAGCCAACCCCGGTATCGCTGCCGAAGAGCGCGGCCAGGCAGAGGCAATCGCGCGCAATCTGCGCGACATGTCCCGGCTACGTGTCCCAACGATCGCGACGATCACCGGCGAAGGCGGTTCCGGAGGAGCTCTGGCCCTGGCGGTCGCCGATCGCGTCCTGATGTTGGAAAACGCAGTCTATTCGGTAATTGCTCCGGAAGCATGTGGTTCGATCATGTGGCGGGATGCCGGTAAACGGGCCCAGGCTGCTGCCGCCCTGAAAATCACTTCCGAGGATGTTCGCTATTTGGGCTGTGTCGACGACGTTGTCCCTGAGCCTGCCGACGGAGCCCAGAATGACCCCGTAGCCAGCGCAGCCATGCTCGACGAAAAGCTCTCCTGGCATCTGAACCAATTGAAGTCCATGGCTGTCGAAGAGCGGATCGCGCGTCGCCTCGCCAAGTTCCGCGAGATCGCCCGGTTCTACCAGAAAGCCTGAATCATCCTATGCCGGTAGGGGCATACGCTTGACCCAATTCACCGCCGCCGATCGCGTCCGGGCTTTCGGCTACGTCATCATCGCCGGCATCTACTTCTACATCGCACAGAGTGTTTCCCTTCATGCCGCCAGTGGACTGGTTTCCGGTGAGTGGTTCCTCTTTGTTCAGCGCAGCATCTTCCTTTTCCTGCTGATCCTTGGCTATGCGGCCATGGGGCGCGTATTCAACCGCCAACGGGAGCCCGTCCGTCAAATGGGTCTGGTCTTTCGCCCCGGGTGGAAGCGTGAGTTCAGCCTGGGAGCTGCGCTGGGTTGGGGAATGCTGCTGGTTAGCATCCTTCCCCTGGTCCTCAGTGGAGGATTGCTCGTTACCCTGTGGACAACTCCGCGGCAGTTCTGGATTCTCTTCATTGATTTGCTTGTGCTCGCGATCGCTGCGCTCGCGGAAGAAGTGGCTTTTCGCGGCTATCCTTTTCAGCGCCTGATCGATGCGGTCGGTCCCAGCCTGGCGACCATCCTCGCGTCCTTGGTCTTTGCGGCAGCACATATGTTCAACCCGTACGCCGACCGCATGAGTTTTTGGATCACCGCCTTTAGTAGCTGGCTGTTATCAGTGGCGTATCTCCGCACTCGCGCGCTTTGGGTCGCATGGGGTTGGCACTTCGCCTGGAACGCAAGCATGAGCGTGCTGTTTGGGCTTCCGGTGAGCGGTATCACGCAATTCTCGCCGGTTGTGCAAAGCGACACGGTGGGACCACTCTGGATGACCGGCGGCGATTACGGTCCGGAAGGCAGCACGGTGGCCGCGGTGGTACTGCTTATCGGGATCATCGTGGTATACCGGACCACTCGCGGTCTCGCCTATCAGTATGCGCAGCCGGTCATCGTACCCGCGGGGATCCCGGTAGATCTTGACGCAATGAGCAATACCTTGGCTCCGCACCATCCGGTCCTTCCTTCACCCCAGCCGCCGGGCACCAATCTGGTGCAAATTGAGGGCGCGCCGATGCCTCAGCCGCGAGTCACAGAGGCAAATCCTGAGGTTCGAAGTGAGCCCCTCGAGCCACCGGAATGAGGCTGGTTGTAAGTCTTCAGCAACCGATTTGTTCGCCCAAAACCTAAGTTGCATTGCGCACGAAAGGTTACTTGCAAATTAGCCCTCAATAGGACGATTATTGGCGTCATGAGGGAAATGCCATGGCTGGGCTCACGGGCAAAAACTTGTCTCTCGCCGGCGTCGGAAGCACACTGCGCCGCGCCTCTTCCTTCCTGATAGTTACCACGTTCTTCGGTTGCGCTGCCAGTGCACAGGTGTTCGTCGTGCAGCGGGAACACCTCGGTCCTAAGGACGCCAATCTGACGACCGTACAGCCCACCAGCGTTGTCCTTGATAAGAAGCCAATCACCGAGCGCACCAAACAGCAGTTGATCCGTACGTTTCAAGCCGACGAGGCCTTTGCTGTTCGCCCGCTTCCCCTGGGAACGAAAGGGGTGACCCTCCACGCCAATGGCCAACTCACGCCTTCGGGTAACGGCTACGCGGACGAGTTGGAAAAATACGGCATTTCTTCCAAGCCTGGAGATCGGGTCGTCATTACCAAGTTTGAGGTGAGGCCCGACCGGATAATCTTCGAGTTCAATAACGGGCCTGAGAAGCACCATCACATCCTGCAACACATTGAAGTTGGCGGCATGGGGGGTATGGCGCCCATCGCGCAAGATGATGGACAGGTTCCGGTCGGATCGCGGATGTTTCTGGTTTTCGACAAGTTCGTGCCCGAGATGAACGCTTTCCAGGTGCGCAAGTTGATCGCTCCGATGATCGACTTCTCGCTCAAAACCCCGGCACAAGCTTTTGCCGATACTTTGCCCCCGAAACTGAAGAACGCTGTGCTCGGTCACGAGGTTCTGGTTGGCATGAACCGCGAGATGGTGTTAAAAGCCATGGGACAGCCCGACCAGAAAGTGCGTGAAATGGACGGGCAAATGCCATTTGAGGAATGGATCTACGGAACTCCGCCCCACGAAGTTCAATTCGTGCGCTTCAACGGCAATCGAGTGATCCGGTTGGAAATTGCCGATGTCGGCCAACCCCCGATCATCCGCGACAAGGATGAAACGGACGGTTACTTCGCAGGACAATTTGTTCACCAGGTTCGGCTGGGCGATGCGCCACCGGCAGCGCCGAACCAGGAACATGGTCCTACCGCTGCGCCGAGTCTGCGCCAACCCGGGGAGGATCTTCCGAATGCCGTCGACAAGGACCACCAGTTGAAACCCGTGCAGTATCCCGACGACGAAAAGCCAAAGCCCATCCCTCCACCGCCCGGTTCCGCTCCGGCGTCTCAATTGGTGAACGTCTCGGAGGCCAACGCAGCGAACTAGCGTTCGCGGAGTGTTTTGCCGACCCAACTAGCGATTTCGATTGGCAGATGCTCTTTGAGGTGTCCCGGTTACGACCTCCAAGTGTGGACTCATGGCACAACGGGAGGTTCTGTCACACATGCGTCGAACGAACTTGTTGACGCCTGCCGACAAATGCTCCTCAGAACCTCCCAGCCACCAGCCGCAAGGGGAAATGTCAGCCTCCATAGAACAGGTCAACCAGCGGTATTGTGTAAAATAAAAGACTGCAGCGCCTTCCGTTTCGCCCCAATGAATAAAGGCCGCGTGGAAAAAACTTCAGGCGGATGTGTGGCACGAAGCCTGTAAGAGGAGAAGATGAGACCATGGCCAAGATAGCCAAAACCGCTGACCGCACCAAGATGATGGACACTTCCAAGGGAACGGATTGTCCCAAATGCAAGAAGGCAACGCGCATTGTGAAACGAGTAAAAGATCGCGAGCGCGGAATCCCTGGAGGCGTTTACATCTCCTGCTCAGCCTGCGACTTCTACGAAAAGCTCTAGCTGCTTGACCAATGAAATGTTGCGTCATGGATGCGACATGTGTGTCTTTTTTGCCCCGATCGTTGGCAAAATGCAACAGATTGATGGAATGCCAGAAGCGTTATCCGACCGAGGCTCGTCTATCTGTCTTAGAAAGACACACTTCTCCAAAAAGCCTTGGCTATGCGCCGGGGCTTCTTTTTGATCAAAAGATATGCCTTGATGGCCGTATGCCGACCCAGATTCAGCACCTACATTTGTGCAAGCCACTTTTTCGGTCATGAGGCCCTGGTCGCCCGATCGGGGCCTTTTTTGTCTCACCTCCGCCTAAGCTTCTACGAGAAGCTATAACGATTCCCCAACCTGGAAGCTAATCGAGACTCTGTTTCACTGGCTTTCCTCTCTCCGTTGACTTGCGGCTAATTAAGATGACTCGGCAAATGCCGCCGGGTCGGCAGGACTGGCCATCGTCTTTCCTGGGTGGGCATATCTTTCGGTCAAGCACGAATGCCGGCAATGCTGCAGGCATATACTCGGCGGGATGCCGACAATCAAAGGGCAACTCAAAGTGGAGCCGCCCATTTGCGGTCATACAGGGGCAGTTCAGGCTACGTTCAAGACTTCGAACATGCAATGGGAAGGGAAGTGTGGCCAGTGCGGAGCGCCCGCAAATGTTCAGATGATGGAGATAACGGATAACCCAGAACGAGCCAATTAGCAGTCTTCATCACAAGTCCCCCGGCGCGGAGATCGCTGATCGGGTATGAACGGGTGGCAACAGTCCTGTTTATCCCACCACAACTGCAGTTTGCATTTCGACGACGATAGACTTCGCGGCTGCGGCGGGATCTGCCGCGCGGGAAATGGGCCGGCCTACGACGAGATAACTGGCCCCGGCCGTCATGGCTGCGGCCGGCGTTGCCATCCGGCGCTGGTCGCCGGGTTCGGATCCGTCAGGTCGGATACCAGGGGTCACGAGCAGCGGCTTCGGCCCAAACCGGCTCCGCAAATTGGCCACTTCCATCGGGGAGCACACGAACCCACGAATGCCATTGGCAAAGGCCAGCGTCGCTAACTTCTCTACCTGCTCTGCTGGATTCGCGGGCACTCCAGTCGCCTCGAGCTGTATCGTATCCATGCTGGTTAGTACGGTCACGGCCAGAAGGTCCAATCCAGTTCCGGCCGCTTCGGCGGCTGCCGCCAGCATGGCGGGCCCTCCCGAAGCATGGACGGTCAGCATCTTCACGCCCAGCCGGCTCGCGGCTCGGACTGCCGAAGCCACCGTGTTCGGAATATCGTGCAGTTTCAAATCAAGAAAGACAGAAAACCCGCGCCGTTGCAGTTCCGAAATCAGCGCATTGCCTTCCGCAATATAAAGTTCCAGGCCTACCTTGAACCAGGAAACCGCTCCTTCCAACCGATCGACCAGGGCGAGTGCCGCCCTGGCGTCGGGGAAGTCCAGCGCTACGATCAAACGATCGGAAACACCTTCGATCATCTTTGAAACTGCGCTGGCCAGCTGAGTTCTGCGATTTGCTTGGGACTAAGGGCCGGATCTACGAGGTCCAGGCGGACAGGTACCACTCCCCGGAAGCCCAGAAGTTTGGCCGCCGCATACGACAGATCGACCACGCGGCTTTCGGGAACAGGACCACGATCATTGACCCGGACCAGAACTGACCGATGGTTACGGAGATTTGTAACCAAAACGGTAGCTCCCAGAGGCAGGCTGCGATGGGCACAGGTCATGGAGTTCATGTTGAAGGGTTCGCCGCTTGCCGTCGCCTGGCCCTGAAATGCGCTTCCATACCAGGAAGCTCGTCCTAATTGGTGCCAGTGGCCATGAGCAGGAGTCGTAACAGTTGTTGGTGTGTTTGTCTGGCTTGCGTCGGGTTGGGCAAGAGTCGAACCGGGGCTGATGCAAATTGCTGAGAGCACAGCGCCGGCAAGGAGTGCGGGGCCGATCGGCGATTGTGTGAGGGTTGCGATAGTGGACATTGTTCTCCTATCTGTATTGTATGGAGCCCTTTGTACCTAAGTCAAAATTTATCAATTACTTATTCGCGATTTTCCTCCCTGTTTTAGGCTGGTTTACTGCCTCTATTAGACGATATCGGCGGAGCTCGTGTTGTCAAAAAGCGGGGATCAAACTCACCAAAGTCATGGCGAAAGCCGAAAGACCCATGCGGCGGAGAATACACTGGTCTAGTCGTTTTTTGCCTCGAAATGAGGGCAAAAGTTGTGGAAAACGAGGGATTTCGCACTAATGTGCACCAGGCCTGTTGCACTCTCGATTGCTGGCTTCGATCCGAGCTCCGGGGCCGGAATCACGGCTGACCTGAAGACTTTTGCCGCCCACCGTATTTATGGCGTGGCTTGTATCTCGGCCCTTACCGTACAGTCAACTCTCGGAGTTCGCACCATCGAACCGCTTTCTCCGAATCTGGTTCGGGAAACGCTCGACTGCCTGACCGAGGACATTACCATTTCCGGAATAAAAATCGGGATGCTCGGGGATGGAGCTGTTGCCGGGGAAATCGCAGCTTTTCTCGCCCGGCAATCGGGAAAGATCGACCGCCGCCGGATTGTGCTCGATCCGATCGTGAAATCAAGTTCGGGCGCCCAATTGATCGATGCAAATGGCATTCGGATCTTGAGAGACAAGCTCCTGGCAAGCGTTGGCTGGATCACACCCAACGTTCAGGAATTGGCTGTTCTTGCGGGGGAAGGCCTACCGGTTCCGGTTGCCGCATCTCGCCTCGTGGATATGGCTGCAACCCAGGGCAACGCGGAATTGAATGTGGTCGTGACGGGAGGCGATCTCGATCAGCCGAATGATTTCCTGCTTGGTTCGTCCGGAGAGGAGAGCTGGTTCCAGGGAGAGAAGGTGGTTACCAGCTCAACTCACGGTACCGGCTGTGCCTTCTCGAGTGCGCTGCTTTGTGCGCTGATTCTCGGCGAGAGCCAACAACAAGCGGTTCACTCAGCCAAGGCATATGTGACCGAAGGTCTTCGGACCGCATACCCCGTGGGCAAAGGAAAAGGCCCAATCAATCATCTGTTTCGGTCTGAGAAGTGACGGTGTCTGTTTACGGAATGAAGTTCGCCAATCCGGCCGAGGCTGTTCCGTCGCTGTTTTGTCCTTGCCACCCTGGTCACCGCATTCTTCTAAAACCATAAGCCATCTGGTCGGACTTACGCAGTTCAGCCAAGCGAATGCACTTTCAGGTTGAATGAACTGCTTTTCGGAACAATGGATTCCGGTGCTTCAATCGCGAAAACGATTCCTCATCAGAATGGTTCTTGTAATTGTTCATTTCTGAATGGCCAACCCAGAGCTCGATCGGAACGGATGTTTCCTGTCAACGCCCCGGTCTGACCAGTGTTTGCTCATCCGGCGACTGCCGTGAATGCAAGCCGCAAGCCTACCCTTTTCCACACCGACGCGGAGGGATATGCAGTTTCTCTCTCGGCAGAAGGCCCACTGAAACCACTACTGACCTGAGGAGTGGTTAGCGGCGGAAAATGAAAACCCCGCCAGGTGGCGGGGTTTTCATTTTCCTTCCGGGGGGCTTGCTAACGTTGCGCCAGTTCTATTTCCAGCCTGGTATTTTTGGCGAAGACTACCTCGTGGCCGCGGGCGATCCAGGTGTCGTAGACCACCTTGCCAACCTCATAGTAAGCGAAACCAGTGATCAGTCCGGCATTGGAAGAAGCGGTGCCAATCACGCGAGTCAACAGGTCCAGTCCGTTGCCGGTCATCGCTTCTTTGACCAGTCCCGCGCCGGTGCTATCCGAAACCGTGGCCAGCGAACCCAGCGTGATCGGCGCCAGGAAGCGGTTCGAACCGTTGGCCTTGATCTGGCCTTCCTCGTCGATCTGCACCCGGTCGCTGCGAACGGTCTCGGCGGCGATGACCCGGCCGTGTACCACGCGCTCATCACCGGCGGGCAGTTCGGCCTTGCGGAAAGTTAACCGCAGGCTGCCATTGTGTCCGAACATCCCTGCCGGGGTGGCCTGAACCACGCTACCGATAAGGTGGGTGCCTTCCGGCAACAGAAGCTTCCCATGATTTGCTTCCGGGCTGGACGCCTCCGAGGCGCTGTCGGTTTCTGTCGTGGCATCATCCTCAAACATCGGTTTGGTCAGCACGGCTTCCACCGGCATACCGGGAGTCGCAGTGGCTGAATCTACCGGATCCACGAGACGTGCTTCCAAATCACCGGTCAGCTTCAGATCGCTCAGATCGGCGGCTGGAACTGGCGCCGGCGCAGCCTGGCCAGTGAGCTCCAGGGGCTGTTTCAGTTCCGCATCATATTGTGTTCCTGCCCAAATTTCCTGCGGGTGAAGGGGAATCTGTTCGTAAAGAGCCTGCTTCGCTGTATCCATCTTGTGCGGCGCGCTGAACGTCGCCACCGTCTCCCGCTTGGTCCAGCGGAAAGCTGCGGCAATGCGTTGCCCGAGAGAGCGTTTGGGCGCTTGCTCGGGAGCTGACATACGCACAACCTTGGCCGTGCGTTCCGTTGCGTCCGTCTGGATGTCGAAGTGGCGTCCATCTGGAGTTTCGAGGCTGTTGAAGGTTATATCTGCGTTCTTGAGTGGGGTTAAATCTCCGTTGAACATAGCCGCAGTTCTTACCTGGCGGCTGACTGAGTGTTTCCCGATGATAGTGCCGTACACTTTCGAGTCTGCAGGAATAGCAACGTGGTCGATCAAGTAGACAGGCTCAGTCAAATGACCCTGAATCTGCGTACCCACCTTCATGTGATAGCTCTTATCAAGTTCCACCCGAAGAGGAACCCCCGCGGGAACCAACTCCGCAGGCTGCGGGGTCAGATCCTGTGCGAAAGCCGCCCCCGAAGAGGTGGCTACTGTCGCGGCAAATAATGCTGTCAGAGCTATTTTCATAACCAAGTCCCTTCCGGCTGACGAGCGGAACGGCTACGCTGCGCATTTCGCTTAACGACACCGAAAGCCATGTGTTGCTATTACCCGTGACTTGGGGGAGGGCGAAATGCGGCTTGTGTCAGAATGGGCGGGCGGGAACAGGGCTGCGTGGGGGAAAACGCGAACTTAGCTACCGGACGTCCACTCTTTACCGATTTCTACAAACCGAGAGTAGGCTGTCCGGAGGCGAGAGTATATCACTCGTTAGTCGCAAAAATGTCTCAGAAAAAATCACCGGAAGGTAACTAAGAGGCGACACTTTTTGATTTTGGCACGTCTCCGTCTATGACCAGGAAACGCCGTATGTACCGAAGCGGCTCATCCTGGGCGGCCATCTCACGGAGATGATATTTCCAGACGTCGGCCTTGAGCGTCCGGCGGGTAAAGGGTTTGCGGGTCACGGTGACAATCCGGCCTTCCTTATCCCTGCGTGTGTAGGTTGCAGCAGGGACTACAAAGCTGATCTGCGAACCCTGCTTCCAGAAAGCCCGGGCAAATTCGTGAGCGAAGAGGAGAGCATAATAACGTCGCCCCTGGGAAAGCAGTTCCACGGCATTTTCGAAACTGTCCCAGGAAGGGTCTATCGCTGTTTGGAACCACTTGCGAAAAGGGAAACCGTTAGCACGCGCCTGGCGAATCAAGATGCGCAGCAGTTCCTGCCTGGTCATAGCGTCTCCTGTTTTCCCCCGGTACTTTAAGGGAGGTTC
>Ga0335074_10010225_pt1 | contig 13116 bp, 11 predicted proteins | sample Lox_Sample_23_FD_206715 | JGI IMG/M metagenome (GOLD analysis project Ga0335074, IMG submission 206715) | Soil microbial communities from Loxahatchee National Wildlife Refuge, Florida, United States - Lox_Sample_2.3 | ecosystem: Environmental > Terrestrial > Soil > Wetlands | place: USA...
CGATCCGCGTGAAATGTTCGAACGCGTTGTCCAGATTTTCCTCGTCTTCCAGCTGCCAGCCCACGCGCTTGAATCCGGGCTCCGCCGCCTCGCAAAGCATCACGTCATGGTGATTGAGGGTGCAGCGGAAAAAACTTTCGGCCGCCTCGGTGGTGCCGGCGCGGTCCAATCCCATCACATTTTCCAGAAAATCACAGCTCCGGGCCATATCGGTAACGTTGATGGCGACGTAGCCCAGTCTGCGATAGCGAAAGGGCGCATTCATAAGAATCCTCCCGCCGCGCGCGGACACGCCCGCGGCCAGATTTATTTTGTGCCGAGCCCGAAATGGGGCTTGACCATATCGAACGTTCGATCAATCCTGTTGTCAAGCGATAATTGCGGTTTGGCGGCCGCAAAGATACGGGCACGGCGAGGGTCCGGCAAAGCGAGACCACAACGGGAGGTTGATCATGAATGCGCCATTCCTCGGAAAGAGCGGGCTGGTGGAAGTAGACCGCAGGCGCCGCACATTCCGCGTCAACCGCGCGGCCTATCGCAGCCCCGAGGTTTTCGATCTCGAACGCAAGATGATCTTCAACCGCTGCTGGCTCTATCTCGGCTTCGAATCTGAAATCGAAAAGCCGGGCGACTTCGTACGGCGCCGGATCGCCGGCAGGGAGCTGGTCTTCGTGCGTTCGCGCAAGGACGGGCCGCGTGCCTTCTATAATACCTGCATGCATCGCGGCGTGACCTTCTGCCGGGAACGGGAGGGAACAAACAAGGTTTTCACCTGTCCCTATCACGGCTGGGTCTTCAATACCGAGGGCAAGCTGGTCGATCAGGGAGTTGCCGGCGGCTATCCGGAGGATTTCAACATCGATGGCCGCTACAATCTGATGCAGGTGCCTCGGCTCGAGAACTACCGGGGGTTCTATTTCATCAATTTCAACAAGGACGCCATCAGTCTCGAATCCTATCTCTCCGGCGCCAAGGAGATCATCGATCTGATCATGGATCAGACCGAAGTGGGCCACACGCTCATCGGCCGTCCGCACGAATATACGATCGATGCAAACTACAAGTACCTCGCGGAAAACAGCTACGACGGCTATCATGCTCCCGAGACACATCGCACGTATTTCGAGTTTCTCGCCGATCGTCTGCGCGCCTCCGGTGGAGATGCTGCTGTGACTGCCATGATGGGCAATTACCAGGGCGGCGGCCGCGGCGCGGGCCTGGGCATGGGTCATGGTTATTTCGAGGCCTGGGTTCCCAACGGCAAGCCCGTGGCATCCTGGATTCCGCCCTGGGGACCTGACGCCAAGGCCGAGATCGATCGTATCCGCGACCGCATCACGCAACAATTCGGACCGGAACGCGCAAAGCGGATCTGCGATCATCAGAAAAACCTGATCATCTTCCCCAACCTCGTCATCAATGATCACGTTTCCATTACGGTGCGAATGTTCCAGCCGGTGACGGTCGACACCATGCGGGTGACGGCATGGGCGATGGGCCCGAAGGACGAACATCCTCTGCTGCGAAAAATTCGACTGGACAATTTCCTGACCTTCCTCGGGCCCGCCGGCTTTGCGACGCCTGACGACAATGAGATGCTTGAGCTTGCCCAGGTCGGCGTCGAACACACGCCGGTCGAATGGTCGGATATTTCGCGCGGGATGCGCGAGGATGGCGATCTGATGACGAGCGCCGGTCCCTGGACGGATGAAAATCAGATGCGCGCCTACTGGGCGCAATGGGACCGCGTCATGGGCGGCGCAGAAACTCTGGAGGCGGCATGAGCGCGATCCCGGCCGGCACGGCATCTCTGCGGGAAGAAGTCGAAGATTTCCTCTACTACGAAAACGATCTTCTGGATCGCTGGCAGCTGAACGAGTGGTACGCGCTGTTCGACAAGAACGGCATGTATCACATCGTGACGCCCGGCCTGAAGGACGCGGACACCGCGTCGCCGGACAATACGCTGTTCCTCGTTTCCGATGACATGGAACGGCTCGCGCAACGTATCGACAGGCTTTCGAAGTCTTCGGCGCATGTCGAGTTTCCCCGTTCCACGACCAGCCATCTGATCAGCAATATCCGCGTTTCCGAAGGAGAGAATGGCGAGGTCGTCGCGCGGACGCGGTTCATCATTCATCGCACCAAGTTCGATGAGACGGTCGGCTTCTTTGGGCACCAGATTTACCGGCTGGTGCGCGGGGGAAACACGTTCCGCATCCGCGACAAGAGATGCGTTCTCGATTTCGATACGCTTTCGCAACAGGGCAAAGTCACGATCATCCTTTGATTCCGGCGGCAACACGGACTGCTGCTAGTCGGAGATGCGGATGGCAACTTTACCGAAATGGGATGTGCCGGTGAACGTCTCGATCGCGGTACGGGCGTCGGAGAAGGGATAGACCTGATGAACTTTCGGCCGCATGCCGTGAAGTTCCACAGCGCGCGCCATCGCTTCGAATGCGGCGCGCGATCCGACCAGAATGGCCTGGATGCAAGCCGCCTTGGGGAGGAAATGTTGCAACGGCAATTGCGCCGCCACGCCCGAGAGCAAGCCGATCTGTGCAATCCGGCCGCCATGGCGAAGCGCAATCAGCGCCTCCGCGAGCGTTTGAGCGCCGACAACCTCGACCACAAGATCGACGCCCCGACCGCCGGTAAGCTTCCGGACTTCCACTCCCCATTCCGGCCTGGACTTGTAGTTGACGGTGAAATCGGCGCCCATGGCGCGCGCAAGTTCAAGCTTCTCGTCGCTGCTCGAGATGATCGCGACCTGCGCGCCCGCAGCCTTGGCAAATTGGAGCGCGAACAGCGAAACACCGCCCGTCCCTTCAACAAGCACGATATCTCCGGGCTTCACATGGCCGAAATCTATGACGGCGGACCACGCGGTTACGCCGGCGCAGGGCAGACATGCGGCTTCCTCCTCGGTAAGATGGTGCGGTACCGGCACCGCGTCGGCAGCTTTCAACGTCATGAATTCGCGCAGGACTCCGTCGCTTCCACCACCAAGCGCTTTCGCCTGGCTGGATTCGGTCGGCGGTCCCGAGATCCAGCCCGGCGCGAACACCGGACAGACGCGTTGTCCCGCCTTGAGCGTAGTTACGTCCGCACCAACTTCCACAATTATTCCCACGCCGTCGGAAAGCGGAATGAGCGGCAGCTTTGCCTTGTAGCGGCCCATGACGACGGCAATGTCGCGAAAATTGATGCTTGCGGCGCGAAGGCGGATCAGAATTTCATCGGCGGCGGGTTTCGGCTGCGGCAGCTCCACCTGCTCCAATCCCGCAAAACCGGGTGCCTTCAATTCGATGGCGCGCATGCCTCACTCTCCTCGCACGTAATACCGGACAGATAGATATAATGGCTAACGATATGCAAGCGAATATTCTGCGCCATGCGCTCGTCCTGTTTGCGAAGGACGGGTTCGAAGGCGTTTCGATGCGGAATATCGCCGCCGCCGCGGACACCAAGCTGCCGCTCATCTACCATTATTTTCCCGACAAGCAGGCGCTCTACGACGCCGCCGTTCACGAGGCCTTTTCGTACATGACGGAAAGAATGCTGCACGCGGCGCATTCCCGCGCAAGCGGCAAGGCGAGATTGCGCGCCTTCCTGCAGAAGCTGGTCGAATTGCAGGCATCGAGCACGCCTGAAGTTCGCCTGGTGGACCGCGAATTGCTCGAGGCGCGCCCGGAAACGATGATGAAGCTCGGTCCCGATCTCTTTCAGAGACCGCACGACGCGCTGGTGGAGATTATTCGGAACCTGTCGCCTGCCGCACCGGCGCAGGAAATCGCCGAACATCTGATCGCCGTTACTTATGGCGCCGTCAAGCTGCGTACCGTGCGCGCGCAACTGAAAGGTCTCAAACGTTTGCGGGAAGTTGCCGGAATTGCCGATAGCGTGACAGCCTTTGCCTTTGCGGCTATCGACGCCATGGGCGGGACGGATGACGGCGCGCAGCAAGCTGCTACTTCGGCAGAGCCGCTGCCAGTTTCTTGAGATCGGTCGCGGAATCTGCGAGAATTGTTGGATCAGCCACAATTTCGGCGGCGACCAAATCCGCGATCGGCTTCTTCAAGCGCGGTTGATTGACAGCGATAGCGCCGACGAGACGGCCGCCGCGCAATTGAAACGCCACAAAAGACGCGGCCGCGGTGCTGCCGCGGATGATTTCCGTTTCGCCGGAACACTCCCCGGTAATCTGGATGTTCAGCTCATATTGATCAGACCACACCCAGGGTTTCTCTCTATAACTTTCTTCCTGCCCCGCCATTACCCGTGCTGCAACGATCGCCTGGTCGATCGCGTGTCGCCAATGCTCGGTGCGGGTGAGGCATTCGCGCCGGATCGATTCGAATCGGGTCACGTCGCCAGCCGCATGAATGTCGGGATCGCTGGTGCGCGTGTAACGATCGACCACGATTCCGTCATCGACCACGAGACCGGCGTTGCGCGCGATCTCCGTTACCGGCTCGGCTCCTACGCCGGCGACGACCACATCGGCCTGCAGGCGCTGGCCGTCTGCGAGTTCGATAATCGCATGTCCCCCTTCGAGATAGGCCCGCGAAATCTGCACGCCGCAAAGAATGCGGACGCCGCGGCCCCGATGATATTCCTCGGCAAAGCGCGAAACGGTGGGTGAAACAGAGCGCGCCATGACGCGCCCGGCAAGTTCGAGAACAGCCACCTCGCAACTGTTCGTCGCCGCGCTTGCAGCAATCTCCAGGCCGATCACGCCCGCGCCGACGACAATCACGCGCGCGGAAGGCGTGAGAGCGGCACGAAGAGCGACGCTGTCTTCCAGGGTGCGCAGATAGAAAACACGCGAGCCCAGCGGCTCCAGGATGCCGAGGCGCCGAGGCCTCGCACCGGTTGCGATCAGCAATTTGTCATAGCTCAGATCGGCGCCAGAGCGCAGCGTGATAAAATGCCCGGCCGGCGTAATACGCGCCACCGCGTCGCCGAGCCTGAGATCAATGTTGTTTGTCTCGTACCAGGACTCGGGTCGAAAAAAGACATTTGCCGCCGCTTCCGCCGATAACAACGCACCCTTCGAAAGCGGCGGCCGGTCATAGGGGCGATGCGGCTCATCGCCGATCATTGCAACGGAACCGCCGTATCCGATTTCGCGCAAGGTTGCCGCGGCCGTATCGCCCGCGAGGCCCGCGCCCACAATTACGATGCGGCCCGCGTCGCTCAATTCGTGCCTTTGTCGGCACCGATCGCGCCCACGCTTTGCAGGCGATCGATCTCGCTGTCCGAAATTCCCCAATCTTTCAACGCCTCGCGCGTGTGCTCGCCAAGACGTGAGGGAGGCGAACTGATCTGGCCGGGCGTCCGGCTGAACCGTGGCCCCGGCATTGGCTGCAGCACCGGAGTCTTTGCATATAGACCGCGGCTCGCATTGTGCGGGTGATCAGCCGCTTCTTCGAGCGACAATACCGGCGTCACGCAGGCGTCCGTTCCCTCGAAAATCGCATCCCATTCGCTACGGGTCTTCGTTTTGAAAATCGCCGCCAGTTCTTCTTTCATCTTCGGCCAACGCGTCTCGTCCATCTGCGGGCCGAATATTTCGGGATCGAGTTGCGCGCCCTTTGATAGCGCGGCAAAGAACTGAGGCTCGATCGCGCCAACGGCGATGTATTTGCCGTCGGAGGTTTCATACACCTCGTAGAAAGGCGCTCCCGTGTCGACCATGTTGGTGCCGCGCTCGTCGGACCAGCGTCCCATGGCGCGGACCGCAAGGATTCCGGCGAGCTGGAGCGCGGCGCCGTCGATCATGGCGGTGTCGACCACCTGCCCCTTGCCGGATTGGCGCGCCTCGATGAGCGCACACAATACGCCGAAGGCAAGAAACAACCCGCCGCCGCCCATGTCGCCAACGAGATTGAGCGGCGGCACGGGCCGCTCGCCCTTTCGACCGATGAGATGCAGCGCCCCGGAAAGCGCGATGTAATTGATGTCGTGGCCGGCCCGCTGCGCCATTGGGCCTGTCTGTCCCCAGCCGGTCATGCGCCCGTAAACCAGTCGCGGATTGCGCGCCAGGCACGTATCAGGCCCAAGTCCCATCCGCTCGGTCACGCCGGGACGGTATCCCTCGAGAAAAATATCGGCCTTCTCGACGAGGCGCAGCACCGTCTCGACCGCATCGGGCGATTTCAGATCCATCGCGATGGACCGCCGGCTGCGATTGAAGACATTGCTGGCCGGATCGAGCGTAACCGGTGCCGCGCTGCCGGATTTCCGGTCGATGCGCACCACTTCTGCGCCCATGTCGGCAAGCAGCATTGCACCAAAGGGAACGGGCGCAAGCCCGGCCAGTTCGACGACCTTTATGCCCTGCAATGGCCCCATGGTTCCTCGCGATTGTCAGCTAGAGCGTGCGCGCGATCGAAAGCCGCATGATCTCCGACGTGCCGCCGAAGATGCGGGTGATCCGTGCCGCCGTGTAGAGTTTCGAGATCGGATATTCGTCCATGTAGCCCGCGCCGCCATGCAGCTGGACGCATTGATCGACCACGCGGCCCTGCATTTCCGTGATCCAGAGTTTGGCAATTGCCGATCGCGTGTTGTCCAGCACGCCGCCCGATGCGAGCCGCAGCGACTCGTTCAGGAACGCGCGGCCGACCGCGAGTTCGGCCTTGAGGCTTGCGAGCGCAAACTGCGTGTTCTGGAATTCGATCACCTTCTTGCCGAAGGCTTCGCGCTGCTTGACGAATTCGACCGTCAGATCAAACGCGAGCTGCGCCTCGGCAAGCGCACGCGCGGCAATGAGAAGCCGCTCGCGGGGCAGTTCCGACATCAGGATCGGAAAGCCCTGCCCCTCATGGCCCAGGAGACAGGAGACGGGGACGCGCATGTCGTCGAAGAACAATTCGACATTGTCGCCCGCCTTCATGCCCATCTTTTTGAGGTTGCGTCCGCGCCGCAATCCCGGCCGGTCGGTTTCGATCAGCAGCAGCGAAATGCCTTTGCCGCCTTTCGTCGGATCCGTCTTGACGGCGAGGACTGCGAGATCGGCGACCTGTCCGCCGGATATATAAACCTTCGAGCCGCGCACGATGAAAGCATCGCCGTCGCGCTGCGCCGTGGTCCGGATGGCGGCCAGATCGCTGCCGGTGTTGGGTTCGGTCATCGCGACCGTCGTAACCGCCTCGCCGCTGACGATCTTCGGCAGCCACCGCTGCTTCTGCTCTTCCGTCCCGAAATTCAGGATGTGGAAGGCCGGCAGATCGGATTGCAGTCCGACGCCGACGCTGGCGCCGCCGATACAGCGCCCAAGCTCTTCGGCGACGACGACGTGATGAAGAAAGTCGCCGCCGGGGCCGCCATATTTTTCCGGGAGGCCGGCGCCCAGGATTCCGGCTTCACCGGCTCTTCGCCAGAAGCTCCGGTCGGGAACGCGGCTCTCTTCCCAGGCTTCGTAATTCGGCGTGAGCTCGCGGGCGAGAAAACTTCGCACCGTATTGCGGAATATCTCGTGGCCCTCCGAGAAGGGCGATGTGACGTCGGCGCTCATCGTTCAGCGACCGTGAAAATTCGGCGGCCGCCGCTCGAAAAAGGCTTTCAGGCCGTCCTTCACATCTTCCGTGTGCAGCGCCCGGCCACCGTAAAGCTCGGCTTCCAGCCAGCCCTGTTCCGCCATCGAATTTCCAAGCGAGGCATACATCAGCTGCTTGATCAGGCCGTAGCCGAGCGTCGGACCCTTGCAAAGCCGTTCAATGAGTTTCGTTGTTTCTTCGGCGAGCGCGGCTTCCGGCACCACGAAATTGACCAGTCCGAGACGCTGTGCTTCAGCCGCATTGATGCGTTCGCCGAGCAGCGCCATTTCGAGTGCCTTGCGCAGCCCGATCTGCCGCGGCAGGAAATAGGTCAGCAATCCGTCATTGCTTCCACCGTGCAGGATGTGCGCCGCCCAGTAGAACGAGGTGTCGGCGGCAATCACGAGATCGCAGGCTGCAACAAGGCCCACCGCGGCCCCGGCAACGCCGCCCTGCACGCTTGCCACCACCGGCTTGTTGAGGCGCTGCATCACGCGAACCATATAGACATAATCGATGATCGGCAGTTCGCCGCCGCGCGCGCGCTCGGCATCTGTCAGCTTGTCGAAGTCGACGATCGTTCCGAGATCGCCGCCTGCCATGAAATGTTTGCCGTTGGATTTGAGCAGGACACAGCGTATCTCGGGCTTGCGTTCCACCTCGTAAAGAAAATCCCGCATCAGATTGTTCTGATCGGGATGCATCGCATTGGCCTTGTCGGGCCGATTGAACGTAACAGATGCCAGCGGACCTTCGATCTCGAAGATCGGATGGTTCTCGAAAGGCGGTTTCCCGGACATTCTTTCTTCCCTTCGTATAAATTTCTTGTCTGTGTTCGTCAGACGATCCCGCGTCCGACCAGCCCGTGGCCGGCCCTGGTGACAGGATCCTCGAAGCCGTAAGGCTCGTAGCGGCCGTTGAGGAACACCTCGATCTGGGCGCGGCCTTCTTCCTCGATGCCGTCCGGTCCGTGCAGCCTGATGCGCGCGATATGCTCGACTCCGAACATCTTCCGCGGCTGCGTCTCGCCATAGAGCGTATGTTCGGTCGGCTGTTTCGAGAAATCGAACTCGTCCCATTCCATCACGGGATCGGCATCGCCGTGGTACGTGTGGATGGTGCCGCCGTCCTTCCAGCTTCCCACGTGATATCCGATCGGGATGATGACATAGGGGGGAGCGGTGACCTCGAATTCCATTTGCCAGAGGCGGCCCGCCACATCGTCGAGTTCGAGCGAGCCTGCGGTAACCGAGCGCATACCGGGCGCGAATTTGAGCTTATGGCGGGCGCCGGCAAGCGGCAGGCGCGGATGGTCCCAGCCTGTATCGATCGCGCCCTCGAACGGAATTCCGAAGGCATCGTTCATCTCGATCTGGCGGCCTTTCTCGTCCTCGTGCAGATGGAAGTGGCCGGAGCGTTTGTCGGTCGCGAAGAATACGGAGAAGCGCAGCGCGCGCTTGACCTTCTGTTCTTCCGGCGGCGGCAGAAACCGCGCCGGCGGCGCGAGCGGCGGCCTGGGCTCGTAGAGCCCCCAGGAATGATCCCTTACCGCGCCCCAGTCCTTGCGCGTGACCACGTGCCGCTCGCCCTTCAGCGCGATCCAGCCTTCGGCCTCGCCGACCTGGTTGTAGCGGGTCTGGTCCGTCACGCGGCGGCTGCGCGACATGGCGGTATGATGCGAGGAAAGATGGGCCGGCCCCAGCCCGTACCAATGCAGGTCGAAGGCGAGACCGGAGGGATTGTCGTCCAGTGAGATGCGAATGTCGCGGAACGGCTCGACAAATTCGTAGCGCAGCGGCCCGATATGCGTGTCGCAGTTCTTGCGCCATTCGCGGCTCAGCCGAAGCGTGCGTTCGACGCCGCGGACGCTAAGGCCCGCATGCGCTCCCAGCATGTCGGTATTGGGGTTGATCCGCATGCCGGTCATCAGGAACAGGCCGGTCTCGATGTTGAACGCGCCGAAATAATAGCCCTCGTCCCAGGCCGGATCGGTTGCCGGAATGTAGCTGAATGGATAGGGCGCCTGGTGGACGGGGTAGTCATCATAGCGCGTGAGTTGCATCCGGCCTCCCTTTGCAGATAATTCGCATGCTTACTAGTTCCCACCGTCGCCCAAACCGGGTTAGATTGCAAGCATGCAGACCGTCACAATCTCTCGTCCCTGCCTTGGAGCGCCACGGTGCTGACGCCAAACCGGGAGATCGATGCGAAATATCTGCGCACCATCCGGCAGACACTGAAGGAAGTCGTTCTTCCCGAGGTGTCGTCGGCAGCCGGGCGCAATGCCGCCGGGCTTTGCGATTTCATTCTCCTGCGCATGATCGCCGCGTTGGAGGAATTGCCGGCGATCCAGGCGCGACATGGAGATGCCTACAGGTCGCTTCTTGGCAGAGCACAGCATCTTGTCGGCCAGCCCCAGGCTGCCGGTGCCGATTTGCCGATTTGGGCGGCAGCCCGCGACCTGCAAGTCCTCGTTCCCGATCTGTTTGAAGCAGCGCAATCGCACGATACCGCGCGCCGTTCGGAAGCATTGTCGCTTCTCGCCGCCGTCGCGGAGACGGAGTCGGAATTCCGGCACGATTACGAAGCCGCCTACAAGCGCGCGGAAGCAAAGCCTGAGCCGCGGTTGCAATCGCTGCTCGTCACGGGCGAACGCGTCGACCAGTATCTGCAGGCGCGATTTGCCGGTCGCAATATCCGGCTTCGCAGTTGCCACCAGATCCCGGGCGGCCGTTCCAAGCTGACCGTGCTTTTGTCGGTGGAGCCCAACGCCGATCTGCCGGAGGAGATGGTCATCCGCATCGACGCGCCGGGCTCGGCGATCGATACGACCGTCCGCGATGAATTCCCCATTCTCGATGTGATGTACCGCAAAGGCATCGCCGCCCCCGAACCGCTCTGGGTCGAGCCGGATTCGCAGCATTTGGGCGCACCGTTTCTCGTCATGCGCCGCATGCCGGGTGCGGCGGCCGGTGATCTTTGGGGCGCGCAGAAAGTGTCGCCGGCGATCGGCCTCGCGCTCGCCGAAGCGCTGGCCGGGATTCATCAGGCCAATGTCGCAGCCATCTGGCCAGAAGCGCCTTCTGCCGCGCGCGATGCGGTGAAGCAGATGCTTGACCGCTTCGAGGCGACCTGGCGCCAAGGCAACAGCACGCCATCGATTGGAATGGAAGGCGGCTATGGTTGGCTCCGGCAGCATTTGCACTGCATCGACGGTCCGACCGCCGCAGTGCATGGCGATGCACATTTCGCCAATCTGCTGGCGCAGGACGACAAGCTCGTCTGCCTGCTCGACTGGGAGTTCGCGCATCCGGGACATCCCGCCGACGATCTCGCCTATTGCCGCCCCTATGTCGAAACCATCATGCCGTGGGGCGATTTCCTCGCGCATTACCGCAAACATGGCGGGCCGGATGTAAGCGAAGAGCAGCTTCGGTTCTTCGCCGTCTGGGGCTTTCTTCGCAACATCACGTTCGGCGCCAACATGCTGCGGGATTTCCATGCGGGTAGACTGCACGGAATCCAGCATCTCGCCATTGCGCTCAACACGCGTGCCCGCATCGAGGCGCTGCTTTCGCGCAGCGTTGCCGACGCGCTGGCGCGCGACGCCGCAGACACAAGGCTCTGACAACAACCCCAAGGAGGAACAATGCCCGTCGAACAATCCGAAAAAGCCCGCGAGCTCACGCAGCAGGTCGAAGCGTTCATGTATGAACACGTATTCCCGGCCGAACCCGTGTTTCACGAGCAGATGTCGAAGGCGGCCGACCGCTGGACCTATATGCCGGTGATGCGCGAGTTGCGGGCCAAAGCGAAGGCGGCCGGGCTGTGGATGTTCCCGCTGCCGGAAAATCTCGGCGGCCGCGGCCTCGACCTCATCGACTACGCGCCCATCTGCGAGCTGATGAACATGTCGCAGATCGGCACTGAAGTGTTCCACTGCTATTCGGGAACGATTTCGAACGCGCTGGTGCTCGACCAGTTCGGCAGCGAAGCCATCAAGGAACGCTATCTGAAGCCGCTGGTGGCGGGTGATGCACGCACCAGCATCAGCATCACCGAGCGCGAGGTGCCCTCCTCCGATCCTACCGATCTCAAATTCCCGATCAAACGCGACGGCAACGAATTCGTGCTCAATGGCCGCAAGGCCTGGGCGACGGGTGCCATCATGAAGGAATGCGACGCGATCCTCGTGCTCGGCTGCACCAACCCGGATGCGCCGCGGCATTCGCGCCATTCGCTTGTCATCGTGCCGCGCGCGTCGAAGGGCCTGTCCTTCGGCCGCATCGACACCATTCTCGGTTTCGACCACGCGCCGTTCGGCCATGTCGATCTCATCTTCGACAATGTGCGCGTGCCGGTGGAGAATCTGCTCGGCGCGGAAGGCACGGGCTTTGCCATGATGCAGACGACGCTCGGCTTCGGCCGCGTGCAGCTCGGCATGGGTTCGGTCGGCGCGGCCGAACGTGCGCTCGCCGAAATGTGCAGCTGGGTCGAAAAGCGGATCATCGGCGGCAAGCCGCTTGTCGAGCGCGGCGTCGTGATCGACGCCATCGCGCGCTCGCGCATCGAGATCGAGCAGGCGCGCCGTCACGTGCTGCACACCGCCTGGTTGCTGCAAACAAAGGGACCGAAGGCCGCGCGCAGCGAGATTTCGCAGGCCAAGGTGCTCGCGCCGAATATGGCGCTGCAGGTACTCGACCGCGCCATTCAGTTTCACGGCGGCGCCGGCCTTTCCTTCGACACGCCGCTGCCCGAGATGTTCGCCTATCAGCGCACGGTGCGCATCGGCGAAGGCGCGGACGAAGTCCATCGCGAACTGGTGGCGAAGCTCGAGATCGCGAAGCAGCGTGAAACCCGCGCAAGATTTGGCCGGAATTGAAGGTGCGAAGATGACCCTTTCAGCCCTTGATGAAACGCTTTTCCATCAGGTGCCGCTCGAGTTCGAGCACGCGGCGACGACCGATCACCGCTTCTTCGACCGTCACATGGGTTCGGCCTTCGCGCATGACGGAAGCGCGGGCGTCACTTTCGGCATGGGCCTCTACAAGAACATGAATGTGCTCGACGGGTTTGCGGCCGTGCAGCGCAATGCACGGACACAGGAAAATCTCCGCCTGTCGCGGCCGCTGCGCCCGGAACTGGAGATGAAGCTCGGTCCGTTGCGGATCGAAATCATCGAGCCGTTGAAGTCGCTGCGTTATATCCTCGATCGCGGCGGCGATTATCCCCATTCCTTCGATCTGACGTTCAAATCCTTTCTCCCCCCGCATCTGGAGGATCCGCATTTCGGCCGCATCGACGGGCGGCTCGCAACGGATTATCTGCGCTACTGCCAGAGCGGACATCTGAACGGACTAATAACGCTTGGCGGCGAAGAGATTCCGGTTCGCGACTGGTACATGTGGCGCGATCATTCCTGGGGCGTGCGCCCCAATGTCGGCGGCTTCGACCCTTTCACCGGAACCGGCGGCCAGGGAACATTTCCTTCGGCCATCCGCACCGGCGGCAAGGGGCTGCTGCTGTTCGGCTTTGGCTTCGCCACGCCGGAATTCGGCGGTTACATGTC
>Ga0335074_10010227_pt1 | contig 13115 bp, 8 predicted proteins | sample Lox_Sample_23_FD_206715 | JGI IMG/M metagenome (GOLD analysis project Ga0335074, IMG submission 206715) | Soil microbial communities from Loxahatchee National Wildlife Refuge, Florida, United States - Lox_Sample_2.3 | ecosystem: Environmental > Terrestrial > Soil > Wetlands | place: USA: Florida...
TAGCAAAGGTAGAACTCCCAAAACCGCCGGAACCAACGGAAGTGGTTCACCAGGAGCTCGAAACCGAGGTATCTCCATAAAGCAAGTAATTTGACACGGGTCGAAATCTCACGAAAACGCGCGCGGGAGTAATATCCGAAGCCGCCGCTATCGTCGTCGCCGCCGTTCTTATGGGCAAAGTAGCGCAAGGAAAAACTATTTAAGTGCCAGCGGTGGGTGGGATCGCAGAAGGAGCTGAAATCGGTGTAATGCGGGGTAACGATAAAGACGCGGCCGCCGGGCGCGAGCAGGCGATGAAATTCTTCGACGGTGCGGACGACATCGGCCACGTGTTCGATGACGTGGATCGCGCGGATTTCGCGGAAAGAGTTGTCCTGGAAGGGCCAGGGGAAACGGTCGAGGTCGGCAATCACATCGGCGCACGTGTTGGGATTGCGGTCAATGCCAATGGCGCCTGGATGTTTGTTGACGCCGCAGCCGGCGTCCAGGATGGGAAGGGTTTCGAAGGACCGCAGGGCGGAGGATGGCGGCCCTTCAACAGCGTAAGTTAGTGTTCCAACGCCCGCAGGCACTGCTCCAGTGTATCGACTGCGCAGTCGACCTGCTCAGGTGTGGTGCCGGCTTAGCAGCGAGGTCAGGCGCGCGGCGGATAACAGGCGGCGAACACCGCCAGCCCCAGAGCCAAGGCGAGCGCTCCGAGGAAAATTACCCGCCGCCAAAGTAGATTGGCGTGGTTCGTCGAGTCCGCGACGGCGGGCGGGGCGATCTTGCGGAACGCGAACAGCACCGTCACCTCCGCGATCCCCACCGGCAACAGAGCGATCGAGAGCCCGCGATGCCAAAGCAGGACCAGCGCGAGCAACGGCATCCCGATGGCGGCCGCGAGAAGAGCGTAAACGCCAGCGAAATAGGCAGCGCGTTGGAGGTTAGTTCGGGTCATCGTGCTCCGTGACTGCAGGGTTGTCGGGGATCTGTTCCGCCGGCGGGGTCCCGCCTGAATTAGAGCAATATTGATACGTGTAGTAGCCGGCAATCGCCAGTCCCAGGACAACCAAGCCAATGCCGCCTGTGAATGCCAGAAATGCTGCGGTTCCAGCGCCCGCCGCCCAGGCGGTGCCGAAGGTGAGACCCGAGGCCGCCATCAGCGCAGCTCCGCCCGCCACGGCCGTAGTGCCCCCCATGATACCGATCTCGGCCTGCTGCTGGCTAATTGGCGTGGTGCCAGTTCTCAGCAGATCGAAGTCGCGGCCGCGATGCACATACGAAGTGCTCACCATGCGAACATTGCGCCGGCGTAGATCCTGCGCGCAACCGGGAAGGCTTTTCGCGAACGCTGTTAGAGAAGCGTGGTAATTGTCCAGGCAGCTCTTCAGGCTGATCGGTCCCGTGACCCCGATCCCGGTTCCGGCTACTTGCGAGGCGTATGGTTGCGCATCGGCGTTAGGGCCGAAGAAATCGCTGGTCAGGAAATTCCAGTTTGGGCCGCCGCTTTGGGCAAACTCATGGACCCAGTTCTGCAAGTTGGCATTGTACGTCATCACGCCGCTTTGATTGATCGGCGGCGGAATCCAGGGGCCGAGATACGAGGTAGCGCCGATGCTGCTTAGGTGTTGCGATAAATTGCTGATTGCAACCGAGGCGTTCCAGAACTGCGAGTAGAGGGGCTCGCCGCCCTTGCAGCCCTGGTAGAGTCCGAAGGCAGCTTGGTTTGTGGCGGTCAGGTACGATTGGTTGATGACCGGGTAGGTGGTCGCGTGCGCTTTCCGCAAAGTAAGTACGAGCGGTGCGGCGACCGTCACCAGAGTGCCGCCGGCGGCAGTGAGGAAATGCCGAGGGACAGAGCGGAAGGGCTTGATTGCATAAGCGCCTCTCCTTTTGAGGCGGTTTCAATCTTATCCGCTTAGATACGCCCTGTCCATAGTACTTAAAACCAGAAAAGTGCTATTAAAGTTTCGCTATCCAGATCAGCTCTCCAGAGCCCGCAGGCGCTGCTCCAGTGTATCGACTGCGCTGCCCTCAAAGCTTGAGCCGCGTGATGGGCCCGTAGGGGATGCCTTTGCGCCTCCGCAACCGGTTGACCGCGGCCGTCAGCGCGTTACGAGAAAAACGTCATACGTGCGGTTGTCGCGCTTCCCGGCAGCATCTTCGATCCCCGCGACGTAGCGGAACTGATTGCCGTATTCGTCCGTGCGGCGCGATTCGTGGTAGTCGAGCGAGATGCGCTCGACGCTCAATTCCGCAAGGGTGTGTAACTCTTCCGGTTGTGCGACGCCGTCGTGGTTTGCGTCGATCCAGACTCGCAGTTTCGAGTAGATTGCGTCCTGAGCATCGATCACGCCATCGTGGTTGAGGTCGTAGACCGCGAGCGCGCGGAAGCCGTTCGGATCGTCCGACGGAGGTTGCGGGGTGAAGTTGCCGAATAACTCAGAGAGAGCTTCCACTTTGCCGTCGCGAGGCAGCGTCAGCCAGCCGTTATGGTAGGCGGGATCGGTCCACGACATCTGCAGCTCGGGCGAAGTGACTCGCTCGCGGAAGAGCACGCCATGCGCGGCCGAGGTCAGGTGAAACCCTTCGCCTGCGGCGTCGATCACGATTGGGCTATTGGGCGGCCCTTTCTTGGGCGGCGGCGGATTGCAGGTGTTCTGGTCCGGTCTCGGCGTGGTGGTTTCCGCTCCTTGCGTAATGGCCGGAATCCCACAAGGATCGTTATTCGCTCCGGGTCCCGTGACGCTGGTGACGTTGACCCAGATGAGGAAGTTGCTGCCCGAGGTGGTGTACTGAGGCGAAAAGGTGGGTGCCTGGCTGCAATAGCCACCGGCCACTGTCCCGGGACAGTAACCGGTCCCGGTGCCTGAAACGGAGCCGCCGGCGACGGAAGCCGAGCCGCACCACGTCGTCCAGGCGTAGGCCGCCGTTTGCGTCGCCGTGAACGCGCTGGACTTACAGGACGGCATCGTGGGCGGAGTGTAAACGACGGTGTTCGAGAATGTGAGGTTCTGCGCGCGAAGGGGGGCGCACGCGAGCGGGATAAGTATAAGTACAGTCCTCATTGGGGCACCGCCTGGGACTGGGCGTCCCAGAAAGCCGCGCGCTTGGAAAGCTCGGCGGCGATGTCATCCCATTGCTGCGCCGTCGGCGGCGCGAGTGCTGGCAGCGGCTCTTTCTTGTCGAACAGGGCTCCGGCCGCCACGCCAGTTATGTGCACCTGGTTAGCGAGCACGCTCAAGCCGATGCCATGCGGCATGGCGCGCAGCTTTTGAAGTACGGACTCAAGGGCCGCCGGCGTCGTCGGCCGAGGCGTTAGCAGCGCAAGCGCTTGCCGGGCTTCTCTCGCATCGTTTGCGCGTCCGGCGAAAAAGTTCTGCGCCTGTCCCTCAAAAGTGCGATCGGAATAGACCACGCCTGTTACCGACGCCTCCACCGATGCCGCGTCCGGCAATAGCCCGGTTCCGATGGGGAAGCTAGAGACCGCGCCCGGCTGAATCTCCTTCCATGCCGCGGTCTGTGAGTCGTACTCCAATAGATCCACACCCACGCTTTCGCTAGGATTGCCCGAGGCGTCTTTGATCGGTTTGCCATCGGCATCTTCTTGCGTGATCGCCAGAGCGTAAGCAGTCACCACTTTCGAGGACTCATTTTCAACTCGGACCGCGATGTTGTGCGATTGGAGGTTGACGGTTGCGGAGAGAACCTTGAGCTGTGGGATTTGAGCTGCCGCCGCTATCGAGAGCGACGCGGCGAGCGGGACCATGCGAAACCGTTGCATAAAGTCGCCTTCCTTTTGAGGCGACTCCGATCTTACCTGCTTAAATGCGCCCTGTCCATAGTACTTAAAACCAGAAAAGTACTATTAAAGTAGTGTATGCGGGTTAGCTTTCCAGAGCCCGCAGGCACTGCTCCAGTGTATCGACTGCGCAGTCGGCCTGCTCTGGTGTGATGATGAGCGGCGGGCAGATTCGAAGGCTGTTGTGACCGCAGCCGAGCGTCAGCAATCCGCGCTCGAAGGCGAGGGTCTCGAGGCGGTCGCGCAGTTCCGGCGCGCGCTCCTTGGTCGCCTGATCTCGCACGAATTCGACGCCGATCATGAGACCGATACCGCGCACATCGCCGACGTAGCGGAAACGCCGCGGCCACGTTTTCATGCGATCCATGAGGTAATCGCCCATGACCCTGGCGTTTTCGATCAAGCTTTCTTCGAGCAGGTCGAGCGTGGCCAGGGCGGCGGCGATACAAACCGGATTGCCTCCGAAGGTGGAGGCGTGTGTTCCAGGGCCCCAATCCATGATGTCGGCGCGCGCGATCATGGCCGAGACCGGCATTCCGCTGGCGATGCCTTTTGCAAGCGTGACGATGTCAGGAACCACGCCAAAATGTTCCGAAGCGAACATGCGGCCGGTGCGGCCCATTCCGGACTGCACTTCATCGTGAACGAGCAGGATGCCGTATTTGTCCGCGATGCGCCGCAGTTGCTGATGAAAATTCTTGTGCGGAGCGAGATAGCCGCCTTCCCCCTGGATGGGCTCGACGAAAATTGCGGCCACTTCTTCGGGCGGGCAGATGGTTTTGAAAAGCCGCTCTTCGAGGAACTCGATAGAGCTTGCGCCGCACTGGGCGGGATCTTCATGCGGCATGCGATAGCAGTCAGGATAAGGAACGTGAAACACGGGCAGCATGGGACCGAAGCCGCGGCGCTGGACCAATTTACTGCCAGTCAACGACAGAGCGCCCATGGTGCGGCCGTGGAAGCCGCCGAAGAAGGCGATAAACTTATCGCGGCGCGTGTGAAGGCGCGCCAATTTCATGGCTGCTTCGATGACGTCCGCGCCCGAATTGCCGTAATAGACGCGGCGGGGCAGATTGCCAGGTGTCAGCCGCGCTAGTCTCTCGGCAAGCTCGACCATGCCTTCGTAATAGAAGTCGGCGCCGCACATGTGCAGGAAGTTGGCCGCCTGTTGCTGAATCGCGTTTACAACGTGGGGATGGGAGTGTCCGGTTGCGGCGACCGCGATGCCGGCGGCGAAATCGAGAAAGCGGTTGCCATCGACATCCTCCGCAATGGCGCCTTCCCCGCGCCTCATGACAAACGGGTAACAGCGGGTGTAAGAAGGCGAGATGATGGCGTTATCTCGCTCGATGATCTCCTGTGCCTTGGGCCCGGGCAGAGGAGTCACTAAATTCGGTAGAAGTGGATGGGCAGCGATCTGCGTCACCATAAGAAGCACCTCAATTAATTGTTAGAAGACAGACTGGAAACGGCCGCGCCAACGGGCGGGGTCAGTCTGAGCCGAAGAGTGACGGGCGGGTGGCGGCAGGAATCGCCATGAAACCAGTGTAGCTGAAAAAGAGGAGATTAGGGAGTGGGTGGTAGTGCGCTAAATCTGTGTGGCTGGAATCCTGCCCTACCCCGGGCCGCTCTTGGGATAGCTCTTACCGCGACCGCGTCTTTTTTGGCGCAGCATCTTTTCGTGTGCCTTTTTGGCTCTCTGTATACCTTCGGCCGAAACCGGGGCGCCCCCAATCGTCCTTGGTCGTCTGTTGATTGGCTCTTTAATTTCTTCTTCCATGCTTCATTGTGCTGCTCAGGGTGGCCCATGTCGAGTGGGGGCAGATGCGCAGATGACGGTCAAGCCGTTCCCACAGGTGCGTCAATCCGGGTATGCGGTGAACAAGTCCAAACATAGCGGCAGGGTACTTAAGGCCGCTACGTCTTGGTACTGCCGCGCAATCAGGCACTGCTGGCCCGTTTTTGTATCCAAAGCGGTAGTGGTTCCCGAAATCGGCAGGAAACGCTGATATGACTTTGTAGAGGTTTTTGTGACGCCGGTGGCTGGTGAGCTGCCATTGCATGCGGTCAATATCGCGCACGCTGCTAGGAGGGAAACCACTTTCATTTGGGCCAGTCTATCAGGCCAGTAGTTCGAGGTCCACACGTGATCGGCAACGCCAGCCACCACCGCAGGAGTGGTCTTCGACGTCTGATGAATGCGGCCTCCGGATGATAGGATTGTGGCATGGATTCGAGGTTTCCGTTTGAATACGAACACGGTCCTGCGCACGCTGGCTGTGAGAGATGCGGCTCAAGGCGGGTTAACGTTCTTAAGGAGTATCCGGATGGCGACTTCTATGGACGCTGTGCGCATTGCAATTCAGAAGTTTTTCTCCATTTTTTCATGGCCGTTGAAAACCCGACTCCTTCACATACCAGTAGCCGTGGGTTGCTTGATGTTGTTTCTTCCGGCACAGGGGCGGCGTTCTGAGTCGCCACTGGTCCGTTTCGAGATTTGGGGAACCTATTCTGACTCTGAAGGTGCCCCAGGAAAGTTCACGCTGTACTTGGGATGGGTTAACGGATTCCTCCAAGCTAAAGGGTCGAGCGGCGAAAAGCTAGGTCGCTGCCTTGGTGAGATAGGTTGGGGCCAAGCGTCCGCGATGATCGACAAATGGTATCGCGGCCATCCGGAAAAGTGGTCAGAGCCACTAGGTAAGGAGATTCTTGCTGCATTGACAGTGAATGGTGGTCCCTGTTCTGGCTTGAGTTCCCGTTCAAACTGACCCACTACCCGAGATTGGGGTAGCGGCGGAAGTGTCTCGGCTTGAACTTTCCGCCAAACAACATCACAGTTTGGATCGAGCAGACGCTTCACCGTCTGATCGGCAATCTTTTGTGTCTTTTCGACAGATGACCAGGACCGGCACCGTTGAACGCCTTATCGCCCGCGCCTGTATCACGCATCACGAGCCCGATCCCGTCACACCAGTTGCCGATCTTGAAGTCAAAACGCTCCGGATCGAGTTTCAGCGTGGCCCGGCATGAGCACCTTATGCATGTTTCTTAGTTTGCCAGAGCCGCGATTTCAAATTAACTACCGGTCCGCCCTCAGACTCAGCGCGCGCAGGATGCCGGAGGGCAGCGGCTTGGGGTTTTGCATGTCTTGCGGGGTGAAGCGGGCGCCATAGCGAAGGTTGAGGAGTGTGTAATCAGGGGGAGCGTGGCCGGACATTTCGTTGATCGCGAGGTTGCCGACGGTGATCTGCAGTTGATTCTCGCCGGGGTGGACGTAAGCTGTGATGTCCAATTCGTAGGGAGGATGCCAGACCACGCCTGCTCGTTTTCCGTTGACAATCACGACGGCTGCTTCGCGAACAGGGCTGTCGAGAAGCGCCTGCATTCCCAAAGCTTCGCCAGGGCCGGGTTCCGTGGGGATGCCCGGTCCTAAGTCCAGCGTGATGTTCGACCGTTGCGCAAATGATTCGGGAAGCGAAACCGTTTTCTGATACAGCGCTCGACCGGAGTAAAAGCGGGTAGCTTCGTCGTCGGTCCAGGAATGTAGATGAGGCATTGTCACCGTTTTTCCGGTTCCGAGAAAGGTCACTGTCCAATCCGAGCTGATATCGATGGTGGAAGCAGGGTGGGTTGCGGGTGAGGCCTTGGGCGGCTTTGCGGCTGGAGTGGCGAAAACAAGGACCTTCGATTCATAGGGAGCCAGCGAAAGAGGGATATTTGTTCGGCCGTTTGCCATTTCGTACTCGGCCGGGCTCGATTTACCGCTGAACGGATCCCACCATTCCGGTTGGAGCCCTGAAATGCGGATAGAGGCCGTTGTGTGCACGGGACGATTTGCGGCATTCGCGACGAAGTAGATATCGCCGCCCGTGAGGTGGCGATGAACAAAGCCGATGGAGGGCGCGGCATCGCCGGTGGCGAAATCTGGCGGGAGCAGATCGTTCAGCGCGCTTCCCACGTTCTGATCGGCCGCAACGAAGCGTGTGTTTGCTGAACCGCTTCGAAAGATCTGCTGCGAGAGTTCGTTGATGCCAGCCGTTTCCGACTTCTCTTCGAGTAGCCCGGTTCCCAACGACGGTAGCGACCGTGTGGCAATGAGGAGACCGCCGCCCTGGACGTAGGTTTGCAGGCGCTGCATGGTCGCCAGAGGGATTCGTTCGATACCTGGCAAGATCAGGAGCTTGTACGGAATGCCGACTGCCGCGATGGCCCGATCGTCGATGAAATCGAAATTGTAACCGCCGTTCAACACGGCAGGTATGAGGACCGGTCCGAGAAGTTCGTCCGTCATTTCGTCGACCGCTACTTTGCCGGGCTGCAAGCGCGCCCATGCGTCGTCGGTGGGAAGGTAAATGGCGATGTCGTTAGCGGGTTGGCCTTGCCGCAAAAGAAAGCTGACGCGCTGCAGATAGGCGGCGAGATCGGGCATCACATCGAACCAGGGATTGTGATCGTTCAGAGCGGCTGCGGCGTAGAAGGACCAGCCGGGCTCGGGCTCAGAAGGTGGCGAATAGGGCCAGCCGTGGCCGATGAGTTGATTGATTCCCTCAATGAAGTGACGGTCCGCTTCTGCTTTCAGATCAAGGGGTGTGGCGCGGAAGGCGGGGGAGTGAAGCCAGGTCCAAGTTTCGGTGGACGTAACCGGCCGACCATAAAGATGAGAGGCGGAGGAGGCCCATCGCGCGGCGCTGAAGCGGCGCCAATAGGGGCCATGCTCGCCCTCGGGCAGATCGACATAGCGGTTGCTCGAGAGGATGACGGGAGGCTCGCCGTAAGTCTGGGAGCGAAAGAGCGTGTGATGTGCCTGCGCCCACTCACGGATCGGCTTGAGATAGTTTTCCTCGGTCAGTTCCGTGAGGGTCTTGCCCCAATCGTGACGAATGGCGCGCGTGTTCACGCCGATGTCACGCACCAACGCAGGCAAGAACGGAGTCAGGTCGTAACCGCGGCGCTTTCGAAATTCCGCCAGGAAATCGTCCGTCCAGTCGGAGCCGTAGACTTCCAGGCTGTCGCTGAAGACGGAGTACGGCGGGTGGCCGTCGAAGGCGCGAAGCAGGGAGTTGCCAACGAATGAAAGATGGTCTTCGATGGCCCTTCGGCTGTAGTGGTTGAGCACGAAACCTTCGGCGCCGATGGCAGTTCGCTTTACCTGTTGGCCGGTGCGGCTGGCGATGAAAAAGTACAAGAGATCGCTTCCGCTGAGCCCAGCCGGAATCTGCAGCCTGCCGTTCTGAATCTTGCCTGCCTGTTCACCGCCGATGAAGGCGCCGATCAGCGTTTCGCCGTTTTCCATGGCGGGTAACGGCACACTGGGGGTGCCTTCGGGAACGTTCACCTGAACAACTCGCAAACGGCCAGCGGCTTCGCCGATCAGCGTGTGAGGGCCGCCATAGGGCCAGCCGCTGCCAAGCGTAATATCCACACGCATGCCCAGACTTCTGGCCGTGCTGGCCGCGCCTTGAAGGGTTGCGAGAAAATCCGGCGAGAGATACGGGGCGGTGTGCACGGGGGCGTGCACGTCGTCGAGTTGCAACGGGTATACGGGCTGAATTTCTACGCCGCCTATGCCGGCATCTTTCATGACATGCAGCTCGCGCTCCAGTTCCGGCTGAGCGACGGCTGGACCGAACCACCACCACCGCATCATGATGCGTGCGTCGTCCGGCGGATGAAGAAAAGCTTGTCTTAGCTCATTGACGCTGTTGGCACCCTCTCGGGCAGCAAGCGCGGTTATGACACAAATCGAAAACGCGAAAGCGGTGGAGAAGTGGAGTTTAGGCACCTTCCACAGTTTTGCGCATATAGCGGTTGCGAATCCGGATTGCCCTCACCATAATGTCTTGCTGTCGCATGCTTCATTGCGCAGCTAGAATTTTGGTAGGCCCCATTGTCGAAACAAGTTATTTTGATTCGCCACGCCACCACTGATTTGGCGGGAACACTTTGCGGACATCTTGACCCACCCTTGAACGACGCCGGACGCAGGCAGACCGCGGCAGTTGTAGCTTCCCTGAAGAATTTGGATGTCGACCGACTGTATGCGAGCGACCTTCTCCGCTCGGTTCAGACCGCCGAGCCGCTCGCATATTCTAAAGGGATCTCAATTTTCGAGAAGCAAACTCTGAGAGAGATTTCGTTTGGAGCCTGGGAGGGCATGCGATGGGCGGATCTTCAAGCGCAAATCAATGTTGCGCCAATCGGTTTTGAATCGATACCGGATATGTGTCCACCCGAGGGAGAAACCTTCGATTGTTTCTGCAGGCGTGTCAAAAGCAGTCTTCGCGAGATTGCGAGTGAATTTCCAGAGGAAACCACAGCCGTTGTGACACATTCAGGTGTTATTCGTGTTGCTTTTACTGAGCTGGCCGGATTCGATCCGGCCTCAGATCTGCTGGGCGAAATCGGATATGGGTCGGTGCATCAGTTCGAAGCGGGCCCGGAAGCCTGGCGCTTTGTAAGGCGTCTCTGACCGTTCACTTTACAATTCGTTGGGTGACGATTGTCGATTTGCCATCGTAGTGAACCGTCTGGTCGGGATGGGCAGTGGGGTCGATGCCGATACCGTGGCCGTCACCGACGATAACAACTTGGAATGTGCGCGCTACTAACATACCGGGGAATTGGCCCTTGCGGTCGTCGATGGTGAGGGTTCGGGCCGAGTCATTCCAATGGATGGGGATCGTCGCGTAAGCGCCTTTCTGGTAGTCGTAGGTGTTGTTATCGTCTTCGTAAATGGTGAAGTCGGCGTCGGCGCCCGGGTAGACGCGTAGCTCAATCGGATCGGCGGGTTTCTCTTCGGCGTATTGGAGATCGGGCCCCATGGGCACGATCGAGCCGGCGCGGACATAGAGCGGAATGCGGCTCAAAGGCGCGGGTGCTTCGATATCCGCGGGGCCGAGGGAGGCGGCGCCGGTCCAAAAGTCATACCATTTCGATTCGGGTAAGTAGACGTGACGCGTGGTGGCGCCCTGCTCGGTGACAGGGTTTACCAGGATCGCGGGGCCGAAGAGGAATTGATCGCCGATGTTCTGCGCTTTCACGTCATTGCGAAAATCCATGACCAGGGGCCGCATGGGCGTGTAACTCTCGCTTGTGACTTTCCAGGCGACGGAATAGATGTACGGCATGAGGCGATAGCGGAGGCGGTCGAAGCTGGTGAGGATGGATTCGGCATCGGGGCCGTAAGACCAAAGCTCGTTTTCATCCGGTGTGCGGGTGCCGTGCACGCGAAAGATGGGACAGAAGGCGCCGTACTGAAACCAGCGCACGAAGAGCTCGCGATACTTGGGATCTTCGGGATGGCCCAAAACAAAACCGCCGATGTCGGTGGTCCAGTATGGGATGCCGGAGAGTTCGAAATTGAGACCCGCGGGAATTTGGCGCTTGTAAGTTTCGAAATCGGAGAGGATGTCGCCAGACCAGGCGGTGACCGCGTTGCGTTGAATTCCCGCGAAGGCTGAACGAGAAAGAATGAAGACGCGCTTCTGGTCGGTTGCGGTGCGCTGGCCTTGATAGACGCCGGCAGTGGTCATCAGTGGATAGAGATTGGCGTAGCGCGCGCCATTGCCCGCCCAGATGCGATGGTCGAGCAGAATGTTTTCTTCGCGGCCTTCGGTTTCGGGCTCCGTGGTATCCATCCACCAGGCGTCCGCGCCGATTTTGAACAAAGCGTTATCGATCAGATTCCAGTAATACTTTCGCGCTTCGGGGTTGCTGGCGTCGTAGAGAGCGGCGCCCTTGGGATGAAAAGCGGCGACCGCGGTCTTGGCGATGAAGTAGCCGCGCTGATCCATGTCCTTATAGGTCTCCGAGCCGGGATCGAAGAAAGGCCAGACGGACATCATCAGATGAAAATGTTCGTCATGAAGCTGCTGGATCATCGCTTTCGGGTCGGGATAGTTGTTGTTGAACTTGAACTCGCCGGTGAGGGTCCACCAGAACCAATCCTGGACGATGTTGTCGATGGGGATTCGGAGGTCGCGGTATTTCCTGGCGATGCCGAGTAGCTGTTCCTGCGATGAGTACTTGTTCTTGCTTTGCCAGAAACCGTAGGCCCACTTGCCGTAGAGCGGTGCGGCGCCGGTGAGCTCGCGATAAGCGGCGATGATTTTGTCGAACTCAGGGCCGTAGAAGAAGTAGTAGTCGACGGAATCAGCGACATCGGCATCGAGATAGAGGTAGTGAATGAAACGATTGTTCCAGCGCCCGACCGAGGTGTTGTTCCAGAAGATGCCGTAGCCGTTGGTTGAGAGAAACATCGGGACGGCGATGTTGGTGTTCTCTTGCGAGAGGTCGACCGATTCGCCGCGATAGTTCCAAACGCCGGCCTGATGCTGGCCGAGTCCGTAGAATGCCTCTTCGGAGCCGTAGATCTTGAAGACATCTTCGGCATGATAGGTGTGCTCGTTGTTTACGACGGTGGGCGTGAGTACTTTAGGCCCTTCGGACAACAGATTCTTGCCGGTTTTGTCGATGTAACCGATGAGGCCATCTGCGCGGGCGACAGAGATGGCGAGGCGGGCGGTGGTAAGGGTGATGTTTTTATCCGATTGCGAGAGGAGAAACTGGACTGGAGGCCAATCGGTTTTGGTGACGACATACTCGGGCCGCTTGGGGAGAGGCCAGTGAGGCGCATAGATGACGTGGATGATGGAATCGGTGCAAACCTGTAGCTTGAGGGCGCCGGTTTGCATAGTGAAGAGCACGCCGTCGGGTTGTTTTTCGACTTGCTTGACGGGATTGGCCGGTATCCACTGGGCCGTGACCAGGCGGCACGAGAGCATCAAGAGGAGTGAGGGCAGGAAACGTGCACAGGTTCGCAGCGGGCGCATGCGACCGTTGGATGCGGAGTATGCGCTTCTGTTACGGCGGGCGACAGCGGATGCGGGGGTGCGCTAGAGGGCGAGGGGCTTGCCGAACTCGGCGCCGAAGACGATCTCGTTGAGCGGCTTGCGGGTTCGGCTGGCAAGCTCCGATTGGCGCTGCTGGTCGGCAAGCTGATCGGGCGAGCCGAGATAGCCGAGAGCCACAGCGGCGCCGAGATCGTAATCGTCCGGAATGCCCAGTTCAGTGCGAGCGCGATCGCGATCGAAACCGGCCATGCCGTGCGCGTGAAGGCCGAGCGCGGTGGCCTGCAAGAAGATATGGGCGAGCGCCTGGCCTGCATCGTGAACGGCATAAAGATTCTGCATCCCACTGTGGGAGAAAGTCCGTTTCGCGGCCATGATGAACAGGACCGGTGCGCTCTTGGCCCAGGCTTGATTGAACGGCGCAAGCACGCTCAGGATTTTGCCGTAAGCTTCAGGATCAGACTTGCGGCCGACCAGAAAGC
>Ga0335074_10010228_pt1 | contig 13115 bp, 13 predicted proteins | sample Lox_Sample_23_FD_206715 | JGI IMG/M metagenome (GOLD analysis project Ga0335074, IMG submission 206715) | Soil microbial communities from Loxahatchee National Wildlife Refuge, Florida, United States - Lox_Sample_2.3 | ecosystem: Environmental > Terrestrial > Soil > Wetlands | place: USA...
CGGAGCGGCTGTCGCCCAACGGGATAAGCGGCTTAGTCGAACTCGGTTGGCAGGGAAGGATCCCGGTGGTGGGCCAGCGCCCGCTCGAGCTGCCGGTGGTTGACCCGGCCAAGGGACAACGGCGGCAGCTCGTCCAGCCCGAACCACCCGACCTCGAGCGTCTCCAGCGCGGACGGGGGCAACACGGCTCCGTTGCTTTCGCACAGGAAGAACAGCTTGTAAACGTGCACCGCCAGCGGCGGCCGGTTGCCCTGCAGGTCACGGTCCCAGCAGGCGATCAGCTTCACCGCCGAGCTCGAATACCCGGTCTCCTCGAGGACCTCCCGGGTAACCGCGGCCGCGGGTGAGTCCCCTGGATCGGCCCAGCCGCCCGGCAGCGACCACCGGCCGTCGATCTTTTCGCGCATGAGCAGCACGCGCTCCTGTTCGTCGAAGATCGCTCCGCGCACGTCGATCTTCGGCGTGGCGTAGCCGGAATCGCGGCCGAGCTCGATCGCGAGCTCGGCTGCCGGCCGGCCGCTGATCACGGCGAGCAGCTCCGCCGCCAGCAGCCCCACTTGCCGGTACCGGTCCAGGTCGTAGTCGCTCTCGCCGAAGGTCAGCCCATCCTGCGCCAGCGCGGCAAGCTTGACCCCGATCCGGCGCACCGCATCCGCAGTCGTGTCGTCGGTCACGAACACACGCTAGCTCTCCGGCACGGTCGTCGTCGTGCGCAGGGCCAGCCACACCGCCCCGCCGCGCTGGCCCGCGCGGCCACCGCTGGCCCTGAGCTCGTCGCCGAGAACGCCAGGTGAGCGAGATCCCCGGACCTGCTGCTTGGGCGGTCCTGCGGCCAGTGACACCACGGAACGTTCGGTAAAATTCTTTTTTCATGCCGAACGGACCGTGGCGCGTGCCCGGCATCATGTTCCAGCTCCTCGACGGGACCGCGGCGGCGGCGCGCGCAGACGAGGTGCAGGCCTTGCATGCCGAGGTCTGCGCCGATGATTCCGAGGGGTTCGCCCGCCGCTACCGGGTGCAGCGGCGGCAGCCCGGCTTCCTCCTTGCCGAGGCCCGCCACGGTGCCTACCTGGTCGGTTACGCGTTCGGGATGCCGCTGCGGCCGTCGACCTCATGGTGGCGGCAGCTGACCGCTCCGCTACCGGAGGAGGTCACCGCCGAGCATCCCGGCCGCACGTTCGCGCTGGCCGAGCTCGTGGTCCGCGCGTCCTGGCGGCGGCAGGGCGCCGGCCGGAACCTGCACGACCTGATCCTGGCCGACCGGCCCGAAGAGCGGGCGACGGTTACCGTCCCGACGGCGGCGACGGCAGCCCAGAGCGCCTTCCGGAGCTGGGGCTGGCGTAGGGTGGCCCGCACGCGCGATGCCGGGCCCGGCTCGCCGGTGGCTGACGTACTCCTTATCGCGCTCCATTCCGCCTAATACGATGCCCATGAAAGACGCGGAGAAGGAGAACGCCAATGCACGTCGCAGTGCTGGGTACCGGCATCATGGGCGCGGGCATGGCGCGCAGCATGCTGCGATCGGGTTTGGACGTCACGGTGTGGAACCGGTCCTCCGGCCGGGCTGCGCCGCTGGCCGCGGACGGCGCGCGCGTGGCCGCCACGGCCGCCGAGGCGGTCGCCGATGCGGACGCGGTGGTCACCATGCTGTGGGACGGCAACTCGGTGGCCGACGTGATGGCCGACGCCCTGCCCGCCGCGCCGGAGGGGATCGTGTGGGTCCAGTCGACCACGGTCAGCCTGCGCGACGCCAGTGACCTGCTGCCCGCCCTGGCCGACGGGTGCGACGCCCGGTACGTCGACGCCCCGGTGCTCGGTACCCGTCAGCCCGCCGAGGATGGCAGGCTCACCGTCCTGGCCGCCGCCCCCGAGCCGCTGCGCGACGCGATCACGCCGGTGTTCGGCGCCGTGGCCGCCCGCACCGTCTGGGTCAGCGAACGGCCGGGCGACGGCATGCGCCTCAAGCTGGTCGCCAACTCGTGGGTGGCCACGCTCGTGGCCGCGACCGCCCAGTCGATCGCGCTCACGGAGGGACTCGGGCTGGAGCCGCGCATGTTCCTCGACATGATGAAGGGCGGCCCGGTCGACGCCCCCTATCTTCACGTCAAGGGCGAGGCGATCATCGCAGGCCAGTTCGCTACCTCGTTCGCGGTGGACGGAGCGGTCAAGGACACCGGCCTGATCGCGGCCGCGATGCGCGAGTCCGGCATCGATGCCACGCTCATGGAGGCGGTCTGGCAGCAGTACCAGGCCGCGTCCGGCGCCGGGCACGGCGGTAAGGACATGGCCGCGATCTACCACGCCTTCCGGCGCGGTACCCGCTGACTATGCGGCGCAACGCCTCCACGGTGGTCGTCCTGGCCAGCCCGGCGCCCGGCGAGGTGCTGGCCGCCATCGGCCGTTCCATGAACGTGGCGCTGATCCGTCCCGCGGATTCCGCACGTTCCGCCGAACCCGGGAACGCCAGGGATCCTGGCGGCAAAGGGCACGGCAACGGCAACGGCGGCGGGCTCGACGCGGCCGCCGCGGCGCTCAAGCGTGCCGGGCAGGCCAGCTCGCCCTACGCGCTGGTGCCCGCCGACCCCCTCGCGGCGGTCGCCGCGAGCTGGCGGGCGATGTGGGATGTGACCCGGTCGCAGGGACCGGCCGAGTTCGAGCAGGAGGCGGCCCGGGCCCTGACCGCGTGGCGGGCCGGGGCGTTCGAACTGCCCGACTACTACCTGGTCTTGGGCAGCGGTACGGCCGGGGCGGACGGGAACGGCGACGGCGGGCCGGATTTCTACCTCGGCCCGCTGCGGGCGGCCCGGCCGCACCGGGTGGCGCTGGTCGCGGCCACCGAACCCGCCGAGCAGGCCGCCGGCGTGCTGACCGCACTTGGATCCCTGCGTCACGGGCCGTGGTGGCCGGGCCTGGACCAGCTGATCGAGACCGCCCGCACCTTCTACCCGGACAGCCTGGCCGGCGGTAACGCCGCGGCGCCGGCCAGCGGATGAGCCTCACCGTCAGGCCGCTGACCGCGGATTGCTGGCCTGACCTCGAGGCCCTGTTCGGCCGGGCCGGGGCCTCGAACGGATGCTCAGAGTGCTTTGTGAAACGTTCACAAAGCCGTTTCCGCGGAAACGTGTGGGCTGGTCCAGCGTCAGCGACCTGGCCGTTCGTGTGGGACCGTCGGCCTGGTGACAGGGACGATCCCGATGAGGGCGTCCAGGCCGCTAAAGTCGGCGGGATTGGTCGTGTACAGAGGCAGACCCTCGGCGATTGCGGTCGCTGCGATCATTAGATCGATCTTCCCGCCGCGTGGTTTGCGCCCGGCCGCGATGACGGCCGCCGTCACGCGCCCAGGTGATGGCGCTGATCGCCTGGCCGCAGAGCGGTTGCCCGCGTTCGTCAAGCGCGTGCAGCAACACCTGGCCTGCGACCAGCTCGATCTGGCGGCAGCGGAACAGCTCGGTCTTCACCTTCCGGTCTACGCAGTGCTCGGCCATGGACAGGCCGTTCACCACGGTGCCTCCCGGCCGGCTGGTCTCACGGGCTCGAGGTCGTCGCCGGGCCCTGTTGATGATGGATATGAAAATGCCAATGATGAGGACCGCCATCCGCCGGCGGCGGGGGAGGGGGAAGGGAGATAGCGATCGGCTGCGGCCTCAAATCCGCTGGCGCGGCGCCCATCACAAGATTCCGGCAGGTGTCGATCGCCTTCATGAGATCCGCGTAATTGGAGACGGTCATCTCCTCGAAGCCGGGCAGGCTCTTCACCAGATCCGGAGAATTGTAACCGAGAACCTGGAATGTCGCCCTCGTGTAAACCATGTTGAGCGAGGCCTGCGCGGCTACCAGCGCGACGGCACCCTTGATCGTGCCCGTTTCCGACCAGGCGTGGAGCGTGAGGCGTGCGCCGACACCCCAGCGGACGTTGCCTTTGTCGGTGTAACGCATGGCATCCAGCACTATGGTCCGGTGATCGCCGGACTGGTCGAGGCTGAATGGCGCAAATCCGAGCGACAGCGTCTCGGAGATGTTAAGGTCCTTTTCGCTCTGAATCCAGTCTTGCAAATCCGTGGCTGGCGGTGCATCCTCGGGCTTAATAGCGATTGACACATTGTTGCCGCCCTCGACCGGTGCCGTGGGTAGCTCGCTACCGTCGATCGGATACCACATGGTATCCCCCTTGTTCTTGTCCGGCGGTAATTCTCCACTCAGCCAAACAGTATGCACCACGTGTTCGGGATACGGTAGCTGTCATGGCCGAGCACACTCCGGATCCGCAAGTCATTCCTTACTTGTTGTACGCAGATGCCAGCATGGCGATGGACTGGCTGATCAAGTCGTTTGCCTTCACCGAGCGATCGTGCGACAGGCGCAGCGACGGCACGGTCAGGCATGCAGAGCTGGTGCTCGATAACGGCGGCGTGATCATGCTCGGCTCCCCGGGGGCCGGCTTCCGCGGACCGCGCGAACTCGGCGAGGTGACGCAGCTGCAGTGCGTCACGGTCACCGACCTGCCAGCCCACCGCGATCGCGCCCTGGCCGCAGGCGCGAATGCGTCCGAGATCAGCATCAGGGTCGGCCAAACGCGCAGTTACACAGTCGACGATCCCGAAGGCCACCGCTGGTACTTCAGCGAGCCCCTATAGGCTCGTCCGGCTATCGCTGGTCGCCGAAGGTCGCCGCAAGTGGCCGGTACACCACGTCAGATAGCCAGTCCAGGCGCCGCTGGCTGGCCTGGCGGGGGACTGCCTCCACCCACATGATCAGGTACAGGTACGCGCGGTAGAGCGTGAGCCGCTGCCGCGCTGCGGGGTCGAAGGCAACCGCGCCCCCGCCCGCCCGGTAGCCGCGCAGGAACGCGGCGTCTTGCTCGATGTCGCCGAACAGCGCCAGCGACACGAATTCCGCCAGCGGGTCGCCCCAGAACGCTCGTTCGGCATCGATCAGGGCACCCACCCGCCGTCCCGCAGGACCCGATTCGACCAGGATGTTGCCGTCCCACAGGTCGAAATGCACCAGCACCGGAGTGGTCACCTCGTCCAGGACCGCCGCCCTGGCCTCGAACCAGTCCCGGATGTCCGCCGCCGGACGGGGCAGCGTGACCGCGAACCTCCCGGCATCGGCCAGCACCGCGCCGACCATGTCCCCGAACGCGGGCCGCCAGCTGTCCCGCAGCGGGCCAAGCGCCCCGGACGGGTAGCCGAACCCGGTCCCGGTGATCGTGTGCAGCTGGGCCACCCGCCGGCCGAGCTCGGCGCGCAGCTCATTCCGCTCGCAGCCGCCGGGCAGCGGCGCCAGCTCGGGCCACGGGCTGCCCGGACAGTACGTCATCACCAGGTACCCAGCGGTATCCACAGCGAGCACCGCGGGCACCGCCACACCATCACACCGCTCAGCGAGCCGGTAGTACATCGCCTCGGTGTCCAGAATCCCCTGTTCATAGCGCAGGAGGGGCACGGCCGGGCCGGGCGGGATCTTCGCCACCAGCCTGGTGCCGTCGGTCAGGTCGACCAGGTAGACGGCGTTGAACGTCCCGCCGGCCAGGCTGTGGCAGTCCGCCACCCGATCCAAGCTCACCCCGGCCCCAGCTAGCGCGGCCGTCAACCGTGCATCCGCCACGTTTTCTCCCGCCGTATCCGGCTACCGGCACATATGATCCACGAGCCAGGCGCCGGGCGGAAGGGCAGGCACCCGGGCGGGCGGCTCGCGGTTGTGCTCTGGACGAGGTGCCGGCCGGGGGCGGTTGTGGCCTCCGCCAATGCCGCTTAGCCGATGCCGCCGCGCCCTTTCCCGCCGCCTCTGCCGCGTGTACTCCGGTACCTAGGGTTTTCCAGCACCACAGGAGGATGACGATGCCGTACCACGCCGACGTGATCGGCTCGCTGCTGCGCCCGCGTTACCTCTCGGAGGCGCGTGCCGCGCTGGCTGACGGCCGGATCAGCAACGAGGAATTCAAGCGGGTCGAGGACCGCGCGGTCGACCAGGCGATCGCGATGCAGGAGGCGGTCGGGCTCGACGTCGTCAACGACGGCGAGTTGCGCCGCTTCTCGTTCCTCGATCACCTGCTCGGGGACATGGAGGGGGTCGCCGACATCCCAGGTGCCGCGGTTCACTTCCACGCCGTAGATCCCGAGCAGGACTGGGACTGGCACCCGCCGTTCACGGTCACCGGACGGATCCGGCCCCGCGGGCCGATGATGACCATCGAGGAGTTCAGCTACGCGCGCGGGCGGGCCCGCGTCCCGGTGAAGATCACGATGCCAAGTCCGCTGGTCATCTACAGCGCGTGGTCGCCCGAGCTTTCCCGGCCTGCCTACTCCGACGCGTTCGAGATGTTCACCGACGCCGCCGCGATCATCCGCGCGGAGGCCCAGCAACTGGCCAAGCTCGGCTGCACCTACATCCAGATCGACTCGCCGGACCTTGGCACGCTCGTCGACCCCGAGAACCGCGAACTGCGCGAGAACCTGGGCATGCCCACCGAGCGCACGCTCACCGAAGGCATGGACATCATCAACTCGGTCGCCGACGTACCCGGAGTGACGTTCGGCCTGCACATCTGCAAGGGCAACTACCAGAGCAAGTGGATCGCGACCGGAGGCTACGAGTACACCGCGGAAAAGGTGTTCGCCCGCGGGTCCAACTTCGACGTGTTCCTGCTCGAGTACGACGACGAACGATCCGGCTCCTTCGAGCCGCTGGCCGGTGTCCCCGACGACAAGGTGATCGTGCTCGGCCTGGTGTCGAGCAAGCTCCCCGACCTCGAGCCGGTCGATAAGCTGATCGCCCGCATCGACGAGGCGGCCCGCTACGTCGACCGCGAACGGCTCGCGCTGTCCACCCAGTGCGGCTTCTCGCCGGTCTCCATAGGCGCCAACTTCATCAGCGAGGAGACCCAGGAACAAAAGCTAGAACTAGTCGCGGAGGTAGCCCACCAGGTCTGGTAGGCAGGCCGCCGTATCCTCTTCGCGCTATTGGCCGAACGGGCCGTGGCTCGCGCCCCGGTCACGCCCTGGGCGCCGCCCGCGCCGGGTCCCTGGTGCGTGAGCGTCCCCTTGGTGCGTGAGCGTCCCGTGAGGCGCCCGCCCGTGGGTAGGGTGCGGCGGGCGTTCGGGGCTTGTGGCCCCCGGGCCCCGATAGACGGGGCTTGTGGCCCCCGCGCCCCGCTCGGAACGCCAGGCAATGGCCCCCGCGCCCCGCCCCAGCGGGCAGCGGCCCGCCCTCGTGCGCGTTCCTCGTGATCGTGTGGGCCGCCGGTGGTGAGGTGTCGGCAAGCCGACAGCGGTGGCGTCGGCCGGGTGACTGACAGCCACCTCGCGGGCCGGGCAAGCTGCCGGAAGCCGGTCATTCAGCGAACCGGAAACGCGCGAGGGGACAGGCATGACCACGGTAACCGGACAGCGACTGGGCGGGTCTTCCGGCCGGATGACCACGGCCTGGGACGGCGACTATTACCAGGCCCGCGACGCGCACGCCGGTGCAGACAGCACCCAGTTCCTGCCGCGACGGACGGCTGGGCGGCGGCGCGTCGCTGGCGTTGCCCTGGTGGCCGCGGGGTGCGCGGTGACCTGGGCAGCGGTCATCGCCGGCGGACAGCTGAGCCGCGGCGCGGTCGTGCCGGTCCTGTTCGCCGCCGCCATGATCGTCTGCGCCCTGGGCCAGACCCTACTCGGTCCGGCCGCGCCGGTGCTCACCGGTGACCGGGTCCGGCCCGGCCCGGCAGGCCGCGGCAAGAGGCTTGGCACCTGTGCCGTCGTTGTCGGCTGCCTGGCCGGTCCGGCCGTCGGCGGGGCCGCGCTGGGCGCCGGCTTGGGCACCAGCCTGCTTACTGCCCTGGCCGTGGCCTGTGCCATCGCCGGCATTGCCACCCAGCGGCGACGTTAGGACGTCCTGTAGGACGCTAAATCAGTGGATGTCCGGCGCCGGATAACGCTCGGGGAGGACGCGGACGGTGGCGGGCAGCAAGTCGCGCGCGCTAAGGCTGATGTCGGCCATCGCGGCCACCACCTTGTCCTGGGCGTGCGCGGCCCGCACAAGCGGCAGGTACGCCCCGGCGTCCTCGGCATCAAGGACGCCGAGGCGCCCGGGCTTGTGGCAGACGGCAACGGTGCCGTCGCTGTCTTCCAGCCAGACGAAGACCATCTCGGGCCCGATGGGCGCCGTGTCGGGCAGCTTGGGCGGGGGCGGCAGCGGCTTGAACAGTTCCGGCATACGTTCGCGCAGGTCAGGGTCGGGAACCAGCCGGGCCGGCGGCGGCGCCTCCTCCGCCTGCGTGGCATAAAAGCCACGTCCGGGCGGGTGCGGGCAACTCCATGACGCCATCGGCCATGAATCGGCGAGGCCCTCCGTCACCCACTGCACGCCATGGCCCAGCAGCCCTTCCTCCGAGATGTGCTGCTTCAATGCCTCGAACGCAGGCTCGAGGAAGTGACCGATGGCCTTCCCGAGGAACGGCACGCGCAGCAGCCCGGCGGGGCGGCATGAGACTGAGGCGAGCGGCTCGCCGCGAACGTAGGTCCCGGCAGCGATCTTCTCCACCGCGACATCGAGAAGCTCGGGCGGGAGGGAAGGAGCCTCCCGAGACCGGAGTTCTGCCATCAGCATCCGGCGGATCGCCGCCTTGTCCTTCCCCGACGCAGCAGCCTGGACCGCCTCACACGCCTCGCCGACGGGATCCCGCACGCGGATCACCTCCGAGGGTCACCGTACACTCCAAGCTATGACCGGTGCGCCTGCCGCGGCCGGAACGTGACCGGCCCGCAGATCGCCACGCCGCTGTCGGTCAGCGGCCGGTTCGTCGTGGACGCGCAAGGCAATCGCGTCCGCCTGGCCGGGGTGAACTGGTACGGCGCGCACGAAGACCTCGGAGTGGCGCCGGGGCTTGAGCGGACGGACCGCCGCGCGCTGGCCCGGCTGATCGCCGGGCAGGGGTTCAATAGCGTCCGGCTCCCGTTCAGCCTGTGGATGACCGAACAGACCAGGCCGGTCCCCGATGAGTGCCTGGCCGCCAATCCCGACCTGGCCGGGGCGGCGCCGATCCAGGTCTACGACGCCTGCGTCGAGGCGCTGACCGCCGAGGGGCTCATCGTCATACCGAACTGCCACATCCTCGATGCCGGCTGGTGCTGCTCCGAAGACGACGGCAACGGCCTGTGGTACAACCACCGCTGGCCGGCCAGCAAGTTCTTCGCCGCCTGGCAGGGCATTGCGTCCCGGTACCGGCCGAACCCCCTCGTGGCCGCCATGGACATCATGAACGAGCCGAGGCGGACCACGCCGGGCTTGTTCCCGCGCACGCCGAGCTGGGGGACCGGGCACAAGACCGACTTCGCCGCCATGTACACGGAGGTCGGCAACCTCATCCACGAGATCGATCCCGACGTGCTGATCATCTGCGAGGGCCTGGGCTACGCGGCCGACCTGACCGGCGTGGCCCACCATCCGGTGCGGCTGGAGCGCCCGGGCAAGGTTGTCTACAGCATGCACGACTACGCGTGGTTCCACCCGTCGGGCCAGTCCCGGCAGGCGTACTTCGACCAGATGCGCGGCAACGGCGGATACCTGCTGGCCGAGCAGATCGCCCCGCTGTGGATCGGCGAGTTCGGCCACGACATGAGGTCGCTGATCAATTCTCCGGCACCCTGGTGGCACAACTTTTACGCCTGGGTCAGCGAGAACGAGGTGGAGTGGTGCTGGTGGGCGCTCAACCCCACGCAGCCCAAGGGCACCATCCCGGTGGCCAACCGTCACCGCTCCAACTGGGGCGACCCCGAGTCCTGGGGCCTGCTGACCCCGGACTGGCGCGGCGTCGCGAACCCGGAAGTGCTTGACCTGCTCAGGACCATGATCCCGCCGCGCACCGGCCCCGGCGTCAGCTGACCAAGGACGCGGGGGGCTGTTCCGTCTGGTCAGCCTCGTGCGCCGTCCCGTCGGCGCTCCCATCGCCGGCGGCCCCATCGTCGGCGGCAGGGCGGTCCACCCGGCGCAACGCGGGCACGGCCAGGATGCCGCACACCAGGGTGGCCACGCCGCCGATGACCAGCGACCAGCGCGCTCCGGCGACCTGGCCGACCCAGCCGACGATGGGGCCGCCGACGGGTGTCGAGCCCAGCCAGGCCAGGGCCCACAGCGCCATGACCCGCCCGCGCATGGTGGGCTTGGCCGCCAGCTGCAGGGTCGTCTTGGCCAGCGAGTTGAACGAGATGCTGCCGTAGCCGACGAACAGCATGGCCACCAGCTCAAGCGCCAGGCTCGGCGCGGCAGCGGCGGCCAGGATCGCGACGCCCCAGCCGATCGCGGCGAAGCACAGGGCCCGGGCCCGTACCCGGGACCGCGACGCCGAGATCAGCCCGCCGACGACCGCGCCGGCTCCCATGACCGAGGCCATGACGCCGTAGGTGGCCGCCCCGCCGTGGAAGACCTTGCTTGCCATCAGCGGCAGCGTCACCTGGAACTCCCACGCCAGCGTGCCGACCACCGCGATCATCAGCAGCGGGATCAGCAGCTCCGGCGTCGAGCGCACGTACCGCAGGCCACTGCGGACCTGCCCCTTCTTGCGGGCCACACGTCGCGCGGGGAACAGCTCGGACCTGTGCATCAGCGCCAGCGAGATCAGCACGGCCCCGAAAGAGACCGCGTTGCAGGCGAAGCACAGCGCCAGCCCGATGGCCGCGGCGATCACCCCGCCCAGCGCCGCGCCGAACACCCGGGCCATGTTCATCGCCACCGAGTTGAGCATCACCGCGTTCGGCAGGTCCCCGGCCGAGACCATCTCGGCGATGAAGCTCTGCCGGGACGGGTTGTCGAACACGTTGACGAAGCCAAGCGCGACCGCGAGCAGGTAGACGCTCCACAGCCTGATGTCGTGCGTGGCGATCAGGATGGCGAAGGCCGCCGCCAGCAGCCCGGACAGGGTCTGCGTGACGTACAGCACCCGCTGCTTGTCCATCCGGTCCGCGATCACGCCGCCGAGCGGGCCGAAGACGAACATCGGCAGGAACCTGGCCGCGGTCGTCAGGCCAAGCTGGGTCCCGCTGTGCGTCATGTCAAGGACCAGGAACGACTGGGCCACCGTCTGCATCCACGTCCCGGCCACCGACACCAGCTGCCCGAAGAAGAATAGCCGGTAGTTCCGCTGCCGCAGCGAGGAGACCATCTGCCGCGGCCGCGGCCGCAGGCGCCCGGCCAGGTGAGCGAGGTGCACGATTTCCCGTCCGCGAGATTTACTTGCTTATCGGCAAGTATATATCACCACGGAGGCCGCTGCCGGCCCGTCGCACCACGCCCCGTTCGGACTCATTGAATTTTTTACCTAACGGTCCATGGTTCCCGCCCCCCAACCAGCGTCAGTTACCCTGGTCATTGATCCTCCTAGCAGGAGGTGCCGTGATGATATGGCCTGGAGACGAGCGGTCAGCCGCTGCCGGACGCGGCTACATGCGGACTTCGCACGCGGACCGCGAGCAGATGATCGACGCGCTCAAGCTCGCGTTCGTGGAAGGCCGGCTGACCAAGGACGAGTTCGACGCCAGGGTCGGCCAGGCGCTTTCCTCGCGGACGTACGCGGAACTGGCTACGGTCACGGCCGACATCCCCGCCCGGCTGCCCGCCGCGCCGCCGCGTCGGCCGCCCCATAAGTCATCCAGGCGGCGGGCGAGCAGCGCGGCCAGATGGGGCACTTCCGGGTTCCTTACTCCCGCCATTCTCGCCGCCGCTTTCGCGATCGCTTCCACGCGCGGTGATGGCGGATATGGGGCCGTGGCCTTCGTGATCGCGTTCGGCTATTTCCTGTTCTGGCTGTCCGTCGGGGCCAATATGCTCTGGGAATGGCACCGTACTTCGTTGCCGGGGGTACATCTGTGCGTCCGATGCGGGCATACCGCCACATCTCACCATGCCCCGGCGTCCTGCACGGCCCCCGTGGGTTCGGCGAAATTGTGGCGCCGCTGCGCGTGCATGGGGTATGTCCCGCCGGGGGAATCACTCAAATCAGCCAGGCACGCTCTCCCGACTCACGGCTAGAGCGATGACCGAGCAAGCACCGGACAAAGTGTTCCGGTCGGAATTGAACCCGGTCGATTTCCTGCGCCGCGCGGCGTACATCTACCCGGATAAGGTAGCGGTGGTCGAAGGCGGGCGGCGGTATTCCTACCGGGACCTGGCCGAGCGCTCATGGCGGCTGGCAAATGCGCTGAGGTCGGCCGGGCTTCGTAAAGGTGATCGCGTCGCCACGCTGCTTTTCAACTCCTCGGCCATGCTCGAAGCGCATTTCGGCGTGCCCGCGGCGGGCGGCATCCTGGTCGCGGTCAACAACCGCCTGGCCGGTGCCGAGGTGGGGTACATCCTGCGGCATAGCGGCGCCAGGTACCTGCTGCTCGACACCGGGCTCGAGGCGCTGGCCGAGCGGGCCCTGTCCGAACAAACAGGGCTTGATGGGGTGACCGTGATCCGCTGCGCCGGTACCGGCGCCGACGCGGATCCGTACGAGCAGTTCCTCGCCGCCGCCTCGCCTGAGATGCCGGCCAGCTGGCTTGAGCACGAAGAGGAGACGATCTCGATCAACTACACCTCGGGGACCACGGGCCGGCCCAAGGGGGTGCAGTACACCTACCGAGGCGCGTACCTGAACGCGCTGAACGAGGTGATCGTGGCGGGCATGAGCGGCGAGTCGGTGTACCTGTGGACGCTGCCGATGTTCCACTGCAACGGCTGGTGCTTCCCGTGGGCCGTCACCGCGGTGGCGGCCCGGCACGTGACCATGCGGGCGGTGGACCCCGAGCTGGTGTGGGAGCTGATCGACGGCGAGGGCGTGACGCATTACAACGGCGCGCCGACCGTCCAGCTGATGGTCCTCAACCATCCCCGGGCGCACCGCCTGGACCGGCCGGTAACCGCGATGGTCGCCGCGGCTCCTCCCTCGCCGACGCTGTTCGCCCGGATGAGCGAGCTGAACTTCCGCGTGGTGCACGTCTACGGTCTGACCGAGACCTACGGGCCGATCACCGTGTGCCCGGAACAGGATGAGTGGCGCGATCTCCCGCTGGAGCAGCGCGCGAGGTACCTGGCCCGCCAGGGGCAGGCCTACATCTCATCCGACCTGGTCCGCGTCGTCGACGCGAAGATGAAAG
>Ga0335074_10010229_pt1 | contig 13114 bp, 9 predicted proteins | sample Lox_Sample_23_FD_206715 | JGI IMG/M metagenome (GOLD analysis project Ga0335074, IMG submission 206715) | Soil microbial communities from Loxahatchee National Wildlife Refuge, Florida, United States - Lox_Sample_2.3 | ecosystem: Environmental > Terrestrial > Soil > Wetlands | place: USA: Florida...
TCGCCGCATCCACCGCCTTCGCCGGTCCCTCACTCGTCGATACCGCCGCCTCCGGTGACAGCGCCGAGGCTCTGCGCCTGCTCAGCGTCAAGGGCACGGACGTCAACGCCACCGGCGCCGACGGCGCCACGGCCATCATGTACGCCGCGGCCAACGGCGATCTGGAGCTGGTGCGCGCGCTGATCAAAGCCGGCGCCAACGTCAAACTCGCGAACCAGTTCGGAACGTCGGCCATTACCGAAGCCGCGATCATCGGCTCAGCGCCCATCATCAGCGCGTTGATCAAGGCCGGCGCCGATCCCAATTTCAAAACGCCCAACGGCGAAACTCCGCTGATGGACGCGGCGCGCAGCGGCCACATCGCTGCGGCCAAGGTGCTGCTCGACGCGGGCGCGGACATCAATGCGAAGGAGACCTGGGGCGAGCAGTCGGCGATCATGTGGGCAGCGGCGGAAAGCCAGGCCGAGATGGTGAAGCTGCTCGCTTCCCGCGGCGCCAACCTCAACGATCACGGGAAGATCAATCAGTGGGAGCGCAAGGTGATCCAGGAGCCGCGCCCCAAAGACATGAATAAGGGCGGGCTCACGCCGCTGCATTACGCGGCGCGCGAAGGCTGCGCTCTGTGCGTCCAATACCTGCTGGCGGCGGGCGCCGATCCGGATTCCGAAGAGCCCGACCGCGAGACTCCGCTGCTGCTCGCGCTCGAGAACCTGCACTTCGACACAGCCGCTGTTCTGGTGAATGGCGGCGCGGATTTGAATAAGTGGGACTTGTTCGGCCGGTCGCCGGTCTATATGGCGGCCGACGTGAGCACGCTGCCGGTGAAGGGCAACGGCGCGATGGCCGTGCTGCCGAGCGAGGACAAGCTGACGGCTTTGGATCTGGGCCGCATGCTGCTCGAAAAGGGCGCGGATCCGAACATTCAGTTGAAGCGGCGTCCGCCCTATCGCGACGTACCGCAGGATCGCGGCGGCGACACCATGCTGGCTCAAGGCGCCACGCCTCTGCTGCGCGCGGCGCGGGCGGGTGACGCGAAGTTCGTCGCGCTGCTGCTCGAATACAAGGCGCTGGTGGATCTGCCGTCGAAGGAAGGCATCACGCCGCTGATGGCCGCGGCCGGCGTCGACTTCGGAACGCGTGTGACGCGCGGGCGCAATCGCACCGATGACGGCGTGCTCGCCACCATGGATCTGCTGATCAAAGCCGGCGCGGACGTGAACGCGCGCTCGGTGACGGATCGCGTTCCGGGCCGGGGTCAGGCCTTCGGAGCGGGCGAAAGCGTCGGTGCGCGCATCGCTGCAAGTATGCGCCAGAGGAGCCAGGTGCCGACCGCGAACGCGGTCCCGAATCAGACCGCCCTGCACGGCGCGGCCGAACACGGCTTCGACAAGTTCATCGAATTTCTGGTGGCGCACGGCGCCGATCTCAATGCCAAAGACGCCAACGGCCACACGCCGCTCGATGCGGCGCGCGGCGCGGGCGGCAATCGCGGCGGACCGGATGCATTTCCCAAAACCGTCGCCCTATTGGAATCCCTCATGAAAGAGAAGGGAATCGCGATTCCGTCGGCGACAGCCAAACTCGAAAAATAGGGCGCGGCTAAACTTCGATGCGGATTATTGCGCCGGGGCCGGCATGTGGAAGCGGCCGAACCAGGCGGCTTTGCCGACGACGTGGCCATCCATGGCTTTTAGCAGCTCCTCGCGTGTAGTGCCGGCGGGAAGGTCGAGCTTGGTGTCAAGCGCGTAGAACTCGAACACGTAATGATGGATCGGTCCGGGACCGGCGCCGGGTCCGAAGTAGCCGGGCGTTCCCCGGCGCGCGGCGATGCCGGGTCCGTTGCGCGTGCCGTCCGGCAGGTCGCCCGAAGCGATGCCTTCGGGCAAGCCTTTCGCGGATGCGGGAATGTTGAAGGCGGTCCAATGCAGCGTGTCTTCGGTGGTCTTGTTGGTGGAGTTCTCGATGTCGTGAAAGATCACCGCGTAGGTCTGCACGGTATCGGGCATGGGGATGGGCTTAGCCGCCAAAGTCCAATGGAACTCAAAGGCAGGCGACTTGTTATCGCCGCGGCCGGAATATTTCATGGGAACTTCGCCGCCGTCGGGCCAGGCATCGGAGGTGACCGAGAGCACGGGGCGCGGCGGGCCCCCGGGTCCTTTGTTCTGGGCAACTAATAGCGCGGCGGAAGCGAGAAAAGCGATCGCGGAAAGGCAAGGGCGCAGTTTCATCTTCTGTATTCTATACGCTGTCGTGAATAGACGACAAGGGCCGCGATCGGCTAACGATGCCGGGCGTGAAGGTTCGAACGCCGGGGAAGTGTCGGACCGCTTTCGCGATGCAGCCAGCGATCCAATCCGTGTAATAAGCTACGGAGCCAATTCCACATATTGAGCACCCGCCTTCGATGCTAAAGGGGACGCTATCACAAAAAATCGACGGGGGAAAGGCCGGGCTGAATTGCCGGGGTCAGTGCGCGGCGCCGGATAGCTTGCGGTAATACTCGGCGACGGAGTCCTGATAGCCGGCGGGGATCTTGGCCGGATCGGTGTTGCGTATCGTGCCGCCGTGCTTTTCCTCGATCTGGCGGCGCAATTGCAGCTCGAGCGCATCGACGCCGCTGACGAGCTGCTGATGCATCTGCTCCACCAGGCCGGGATTTCCGGGGAAGCGGCGGGGATCGAGATTGCGCATCTGATCGATCAGCGCCTGGAGCTCGCGCTTCGCTTCGGGGCTATCGGCGACGACCGGGCGCACGCCATTGAGCAGGTTCAGACCTTGATCGATATCGCGCTGCGCATCGGCGGGATTGGTGCCTTGCTGCGGCGCCACCGCTCGGCCGTCGATGTGAGTGTTGCCGGTGTCCATGCCGCCGTAGGTATTGCCATTCCGATTGCCTGCGTTGCCGCCGTTTCCGGCGATGCGATTGCCGATGGGGCCGGTGGCCTGGCCGGGCTGGCCGCCTGGCCCGGATTGGCCAGGCTGTCCGGATTGTCCCGCTTGCCCGTCGCGCTGCAACGCGCCCGGCTGGAATTGTTGGCGGCCGAGCCCGGAGAGTTGATCGCGCAGCCGCGACAGATCGTCCATGGCGCGATTGAGCGTTGCGTCTTCATCGGCGTGCTGAGCGCTGCCGACGGCGCGCGCCGCGTCGCCCAGCTGCTGGCCGAGCTTTTGCAGATCATTGGTGATCGCGCTCTCGGCCGCGTCGGAGAAGCTGCCGCTGCGCAGCCAGTCAGAACTGCGCTGCAGGCGTGTGCCGAGATCGCTTTCATCGGCGCCGTCGATCGCGCTGCGCAACTTGCCGGAGGCCGCGGGCTGCGTAGCTCCCAGCTCGCGCGCCGCGTCGCGCATTTTCTGGTTCAGGCGCGAGAAGTCGTCGCTGACGCGCTGGCGGTCGTTGACCATCTTCTCGACCTCCTGCGGGCTCGGATATTTCGGCTGGCGCTTCTCCGCGCGGGCGGCGCCTTGCTCGGCCATCAGTCCGCGCACCTGGTCGGCTTGCTGCTTTTGCCGGGCCGCCAGCTGCTCGGCAGACTGAGCGAGGGAACCAAGACGGCCGGCCGCATCCTGCCGCTCGAGGCCGCCCAGAAGATCGGTGGCCTGACGCAGCCGGTCGGCGGCGCGGCGCGCATCGGCGGAACTGGAACTCTGGGACGCGGCGCGGCGCATGTCGTCGTTGGCCTGGCGCAAACGGTCGAGCGCCTGTTGCGCGGCTTGCTGGCGGCTGTCGGCGGACTGATCGGCGGAATCCTGCGCAGTTTGCCGCGACTGCTGCGATTGACTGCCCGATTTACCGCCCGCTTGCCCGGGTGAACCCTGGTTGCTCTGCCCGCCCGACTGCCCGTTCTGCGCGAGCTGCTGTTCCATCTGGCGCTGGAGCTGTTCGGCTTCGCGCCGCAGCATTTCCTGCTGCCACTTCTGCTCGGCGGTCTGCTGGCCGTTGCGCTGCTGCTGGGACAAATCCTCTTCGCGCCGCGCCAGCTCGTCGAGCTTCTTCAGTGCTTCATCGATGTCCTTGGCCTTCTGGTCCGCGCTGGCCGAGGACTGCTGCGGTGTCTCATATTGATTCTTCTGCGTGTCGAGTTCCAGTTCGAAGAGCTGGGCCAGATCGCGCGCCGCCCCGCCTCCGCCTCCGCCGCCGCCTCGCGCGCCGAATGCGACCTGGATCTGGCGGAACGTAGCTTCAGCGCGCAGCAGCGATTGCAGCGCCTTCTGCTCGTTCGGAATGGCGAGCTTCCATTTCTGCTGCTGCAGTTGCTGCGCCGCCGGCGCCATGGCTTCCGACGCCGCCAGCATGTCCTTCTGGAAATCGCCGATGGCTTTCACTTCATCGGTCAACTCGCGGGCTTCGAGGCGCCCGGAGAGCGAGATGGCCTGATCGCGCAGCGTGGATTGCGATTCGGAAAGGAGCTTGGAGATTTCGGCGGCCTTTTGGGCGGTCGAGTTGCGGTCGCCTTGCTGTTTGAAGGTCTCGGAGATGATTTCCTTCTCGCGCTGCGAGATCTCCGCCGATGGATCGCCTCCGCCTCCACCACCTCCGCCTCCGCCACCCCCGCCCGCCACTTGCGATTGCGAAAACTCGCGCTCGAAGGGTTCGGCCTGGATGAACATCATGTCGGTGTGGGCTTCGGCGTTGCCGTCGCGCGCGGTGGCGTAGACGCTCACCAAGTCGCCCGGAACGAGCTTGAAGCTTTCGAGTGACAGGGTAGTTGCGCCGTCGGCCTGCTTCTCGCCGTTGGAGTGCAGCACATCCACCGTGGTCTCGGGACCGCCGTTCACCGAATAATGCAGGGCGAGATTGTGCAGGCCGTATTCGTCGGTGGCCTTGGCGGAGATGGTGACCTCTTCGATGGGGCTGGCGTGATAATCGCCGTGACCGGGGCGGACGAGCGAAATCTGCGGCGGGTTAGCCTTGCGCGCCTCGATGAAAAAATCCTCGCTGACACGCACGGGCTGGCCTTGCTCGAGACCGGCGACGTGATAAACGCCGTCGTGATCCAATTTCACGACGCCGCGATAGACATTGTTCGTGCCGCCGGAAAGCTGGATGGCCGGTCCGTTATCGAGCTGGATGCGGCCGCCGGGAAGCGGGCGATCGGTGGAGACGTCGAGCGTGGCTTCGGTGCCGATGACCGCGCGCAGGTCGCCGCCGCGCTCCTCGGTTTCGGGCGCGAGGCCGGTCCAAGCGGGGTAATGATAAGTCACGCGAATCTGCTTGACCACCGGCAGGTCCGTAACCCGGATGTGGAAATGCCGCGAGGTCATCGCGCCGGCGGTGACATAGTATTCGACGTTTTCGGGCAAGCCGCCAAACAGAAATTCGTAGCCGCCCGCGAAGCTGCCGACTGCTTTGGGCAACATCGCGATCTCTTCCCATTTGGATGAATTCTGATAACGGGCGTGCAATTTCACGCTGGGCGATTTGAGGCCGGTGGGAATGGCCGAGACCATTTGATCGGCGTGGCGGCGAACGACCGCGTCGCCCGGAGTGACACGCAGATCGTAGAGCGCGGGCTGCCCCGCGTGCGTGCCGGTCCATAAGAGCGAGGCGCCGTAGCCGAGGAAGCCGGGGCCGGCGGCGATCATCCAGATCAGGACGGCGAGCGCGGCGGCGCTTGCGCCGAGTGAGGTCCAGAGGCGGCCGTCGGTGACCAGATCTTGCGGCTCGGCGGAGCGCGAAATTTCGAGCGTGTCGCCGGCCAGCAGCTCGATGAACGGGTCGTGCCCGTCGCGTTCGACGAAAGTAGTGAGGCGCTGCTGGAATTGCGGGAACGCAGCCTCGGCGGTTCCGACCGCGCGGCGGCGCGTGAGGCGGCGAAGCGGGAGCGCCAAACCGGCAGCGGCGGCGATGGCCAGGATCAGGATGAGTGCGAAGCGGACCGCGGTCACGCTGCCGTGGGAGAAGGCGAGGGCGTTGGCGATGGTGACGAGCGTGAGGGTCCCAAGCAGAGCTGCGACGGTGAGGATCGCCAGTCCGCGGAACAAAGCGCTCCAGCGCAGGCGCTGTTCGAGCTGCGCGATGTAGGCGTGAAGTTGTTCGCGGGCAGTCATGCGGCCGTCAACGGCAAACCTCCAGCGGCTCGCGCGTCGTTAGCTAAAGGATATCGCAGACGGACGGCGGCGGTTTCGGATTGTAATACCCGGGATCTTGGGCCTGCAGGGAGGGAATCGGGCGCTGCTTTGACTTAGGCGGCGAATCGAATGATTAGGAGTTGCTCGACACGAACCATTGTGGAGTGTTCCAGTTCGGTCTCGGCGCATTGGCGGCACTGGAGGACGGGGAGCGCCTTCAGGATCACGATGGACGAATCGCCAATCTTGAATGGAAGATCGGTCACTCGCGGCTGCAGCAAGCCGCCACAGACCCGGCATCTCATTCCCGCACCCTCCTAATTCGAAATCCAGAATCCCATTCATCGGGAACTGGGATATACATAGTGACCACTCGAACATTGCCTCCCTCCACGTCCGTCGCGATCTGAGCGTGGAACACACAGCGATCGAACTCGCCCCGAACGAGGTAACTTGGCAAGTACTTGTCCCCGGGGTACGCCTCTATAATTTCCAGCGTATGGAGCCCTTTCATTAGCATCTCACTTCCCAGTGAGCGCTGTTCGAGCCGCATCGTCACGTGATAAGTCCAGCGGACCTTCGCACGGGACAAACATTCGCAGATGAAGTGCAGTGGCTGTTCGGGAAGGGGAGCCCTGGCCAAGTCCCGATTATAGGCCGTCCGATTGTCGCGCGGTTGTTCAAAGTGTCCGCGACGAATCGTGGATTTCGGGCCGGTATCCATTGCGAAAACATTCCACGATGGGCCGCGGCGTCAGCACGGTAACCTGCGAATTTCGGGGCCTTTTGATCTTTTTCGTGTAGCCTTCAGGAGTCCAGAGCAGGAGCGCGTCGTCGTACACGAGCCAGGGGTGGCCTTCGATCGAGATAAAACTTCCGTCCGGCAGGGAATCGAGCGGGGCGCTATAGGTAACTTTTTTTCGCCGGGCGTCGATGCGTGCGCGGTGCAGCTCCGCGTCCATTTCATCGGCGCCTGGAGGGTTCGCGCTGCGCCAGGCGGTCTTGAAAGCGACGAATCGTTCGTGGCGGCACTCCGCGCAGGGCCGATGCCCGGCGGCGAATGCCACGGCTTCGTCCAGGAAGAACAGCTCGGTGTAGCGGTTCGGCGACATCACGCGACGATATCGGCCGCGGAACTCGAGCACGCAGGTAATCCAACGCCTGCTCTTGTAAGCGCGCACGATCTCGCGATCGTCGTTATGCAAGGCTCCGCCGCGATTGCCCATGAACGTGCCGCGCGCGGGCGTGCGGAAAATCTCACCGAAGGGATTCACACGGTTTTGGAGCGGCATGGAGCATTCACCGGCTTTGCTATTCTCTGTTTTACCGCAGCGGGAAATCCGTCTGACCACTCTTCGCCCAGTCATCCAAGTTTCGGGCATTCGCAAAACCTACGGCCGGACCGTGGCCGTCAGCGATGTTTCCTTCGAAGTGCGGGAAGGCGAAATCTTCGGACTGATCGGTCCGAACGGCGCTGGCAAGACCACCACCATGGAGTGCGTCGAGGGAGTGCGGCGGCCGGATCACGGCACCATCTCGATCCTCGGCCTGGATCCGTTCCGCGATGTCTACCGGCTGCAGAACCGCATCGGCGTTCAGCTCCAGCAGGCCCAGCTCCAGAAGCGAATCAAGGTGTGGGAGGCGGTGGATCTGTGGGCGTCGCTTTACTCGCAGGCGGTGGATCGCAATCAATTGCTGGGACAGCTCGGCCTGGAGGGCAAACGCAATGCCTGGTTCATGACGCTTTCTGGCGGGCAGAAGCAGCGTCTGTTCATCGCGCTGGCGCTGATCAACGATCCCGAGGTGGTGTTTCTGGATGAGCTGACCACCGGGCTCGACCCGCAGGCGAGGCGCGCGATCTGGGACCTGGTGCGAGCGATCCGCGACCGAGGCAAGACGGTGTTCCTCACCACTCACCTGATGGAAGAGGCGGAACGCTTGTGCGATCGAGTGGCCATTATCGAGCACGGCGCTATCGTCGACATCGGGACGCCGGAGGAATTGGTGGCACGGCATTGCCCCGCCCGTACGGTGGTGCTCGCAACCGAAAACGCGCTGGCCGAAGAATGTTTGCGGTCTCTGGCCTGTGTGAACGCCGTCGAGCGGCAGGACTTGCGGTTCACGATTCACGGCCTGGGCGACGAATTCGTGTCGGATGTGATTGATTGTCTCGCGGAGAACCGGATCCGGGTGACCGATTTTCGGACCGTGATTCCGACGCTGGAAGACGTCTTTTTGAAACTCACCGGGCGTTCCATTAGAGATTAGGGCATGCTGCGCGGACTCTGGAAACTCACCTGGCTCGAAATTAAAATCTTCCTGCGGGAGCCGCTGGGGGCCATCGGGTCGATCGTGTTTCCGGTTCTCATTTTCGTCGTGGTGGGCCGGTCCTTCGGCGGACGCCTGACGCCGGGCGCGCCCCCTCTCACCGGATTCCTGCGAGTGGGGCTGCCGGTGCTTGCCGCGGTTCTAATACCCTTGACGGAAGTGCTCTCGCTGATCGCCATCATCGCGATTTACCGGGAAGGCGGCATCCTGAAGCGCCTTCGCGCCACGCCGCTGCGCCCTCAGACGATCCTCACGGCGCATGTGCTCGCCAAACTGGCGGTGACCGTGGCCACGCTGGTGCTCATGGCGCTGGCGGGCAGGCGCTACCTGCCGATTGGGGTTAACGTACCCATCTGGAGTTTCGCGCTCGCGGTGCTCGTCAGTACGTGGAGCATTTTGTCGATCGGCTTCGTGATCGCGAGCATCGTTCCCACCGCCCGTTTCGCCCAACCCATCGGCACGCTGATTCTGTATCCGATGCTCGCGCTGTGCGGGTTGTTCATACCGCTCGGAGCCATGCCGCGGCCGCTCCAAGTGGTGGCGCACCTACTGCCTCTGACCTATGCTGTGTCGCTACTGGAGGGAATCTGGAAAGGCGAGACGTGGCGGGCCCACGCGGGCGACGTCGCCGCATTGGTGATTATCTTTGCGGTTTGCACCGCGCTCTGCGCCAAAGTTTTTCGCTGGGAGTAGCGGGACAGTTCAGTCCTCGCGCTGCGTGCCCAGGTAGCGGCTCGCGATTGCGGATTCTCCGAATGCGGCGATCAGCACCAGCAGCATGATGTACCACCACAGGCTCTCGGGCGCCTTGGATTGGGGCTGCGCCCCGCCTGCCGACGCCCGTGCAGTGGATTGACCTCGATCGCCCTGCCACAGCGCGAGCACGTCGTCGGGAATAATATCCAGGTTCGATTCGCGCGGATCGGGATTGACGCCGATTTCGTCCTGGCGCCCGTTGGCGAGCCGGATCTGATAGTAGCCCGCCGCGGTGAGCTGGAACGATTGTGCCGCCGCCGCCTCGCCGAGCGTGAGCGGGCGCTTGCCTTCGGGGTCCGTGACCTCGACGCCTTGGCCATGTCCCGCGCCGCTGCGCAGATCGAGGTAGGCGTCCACCACTCGCGCGCCGCCGCGGCGCTCGCTGCCTGCAAGATAGCGCGCGGTCTGCTCGATGAACGGCACGAACGCGGGATTCAATGGAAAATCGTTGGTCAGGTTATCGAGGCCGGAAGTGAACAGCATCACGCGGCCTTCGCCGATGCGTTTCTCGAGCAGCAGGGGCGTCTGGTCGGCCAGGCGAACGATCACGCGCGCGGCACTCGGGCCAACACCGGGGTCGACGTCCAGCGCGTAAAAGAATTTCACGCCCGGCCAGCCGTTGGCTTTTTCGACCGCGGGGTAAGACGAATCGCTCTCACCAACCGCCATGGAATGCTCCGGAACACGGGTGTAATCGCGCGCCTCGATGATATGGGCGCCGAAAATCGGGATCTGCGAGCGCGCGCCCGCGGAAGTTCCCGCGGCGATCAGCAGGCTGCCTCCGGAGCGCACGTAATCGAACAGGGAATTTTCGAGCAGCGCGGGCACGGCGCCCACGTCGGCCAGTACGATGAACGCGTAATTGGAGGCGCGGCGGTCGGCAGCTTCGTTCACGTTGATGGATTCGAGCGTGAAGGCGGACTGCGCGGCGGCCGAGAGCGCGGCGCCGAAATAAAGCGGCGAACGGGCGTCGCCATAATTGTGGATGAGCAGCGCCTTCTGCGGATCAGCGCGCTCGACGGCGAAGCGGCGGACGTCGTCGGCTGGGAGCGCATCGGCCGAGTCAATCCGGACTTCGCAGCGATTGAAGCCGTAGGGCGCTTCGAGGGCAGGGAATTCGACGATCGCTCGGCCGTTGGCAGGAATGGCGACCGTCTTCGAGGCGATGGTCTTATCATTCACCACGAGCGAGGCAGTGCGCTGAGCGGCGGGCGTGTTGTAGCCCGCGATTACGGCCTGGACGCGAACGGGTTTTGCGTCCTTGCCGGTCTCTTGGCCCCAAAGCTGGCCTGGTGCGTCCACCGATTCGACGGTCCAGTTCGGCTCAACCTTCGTGATCACCGGATGCGTCACCAGCTTGACGTTCGCAGCGAGTGACATATCCGAAAATGTCGCGGCCAGTTCGCTGCGCTGCATGTCGCTAAAGAGATGCAGTTCGATGGGCGTGTGCGTCGACTCCGCAATCGCCCGAACCGCACGCGCCAGTTCGCCAAAATTTCCGTGACCATCGCCCGGCGCTATCGCCTGCACCGCGGCGCGCAACGCGGCCTGATCTTCGATGGGCTGGGTCATCAATCGCAGGTGCGATCCGAAGGCCGCCACTTGCGCTCGCGCAGCGCCGCTTGCGGACAGCGTTCTGATAGCTGCGGCTTTAGCGTCGGCCAAGCGCGTGCCCGCGCGCATACTGAACGAATTGTCGATCACGAGCAAGGCCAGCCGGTTGCTGGCAAACGCGGCCGCATTGCGGTTGATGAACGGATTGGCGAACGCGAGGATCAGCAGAATCAGCCACAGCAATCGCAGCGACAGCAGCAGAAAATAGCGCAGCCGCCGATGCCGCGTGGAGCTTTGCGTACGCGATTCGAACAGCATCAGCGAGCTTACCTGCTTCGGCGTAGTGGTCTGCCGCTTCAGCAGGTGCAGATACAGTGGCAGCGCGACCGTTGCCAGGCCGGCCAGGAACCAGGGCGCGAAGAGGCCCATTTAATTGCGGCCCTCGCGCAGGGTGAGATATTCGCGCAGCGCCGCATCGAGCGGGCGATCCGTCATCAGCATGTAGTAGCCCATGCCCGCTGCGACCGCGCGGTTCCGCAGATCGGCAAGATGACTCGCGATCTTCCCGCGATATTCTTTCTTCGCGTAGTCGGGAGTGACCTTGAGCTCCTCCTTAGTCTCCATGTCGATCAGCACCGTGGGGGCATCCAGCTTGGGATGCACATCCTCGGGATCGAGGACGTGGAACAGCACCACCTCGTTGCCGCCGTAGCGCAGCGGCTCGATGGTGTTGACGATGCTTTCGGGCGAATCCCAAAAATCGGACACGATCAGCACGATGCCGCGGCGCTTCAGGAACTCCTGAAAATAGCGCATGGGCTTGGCGAAATCGGTGCGGGCGCGAGCTTCGGCCTGATCGAGCGCGGCCATCAAGCGCTGCAACTGGCCCTGGCGCGTGGAGGGGCGAACGTAGTTGCGAATCTCGTCGTCGAAGGTGATCAGCCCGGCGGCATCGTGCTGTTCGCGGATGGCCAGGTAAAAGAGCGACGCCGCCAGGTAGCGCGCGTAGTCCATTTTGTTGACGCCGTGCGAGCCGAATTGCATGGAGTTGCTCGCGTCCAGAAGGATGGTCAGCAGCGTGTTGGTCTCGCCGCGAAAACGCTTGAGGTACAGCCGCTCGGAACGCGCGTACACGTTCCAATCGACGAGGCGGAGATCGTCGCCGGGGTTGTACATGGCGTACTCGGCGAACTCCTGGCTGAATCCGAAATCGGGCGAGCGATGCAGGCCTGCGACGAATCCATCGACGACGGTTTTCGCCACCAGCTCGAGTCCGGAAATTCCGGCCAGCACGGAAGGATCGAGAAACCTCGGGGTCACGCTTAAACGATCCCCCACTTCCGGCGCAGCCACCACTCGGAAAATCGAAGGAGCAACAAAATCACGAACACCAGCGGGAGGTCCCACAGGTCCTTGGTTTCGCGCATGGTGACGCCGGCCTCGGAGTAGGGAATCGACGCCGCGAGTTTGCCGAGATCGTCCGGCTTCCAATATCGCCCGCCGGTTTGCGCGGCCAGGCGTTCCAGCAGAGCGCGATTTTGCTCGGTGTGGAAATTTTCGACTACGCCGTCCATGCGTTGGAACGTGAGCACGTCGCGGCCGATTTCTTCGAGCTTGCCCGCGCTCGAGCTCGCACGCTCGGCCGTGACTTCGGTGAGATATGCGCCGGGCTTGGGCGCCGACCAGGCGGCTTGAAATTGGCCGGGATTATCGGGCACCGGCGTCATTTCGACCGATGCGCTCACGCCGCTCGGGCCCAGGATGTGCGCCTCCACTTTGGCGTCGGGCGCGGGGTTGTAATCGCGATCGCGAACATCGGCGCTGAGTGAAACCGCCCCGCTATCGAGCAGCATTTGCGAGGGCACGGTGACGGTGACGTGGCCCGGCGTGTCGGACACCAGCCAGCGCAGAAGCTGCTGCCAGAACAGGTCGTGCGCCGTGTCGCCGAGCGGCGAGCTCATCTGCCAGCGCCAGCTCCCGCCGGTGGCGAAGATCGCGGTGCGGCCGCGCCCGAAATTTTCGGTGATGAGCAGCGGCAGCTTGCGGCCTTCGGGCGTAATCATGTCGGCCAGCACGGTGGCACCCGGCTTCGGCGCGCCGGGATCTTCGTAGTCCATCAAATAAGGAAGCTGCTTCCATTTGGCGGCGTTCGCGGCGGGATCGTCCACCAGCCGAGTGATGATGCTGTCCGCGCCCGCAGGCGCAAGCTCGGAGAACGTGTGCGTGGTGCCTTTCTTCGGATCGGCCTCGCGATGAAACGTGCCGACGTGATTGGGCAGCGTGGTCGGAAACAGGTCCGTGAGACTGGTTGCGCTCCATCCGCCGTCGGCCAACGAAAATTCACCGCCCAGCAGCAGCAGCCCGCCGCCGCGGCGATCCACGAAATCGTGAATCAGTTGCTGCTTCG
>Ga0335074_10010231_pt1 | contig 13114 bp, 16 predicted proteins | sample Lox_Sample_23_FD_206715 | JGI IMG/M metagenome (GOLD analysis project Ga0335074, IMG submission 206715) | Soil microbial communities from Loxahatchee National Wildlife Refuge, Florida, United States - Lox_Sample_2.3 | ecosystem: Environmental > Terrestrial > Soil > Wetlands | place: USA...
AGCGAAGCCGACCGGGCGACACGGGTCGCGGGGGCCGGGCACGACGCGGACGTCGAAGTCGCGGGCGAGGAGGCGGCGCAGGCCATTGCAGAGCGCGTCGAGGGCGCCGCGGTCCTCGCCCTCGAGCGCGACGATGGCGCCGCGGTGCCGCGGGCCCGACCATGACCGCGCCGCCCCTCCCAGCGGCGCCGCCACCGTCCGCAAAAGCTTGATCTTCGCTACCGTGTTCAGGCTCATCACTTGCGCTGGCAGGTCGGCGGGCGCGCTCGGCGGCCCCGTCTGCAGCGGCGGCAGCCGCACGTCTGTTGTCAGCGTCGCCCGCCGTGGTGCCGGCGGCAGGCGCGCGGAGGGTGGCGTGGGGGGAATGCCCGGTCTGCTGGTGGCCTTGCCGTTGCGTGCGGGTGGCGGGGGCCCCATGATGGGTGCCAGTCGCGTCGAGATTCCATTTGGTGCATGAGTGCTAGTGAGCGGGGAGTTGAGTGTGGTAGGTGTGCGGCTTGGTTGCGTGGCGGAGTGTGGAGGCTGTTGGTGGCCATATGGTAGGCTTCGGCGGCGTGAGGCATCGACATCCGTAACGCTGTTTGAGTGTGCACGCCGATGATCCAGGTCACCAGTCCAAGGTCTTCCAACTTCGTTTGACACGATGGTGTTGTTCCCACGAGGACTAAAGCCCGCGGGATAAGGACTGAAGCGTCGATACTTCAAGTCTTGCATTCCCTCTTGCAACATGCTTGTCATTTGAGTGTAGCTGGGTCCAAAGTCGCCAGCTCGTGGACTTGATAAAGAGAGATTCGCGACTTGTGGCATGTATTGATTCGTTCTAATGCCTTCGTTGCCAGTTGACTCGGGATCTGGGCTGGTAACAAAGCCTAATGGCGAGGTCAAAGGACTGCCGCCGCCAATGATCGTGCGTCCACCGCACTTGCTGCAGAGAAGAGGTTGGAAAATTTCAGTTGGTCTGGATGAAGCAAAACCACGATTTGCTTTATGCTTGGGACGAAAGCGGTAGTCTGGGTATAACTGAGCGTGTCGAGCCTTTTCTTCCTGCATTCCACAATAAGTGTAAGTTCGTCTCGATGAAGCCATGTAGAATTCTGACCTCAGCTAAGAGTTTCCACTCGCTCTTGACAGATTCGGGTTCAGCTTTCCAAAGCTCTCCAGCTCTTTTACTAATCTCAGGGTTAGGGAGACCTGGGTGCTGACCGAGGATTTCGGCTTGATAGCGCTGACGGTAGAGTATGAAAGCTGCAACGTAATGGTTAGCGTGTCGATTTCTAATGCCATTTCCTATCTAAAGGCCTATGCAGTGGCATTTCTAAAGAAATGCAACTTACCGTTCCTAGGTCTAGGTATTTTGGGATCTGGTTGACAGAGGCAGATGTGAACCAGCGAGTTCCCAGGACTATGGGAGGGTCCAGTTGCTCCTGAGTCCTCACGAATATGTTTTGAACGACTTTTATCTTGTGGGTCCTCCTGGTTATCTAATTGAGCAATAGTTGCTGCTCGCTTCCGAGAAGTCATACACGCTGAGATTGAGTCAAGTGGCCGAGAGACTTCACTATCCGTCAGCTCAGGCTGTGAGAATTGTAAGCCTTTCGGTGATGACTGTGATGTCTGGTTTTTAGTCGTATGCTGGGTCAATGGCCGAGTGGAGAGACGCATGGATCTTCTTGACGGTTTGTTATTTTCTTCCACGGCGGTACCAACGTCATATACCGGATCCGTTGTTTCGGAGCATATATTCTGGGACCTACGAGGCGACGTACGTCGGGAAGTAGCAGTAGATGAATCTTGGTTTTGGTTCTTCATTGTCTTTAAAGGCGTCTACCTTTAGGTCGACGAGCCACTATTGTCAACAGAATACAAGAGATAACTTTGTACTGCAACCAGGTCTGCTTAGATGAGGCCAGCTTGGCTGAAAGACGAACGGTAGGATTGTTCTCCTGTCTGCGCTCAGTTAAGATGGAGACTGAAAGAGAAAAGAGTTCCGTACGCGGTATCAGCACGTTGCACCATACCTTGCTCAATGGGATCTTCGGTCTTTGTTCCAAGGGAGTGCACCATTCCAGGCTGAAATCGGAAAGGTGTGTTGTTGTAAAGGAGAACAAAGAAGGGACAGCGGCTGCTAAGCCGGAATGTGGCGTGTTGAGACAACGAGAATCCTTTGTGAATTTCAAGAAGCGGTGAGAAATGCAGTCGAGAGAATACTCTATTGACTATCGCGCGATATTGGTTGGGTATCCTGCGATTCGTTCATCGTAACATCTATCCCTTGAAATCTTAAGACCCTGCGAACGCCTGCAAATTGCCATGTTCAATGCTGTAGGAACTCATGAATCAAAATTACCGGAACCCAGGTGCAAGCGGTTCAATCAGATCCTTACTGTCGATAGCCTCATTCCCGTCTGTGGTGGAATTGATGGTTGTTTGTGGGAGGGCTTGCGCGTTTGCCCAGTCATTTCTCGCAAGCATCTTCGCGACACCCTGGCCGAATAGCTCGTGTGCTTTCGATCCAAGGTGCGTGTCATCCCTGGAAGTAGCGTTAGCTTTTTTCATCCATCGGATACGCCGTTGTCATTACCAAAACAAGTACTGGTCTGGCCGATCACATGGATGGACTATATCTGTCTCTTCGGCAAACGAATCGTTGGTCTCATTTGGCTCCCAGTGAGAGCCTCTTAGACACGAATGAGAAACGTCTTGAAACTCCGGTACACCTACACCAGCTTCAATTGAATCGGTGATGCCTAGAGTGAACAGTTGTTGCCATCGAATCTTATCAACAATCCAAGCGTCAAGGTCTGGAACGAAGAGTTGGGCATTCTTCCATGTCGATGCTCGTTTGATGAGTTCCATGTTCCAGAACTTAATTAGATACACCATCTTGTGACCTTCTTCGGAGGCTAGCGCTGTTTTCTCTTTCAGGGTTAGGTCGTATCTGAATCGGGGGGCAAAAGATAAGTCCCATAAGCCTGGAAGTACAAAACGAGGCTGAACGGATGCATGCTCAGTAATTAGATCGAGCTGAGCGAATAGGTAGTCCAGACTGGTAAGAATGGCTGATTGAGCTTCTTCGCGGCTGAGCATCGCGTACTGCCACATATCCCAGTTGCCGAAGAAAACTGTGAAAATCAACTCTTCCTCGACATCTAAGTCTTGATAACTTCGATTCTCTTCATGTTTGATCCACTGCTTAACTTGATTTCCAAGATCAGGTAGCATTTGTTCACTGGAAATTGTGGTAATGTTGGACCGAATCGCCGCATCCTTGTACACTTCATTGTGGATGACGGCGCCATGTCGGACATAGCCATCCGGAGCAGGCCAGCTGCGGGCGTAGTTTTCAAGACTGTCGCAGAGAATTTCATCGCAGAGAACTTCACTCCATCGTTTGCCTTCGTCAGGGTCTCGGATCAGGGCTAGGTCGTCGCCAGGTGGATCAACCTGGTAGATGCCTGTATCGCTGAAGGAATCGCCAAAGACAACGAGTCGTCGGCGAGAACCGTGCCATGCCTTGTAAATGCGGATAGGGACGTGTAGTGACGGGTAAACGAAGGAGAAATATAGACAGGTGGAGACGACAAGAGCGACGAGAAGGTGGAGGCGTAGTCTTCGCCGCAAATGAGTGAACATTCTACGATAGTACAAACATAAAACAGAAGAAGCAACCTGTCTACGTACACACGAAGACTCAGGTTGCGACAAGACGAGGAGGTGTAGGACGGCTTTGAGTTATAGATCTGATAAAGTAGGGAGAGCGAGGAAGGAGTGACAGGTGGAAGAATGCAAAGCAGACGAATGGGATTCTAAGAGAGGGGACACTGTCGCGTGTGCGTGTACCAAAGATCGTCTAATGCAATCAGTCTAATGCGACGGCGTCCCTGTATTGGAGTTATGACGGTCATGGAGCTTACGCAGGCGCTGGATTGCGCGTCCATCTGGTCCCGCTCTCCTACCCCTTCAGCACCGTCGACTCATGGTGAAGCCATCGGTTCACCGCCATGGGAACACCAACACACCATTGGACTGGTCTGTGGTCTGTTTGTTGCGGTGTCAGCCCTTTGACCAAGATCAAATGGAGATGACAAGGTCAAACTGATTGATTAGATGACCTCATAAGACTCGTCGCTAAGGGCAATAGCTCTCAATCTCGCAGACGCCACAAAGCTTGGGCTTGATCGCACCCAGACCGGTAAAAATTCTTCGCTGGCTTTGCAATCCCACAGGCACTCCGTAATTCCCTGTAGATTCGGTAGATTCGGAAGCCGTTTGTCATACGAGCAATTCATGGGGTCAATTACTCCTCAGTGGTCAGGGAAAACAAATGTCACCGAGAGGTAGTGAAGTGCGGCAGTACTCCTTAATAGTCAACGCTTCCGTCAATTGGGATCACGTTCCTGATTTGCAGTGCTTAATTACTTCTCTAATCAAGCTCCGGCTCTGCATAGTTGACTCTACCAGATCTTTGACTCCTTCGCGACACCTTGACCGGCAAGGCAAGAGTTTTCTCTTCAAAATCAAGTGCCTCCTCAGCTTCGCTAGTTGACGGCGTAGAAACGGCATCTTTTTTTCTTCTCTTGCTAGGCGCCTTCTTTGCCCTCTCTATAGATTTCAGTACCGTAACCTCCTCTACCACCTCCCCCGCTAGCTTCGCCTTCCCTCTTCTTGGTGTCTTGGCACTTGCGTCAACGGCTTCGTCAACATCCTTCTTTTTGAGTTCCCTCTTCTTTGGCCTCAGCCAATCTTCCATACCTGGTGGCCAATATACACGATGGTCAGGTCCTCCCATACCCACCTTCTCCTCTGGAACTAGCACCGAGCGTTCGTTCTCAGTATCCTCGTCCACTCTCTCTTCTCCTTTCTTGGCCTTCTTCGTAGTTGGTGAAGCCCTTTTCTTAGCCTTTAGCGGCTTGTTCTCGTCATCACGTACGTGTGGAATCATATCACTGAATAAATCGTAACCAGGAAGCTTGAATGTCCGCATCAGCTCAAACACTGCCTGCTCCTTGTCTTTCGCTTCAATCATTAGGTCCATATCAGGTGCGCAAGGCGGTAACGTCATAACTCTGGGACTGTGCTTCCTTCTCTGCATCGGCGTGATGGCGGTGGGTGTCTGTTCACTGTAGTGCATCTTCTGGGTGATGCCTTTCCGTGTCCACGTCTCGCGAATGACTGGGAACAGATCCATAATATCCTTCGTACCCTCTCTGACTTTCGACTTCTCAAAGATAATGTTGTGATGGTGGAAGTCCAGCACCAGCGGAATGTTAAGCTCCTGGCAGATAGGCAACAGATCGTGCACGCTCCAACCCACGTCGTCGTTCTCCAGGACAAGTCTTCTTTTGATGCTGTCGCTCAGCTTCGCATAGTTCTTTCTGAACCGCTGCAGCGTCTCCTCCTTGCTCCCAAACGTGCCACCCATGTGCAAGATCATAACGGCATCACGATTCTGTTGCTCAGGCAATTTCAACAGACTCAACATCTCATCATGGTACTCGAGGTCACGCACAGCGTTGCGAATGACTTCGGGTCGGGGGCTGCCCAACTGCGTGAACTGGCCCGGGTGCGTTGTAACGCGGTGACCCAGATCTGCAATGACCTGTCCAGCCTCCGCCAGCGCCTCGCTCGCAAATGGCGCCAGCTTGTATCCGTACTCTGGATGCGACGCGAAGGGAAACATCTCGGAGCTCAGCCGCATGAAGCGAATGCCGAAGCGTTCGTTCCACCGCACCATTTTCGTGATGTCGCGCGCGTTAGTGAGACCAAGCGCTTCGACCCATTTCTGGCCCATTCGAATGTCCGCCGGCTTTGTTTTGTCAGGTCGGTTGCGAGTTGGGTGCTCAGGTGCGGATGGGTCACGCAGAGGGTGTCGGTGTTCTAGGATCGAAGCGATACGGCAGGTACGGGAGCTGAAGACGGGTGGGTTTGCGTTGCGGAGATAGGTGTTTAAGCAGGCCTTTGTGGAGAATGAGAGTCAGTTCCTTCGGAAGGGCGATAATGAGAATGGTAGCGTCGTACATAGCCTAGCCTTCCTTTCCATGGAAGGGGGAGGTATTCGCTGTTGACGGGTGGAGGACGAGAGAGAGCCTGTGTGATTTCTGCTTCGTTCGCAATCTCCTCGCTTTCAACAGCAGATTCTGCTAGTTCTTCGGCGACGTCTTTCGGCAGCTGCTCTAGCACATGTGCCTCTTCAGCCTCCGGTATATTATCTTTCTCTCTTGATGCTGCCATCTTTTTCTTCTTGGGTGGTTCTAGATCGACCTGCTGGGAGATCAACTGCGTAACTGAGCGGTTCAAAGCGTCTGCTGGCGATATGGGTAGATCCATCGGCACGTTCGTTTTATTCCGTTGTGATGCAGTCTTCCTAACTGACGATGCTGTCGGAGGAATCGCAATTGGTGGCAGTACGGGTATAGGATTGCCAGCTACTGCGTCGACAACGGTTGAACGCTTCCTCTTAGCCATAATCGAAAGTCTTGTGCCAGCTCGTAGACGTGCACGAGTGCAGTACAGAGTAGGCGGGATGGGCGTTTTGGAGAGGAGAGAACGACGCATTAAATTGGATGGTTGAACTTGAGTCAAGGAAAGACGGGAATGAAAATCGCATTTTAACGAGAAGAAGACACTAAGCAAGATGGATGACGCTTGGTGAAGATCTAGAGAGCAGATGAGTATAACTCGCGATCGTGGTACCTCTAAGCTTGGGCTTCTTTCCCCTTTCGCGACGGAGATCGCGTGTCGATCGCGCGTCGGTGCAATCGCCGGAATTCGCCCGCTCCACCCAATTGTCTACAATATCTTCACTAATGTCGCAATGTACGTATTTTTGTCTCTCATCATCCTTTCAATATAATCGTATGTGAATGTCAAGCTATGCCATCGGATTTTATGGTTCCCTACACTCCCCTAGAGGTTATCAGATCGCTGAAAACTTTTCGGTATCTCGAGAGGCAGTCGAACTGAAGAGCACCGGATCCCACAACTTTTGCTACTTGAGGGCAACGAAGTTGTAGCAATAGCGCAGCACCATAGTAGCCTACTACTACTGGAACTAAGAGGTCTTCGAATTTGCACCCTCACTACAGCCAAAATCAACGATGGTGCCCATAACCTCACCTTCCTCCATGAGCCACTTTCTATAAGCCGGCAATTGACACCATATGCTACCAAAAGCCTGGACAGACGCCATTCTTTGTGATCCGGAATCTGTACCAATGTGAACAAGATACAGAAGGAAAAGGAGACAGAAGAGATGATGATTGATATGCTCTCCATCACCGGTTTCAGCGCCCATGATTATCCTATCCGTCAATAGGAATGAATCCTGGCAAGCTACGAACCCTTGAAATCCAGCTCTTTACAGCCGGATAAGGATCTAGCGAGATATTTCCCGTAGGAGCAAGAGCTACATAAGCAAAAACCGCAACGTCAGCAATCGTCGGCCTCCCCAGTGCAAGCCACTCGTTTTCACAAAGCGTCGTTTGCAAAACCTCGAGAGATTTATATCCTTTGGTTGTAGTCATAGCCAATATCTGTTGCCTACTCGTCGAATCGCCTTTTGACGCGAAGTTGACGATGTAACGAGCGGTGGCGATACCAGTTTGAATCCAGCTGGCAGCAAAAGCAAGCCAATCGACTATCGTGGCTTGCTCGACGACGTCGTTGGACCAGAATGACGAAGGCGTCTTGTTTGTATTAGGATCCGAGCGCAAACCCGCAAGATAAACCAGTATAGCAGCGGAGTCTGTGAAAGTTTTTTCGCCGTTCACAAGGACAGGTATTGTGCCGCGGGCATTCATCACCAAGAACTCTGGTGATTGTTGTTGATCGTTGAGGTAGTCTATTTCGATAAGTTCCAGCTTGATATCCAAAAGAGCTGCCAGAAGGCGCACTTTGTAGCTATTGCCAGACGCTTTCCATGTGTATAGCTTTGGAAGTTCTTCCATTTCGATGATGGTTTGTTACTAGGTAGTAATGAGCGACACCACGGTCTTGACCCGTTTGGATATATAAAAGACGTAAAAGGGACAAAATACTATCGCAAATTCAAAAAGATGGAATTTGAACGCCTCCCCCTACTTTCCGGTCAAAGCAATTCTGAGATACGTGTCTACTGTACGGAGTACATGCTACTAAATGCCGGTTCCGGTGTGTGAGGACGCCGGTTTGACGCCGGCAACGGTCCGATCTCTCCAAATGTCAAACCAATTATGGGACTACTCTTCCTTTCGAAATTGTATAATGGTTGGAAGCTGCTACCCTACTCTCTTTTTCAAACATTAATTAATTATTACATGCATGCCTGCGTAAATTCATACTCGCCTTTGGTCCATATTAGGTTTTCTGGGCTCTATGGAGAAGACGCTGACCGAAGCTCCTTTTAACACCGACAAAGCTGGCCACACCAAACAAGGGACATTGGATATACCAACCAGTGCCACTCCAAAAGAGGAACTTGTTGTCGAGTCAAAGAACAGCAACAATGCATCACCAAAGGAGGCAGAAGCACAGAAAGGAGACGATCAAACTACACCCGCACCTTTACACAGTGTCTTCACCCACCGCCAACGCATCTTCATCATGGTCATGACCACCCTTGCGGCCTTCTTCTCGCCGCTCTCCGGCCAGATCTACTTCCCAGCGATCCCCGACCTGGCCGCCTCGTACCACACAACGACGGGACGCATCAACCTGACCATCACGACGTACATGATCCTGCAAGGCCTGGCGCCGACCGTGATGGGCAGCTTCGGCGACGGCACGGGCCGCCGCCCCGCGTACATCGTCGCCTTCGCGCTGTACTTCGCCGCCAACGTCGGCCTGGCCACGCAGCGCTCGTACGGGGCGCTGCTCGCGCTGCGCTGCTTGCAGAGCGCGGGGAGCAGCGGCACCGTGGCGCTGGCGTACGGCGTCGTCGCGGACGTGTCCACGTCGGCTGAGAGAGGGAAGTACTTGGGGCCCGTGGCGGCGGGAGCGATGGTTGCGCCGGCGATTGGGCCGACCATTGGAGGCCTGCTGGCGAAGTTTCTTGGATGGCGCGCTATCTTTTGGTTCCTGGCAATCATCAGCGGCGTGTATTTGCTGGTGTATGCGCTGTTCATGCCGGAGACGTCGCGGAAGGTTGTGGGCGATGGGAGTATTTCACCGGACCGCTGGTACAACATGAGTCCGCTGCAGTGGTGGAACGCTCGGAAAAGATCCAAGACTGAAACGGAGGCCGAAAGGGATGCACAGGGCCTGCGCGAAAGACCCAAGTTCCAGTTCCCGAACCCTTGGCATTCCATTCGTGTGCTGGGTGAGAAAGATATCCTGGCCATCATCTTGTTCATTGCCGTGGGAATGGTCGCTATGATTTGCCTCCTCGCGAGCATGTCGCCCATCTTCCAGGAAATCTACGGATTTTCCGCACTGCAGGTTGGCTTCTGCTATATGTAAGCGTATCTCTTCGAAAGCCACCTTGACCGTTTGCTGACATCCAGGCAGTCCATTCGGCGTTTCAGCCGGCTTAGCTGCTGTTCTTAATGGCAAGTTAATGGACTTCAACTATCGGCGTTGGGCTAAAAAGTATAACTTACCCCTCGACAAGAAACGTCGAGTCGACTTGCGTAACTTTCCTATTGAAAAGGTTCGCCTTCAAGTCGTCTTCTTCGTTTACCCCGGCGTCGCGTTACCCGTCCTCTGCTTCGGCTGGGTTCTGGAGAAGCGGGCGAACCTTGCTGCTCCTCTAATACTCGAATTCATCTGTGGATTTTGCCTCGTAGCGTGCAGCAATACCATGTCTTCGTTATTGGTAGACCTATATCCCGACAACCCGGCGACAGTCACGGCCGCCAACAACTTAGTTCGTTGTTGGCTTGGAGGAGTCGCCGCGGCCATACTCAGCTACATGCTTGATGGCATGGGATGGGGATGGTGCTTTGTCTTTCTGGGCTTGCTTCAGCTGTTGGCCCTTCTGCTGCTGTTGCCGGTGTGGAAATGGGGAATGGTGTGGCGAGAAGAAAGACGGGTAAGACTCGAGGAGCGGAAGAAAAGAAAAGAGGAGCAAAGGCAAGCCAAAGCGAGAGAGCAAAGCCTAGAGTCGGCATCGAAGGACTAAGGAAGCTCTTCGTGCTTGATGTACCAGGTCTCTTTTTGCATACCATAGAAAAGCGGTACGGTTTCATAGATGATTGATTGGCGCTCAGGACACTGACTCGGTTTTGAAACCCTGCTTTGATAGTTATAATTTGAGGTAATAGTTTCTGTTTACTATAATTCACATGGTGAACCCGGTTCGATGATCATATAAGTGGTGTTATTGAAAATCAAAAGTGCGACACCATATGTCATCCAGGTCGAAGCCAAAATCTCCCAACTGCCCGTACATAGGCATAATAGGTGCTTCTGTACTCAAGGCGGCGGTAAATATGTCTTGTCCAATGTTGTCATCGATTGGATTTGAGAGACCAGACGTATGTGCGGGTGGTACAGAAGCTAGTATCAGGCGATTAGTGGCCAAGTTGAGTTGCCTTTTAATGCTAAGAACATACCAGTACGCAGCTGAAAATCAGTTTGCCTATCTAGACCAAGGAATTCTTCTCTCCAGCGTACGCCGACGTCGTGGATTACACTGGCTGAGAGCCTGTTTTTGACTCTCAAGGCAAGGCTGAATCCCCCATCGTTATCTTTGAACATCTTGTTGCTGCTCCACATTTGCTCTGTAATTGTTCCTACCTTGTTAGGCTTGTCACCATGCTCAATGGAAACAGACTTCATGAAGCGGACAGTTGCATTGAAGAGCTCGGATCCTCGTTCTTGGTCGACATAATCTACAAATGGACCTTTGAGTATTCGAAGCATGAGAGCCTGTCCCATCGTAGCAGCAAAAATGACTATTCTGGGGCAAAAGCTGCTGAGTTTGTGCCTCTTTTCTTGATCTCGGATAAACTCAAAGACCTCTATGGTCGTATTGAAGATGAATTGACAGATCTGTATATTGAGTGTTTCCGATGATTTGAAGAAGTGCATGGCGGCGACTTCCAAACGGCAGTTTGCCACATAAAACTTCTCCCAATCTAGGAGCTTTGTTAGTTCTTCGCGCAATCGCCAGACAACTTGACGCCTACCTAATAATGCACTGGGCTCTACAGCATCGAGCTGACCGGCCAGCATTTGCAAAACAGAATCTAAAGTTCGCTCTTGCTGTAAAGATAGTTTTGGCAAGCCGAATTGGACAAACGTTCTCTGAGCACGAGCCATTATGTTGGCAAGCTGTAGTTGCAATTGTAACTCGCTTGGAAATTGCCGTAAGATGCTTTTGAATTGTTCTTGCTCCGTGTATGTATCGATAGGCCATAAAGTAGGATGACCAGATCTTGTGCAAGCCCTACATTGCATTTCGTAAGAAAATATTTACGATGGAACAAAATCTCTTACCGCTGGTAGATAATGACAACATAGGCCCACAATTGAGCTCTCTCCACGGCTGTAGAGTCTACGAAGCTAGAACGAATATCCAACTTCAGGGCCTCCATGCTAAGGCATGGTGTATGAAGACCGCTTTGCATGGCCATGTGGATGAGCGCACCGCTCAACACAAACGAAGGGTCGCAATTGTACGAGGTAGATGGAAATGGCCATTCAAGAAGCAGCAGCAAAGCTTTGATTGATTCGAGTGGCTTGAATCGAGCATTGAGTGAAGACAAGATAAGAGAGAAAACCCGAGGAGATAGAGCACTGATTAGACTTGGAAAGATCGAAAGCTTTCTACAGCCAATGGAGACGACTACCCAGAAAAGAACCGGAGATTTTCCATACAGGACATTTGGCGTGTCTGCCGGATGGAGAACTGGGAGTAGAGGATGATAGTCGTGAAAGAATAGCTTGAAACACTTGTCAATGATGGCAGGACTGAGGTCGAGTCCGTCAATTGATCTGGCTTCAGTCGGCTCGCTTACTCTGGTACTCGGTACTTGTGCTGTGCGTGACATATTAGCAACCAATTGACAACAGGTCTAAAAAGTAGAGCGATAAAACTCACACAGGACAGGTGAAGTAGTAACTTGCAGCTCTCGTCGTAAGACAGATGTTTCTTCTTCGAGCTCTTGCATGCGCCTTGATACTCGTGAGATTAATTAGGCAAAGGAATGGGATGCTGCATACTTTCGCTTATGCACTCGCTGAAACGGCGCTGAATAGACGCAAGATATATTGAGCCGCCGACAACGAGAACAGGGAGTTTCCTGCTCCTCCGAACCATTTGCGCATCGCATCTAATCCGCTGGCAGTTAATAAGGCTCCGATTCATGAATGCAACGAACCGAATCACTAACCTTTTGCTGCCTACACTCTACGCATGCTCTCTTCTTAGAGCTATCAACGTGTTTCTGTGGAGCAGCCATTGTTGAGGTTCGAGGATAGAAATGTGATGTCGAGTTGCGGTATTGATGCGAACGCAGTTTGTGAGCTGGGATGGGTCTTAGTCGATTTAGGGACCACCCAGCAATTCATGTACAGGATTGACAACTGTAACGGCGCGATTCCGGAATATTTCTATAATTCATCCTTCCAAGTTCTTAACTGTTATACGTTAACTTATCTACATCCCGATTTGTTCGACTGGACGGGGGCTTTATGGATGAGTGGTAGTCCTAGCAAAATTGTTGTAGATGACACGGAACCGGTATACGATAGCTAACATGCCAGTTCTGATCGCATACTCCTGGCTTTACGACACATTTTAGATGATGGAGTACAATTGGTGGTAGAAATTCACAGGAAATGAGATATCTGCGGTCAAGTTTTCAACGGGCCTCTGGGTATGATGGATATCAGATTACTCTGGGATATTCCCTCAACGGCATTACTATATAAGGCACCTTCAAGACCCGTAAGTAGCTGTCCACGGTTCATATCCCTTATTCTCAAAGATCTTCTCAATTTGCCTTCTCCGGACGCCTACATTCCCACCGTCAAACAAGGGGAGAACCATGGCATCATTCAGTAGACTCTCGAACGGCATATCCTTCGCGTACGCCTTGATACCAACAGCCTTCATCGCATCCACGACACAAGCGACCGCATTCTCCGAGCAGAAAATTTTCGCATGGAGCGCCAACTCCAAGCGAGCATTCCA
>Ga0335074_10010232_pt1 | contig 13112 bp, 6 predicted proteins | sample Lox_Sample_23_FD_206715 | JGI IMG/M metagenome (GOLD analysis project Ga0335074, IMG submission 206715) | Soil microbial communities from Loxahatchee National Wildlife Refuge, Florida, United States - Lox_Sample_2.3 | ecosystem: Environmental > Terrestrial > Soil > Wetlands | place: USA: Florida...
CGAGGCTCGCCTCGCGCTCGGCCGCGCCGAGTGCGAGCTCAAGGAACATGACCGCGATACCGAGCACGGCGGCAACCGCGACAGAGAGCGTGACCAGGATGAACGCCCCCTGCCTGAGCGGCGCGCTGTCCAGCGCGGAAAGCACGTCGGAGCGGTAGAACGCGTACCCGCCCGGCGGCAGGTCAGCGCGCAGCACGGTTGTCAGCCGCGCCCGGTCGATGTTGGGCCCGGTCAGCAGCAGTTCGGTGATCGGAACCGGCACCGGCGGCGTGGCGACGGACTTGAGTGCCGCCAGCGGCATGATGAGGAAGGAGCCGCCGGCGGGCCAGCCGGGCGTGGACGACACCACGCCCGCCACCCGGACCGTCACCGGCCGCAGCGCGATGTTGGCTGTGGTGCTGATCGAGACCGGTCCGCTGCCGAGGCTGGCGACGGCCTGCGGGGACGCCAGCACCGGCTGCGCCGCGCCCGGCGTGGCCGGAACGGAAAGCAGCCCGGCCGGCACCGCGGGGTACCCCTGCGTCGCCGCGACGAGCGCCGAGTAGCTGGCCGGGTCCACGGCAAGCACGCTGACCTGCACGCCGTTCGACGACAGCCAGCCCGCCGGCCACGCCTCGGCCTCGTGCGTCACGCCCGGAACAGAGCCGATCGCGCGGACGGCGGCGGGCGGTATCGCGAAGTCGGGGAACGCGGATATGCCGCTGATCGTCACGTCCGCGCCGGCGGCCTTCCAGGAGGCGGCGACATCTCCGTTGGTCACCGCGTCCCGCACCATGCCCGCGAACGCGGCCACGGTGAGCGCGAGGACGAGCGCGAACGCGGGCAGCGCCGGGGTGAGCGTGCTGCGCGCCGCACGGGCCAGGCCGAGGAACGCGGGGGCGCCCGCCGACCGGGCGAACAGACGCAACAGCCCGCGCAGCACCAGCGGGTAGATCCGCATGATCACGATCACCGCGGGGACGGCGGTAAGCACTGGCGCCGCGCTCGTGTAGAGGTCGACCCCCGGTCCCTGCGCCGAGGCCTGCTGACGGAACACGATGATTCCGGCGACCGCGGCGGCCACCAGGGTCACCTCGGTGACCAGCCGGACCAGCCCCCGCGGTCGACGCTGCCCGGCGGTGGCGGTGGCCGCCTGGTGCCGCGGCAGCCGGTGCTGCCAGGCCACGACCACGGCCGGGCCGCAGACCGCGAAAACCAGGATCGCCGCCGGCGGCCACCAGGCGCTCGCGGATCCGAGGTCGCCCGCGCCCGCGCCGTGCACGACGAGGACGGCCAGGGCGACCGCGATCACAGCCGCAGGGACACAGACCACCGCCGCGGCACGGCAGGCGGCCAGGGCCACCTGCCAGAGCGACCCGCCCCGTGCCCTGACCACCGTCAGCTCCGCCGACCTGCGTACCGCGACCATCCGCGCGGCGAGCAGCAGCACCGCGAGGCCGGTCACCGTCAGGCTTACGTACAGCAGCCACAGCAGCGCGTCCACCGACTGTGCGCTCGCGAAGTACGACGCCAGGACGGGCAGCAGGTTAGAGGAGGCGTTGAGCGTGCTCGAGACCGGCGCGACGTCACCCGATAGCTGCGGCGTCTGGGCGCTCAGCGAGGTCAGCGCGTCGTACAACGGCCGGGCCTGCTGCGCGGTGATCGAGCCGAGTGCGAGCGGCAACCCCCATTGCATCGTGAGGTCACCAGATCCGAAGTCCAGCTGCACCGCGGCTGCCTCGCCGGGACCCGCGATCACCCCGGCGGCCCAGAACGGCGGCGGGCTTATGCTGGCCGGGTTCTCCAGGTCGGGGACGGCAGCGGCAGCGTCAACGGTCCAGAATGAGGAGGCCGGGTCGGTCGGTGCCACGATCCCGCTCACCTGGAAGGTGATGTCGCTGCTGGCCGCCAGGGTCGGGCCGTTGACCTGGATCTCCGAGCCGACCCGGAGGCCGAGGGTGGACGCCGTCTGCTGCGTCACCACGACCTGGAGGAGCGGGACGTAGCGGATGGTTCCTGACCCGGCGAAGACGCCGCCGCCGGGATTCGGGGCCGACGGGGAGACGGGCGGGCCCGGGACCGCCGGGTAGTGCCCGGCCACCAGCCGCATGTACTGGCTCAGCGGCTGCCGGTAGGTGAGCTCAAGCTTGACCGGCGTGCCGCCGACGGCGGGCAGCGGCGACTGCACGAGGTTCTCTGCCGTCGTCAGAGAGGTCCAGTCACTGCTCTCCGGGGCGAGGCTGATGGCTCCGTGGCCGTAGTCGGCGTGCAGCTGCTGAGTGATCTCGGTGATCTGCGCTTCGGTCAGGCTGCTGCCTTGCGCGGCTCCGGACTGGCTCGCGTACTGCAGGGCGGATGACACGCTCGCCGAGTTCGTCGAGACCGTGATGAGCCTTGAGAACGACGGTGTGGCGTCGAGCGTCTGCCGGAGCGCCTGCGTGGTCGTGACGAGCGCCTCGCGGACGCCTGCGGTGGCGGCGAACACCGCGCAGCAGGTGAGCAGCCCGAGCGCGACGTAGATTCCCCGCGGGACGTGCGGTGTCCTGGTGCGGCCCGCCCGCCGCGGCCTGAGCAAGCTCGTTTTGGGGTACCCGCTCACGCCGCCTCCGCCGCTCGCAGTTCGGCGGCCGGGTCGGGGCGGCGGAAGACAACCAGCGCGGCCGCGAGCGCCGGGAGCACGGCGACCGCGATCGCCAGCGGCACGGTCTGCGGCAGGTCGAACAGCGGGATGGCCGGCGGGACCGGCGGCTGCGCGGCCGTGGTCAGGGTGACCGCGGGGACGAGCAGCCGGGCGACGAGGCTGCCGAGCAGCAGCCCGAGCGCGGCCGAGGGCACGGAAAGCAGCAGCTTCTCGGTGAACAGCCCGGCCGCGGCGGACCGCTGGGCCACGCCCAGCGCGGCGAGCAGCGCGTTCTCCGCTCGCCGCTGCCTGACGTTGGCCGCGATCGAGACCCAGAAGCCGGTGACCGCGAGCAGTGCCGCCGCGGCGGCCACGGCCAGCAGCGCCTGCTGCGGAGCGGCGGACAGCGGGTCCTTCGCGGTGGCGGCCGCCGACGCGGTGCTGCTTGTGATCGCCGCGCCCGCCGGCAGGGCCGCGGCGAGGGCGGGGGGAATCCCGTGGCCTGCCGTGGCCAGCCACCACTGCGTGATGCCGAGCGGCGAACTGCCATGGGCCGCCAGGTAGGACTGAAGGGTGGTGAGGTCCATGATCAGGGCGCTGCCGGTCACGGTCGGGAACGTAGGGGTCTGCGCGACGATCCGGGCGGGGACCGTGATCCCGTTAATCGTCGTCGCCACCGTCGCGCCGACGCCGGTGTGGTTCGCTTCATCGAACGCCTCGGTAGCGATCGCCGCGACCGCGGCCGGCGCCAGGTTCCCCGGGGTGAGCGTGACCTGGGCGTCGGCCGGCTCGGTGACGATCGCCCCCATAGTGTTCTGGAAGCTCACCTCCCCGTAGCCGGGGGTGAAGGTAACCGTCACGCCTGCCGATGCCGCCACCATGCTGGCCTTCACCGGAAGGGCGGACGGGCCGGCGCTGCCAGTTGACTCGAGTTCTTGCGAGGAGGCGGTGCCGTTCCAGCCGGTGAAGGGAGCGCCGTCGATGGTCAGGGTCACGGGCTTGGTAAACGGCCGCTCAGGCATGACGTAGTTCAGGGTGAGCTGGGTGAGCCGGAGCGGGTAGGCGGCTGCGGTCCCGCCGAGCGAAGCGGTAAGCGGATGCGGGCGCCCGTCGGCCGGCAGCGCACCCGACAGGGGGAGCTGGAACGAGCCGCCGGCCGCGTCGGTCACGGTCAGCAGTGCGGTAACCGAGCCGAGAGGCGCGCGGCTCAGCGTGGCCACCAGCTGGATGTTCCCCTGGCCCCTGGGCAGGACGGTCCCGCCGGCGCCGGCCGGAGGCGCGAGCTTGCCGAACAGCGCGGCCGGCGGCAGCGGCGACTGGTCAGCGCGGAGCTGAACGACGCCCGCTGCCCGCGTGGCGTCCACAGCGACCACCTGGCCGGGCAGCGTCTCGGAGTCGGGGGCGACCGCCATCGCGCCGGTGACGCCAGCCGCCTGGGTCAGCCGCGTGGTGGCACCGGGCGCGAGCGGTGCCGCCAGGTCGACCCGTACGTCGGCCCCGGTGGTGAACGCCGCCTGGTCGGCGGCCGACCTGGCCCAGCTCTGGTGCTGCGCGAGCGCCAGCGTGCCGGTGGCGACCGCCATCACGATCAGCAGCGCGGCGCCGCCCTGGCGCAGGGGCTGACGGCTGAACTGCCAGGCGGCCAGCGCCCCGGTCAGCCGTCGGCCGCCCGCGGCCAGCCGGTCGGCCGCCCTGGCCGCAACGGGCAGCAGCCGCAGCGTGAGCACCGTGCCGCCGGCGAGTGCCAGCGCTGGTGCGAGCGCGAGCACGGGGTCGATGGCCGCCGGGGCCCCGCTTGATGATGTCGAGACGGCCGAGTAGCGGCGCAGCTGCCAGCCGGCCAGGACGGCGAGCACGATCAGGCCCAGGTCCGCGCCGGCCCGGGTGGCGGTGGCGAGTGCCGCCTGGCGCCCGCGCCTGACCCGGGCCGCGCCGGTTCCCGGGCGCAGCACCGGGTAGAGCATCGCGCCGGCCGCGAGCGCGAAGACGACGAGTGCGGTGGCCAGCCCGTCGGTCCAGGTGCCGGCGGCGGTGAGGCTGATGCCGCCGCTCGCCGCGCCGCCGCTGGTGGCCGTGCCGTACAGCGTGCCCGCGAGCAGCCGTGCCAGCCAGATTCCCGCGATCCCGCCGGCCAGCGCGGTCACCGCTGACAGCGGGACGACCTCGGCCGCCGTCAGCCTGGCGAGCTGCCACGGGGTGGCGCCGCGGGCCATGAGCAGCTCGGTCTCGCCCTCCCGCTGGCTGCTGAGCAGCCGGGCGACCGCGAGCAGCGCCGCGACGGTCAGCACGAGCAGTTGCAGCCCGCTGATGGCGAGCAGCGACCTGGCGAGCGCTAGGTTGCTCCCGATGCCGGCAAGCACCGTCGGCAGACTGGAGGTCACCTGCAGGCCGCTGAGCGTGTTCGAGCTGTTCAGTGAGCCCTCAAGCGACGTGACGCCGGCCGAGACCGCGGACAACTCGGTGTCGCTGAAGGCGCCCATGTCGGGCTGGGCGACCCAGGTCCCGGTCGCCGCCGCGAGCTTGCCGGGAAACGCTGACGGGGAAACGACAAGCGGCCCGTAGGTGATGAAGCCGCTCGCCGTGCTCGAGCCGCTGGCCGGCACCGAGTCAAGCTGCCAGTAGGAGGCGGCGCTGCCCGGCAACTGCCGCTGCGCGTACAGGCCGGTCACGGCAAAGGTGACCCGGGTGCTTGTGTTGCGGTCCTCCACCTGGATCACGTCCCCCACGTGCAGCCGCAGCAGCGCGGCGCTTGTGGCGGGCAGCGCGGCGGGGATCTCGCCAGACGAACCCGGGGAAGACGCCGGCCAGGTACCGGCCACCAGCACGGCATGGCTCGTGATGCCGTCGAGCGCGGCCGCCTCGAGCAGCGGCGTGGTGCCCCGGCCCGCGCCGGCCGGCCGGGCGGGCAGTGCCCCGGCGACGAAGCCGAGCGGATCGGACCAGGTGCCCGACCAGAAGCCGACCGGCACCCCGGACAGCGCCCCGCCGATCGCCGACCGCAGCGCCGCGGCGGTCGAGGCCGGGTCGCCGCCGCCGAATGACCCCGACGCCTGCAGGGAAGTGCCCGGCGCCGCCACCAGGTCGTGCCGTACAGCCAGCGGCAGGGCCTGCCCGGCGAACACCGCGAGCGCGGCACCGACGGCCGCGGCCACCAGGGTGGTCAGCGCCGCGGCGGCGAGCACCACCCAGTGCGCCGTCATCCGGCGCGCCGGCAGCGGGCCTCGCGGGGGGATCACGAACCACAGGATTTCGTACGATTTGAAATCCTGGCAATTCCCTCAGCTAACAAAGCGTCAATCAGTTGGATAGCGTCAGAATCGAAGCGGCGCCGCACGGGACCTTAGCCCGTGCGCGCGAGCCCGGCCGCGGAGCAGACTATCCGGTATGGGCAACGCAATCGAGGCGCGCGGGCTGCGCAAGCGCTTCGGCAAGGCCACGGCGCTTGACGGCCTCGACCTCACCGTCCGCACGGGCGAGGTGCATGCCTTCCTCGGACCGAACGGCGCGGGCAAGACCACCACCATCCGTATCCTGCTCGGCCTGCTGCGCAAGGACGCGGGCGAGGTCAGCCTGCTCGGCGGCGACCCCTGGCGGAACGCGACGGCGCTGCACGGCAGGCTGGCCTACGTGCCCGGCGACGTGACACTGTGGCCGAACCTGACCGGCGGTGAGATCATCGATCTGCTCGCAAGGCTCCGCGGCGACAGCGGCGAACTCAAGCGCCGTCAGGAGCTGATCGAGCGGTTCGACCTGGACCCGTCCAAGAAGGCCCGTGCCTACTCCAAGGGCAACAGGCAGAAGGTGGCGCTGATCGCCGCCCTGGCCAGCGACGCGCAACTGCTCTTGTTCGACGAGCCGACGGCGGGCCTCGACCCCCTGATGGAGGCGGCGTTCAGGGACTGCGTGAGCGCCGAGCGGCAAGGTGGCCGGACCGTGCTGCTGTCCAGCCACATTCTCGCCGAGGCCGAGGCACTCGCGGACCGGGTGACGATCATCAGGGCCGGCCGGACCGTCGAGACCGGCACGCTCGCCGAACTGCGGCACCTCACCAGGACCACGGTCGACGCCGAACTTGACGGCCAGTTCGCCCCGGACGCCCTCCCCGGCGTGCACGACGCGGTCATGGAGGGAACGCGGCTGCGCTGCGAGGTGGACAACGCCGCGCTCAACGAGGTGCTGCGCCGTCTGACCGCCATCGGGGTGCGGACCCTCACCTGCCGTCCGCCCACGCTCGAGGAGCTGTTCCTCCGGCATTATTCGGGCCAGAACCACGACGAGGAACGGGTGCAGGTGACTCCCGCACCATGACCACCGTCTCTGCCGTCCCGGCGGCCACCGTGCGGACCCCTCCGGGAGGCGGCCCGCTGACCGGGACCCGCGCGCTCGCCACGCTGGCGCTGCGCCGGGACCGCGTCATGCTGCCCATCTGGCTCTACGTGGTGATCATCGGTGTCGCCTCGAACGCGTACGCGTTCGTGCAGCTCTACAAGACGGTGTCATCGCGGACGGCGCTTGTCGCGTCCGGGGAGAGCAATCCGGCGCTGCTCTTCCTGTACGGGCGGCTCAACGGCGACTCCGTCGGCGCGCTGACCGCCTGGCGGTACGGTGTCTGGGGGTCGCTGATCGCGGCGCTCATGTCTGTCTTCCTCGTCATGCGGCATACCAGGGGCGATGAAGAGGCGGGGCGGCTTGAGCTGATCGGCTCCGCGCGGGTCGGCCGGCAGGCGCCGCTGGCGTCGGCGATCGCGGTGGCCGCGGGCGCCAGCGTGGTGCTCACCGCCGCGCTGTGCGTGTTGCTGCCCCTGCTCGGCCTGCCCGCCGCGGGCTCGGCCGCGCTCGCGCTCGCGATCGGCACCTGCGGGCTCGCGTTCACCGGGATCAGCGCTGTGGCGGCGCAGCTCACCGCCGGCGCCCGGGCCGCCCGCGGCCTGGCCGTCGGGGTGCTCGGCGCCGCGTTCCTCGCCCGGGCGGTGGGCGACGCGACGGGGGCCGGCGGCCCCGCCTGGCTGACCTGGGTGCTGCCGCTCGGCTGGACAGAGATGCTGCGGCCGTTCGCCGGCGAGCGCTGGTGGGTGCTGGCCTTGCCGCTCGCGTCGTTCGCAGCGGCCACGTGGCTGGCGTTCTCGCTGGCCGCCCGGCGCGACCACGGGGCGGGCCTGTTCCCCGACCGGCCCGGCAGGCCGGACGCGTCCGCCGCGCTGCGCGGCCCGCACGCGCTCGCCTGGCGGCTCCAGTGGCCGGCGCTCGCGGGCTGGGCGGCCGGGTTCGCGGTCATGTTCGCGGTCTGCGGCGCGGCGGGAAAGGGCATCGGCCAGCTGGTCGCCACCAGCGGTGCACTGACTAAGGAGTTCACCAGGCTGGGCGGGCAGTCCGCCATCGTCAACGCGTACCTGGCGTCGCTGATGCTCCTCGGCGGGCTCGTCGCCGCGGCCTACGGGGTATCCACCGTGCTTCGGCTGCACACCGAGGAGGCGGCGGGCCGGGCCGACCCCGTGCTCGCAGGCTCGGTGGGGCGCGTCCGTTGGGGGCTCAGCCACCTGCTCGTGGCGTTCGCCGGGACGGCGGTCCTCCTGGCGATCGCCGGCTTGGCGACCGGCCTCGGCTACGGCCTCAGCGTCGGCGGCGCGGGCGACCAGACGGCACGGATGCTCACGGCGGGCATCGTCCAGCTTCCCGCGGCGCTGATGGTCGTCGGTGTCGCCGCGCTCGCTTTCGGCGCGCTACCGGACGCATGCGTCGCGGTCAGCTGGACGGCCGTCGGGCTGGTCGTGCTGCTCAACATCTTCGGGCAGGCACTGCAGCTATCCCACTGGGTGCTGAACATCTCACCCTTCACGCACGTCCCCCGGCTGCCCGGAGGCAGCGTAACGGCCACGCCGCTGATAGCCGTGAGCGTGATCGCGGTGGTCCTATGCGCGTCCGGACTGGCCGCCCTCCGGCGGCGTGACGTCGCCTAGGATCGCCGTCGCGCGGCTGGCAATAAGCATCCGCGTCTTCGCGCAGCCGCTGGCATCCGCGTCTTCGCGCAGCCGCTGGCATCCGCGTCTTCGCGCAGCCGCTGGCTGGACGACCGGGCGCGATCTCGCATGCCGCTCAGCAAAGCTGATGCCATTGGGAGGGGTGCGTCAGCTGGTGCCCAGTTGCGTCCCCCCGGGAGGCAACAGCATGGAAACTTTGCGCAAGTTGGTAATTCCGCGTGCGTGACGCACGCGGAAGTGACATTTTGCGCAAAGTTTCCACGTTCTCTCCTTCTGTGAGCGTCCACAGGCCGGAGAAGGCGGGTATGCCGCACGCCGGCGGTTGCGCTAGGGCTCGGTCGCTAGGGAATGCGCCGCGGGTGGCCGACGCCTGACGGTGGGCGTGCCGGTACGCGCGGTATGCGGCTAAGGCGTCCAATGTGCACCGCGCGTCGCCGCGAAGTTCCCTACATGGGGCCGTCTGGAGGTCTACGTTGGATTTCGAAGGGGTCGTCGGCAGTCGGAGAAATGTCCGGTAGTGAGATGTTTTGCCGAGATATTTCCGGGATTGGCCAGCCGATATGCCCGTTCGGGTAGCGAACGTAGGCATTTGCCGAGATGATGTTGTGACCTTGCCTGTACCGCAGGTACCGCTAGCAACACGAGGTGACCGCCATATGAGGAGCGGATGGCCGCATTCCGACGATGGCCAGGGCATGACTCCGGCCAGCCGGCGGCAGGCGCCGTTCGGACCGGAGGTCTCGTGGCCGACCGGGTACCCCGCGCTGGGGTACCAGAACGGTGACTACCGCTACGGGTCACCCCAGGCAGCCCAGCCGTCGGCGGGCGCGCAGGGTGCGCACCCGTACGCCGCGTTTAACGCGGCGGGATACGGTGACGACGGCTACCGCGACCCCGGCTATCAGGGGCCGGCCGCGCAGGACGCGGGTATCGCGGGCACCAGGACGGTGCGCGGATTCGTGGAGTCAGGCCAGGGACAGCAGGGCTACGCCTTCCCCGGTTCCCTTGAGGCTGCCGGGTACGCCCAGTCCGGGTACCCGCTGTCACCGCCCGGGGGGACCACATCCCAGGGGTACCGCCAGCCGGACTATGCGGGATCGAGTTACACCGCCTCCGGCGAGATCGAGATGGCCTACCCGTCGTCCGCGGCGGGCGCGGACGCTTACCACGGGGCCGACCTCTATAAGCAGCCCTGGGACTACGATCAGCCGCTCCGTTACGAGGGCGACGAGGACGCCTACGCGACCGACCCTTACCTGTCGATCGACAACGACGGGCGCCGTGACAGCTACGGCAGCACGCACGACGACGGCGCCGCGCGCTACCAGCCGCCTGCCTTCGACCCTTCCGCCTACAACGGCTCCGACTACTCCATGCCGGGTGTCAACGGTCCCGGCTACGACCTGTCGGGCATCATCGGCACGGGCGACTTCGAGGCGTTCGGCTATGACGAGCCGGGCTACGGACGCCTCTCCTACGACGACCCCCGGTACGAGAGCTCGCCGCGCCACTCGGGCCCGCGGCCGAGGTTCGACGAGACCCGCTTCGATATGAAGAGGTTCGACGAGACCCGGCTGGACAACCTGTGGCGCGCTGGTGATGACGTCAGGCGCGAGGCCGGACCCGCGGCGTACGGGAATGAGGGGTTCGGAGACAACCGCAATCGTTCCTCGTCTCCTGCTGGTTCTGATCGCGGACGGAGAGCCCGGGCTGCCGCGACCCGCTTCGACATGAAGGCGCTTGTCGAGCCGGGCGACAGCACCAGGTTCGACGTCCCGGTGTACGACGAGACGCGCCTCGACAACCTGCGCGCGCTCACACCGGGCACGGGGATGCGGGCGTCCGGCACCGCACTGCTCTCGCCACCGGACGGTCAGCCGCGGGGCTGGGCCGAGGACACGTCATTCGACCACTTCGCCGATCTTGACCTGACCGACGAGCCGGTGCCCGCCGCGTTCACCCGCACGCTTGACCGGCCCGCCGAGCGGCCGCAGCAGGACGACGACACCGCCAGCAGGCGCGCAGTCGGCCGTCGGCGCGGCCGCAGCGGCGACCGGCGGCAGTGGATGGCGCTCGGCGCCATCGCCGTCGTCGCGGCCGGCGCGATCGGCGGAGTGCTGATGAAGTACGTGTTCTCCGGGCCGAGCGGGCCGGCCCACGAGGTCGTTGCCCCGCAGACGGTGGACGGATTCAGCCGGTCGGCCAACCTGGAAAAGCAGCTTCAGGTGGGCGCCGAGGCGCAGAAGGTCGCGAAGGCCAGCTCAGGGCAGGCAAGCGACGTGGTATCCGCCGTCTACCAGCAGGGCAGCATCACCCCTGGCAGCAACGCGCAGATCTTCATGTTCGTGGGCGGCAAGCTGGCGGGCGCTGACCCCGCGGCGTCCATAGCCAACTTCGAGCAGACCTATAAGCCGTCCACCATCGTGTCCGCGGGATCGCTCGGCGGCGAGGCGGCGTGTACCGAGACGCATCTCAACGGGCAGAGTGCGTCGATGTGCGTGTGGTTTGACAACGACACGTTCGGGACCGTGGTGTCGCCGACGATGACGACCGCGAAGCTCGCTGCCACCATGGACGCCGTGCGGCCGAGCTTGGAGTTGTACGCGAAGTAGCCGTCCTGGTGGCCCTAGGCTCCGTCTGGTTTGCTTGCTGGAGGTTCCCGCGGCTTGTCCGGTTGCGGCGGCTTCAGCGCCTCCGGTTGCGCTGGAGCCTGGGAGAGCGCGTCTTGTGACTGGCTGGTGGTGTCTTGGCTCAGTTGCCCTGCGGGGACCGGGCGGCGGCGGATCGAGAACCGGGTTATCGCCAGGACGCAGCCAAGGGCGAGCGCGGCCAGGCCGGCTAGCTGGGCGCCGACAACGGGGGCGCCCCCGGGAAGCGCGGACGTGCTCGCCGCCTGGCTGGTGCGCGTGCTCCGCGGGGCGGAGTGGGTCGGCGCCGGGTTCAGGGTGGGGAACAGGCCGGCGGCGTTGCCACCGGGGCTCAGCGTGCCGCCCGTCGCTGTGACGCCGGGGACGCCGGGCAGGCCGGTGACCGACAGCGGCGAGGTGACAGGGGCCGGGGCCAGCGGTGCCGTGGTCGGGGTGGTGGGTGGTGCTGGCGGTGCGGGTGGCGCCGTGATGGTCACGGTCGCAGACGCTGTGGGCGCCTTCGGCAGGTGCGTGGCGCTTCCGATGACCGTCAGGGTGACGGACTTGACCGTCGAGGCCGTGGCGGGGACCGTGAGCTGCGCTTGGAGTTGCCGCGGCGAAGACTGGGCGTCGATCGTGCCCAGGGCGCACGAGGCGCCATCATCGCTGCCGCACCCGAAACTGAACTTCGGTACCGCACCGCCCGCGGCGGTCGCCTGCAGGCGGATGGTGGCATCCGGTACGTTTCCGCCGGTTGCCCAGGCGCTCACCGTCCAGTCGGTCGTCTGTCCGCGCTGGCTGCTCGCATCGGAGGACGCGACCTTAACGCACATGCTGGCCGGGGTGACCGAACTCGCAACGGTCGCCGTGGCCGTGGCCGTGGCCGTGGTCGTCGTGGTCGGCGTGGGCGGCCTGGGCTTGGCGGTGGGTGAAGTCCTCGGGACTGTACCCGAGGCCTTCGGAGTGGCGGTCGTGGTCCGGCTCGGGGTGGTCGAGGGTTTGGGTGGGTCTGAGGGCTTGGCGGTGCTCGATGGCTCCGGCGGGTCTGACGGCTTGGCGGTGCGCGGCGGCTTGGCCGGGTCTGAAGGCTTGGCGCTGCTTGAGGGCTTGGCCGGGTCCGATGGCTTGGAGGTGCTTGTGGGCTTCGCCGGGTCTGAGGATTTCGCACTGCTTGAGGGCTTGGCGGGGTCTGATGGCTTGGCGGTGCTTGTGGGCTTAGTAGTGCCTGAGGGCTTGGCGGTACTTGAGGGCCTAGCAGGGTCTGATGGCTTGGCGGTGTTTGACGGCTTGGCCGGGTCTGAAGGCTTCGCGCGGCTTGTGGGCTTGGCCGGGTCCGACGGCTTCGCGCTGCTTGTGGGCTTGGCCGGGTCCGATGGCTTGGCGGTGTTTGACGGCCTGGCCGGGTCTGAAGGCTTCGCGCTGGTGGATGGCCTCGGTGTGGGCGAGCTTGCGGTGGCGGTCGGGTGAGTCGGTGCCGGGTCGGGCGATGGGCTCCTAGACGTGCCCGGGGAGGTAGTAGTCGGTGAAGGTGACTTGCTGGGCGTCGTTGATGTCGGGCCGTGGGTTGTCGGCGTGGGCGTCGGTGTCGTGTGTGTGGTTGTGGGCGTTTGCGTCGGCGTGGTCGGCGTAGCTGTCGGTGTCGGTGCGCTCGTGCCGGTTGGCGTAGGCGATGGGCTCTGCGACGGAGCGGGCAGAAGCAGCGCCGCACATGATTCGCTGGCGGTCGTGGCCCTGGCCTCTGTTGCCGCCGTGGCAGTGGCCGCCGCGGCAAGGCTGACACCCGAGGCCGCCGTCAGCAGGACACCCCCTGCCACCAGGGCGGCGGCCGCCGTGGGTTGTGGGTGCGCCAAACGCATCAAAAGCCCTGCCACTGCTGCTCAGCACTGCTGCGGAACGACTCAACTATCC
>Ga0335074_10010233_pt1 | contig 13112 bp, 10 predicted proteins | sample Lox_Sample_23_FD_206715 | JGI IMG/M metagenome (GOLD analysis project Ga0335074, IMG submission 206715) | Soil microbial communities from Loxahatchee National Wildlife Refuge, Florida, United States - Lox_Sample_2.3 | ecosystem: Environmental > Terrestrial > Soil > Wetlands | place: USA...
AAACCCAGCAGGCGTTCGCGCAACTTATCGATTGCCATGGCACGAAGAGCGAGCGGATTGTAACGCGCACGGCCATAGGCATCTGCCGGCTGGTAGATCATGACCGCAGCCATGCCGCCGATCGGAGCGGCATGGCGCAACTCGGCGTTCTTCATGCCAGCCATGAGCATGGTCAAGGCGTTGTACCGCTGATACGCGATCATGCTGGGAGTCGCCATGCCAACCGATTGCGGATCAGGAAAGACGCCTTGCGGATCGTCCTTCCACATCTCAATCAGGCTGCCGAGATAATCCCAGCGGCCAACGTTAGTCCCCAGCAGCCGCCGACGTAGGACCCAGGCAATCGCAGGCAGATAAAGTCCGGCGATGCCTTCCTCGTAGAGCATCTTGATTTTGAAAGTGCCGGCGGGCACACCGATCGTACCTTCCATGTGCGCGAGAAGTTTCTCGAAGATCAGCGCCTCCTGCGGCGTCTGAATCTTGGGAATATAGAAATAGGCGCCTGTCCCTAGTTGCTTCAGCGAATCGTAGTTGTTAACGACCCAGAGCACGATGATGGGAATTGCACCGGGAACAGGCGCGCCGTCGACGGTAATGTGTTCGTAAAGGACGTGCAGGCTGGGTGGGCGAACAAGTCGAGTGGGCCACTTTGACGGTGGATTGTTGATCTGATATTTGCGGATTCTACCCTTCTTCTGAACCTCGTAGGTGCGACTTGCCCACTGACCCTTGAAGATTTCCTTCGCATTTTGCAGGGCGGCAAAGATGCCGACAGGCTCGTTGCCAGGCGAACCATCAGGACGAAAATGCGGCGGCGAGGCGTCTTCGAAATCCGGCATGTTCATTGGCGCTGCACTGTTCAGAGCGTTGAAGGCCATGTCCAGAGGATGCCAGGGGCCGGTCAGCTCCAGGCCGGCATTATCGAGCGGGTGAACATCAGGCGGAATCGGCACCGTGTCATTTAGTCGCCAGCTCCACTCGCTGTCGACTCCGAGAAAGTTATCGATCATGCCCTGAACAATCTGTCGATAGGTCCGAGATTTTCCTGTGACTGGATCTTCGAACTTTGCGTCCCAGGCAGGCCAGGCGTAGCGCTCCCGCACCGATTTTGTTGACTGCAGAAGACTGCGGCGAGCCCTCAGGGCGGCGGCAATGGCCGGGCGAAACTCCCGCGCCAGCTGAGTGATCAGGCTTTCGACATCGACCTCGCGTCCGTTTACCCGTTTGCGGCCAAATAAGCCGCCAAACTTCTGGAGAATATCTTCGCGAATCATGATTTCCTCACCGAGCTCAGTGTTATAAAAGCGCCGGACCGAGACTGGGCACCGTCTCCTCCTGCGAAAAGGTTAACAAATAATGAAACGCGATATAGGCGGCTCAATGCCTCGACTGGCTTGGTTTCGGCGTTTCCAGTGCGTTTGGGCAACCACCCCCTAGCTGGGAAGTCAGATCGGGGTCCTGACCGAGGCCCTGGCCGCCGGGATGGAAGGCTACATTACAGCATGTGTGCCAGTCGCTTGTTGCCCAGGTATCACCCTAGATCACGCGCGTGCACTGACCCATTCCCCGAGATCGATTGATCCAGCAGCTCCATATAGTGCATCACGCGAAGCGGCTGGCCCTTTTCATTCAACACGGAGCTGATCTGCAGCTGACATCCAGGATTGCCGGTCGCAACGATCTGCGCATGGGTGGAAAGGATGTTCTGTACCTTGCGCTTACCTAGCTGATGGCCCGTCTCCGGCTGAAGCAGGTTGTAAACACCCGCCGAACCACAACACAGGGCCGACTCGGGCAACTCCACTAATTGCAAACCGGGAATCGTGCGTAGCATAGCGCGAGGAGGTTCGCGCAGTCCCTGGGCATGTTGCAGGTGGCACGGATCGTGGAATCCAACCCGCAACGTAATCGGATGACGCGGCGCTCGTGGCGGCAAGTCGGCGAGAATCTCGGATGGGTCTTTGCACTTCGCCGAAAAGGCCAGGGCCCGCTCCCGATACTTCGGATCATCACGGAGCAGGTAACCGTAATCCTTCAGAACCGCGCCGCATCCGGCGGCGTTAACGACAATGGCGTCAACTTTCATCTGCTCAAAGACGTCGATCATCTTGCGCGCCATGGCGAGCGCTTCTTTTTCCTGTCCCAGATCCAGCAACAGTGCGCCGCAGCATCCCTGTTCTGGCGGCACCAGCACCTCGCAACCCTCAGCAGCCAAGACGCGAGCCGTAGCTGCGCTTACCTGCGCGGTGAACACGCTCTGCACACAACCGGTCACCATCGCGACGGTACGGCGTTTCTCGCCTTGAGCAGCCATCCGCGGGGGCAGCGGGGCTGAAGATTCTTTGGCCGAAAGGTCGGGCATCAGCCGCTCCATGGTGCGCAGGCTTTCGGGCAGCAATGCGGTCAAATGCAGGATGTGTGCAAGACGCTGCAACCCCAGCCTCTGGTAGGCGCGAAGGGCAGCCGCAAGTTTCCGCAGTCGCTTGGGACGGCTGAAGGTCGCCGCGATCATTCTGCGGAAGATGCGCTCTCGCAGCGGCCGATGATAAAGCCGCTCCACTTGACTGCGCATCGCCTCGATCAGCTTGCTGTACTGGATTCCCGATGGACAGGCGGTGACGCAGGCCAGGCATCCAAGGCAGTGGTCAAAGTGCGACACATACAGATCGGTTAGTCCGATCTCACCGTCCAGGGCCATGTTGATCAGGTGAATGCGGCCGCGTGGCGAGTCCATTTCCTTGCCCCAAAGGGTATAAGTTGGACAAGTCTGGAGGCAGAAACCGCAATGGACGCACACGTTCAACAGCTCCGCAGCCGGAGGATGATGCTCGTCGAAAACTCGTAACTTGTTCTCTGCCGGGGTTGCGACCGCTTCTTCGATCATATGGCCCCCACAAAACGACCCGGACTTAGGGTCCGGGCCGGGTCAAACTTTCCTTTGATCTGCTGCATCAAGGGCAGCGCATGTTTGAGCGCGCCCCATACATCCAGCGCTTCCTTGACTGCGACAGGACATTGCTGCACGACCAGCGTTCCCTCCAGATGGCCCAGTTCAGCGCGCAGCCCGTTTAATACGTCTACGGCGGAGAGGACGCGAGCTGCATTGAGGCGCACCTCAGCCACACCGGTAGCTTGAGCAACTACGATGGAGGACACTGCAGCCGACTGAGCGCGGCCAAAGATCGCCTGGCAAAGCAAGCCAACCTGCGCCGGCAGCACGCTACATTTGCAGATTACGGAGTGTTCCGCGTGAGAGAACAGTTCCTGCCGCGCCTTCCACACGTCGCCGGAAGCTTGAACGAACGGCGCGCCGCCTGCCACTTTGCCCAGCTTGGCGTATTGATCCTGAAGGGATTCGACGATGCCTTCGAAGCGGATGTCAACCGCGATCTGCTGCGGGGTGTCCGCCCGGAGCTGCAATCCGGTGTACACCAGCGGCGAGTCCAAAACGCCCAACAGGAGTTGCGTGGCTTCCGATGTGCCGGAAAGCAATGTGCTATAAGTCGCAGTGGCAACTGGAACGGGATGCAGGCGGAAGGTCGCCCGGGTAATGACGCCCAGTGTCCCGAGTGAGCCTATAACCAATTTGGTGAGGTCATAGCCGGCAACGTTCTTGACGACCTTGCCACCGGCCTTGATCAAATTGCCATCAGGCAGCGCGACTTCGACTCCGAGGACCAAGTCGCGGATTCCGCCATAGCGAAGCCGTAACGTTCCGTTATCCGCTGTCGCCAGCAAACCACCGACCGTGGTCCGCTCCGGCCACAAAGGATCGGCTGCCAGTCGCTGGCCATGTTGTTTCAGCGTCTGTTGAAGGCTGGCGATTGTGCAACCGGCCTCGACCGTCGTCGTCATGTCGCCCCAGGCGTGTTCAATCACCCGGCCGAGGCGCTCAGTCGACATGACAAGGTCAGCCTTCTGCGGACGATTGCCCCAACCGAGCTTAGTGCCGCCTCCACGCGGTATGACAGCCACACCGGCGGAGCTGCAATATTGCAGCACCTTGGCCATTTCCAGTGCGCTCGCCGGAGCAATGACCTTTGCCGGCTGCAAGCCGTCGATCATGTCGCGTGAGCAACCAGGCCACATGTACTCGCGACCGACGATCGCCTCCAGGTCAGTCCAGGCAACATCTATGGGATATTGATTTTCATTCATAGTCGACTCCGTCGACCTGCTCGTCCGTAGGCCATGACCTTCGCGTCACAAGCTAGTACCTCTCCGCCAGACCCGCGACTTCGATCGGATGTGGCTCGTATGCGATTGGTCGTTGGTACTGAAAATCCGTGCCGGGAAACATCTTCGTCGGATTGCAAAGGTCGTAGGGATCGAAGGCCGAACGCAAACGTTGCATGGCATCGAGATCGGCAGCCGAAAACATAACCGGCATGAAATGCTTCTTCTCCTCTCCGATGCCGTGCTCGCCGGTGATCGATCCTCCCGCCTCAACGCATAGCCGCAGAATCTCTTCCGCCAAGGTCATAGCTCGCTGTTCCTGGCCTTCAATACGGCGGTCGTAAAGCACCAGAGGATGAAGATTGCCATCCCCGGCATGGAAGACATTGGCCACCCGCAGCCCGGCTTCGGCGCTGAGGCGATCGATCTCGCCCAGTACTCGCGGCAATGCGGTGCGGGGGATGACGCCGTCCTGCACCAGGTAATTCGGGGAGATACGGCCGACGGCGGCAAACGCTGCCTTGCGTCCTTTCCAAACTGCGGTGCGTTCGGCTTCGGACTTAGCCAGCCGTAGTTCCCACGCACCACATGACTTGCAAATAGGTCCGACCTGCTCCATCAGGAGTTCGACCTCTCGCGTCGAACCATCGAGCTCCACCAGCAGCAGCGCCTGGCAATCCGGATAATTAGCATGAACCGCTGCCTCCGCCGCTTCCAGCGCCAGGCGATCCATGATCTCCATTGCCGCCGGGAACATTCCTGAGGCGATGATGCTACTCACCGCAGATCCGGCCTCACTGCTGGAATTGAAGGCAGCCATCAGGGTCTGTGTGCACTCGGCCTTCTTGATGATGCGCAGCGTGATCTTGGTGACGATACCGAAGGTTCCTTCGGAACCCACAAACGCACCAACGAGATCGTAGCCCGGGCAATCCAGAGTGCTGGCGCCAAGCTGAACCAGCGAACCATCGGAGAGAACAACCTCGAGAGCGAGAATGTAGGTGGTGGTTACGCCATACTTGAAGCAATGGGCGCCACCGGAATTCTCCGCCACATTACCGGCTACGGTACACACGATCTGCGATGATGGATCGGGCGCATAAAAATAACCGTTACCAGACACGGCAGCCGTGATAGCGGAATTCGTCACTCCAGGCTCAACCACCACCCTGGCGTTGGGCAGGTCTATATCAAGGATGCGATTCATCCTCGAAACGCCGATCACCACGCCGCCTTTGACCGGTAACGCTCCGCCGCTCAACCCAGTGCCGGAGCCGCGCGCCACAAACGGAATTCGCTCGCGGTGGCAAACCTTCACGATTGCCTGCATTTCTTTGCTTGAAGCAGGCAGAAGAACCAGTTCCGGGACCACCCGAAAAAGAGTAAGGCCATCGCACTCGTAAGTTCGGAGTTGCTCGGGCGCTGTGACTATGCCGGCATCTCCAACGATAGAACGAAATTCACTAACCAGATGGGAGTCCATTTCGCAACCCCTTGTGCTCGCCTATGCGAAACCGACGTGGGCAGAGAAAGCATTGTGCGCGCACCAGTTAGGACAATATTTCTCAGCACACCCAGTTGGCGGTGATGGCACTCACAGCTGCCAGTGACTGTAGTGGCTTAACCCTGCCAGGCCGCGAACAGGAATGGCAAACCGCGGGGTGAGACGGGCTGGAGTCGTATGTAACGGCACGCTTCAGCTTGCCGGAAAGCTTCCAGTGCCAATCCAGAATTCCGCAAGCGAGCTGAGGTTGTTCTTGTAGCTGCGGGTAACGGTATATTCCCTTCCGCCCCTCAAACGAAGCTCGTACGCTCCCGTGCTGCACGGGCGGATTTCTTCTACAAACGATGCATTCACTAACACCGACCGATGGATCCTCAGAAACCCGTACGCTTTGAACTTCTCCGCGACCGTCGAGATAGACTCTCTCAGCAGGTACGAACCTTTCTCCTGCTGGAGCAGAACGTAGTTGCCTTCCGCATGAACTGCGGACACATCATGGGGATCGATAAAGAGAAGCCTTCCGTTGCTCTTGATACCGATCTTGGACGAGGTCGGCTGCGGCAGAGCCTGCAGGTGAGGCAACAGCTGAAGTAACTTTGCAGCCCGCTCACTCGCGTTCCGCCGGGAGGCAAACTCCAGAGCCTGATTCACGCGCTCCGGAGAAAACGGTTTCAAAACGTAGTCTGCCGCATGCTTCTCGAACGCAGCTACCGCATGCTGAGAGTATGCGGTCACGAAAACCACGGAAGGCAGGGCGCGCGGGAGCTGCTCCAGACGACTCAACAGCTCAAACCCCGACAACTCCGGCATATTGATGTCGAGCAGCATCACATCATAATTGTCTTTCGACAGGTGTTGCTCAGCCTCGATCGCATCGCCGGCCGCGTCGAAGCACTCGACATCGGGCCTTGCCGCCAGAATCTTCGCTAATGCCGTGCGAGCTAGAGGTTCGTCGTCGACGATGAGAACGCGCATAACGGGGCCTTTCTTTCCAAAACACTCTGAACCGGGTGTCCCTTTATGCCAGCGGGATGAGAAGTCAGCGACGGCAGCGTCAAAGTCGCGGTGACCATGTGATCGTCTCCGAACATCAAGGCTAAGCCCGCCTCACCCGAATACAGATACTTCAAGCGGGCTTCGACATTTCGTAACCCTATTCCCGCTCCATTGGATGTCGAGTCATACGCACTGTTGCGGACCCGAAGCGTAAGCATTCCCTCACCCTTTGCCGCCACCACTTCTATCCAGCCTCCCTTGCGCGATGGGGCAATACCATGTCGAACTGCATTCTCCACGAGCGGTTGCAGGATCATCTGTGGCACCAGCAGGTGAAATGTCTCGGGAGCAACCTGCCACTCGACTCTGAGGCGATCTCCGAAACGCATTTTCTCCAGGTCAAGATACTCACGCGCAAAACGTACTTCGTCAGCGAGGGGAATCAGGTCTGCGCTATCGCGATCGAGCGCGCTGCGCAACAGATTTGACAGCTTGAGAATCATGGCCCGAGCGGTTTCAGGATCGCTATCCACGAGAGTGGCAATTCCATGCAGGGTGTTGAACAGAAAATGCGGCTGCAGTTGCATCTTGAGCGCCTGCAGTTCGCTGGCAGCGAGAGCCTGTTGATACTCAAGTCTCTCAGCCTCCTGTCGCCGCACTCGTTGCAAATATTCATAAGCGTGCGCGGCGACAACGATTGCGATGTAGGTCAGTACATCATCGGCAAAACTGGTGCGGATAATTTCCGCCCACCATTGAAAAGACCAGGAAGCAATTTTCGGCACGATATCGCCTGGCGGGGGAATCAACGCCCATGCGATGGCCGTGTGCAAAAGTACGAAAGGCACGGCTCCCAACGCCCATACGGAAACGTAGCGGAGGCGGTTGCCTGACTCATTAAGATTTCTGCTGACTAAGAAGAAGATAGGCGGTGTCCATAACGCAAACGGAAAAGCATGAGTGATTGCCTGTACCAGCAGGCCCATGAACCATGACCAGGAGAGCGGTTGATCCGCGGGCCGCGACTGGACACCCATCAGAAAGGCGATCCCATACCAAAACAAGATAGCGAACAAGTAGGCCCGGGCGACTCCAGCTAGGCGAGGCAACTGCATCCCGTCATTCTAACTCTTGAGGTAATCTGAAAGCCCGGTACCGGCAGCTGAACTGACAAAACGCCCCCAGGATCCGGGTTCCGCTCATGACGTTGGAGACCGGAATCTGACAACCCAAAGTGTTCCATGAGGAGTTAACCTTAGGCGCGTGCGATTCGAGTGAGCGGCGTGTATTGTGGAGTGGTGCGAAGAATTTTGGTTGTTGTAATTGCCCTTGTTGTTGTGGCGTCGATCGCGGTTGTAGTGACGCGGTCGGCAACGCCAGTCCTCGACGTCGTACCTTCCGTCACTGTGCTGGGCCAGGCTACTCCTATCAACGTACAGGTACGCGATCCACATGGTGTCCGCAGCCTCGCCGCATTTGTCGAGCAGAATGGTTCCCGCTATCGTGTCGCAGAACTCACCGAACCTTCCACCGAGGCTGATCGGACGTGGAAATTCACTGCCGGCGTAAAGACGATGCCGCAGCTAAAGGACGGAAAGGCCAAACTGGTACTGGAAGCAACCTCCAACGACCTGCTGCGGAAGACTGGCCACTGGGAACGCGATGTGACGGTGATGACGCAGCCGCCCAGTGTTACCGCTGACACCGAGCAGCATTACCTCTATCTGGGGATGGCTGACTTGGCCACCTTCACGGTCTCGGGCAATTGGACCGAGGCCGGTGTGCGTGTAGGCGACGAGAAATTCCGCGCCTGGCCTATGCCGGGCGGCAAACCCGGCTTCTTCTCACTGTACGCCTTTGCCTGGAACATCCCTCCCGGAACTATGCCGCTGGTGTATGCCTCCAATGGAGCAGGAAACGAGGCGACCAGCCCGCTGGTAGTTGTGTTTCCAAAGAAGGAACAGCCGAAGTACACAACCCACGACCTGCAGGTTAGCGACGCCTTCTTAAACAAGGTGATTAATGAACTTGATCCGGATGGAACCGGCGATCCTGTCGCGCGTTTCGTGAAGATCAACAGCGAAATGCGGAAAGCCAATAATCAGACGCTTTCCGATCTCCGCTCGGAAACCGCGGATAAGTTCCTTTGGTCGAAGCCTTTCATTCGCCAGCCGCACTCCCAGGCGGAGTCCCACTTCGCGGACGTGCGAAACTACATCTATCACGGCAAGAAAATCGATCAGCAGGTCCATCTTGGATACGACTTAGCAGTGACTCAGCATGTTGGTGTGGAGGCGTCCAACGATGGAAAAGTTGTGTACGCGGCTCCGTTAGGGATTTATGGGAACTGCATTGTAGTTGACCATGGCTATGGGCTGCAGACAATTTACGGCCATCTCAGCCGAATTGATGTTCATGTAGGCGACATGGTGAAGCAAGGCCAGGTGATGGGTCTGAGCGGAATGACTGGCATGGCAGGAGGCGATCACATCCACTTCGCCATGCAGCTCGACGGCGTGCAGATCGATCCCAAGGAATGGTGGGACCGGCACTGGATCGAGGATCATATTGCGCGGCGGGTCGAACTGCCTGGTTTCTCGAAATGACCTCAAGTTTAGCCGACAACTCCTGACTCCGGCATGGGGCGCCAGGCATCCAATGCTCTGCGTTCTTTGGTTGTCTACGTTGAGCAGAGTTCCGTCCCAACAGGCGATCCTATGACTGCGCCCGGAGCGAATCAGAAAGCTAGCCTAGCCGATTATCTGGCCGCAGAACGAACGCTGCTGGCCTGGATTCGGACTGGTTTGGCTTTGATGGGATTCGGATTCGTAGTGGCTCGTTTTGGACTCTTTCTGCAGGAGTTTCAATCCCTCGAGCATGTCGCGCTGGCACGACCCTCCGGCCCATCGCTATGGTTCGGCACAGCGCTCATAGCAGTCGGTGTCCTGGTAAACATTGTTGCCGGGTGGCACCATGTGCGGTTGACTAGGGCCCTCAATCGAGGTGACACGGAGCACTCGCGGCCTTCGATTCAGCCCGTAGCGATTGCTTTCCTCCTGGCGCTGGTCGGATTGGCGATGGCGATCTATCTGGTCTTGGTTAGCAGCTCGACAGGCCCGCATTCCTGATGTTGGCGAGGAGATATCTATGGCGGCAACGGCTGAGAATGGCATCGTGAACGTGCCCAGCAATCATTCGGTAGATCAGACCGTGGACAGTCTCAAAGCGATTCTTCAAGCGAAGGGCGTGAATCTGTTCGCTCTGGTCGATCACAGCGGAGAAGCGGAGAAGGTCGGACTGAAGATGCGTCCCACCAAGCTGGTGATCTTCGGCAGCCCTAAAGGCGGAACGCCACTGATGCAAACAGCCCCCAGCGTTGCAATCGATCTTCCTCTAAAGATCTTGATCTGGGAAGATGCGCACGAAAAAGTGTGGGTCAGTTATAACAGCCCGGCATACCTGCAACAGCGGCATAACCTTCCGCCTGAGCTGTTGCAAAACATCGCGGTCGTGGAAATGCTGGCGGCAAAAATCGCACAGTGACCATGCACTTGGCATGCTTTCCGTTATGGCGAGCGTGGATATTGAATTCACAAGGGGAAGGTACGCAAGCCCAGACGTACGATCATCTTCAAGCCTGCGGGACTCAGGCGTCGACGGCCACATGAGTCTCGGTTCTTTCAACGCCCGACATCTTCTGCAGTTTGTCAATGACCAGCGAGTTGAGGTCCGTCCAGTCCTGGAACTCGACCACCGAGTAAACATCACCCGTGCCCCAACAGGCATCGGCCATCTTCACACCCGGCAAACCACCCATAGCATGCGCGATCTCGCGGGCGGAGCCACTCTTAGCAGTGATGACAACGTACGCCTTCATACCTACCTCCGGAGAGTAATTACTGTGTTGTTTTGACAATATGACCATCTGGGCCGCGTGTCAGTGACGCAACCGCCTCGCCTTCCCGATTCCGTACAGTCAGGATCAGCGGCATGGCTCCGGGCGTGGCGTGGGTCGCACACGCGTCGCAAGGATCGTAGGCGCGAAATGCCATCTCAATCTTGTTCAGCACACCCTCTGGGACTTGACCGCGATGAATTAGCCCTTTGGCTGCTTTATCGACACTCATGGCCATACGGGCTGCGTTGTTTTGCGTGGCGACAATGAGATTCGCTTTCTGCACGATGCCGCGTTCGTCCGTCTGGTAATGGTGGATCAGCGTGCCGCGGGGCGCTTCGACAACGCCTACACCCTCTGTCGGCGTTGCGGTTGGAATGACGCGGTATTCGCGATCGAGCAGCTTGTCGTCGGCTGCGAGCTCGCGCATACGCTCGGCGGCATACAGCATTTCGATTAGCCGCGCCCAATGATTCGCAAGCGTGTGGTGCACCGGTTTTCCGCCCAGCGTGGTGAAGTAGCGCTGGTATTCTTTCTGTGCCAGCGGAGTTGCCATTCCATCGCAGGCATTCAGTCGTGCCAGCGGCGCAACGCTGTAGACGCTAGTGTCATCGCCGTCGACAAAGCCCTTCCAGCCCAGCGGCTTCAGGAAGCAAAATTTCGCGTAGCTCCACGGCTCGACGTGTTCAGCGATTACGCTCGCGTAATCCGCAGCCGCAAACTTCTTCCACTCTTTGCCTTGGGGTGTAACCACGCGAATCTGACCGTCGTAGAAATTGACGTGGTTGTCACTGTCCGTGAGCCCCATGTAGCAGGTGCGATGGGTGTAATCGGCGCACGTGATCAGCTCGACGTAGTCGTGCCGATCCAGCACGACGTCGTCGAACAAGCGTAGGGTTGACGTGGCGAAGACAACCGCATCTTCCGCCGCTTCCTGAAATCGGCTTTGCATCTCAGGGGTGAAGCGCTTGGCCACCCCGCCAGGCAATCCGAAGACAGGGTGGATAACTTTGCCGGCGACCACCGTGATCAGCTCGCGCAAGCGACGACGCATGCTGATCACCTGCTTCGCCTTCTCCAAGCCAGCCGCTTCAATTACGCCCAGGATATTGCGCTGCGCTGCGGGAGCATCCGGACCAACAATGAAGTCGGGTCCGCCGAGGTAATAGAAATGGAGGCTGTGATCCTCGACCATGAAGGTGGAGTAGACTAGCTCGCGAATCTTGCGTGCCGCTTCCGGCACCACAACGTGGTACACCGCATCGAGTGCTTTGGTCGACGCCATGTGGTGTGCCATCGGACAGACTCCGCAGATGCGCGAGGTAATCTGCGGCATCTCCTCCGCCGGTCTTCCCTGAACGAATTTCTCGAAGCCGCGCAGCTCCGGCACCTGGAAGTAGGCGCGATCGACTTCTCCGGCATCATCCAGAAACACCTCGATCTTGCCGTGACCCTCCAGGCGCGTAACCGGGTCGATAGTGATGCGCCGGCGACGGTAGGTTTCGTCGGCCTTCTCGGCAGAATGTTGCCAAGCCTTCTCTAGTGGAATGGTGGTATCGGGCATATGCACCTCAATCTCTAAACACCTCGTCTGGCGTGAAGCAACGACGCCGCCAGGCTGTAGCGATAGAACGTGCCAGCTGGGTCGGGGATTGTTGCCAGAATTCGATCGATCTCTGCCTCATCGTAACTGTCGATCAACGAAGCGATCGCGGAGAGAGCTTTGGCGCCTTGATCGCGCACTCGTCCCGGCGCACCGCAACAGCCTGTGCAAGGCATATTTCCCTGTACGCACGGCGCCTCACATCCCGCACGCGTCGCCGGACCCATACACAACAGACCTTGCGCCAGCAGGCACTGCGCTTCGTCGATTACGACTTCCTGCGGGCGGCGGAATTGCTTAAGGGAGATCGTGTCCGGCTTCGTATCCTTGCGGGCGCACTCGGTACATAGCGCCTGGTCGGGCGCTAGAACGCTTCCCTTCTCCGGCAGTTGGCCGTTCAGCAGTGCCGAAACCGCGGCGGTGATGATCTTGGGTAGCGGCGGGCATCCGGGAAGGTAGTAGTCCACGTCGACCACTTGATCGAGGCTGCGCACTTCGGCGGAGAAATGTGGTAGTGAAAGGTCACGATTCCCGTTATTGCCGTTCGCACCCGGCAACAGGTGATTCGGATTCTCCGTGGTCGGTGCATCCCGATATACCTGCTGCAGAATGCTCTCGCGCGTAAAGAAATTGGCAAGTCCTGGAATTCCTCCCATGTGTGAGCAGGAGCCAAAAGCGATCAGATATTTCGACTTCTCGCGCAGCAGCTCAGCCATTTCTTCCTGCTCGGAGGTGCGAATTGCGCCGTTGAGGAAACTCGCTAGAATCGACGCGTGGGGCATCTGCTCAACATCATGCCGTTTGAAGTCCAGGGCCACCGGCCAGAAGACGATGTCTGCGGCAGCGACAACGTCGAGAATCTCTTCGGCAAGGTCGACTACCGCCTCTTCACACCCGCCACAGGAGGCGCACCAGTAAAATGCGATCTTTGGCTTTTC
>Ga0335074_10010235_pt1 | contig 13109 bp, 12 predicted proteins | sample Lox_Sample_23_FD_206715 | JGI IMG/M metagenome (GOLD analysis project Ga0335074, IMG submission 206715) | Soil microbial communities from Loxahatchee National Wildlife Refuge, Florida, United States - Lox_Sample_2.3 | ecosystem: Environmental > Terrestrial > Soil > Wetlands | place: USA...
AGCAGGACGCGCAAGCGCTCCAGGCAGCGGCCGCGGGTCGGGCCGATGCTGCCGATCGGGACGCCTAGCTGATTAGATATCTCGGTGTACGAAACAGGCGGATCTGCCATTAGCAGTTCCAGCAGCTGCTGCGATCGGGACGGCAAGGTAGACATGGCGGCACGGACGGCCTGAGCGCGCTCCTCGGCTAGCAGGCGCTCGTCGACATCCGGCTGATGGGCCGCATTGCTGAACGCGTCGTGGTCGTCCTGGACCACCATGACGCGCTTGCCAGCAGCCAGGTGACGCAGGCACTCGTGCCTTGCGGTTGTCGCCAGCCAGCTGCCGATTCGCTCGGGGTACTCGATCCGATCGATGTGCTCGAGCAGTCGCAGCCAGGTAGCCTGAACGACATCGGCCGCATCGCTCTCGGACAGCTTGAAATCGCGGGTCATCGCCCAAAGCAGCCGGGAATACTGGTCGACGAGGCGTTCCCACGCTGCCCGGTCCCCCGCCGCGGCCGTTCGAACGAGCCACTCCAGGTCCAATGCGCCGGGGCGTTCTTCCAGTGACCTGGCGCGATGGCTGTCCCCCAACGCCGACAGTGAGCCCTGGCTATCCGCACGACGGCGAGTTGTGCCGACCCGCACAGTCACACCATCCTCCTAATGTTCGGTTTCCGAAAAGTTGTCGACGGCCGGATTGCGCGCTTCGGGGGCGCGCAGCCCCGCCGGTGAGTGACCCGTCGGTCAGTAAGCACCGTCCCCGTGCCACACCGCGGACCAGGTCTTCCACAGGATTTGCAGGTCGAGCACGAACGACCAGTTCTCGACGTAGCTCACGTCCAGCCGCACGGCCTCGTCCCAGGGCAGGTCGGATCGCCCGTTCACCTGCCACAGTCCAGTGATGCCGGGCTTGACCGCGAGGCGGCGGCGCACGTGATGCCCGTAGGCGTTGGTCTCGTCCGGCAGCGCCGGACGAGGCCCGACTAGAGACATCTCACCGGCCAGCACGTTGAGAAGCTGTGGCAGCTCGTCCAAGGAGTGCCGCCGCAGCCACCGCCCTATCGGCGTTATCCGCGGGTCCTGCCGCATCTTGAACAGCAGACCGTCACTGTCGTTGAGCGTCGTCAGTTCAGCCAGACGCTGTTCCGCGTCGACCACCATGGTGCGGAACTTGGAGACCGTGAACAGCTTTCCGTCCTTGCCGACCCTGGTCTGCCGGAAGAGCGCCGGCCCGCCGTCGCTCAGCTTGATGGCAGCGGCGATGACGAGGAACAGTGGCAGCAGCAGGGTCAGCGCAGTGAGCGCGATCGCTCGATCGAATGCCGACTTGATCAGCTGGCGGGCCCCGGTAAACTCGGGGTGGTCCATGTGCAGTAGCGGCAAACCCGCTGTGGGCCTGATCGTGGTTCGCGGGCCGGCAACGTCCAGCAGAGCCGGCGCGACGCACAAGTCAGTACCCGTCTTCTCCAGCGCCCACGCCAGATCCCGTAGCCGCGCCCCGCTCATCTCCGGGCAGGCAAGCACGGCCACCGTGTCCGCGCCTGTCCGGTGGACCTCGTCGATGACGTTCACCAGGCCCCCGACGGCCGGGATTCCGTCGATCTCATCGGGGCATTCAAGACCGAGCACGCATGCGGCTACCACCGAAAGGCCGTGGTAGGCATCGCGCCGCAGTACCGTCGCGAGTTCGGCTATGACGTCCGGATGACCCACGACCACGACCTTCCGCATGCAGTAGCCGAGGTCGCGCAGCCGATGAAGCCGCTTGCGCAGCCAGTACCTGGCAAGCAGGTCGAAGACCGTGAGGCAAGGGAGCGCCACGACGACGTATCCGCGGGCTATGTCGGTCTTGCTCGCGTACGCGACGATCGCCACAGCGGCGGTCAGGCATACTCCGGTATTGACGACCCGCCTGAACTCGTCCGTTCCGACGCCAATGAAACGAGCGTCGTAGGCACCCGCCAGTGCCAATGCCCCCAGCCACAGCAGTGGCAGAGTGAGCCCAAGCCAGAAATAGCCAAGGGCGCCGGCGGCGTCGCCACTGAATCGCACCTCGAATGCCAGCAAGCCGGCAACAAGCCCGCAGCCGCCGTCGGCGATCACCACTTGGCGCAGGTAGTTACTCTGCCAAGTCGCTCCGCTGCGGGCAGCGATGCGACTGACCTGACCAAGCTGCAATGGTTCAGGAACAGTTAGGTTTTCGGCCATAGCCGCGTCTCCAGCACGCTCTTGCTGAGCGGGCTGCCGTTATCTGACCGCGCGCTCGATCCTCTCCCCTGGGCCGTGCATAGGGAAGGACGCGTAGCTAGATTCGGCGGTTGACAGCCTTAGCTGCCTAGCCGCGGCGATCTGAATCCCGGGCGTTTACTTTGCGTAGTATTCGCAGGTCAGAGCTGGAATGTCGGGTTGGCTCGGAGCAGGTTAAATCTTGGTTTCCGAGAGATGTCGCGCCAGTCATGCCGAAATCGGGGGTGCATCCAGGCTCATCATGTGTATATAACACTAAAAGCTGTAAACCTCAGCAAGCGGGCTAAATAGACTGCCCGTTCCGCCCGGCCCCAGCCGGTCTATCATCAGCAGCGTGACCGACGAGGCGCCGGAGGCTCCCGGCCCCGAAGACGACAAGATCATTACCCTTGCCCGCGCAGCCAGGGCACGGGTGGCAGCGGCCGAAGGTGCCGCCGTTCGCGACGAAACCGGGCGCACGTACGCGGCAGCGGCGGTTGCGCTGCCTTCCCTCAGGCTCTCCGCTCTGCAGCTGGCCGTGGCGATGGCCGTTTCGAGCGGTGCGGCCAGCCTCGAAGCCGCTGCTCTGGTCACCGACGGCGCCGCGCCGGATCCCGCGGACCTGACCGCGGTTCGCGAGGTCGGGCCGGACGCGGTGGTGTTCTACGCCGCACCGGACGGGACCGTTCTCACGACGCTGCGTCCCTGACAAGCTGACGACGCGTGCTCGAGTTAGGGCGGAAACGCCCACGTGGGGGAGAATCACGTCGTGGGAACGCCGTCGCGTCAGTCACCGGCTGAATTCAGGTCTGGCTTCGCCTGCTTTGCCGGCCGGCCGAACGTCGGTAAGTCCACGCTCATGAATGCGCTCGTCGGCTCCAAGGTCGCCATCACCAGCAGCCGTCCGCAGACCACCCGGCGCGCCATCCGCGGGATCGTGCACCGCGCCGACGCGCAGCTGGTCATCATCGATACGCCGGGCCTGCACAGGCCGCGCACGCTGCTCGGCGAGCGCCTCGACAGCCTGGCCCGGTCTACTCTCACCGAGGTCGACGTCATCGGCTTCTGCCTGCCCGCCAGTGAGCGGATCGGGCCGGGGGACAAGTACCTGGCGAGCGAGCTAGCCGGCATCGGCAAGACTCCCGTGGTGGCTATCGTGACCAAAACCGACCAGGCGAGCAGAGAGGAAGTAGCCGCCCAGCTGGCAGCGGTCGGCGAGCTTGGCGAGTGGGCCGACATCGTGCCGGTGTCGGCGGTGACGGGATTTCAGCTTGATGTGCTGTCCGACGTGCTCGTCTCCTATCTGCCGCCGGGCAGGCCGCTGTACCCGGACGGCGAGCTGACGGACGAGCCCGAGCAGCAACTGGTGGCCGAGCTGATCAGGGAGGCCATCCTGGAAGGCGTCAGGGACGAGCTACCCCACTCGATCGCTGTCGTCGTCGAGGAAATGGCGCCGCGGGAGGGCCGGGAGGACCTCGTCGACGTGCACGCAGTCATGTACGTGGAGCGGCCCAGCCAGAAGGCGATCGTGCTGGGATCCAAGGGCACTCGGCTCAAGGACGTCGGCACGACCGCGCGACGGCAAATCGAAGCTCTGCTCGGTACCCGGGTTTACCTCGACCTGCGGGTGAAAGTGGCCAAGGACTGGCAACGTGATCCGCGTCAGTTGCGCCGCCTCGGTTTCTACGACTGAGCAGTTTCTACGACTGATCGCTCGTCGGTCCGCCGGGCTTGCTGATGTCGAGTTCCCAGTCCCGGCTCACGCCTCCGACGGTGAACCCGAGCAGCTCGTTGATGGCGATCATGTGTGCGTTCTCCCCGGCGTTGCTGGTCTGGATGAGCCGCACGCTGGGCGCGCACTCGCGCAGCAAGTCCAGCATCGCGACTTTGACGAGCAGGCCGAGCCGGTGCCCCCGGTGCTTCGCAAGCACCGCGGTGATCTGCTGGAATCCCCAGTCCGGCTTGTCGTGCTCGGTGACTATCTGGGTCAGCGCAGCAAACTCGCCAGTGCTCTGGAGTCTGGCGGCGACCGAGTAGCAGGCCAGGCCGTGCTCTTCCAGGGTCTGGTCGCCGTGCCGGACCCGGTCGCCGTCCCAGACATTCGGCTCCACCCCGGCGTCGCGCGGCGCGTCGGCCATCGCGCTATGCACCTGGGCTATCTGGTCCACGAACTCATCCGGCGTCCGTCCCAGCCAGGAGATGAGCTGGTAATCGACTGCATACGGCTCGGCGTGGCCGCGGAGCCTGGCGAGGCGGGCAGGCATCTCGTTGTCGATCGTGAGCATCCTGATGATCTCCGGGATGCCGCCACGAGCCCCGGCGGCAGCGGCGAACGCAGCGCCTGGCGAGTCGTCCCGCGCATGACTGATCAGCCGGGACCGGCCAGCCTGCCGGGCCTGCCCGGCGCAGTGCGCGATAAGCGCGCTGCCGACGCCCCGACGCCGGCTGCCCGGAGCCACGATCAGCGTGCAGTCGGCCATCGTGCGGTTCTCCCGGTCGGGCAACCGCAGCAGGTAGCCGCCGACACGCCTGCCTCCGCCGTCCGTGGCCAGCCACGCCTGCCGCGGCGCGCTGTCGAAGCCACGTCCCCACTTGCCTGCGAACGCGTCGCCTCCCCACGGCGGCTCGTCCGGATGGTCGACCGGCCAGCCCGCCTGTGTCATCTCAAAGCAAGCCCGGAGCGGCTCGCTACCGGCCTTCGGATCGAACTGCTCAATGCGCATGGTTAGTGTCCTCCCGCCAGCTTCCAGGCGGCTGCCACGTCCATCTCGAAAGTCTGGATGTAGTCGCTGACGCGATGCCCGAGCTCCTCGTTCACCGCGATCATGTGCTCGTTGCCTACCGCGTTGCCGGTCACGATGTGGCTTATCCGCGGCTCGGCCTTCGCCAGCCACTCCAGCATCGCGACCTTGACCAGGAGCCCGAGCCGGTGGCCGCGATGCTCGCGGGTTACCGCGGTGAGCCCTTGCCATGCCCATCCGGCGACATCAGGATCGATGAAGATCTGGGTCAGCGCAGCGGCCTGTCCGGTGGCGTCCTGGACGGCCGCTACGGAATACACCCGTGTGCCCTCCGCGACCACTCGCTCGTCTTCGCGGCGTACTCGGTCGGCGTCCCAGTTCATGGGCTCGACCGTGGCGTCGTGGGGGGCATCCGCCATAGCCGAGTTCAGCGCGCAGACGAGGCCGACGAGCTCGTCCGGTGTCCGGCCGGCCCACTGGCGCAGCGAGTAACCGCGAGCGTGCTGTTCGGCGCCGGTTCGCACGGCGGCGAGCCGGGCCTGCTGGCTCGGTCCGACGTCGAGTACGCGGCGGACGTTGAGCATGCCCGGCCGGGCGCCGATCGACTCGGCGAACGCGTGGCCAGGCGCACCGACCCGTGCCTCGGACATCAGCAGCGTGCGGCCGGCCTGGGCTGCCTGCTCCGCCGCATGTGCGATCACTGCCGTGCCCACGCCCTGTCGGCGGCAGCCGGGCGCGACCATCGGCCAGACGAAGCCGTTGGCCCGGTTCTCTCGCTCCGGCAGTTCGAGAACGTAGCCGCCGAGCAGCGCGCCTGAATCCGCAGCCGCGAGCCAGGCTTGCTGCGGGTTGTCCGCGAAACCATGCTTCCACCAGCCGCGGAATCTGCGGTACGAGACGGCAGGCACGTTCGGGTCGTCTGCTTCCTGGCCGGAGACGACCAGCTCATGGCAGTCCCGCAGCCGCGCCTCATCGGTTGCCGGATCGAACCTCTCGATGCGCACGGGTGCCAGCTAATACCTGCGTCGCGGCAGGCCGCAAGCGATTAAGCGCCGGGGTGGACCAGGCCCGGACCGCCATGTTTCCCCCCTGTTGCAAGGCGTTTTCGACGGGTCCTGTGGCACCCGGCGCGCGCCGTCACGTATCCGGGTTTTCCCAGATTAGGGGTACCCGCCGCGACCAGGACATGTGATGATCTGGTCAGCCGGGACGATGTCTCAGCAGAGGACAGACCGCCTGGCCGGGGGGGAGCGGATCGTTGGGGCTCATCGGGCTACGGTTCTACTTCCGGACCACCGGCCGCGGCACTGCGCACTGCCAGCGATGCGGCGGAGACCGCCCGTACCGGCGTTGCGCCGGGCATCGCTGGTTCCACGTCCTGGGGATCCCGGTAGTCCCGCTCGACCGCATTCCCGAGCACGTCCAGTGCCGGACCTGCCGGACCAGGTACCGGATCGAAGTTCTCTCGATTCCGACGACTTCGGCCATGCTGGCGGCGTTGCCCTCCGGAGCGCGGGCAGCGGTCACGACCATGCTGCAGGCAGGCGATCAGGCCAGCCCGGCAGCGCGAAGCCGGGCCATCGACATCGTCCACGCAGCTGGCTTCACCGGCTACGACAACGCGGCGCTGTCGGCTGATCTGGCTAGCGCCAGCGCGGGCAGGCTGGCGGGCCGCGGCGGTCACGGCCCGGCTATCGCGCAGGCACTTGCCACGCTCGCGATTCAGCTGACGATGCCCGCGCCGGAGTGGTTCCTCGCCGACGCGGTGCGGGTCGGGCTGGCCGACGGCACCCTATCGGATTGCGAACGCGACGCCGTCCGCGTGATCGCGGGTCACCTCGGCATGTCCGCCTCGCAAGCGAACAGCGTTATCGTGATGACCGAAGAGAGCGCTGCGGCCGGCTGACCGGCGCTGCGGCTCGTTGATCTGCGCTGCGGCTCGTTGATCTGCGCGACAATGGCCTGGTGGCGATCTACCGTGACGACGGCATCGTGCTGCGTACCCACAAGCTGGGTGAAGCCGATCGCATCGTCACGGTGCTGGCGCGCAAGTCTGGCCGGATCCGTGCCGTGGCTAAGGGCGTCCGGCGGACCAAGTCGCGGTTCGGCGGGCGGCTGGAACCGTTCACCCATGTCGACCTGCTGCTCTACACCGGGCGCTCGCTGGATGTGATCACCCAGGCCGAGACGTTGCGGCCGTACGGTGAGCAACTCGTTGGCGACTACCCGCGGTACACCACCGGGATCGCGATGCTGGAAACCGCCGAGAAGCTCACCCCGGTCGAGAAGGAGCCGTCGATGCGGCAGTTCCTGCTGCTGGTCGGTGGCTTGCGGGCGCTCGGCGAGGCCGTGCACGATCCGCGGCTGGTGCTGGACGCCTTCCTGCTCAGGTCGCTCGCGGTGGCCGGCTATGCCCCGGCGCTGGAGGAGTGCGCGGTGTGCGGCACGACAGCGCAGGAGGCCAGCGCGTCCGGTGGATTGCGCGCGTTCGGCCTGGCTGCCGGCGGCCTGACCTGCCAGAACTGCCGTGCTCCCGGATCAGCGACGCCGGCCGCGGGCACCGTGGCGCTGATGACCGCGCTGCTGCGGGGAGACTGGGAGCATGCCGACGCCAGCGAACGGAGGCACCAGGTAGAGTGCAGCGGCCTGACCGCTGCCTACCTTCAGTGGCACCTGGAGCACTCGATCAGGTCGCTGAAGCACGTGGAGCACGCTTAAGCAGCAGGGGAAAGCCGCATCCGATGAGCCCGACGAAGCGCCAGGTCACGCCGCCGTATCCGCACCCGGACGGGGCGCAGCCGCCGAAGATCCCCGGTGAGCTCATCCCGCGGCACGTGGCCCTGGTCATGGACGGAAACGGCCGGTGGGCAAAGCAGCGCGGCCTGCCGCGCACGGAGGGCCACAAGGCGGGGGAGTACGCGCTCTTCGACGTGATCATGGGCGCGATCGAGCTGGGCATCCCGTACCTGTCCGCTTACGCGTTCTCGACCGAGAACTGGCGGCGCTCACCGGACGAGGTCCGGTTCCTGATGGGCTTCAACCGGGACGTCATCAGGCGCCGCCGGGACCAGCTGAACTCGATGGGCGTGCGGATCAGGTGGGCCGGCCGGCGTCAGCGGCTCTGGCGGTCGGTGATCTCCGAGCTCGAGGACGCCGAGCGGATGACGGTCGGGAACTCGGTGCTCACACTGCAGTTCTGCGTCAACTACGGCGGCCGGGCGGAGATCGCGGACGCAGCCAAGGCGATCGCCCTGGACGTGGCAGCCGGCAAGGTGAACCCGGAAAAAGTCGACGAGAAGCTCATCAGCCGGTATCTCGACGAGCCGCAGATCCCCGACGTGGACCTGTTCGTGCGGTCGTCGGGGGAGCAGCGAACCTCGAATTTCCTGCTCTGGCAGTCTGCCTACGCGGAGATGGTGTTCCTTGACACGCTGTTCCCCGACTTCGACCGCCGCCACCTGTGGCATGCCTGCGAGATCTACGCAAGCCGGGACCGGCGGTACGGGGGCGCCGTGCCCAACCCGCTCCCGACCTAGCCGCCGAACCAGGCCGCGAGGGCGCCGGCCAGGCCAGCGACCGGGTCTGCAGCTCCAGGACCGCTCGCCCAGGCCACGATCCCGTCCGGGCGGATCAGCAGCGCGTCGGCTGCGGCTGGCTGGCCGTGCGGTTTCCCCGCCAGGATGGAAACGGGCTGGTCATCGCTTGCCGCCACCGCCGCTACCCGGCCGTCGGCGGTGAAATCCAGCAGCACCGGCCGCGCCTCCCGCATCAGCTCGGCCATCCGGGTGCTGCGCCCGTCCTCGGTGGTCAGGCGCAGGTCCGGGACAAGTCGGCCGGTCAGCGGGGGCCGGCCGCCCGACGGATCCGGCCCCGTGCTGCCTGACATCGTGCTGCCTGACACCGTGCTGCCCGGCCCAATGCTGCCCGGCCCAATGCTGCCCGGCATCTCGTACCGGATATCCGTGCCGGCGATCAGCTCGCCCAGATGGCGCGCGACGCCCGGCAAGGTCAGCAACTCGCCGAACAACTCGCGGATGGCGTCGGCGGTCTCGCCGTTGCCGGTCAGGGCGCGCTGTGCCCGTGTGTGCAGCAGGCCCCGGCGTCCGGCCGCGTGCCGTTCGGCGTGATAGCTGGCGAGCAGCCCGGCCGGGGCCCGGCCCTGGACCTGCGCGGCGAGCTTCCAGCCGAGGTTGATCGAGTCGAGCAGGCCGGCGTTGAGTGCAAGCCCGAACACGTGCGCGGCGTCACCTGCCAGCAGGACCCGGCCAGCCTGGTAGCGGTCGGCCTGACGGGTATTCCCGACCGTGCGGGTGAGCCAGGTCGGGTCGGTCATCCTGACGTCGGCACCGGTCACCCGCCGGAAGCTGGCTTGCAGCTGCGCTAGCGTCACCGGCGGCTCGCGATCGGCTAGCGGTGTCCCGTCGGGGATATCTGCGGCCGGGTCGGTGTCCTCGCGGGTGTAGACGATGTAGGTGCCCTTCGCCGCGGTGGCGTCCAAGCTGGTCAGTGGCGCGAGAGAAAACATCCCGCGCGGCGTCCGCTGCTGCACGGTAAGCCGGACGCGGCCGAGGCCCGGCAGCTCGATCTCTCCCGATCCAGCGACGGTGACCGCGTCCGGAAGCGTCACCCGGCCGATCAGCGATACTTCCGGCGAGGTGTAGCCGGGGAATTCGATACCGGCCAGCTTGCGCACCGGGCTGTGCGCGCCGTCGCAGCCGACGAGGTACGCGGCGCGCAGTTCGTAGCGGCCGTCCGGGCCGGTCACGGTGATCGTCACCGCATCGTTGTCCTGATCGAGGCTGGTCATCTCGTGCCCGCGCCGGACGGCGCCGCCTAGGTCCGCTAGCCGCCCGGCCAGTACGCGCTCGAGCCGTCGTTGCGGGACCGCGAGCACCTGCAGCGGGCTCGGCACAAGCCCGCCGAAGTCCAGTTGCAGCGATCCGAACGAGAAGGCCGGCACCGGCCCGGTGTAGGTCGCCTCGGCGCGGAGCGGCTCGAGCAGGCCGCGGTAGTCGAGCACTTGCACGATCTGCCCGACCAGGCCGTTGCCTTTGGGGATCTCACTGATCGCGGCGAGCCGCTCGATAACGACCGGCTCGACGCCAGCCAGCTTCAGCTCGATCGCCAGCATGAGGCCGACGGGCCCCGCGCCGACGATGACGATCGTGTCGGTCCGCGCGGCGGGGTCAGTCATATGCCCGGCTCTCCCGTTGTCGGTCACGCATCATCCAGCACGGTCTGTCCAGCACGGTCTGTCCAGCACGGCCTGCTCGGCACCGTGGCCTGCTCGGCATCTCCGTCGAACAGCGCGGTCTACTCGAGCATTCGCCGAACAGCGCGGTCTGCCCGAGTCCTTGTCAATATATGTTGACGCCAGTTTAGGCACTAGGGCCCTTGCGAATTGCCGTCAGCCCGTCACAATGTCGAAATGACCGGCATACCGCTCTCTGGCGACGACGGCACGCGCGAGCAAGCACCGCCGTCTGCGATCGCTCCGGCTGAGTCACGGTCCGGCGGGCCAAGTTCAGGCAAGATGACTTCTGGCACGTCCGTGGACTGGCGCAGCGGCCCAATAGTGCGGCGCTGGATCTGGGCCCTGGAGCATGCGCAAGACGTGGTCGCGATCACTGTCGGGGTAGTGCTGATCGCGCTGGCCGCGGTTGTGCTCATCTCGGCGATCGTCGATTTCATTGACGGTGCCGATGGTCCCATCTCGTCCGCAGCGCCCGTCCTTCTTGATCGCGTCCTGCTCGTACTGATCCTTGTCGAGATCGTTTACACGGTCGTGCTGTCGCTGCGCGCGCATCGGCTAGTCGCCCAGCCGTTCATCGTCGTCGGGCTGATCGCTGTCATCCGGGAGATCCTTGTCGTCCTGACGCCAGGCAGCCACCCCAATGTGGGCGCCTCTGAGCTCGCGCTGCTAATCGGGATGGTGGCCGTGTTCGTGGCTGGCCTGATCGCCGTCAGCATCTTCGAAAGAAGCGGGAACAGCCACGCGCCGGAGGGCGGCATCGGCGACGTATCGGACCCGACGACGTAAGCGGGCTCCTCGCTCGGGACGTAAAGAAACCGTCGCAGGCGACGGTTTGTTTACGTGATCATGCTTCGCAACCCCTAGCGGGTGGCCTGGTAGCCGGCGATCGCGAGCATGATGGCCACGGCGGCAATGCGGCCAAGTCGCCCGCCTGCAGACAATCTGGGCCAGGACAGCGCGGCCAGCCAGGCCAGAACCGCAGCGACGAGACACAGCGCCACCGCGCCAGCCGGGCCGCGCAGCGCCAGGCCGGCGACCAGGAATGCGACCAGCAGCAGCGGTGCTATCCACCGCGGCAGCTGATGCAGGTAAATCAGCGGGCGGGCGCTGCGGCGCTCGGTCGTCTGCCTGGCAGCGGACGCGTTCGGGGTGTACAGGCTGGTGCCCCTCGGCAGCGGCCGGACCCGCTGCCCGGACCGGGTCTGCCTGGGCCGCGTCTGCCCAGCCGGGCGGTTGGTGCTCACGAGGCAGTCCCTTCGGCCAGCTCGGCCTCTCGACGGGCTAGCTCGGCCCGGTCGTTAACAAGTCACGGTGGTTTCGCCCAGGCTACCGCCTGCTTACTGACGCGTGACCTCCTGGCGGTCGCGGAAAGTGATGCGACGGCCATCCCGGGCGGCCGCTAAGCTGGCACCACCGCCGCCCCCCGTACCGGGTTTCGCGCACGTCACAGCAGGCCGCCGACCGCCAGCCGGATGGAGACTCACATGGCAAAACGCAGCGATCGCATGGAAACCATCGTCAGCCTTTCCAAGCGGCGCGGGATCGTCTACCCGTCCAGCGAGATCTACGGCGGGCTTCGGGCTGCCTGGGACTACGGGCCGCTGGGCGTGGAGATCAAGAACAACATCAAGCGCCAGTGGTGGCGCTCCATAGTTCATGCCAGGGACGACATCGTCGGGATTGACTCCAGCGTGATCCTCGCCCCCGAGGTCTGGCAGGCCAGCGGCCACCTCACCCAGTTCACCGATCCGCTGACCGAGTGCCAGTCCTGCCACTTCCGGTTCCGGGCTGACCATCTCATCGAGGCGTACGAGGACAAGCACGGACAGCCGCCGGAGAACGGCCTGGCGGACCTGGCGTGCCCGCACTGCGGGGTCAAAGGCGCATTCACCGAGCCGCGGAACTTCAACGGCATGCTGCGCACGTACCTGGGCGCCACCGAGGATGACTCCGGGCTTGCCTACCTGCGGCCGGAGACAGCGCAGGGCATCTTCATCAATTACAAGAACGTGCTGCAGACCTCGCGGAAGAAGGTGCCGTTCGGCATCGGCCAGATCGGCAAGTCCTTCCGGAACGAGATCACGCCCGGCAACTTCATTTTCCGCACTCGCGAGTTCGAGCAGATGGAGATGGAATTCTTCGTCAAGCCAGGCACTGACGAGGAGTGGCACGAGTACTGGATCGACGCCAGGGAGTCCTGGTTCCTCGACCTCGGCCTCAGCCAGGAGAACATCCGCCGCTACGAGCACCCTGCCGAAAAGCGCTCCTTCTACTCCAAGCGGACAGTCGACCTGGAGTACCGGTTCGACTTCCCGGGCACCGAGTGGGGCGAGCTCGAGGGCCTCGCCAACCGCACCGACTACGACCTCGGCGTGCACGCCAAGGCGTCCGGGCAGGATATGTCCTACCTCGACCCGGAGACCAACGAGCGCTTCATCCCGTACGTGATCGAGCCCGCGGTCGGCGTCGACAGGTCCATGCTTGCTTTCCTGCTGGAGGCCTACACCGAGGACGAGGCGCCGGACGCCAAGGGCAACATGGAGAAGCGCACCGTGCTCCGGCTGGACCCGCGGCTCGCTCCGGTCAAGGTCGCCGTCCTGCCGCTGTCACGCAATGCCGACCTGTCGCCCAAGGCCAGGGACGTCGCAGCGACGCTACGCCAGCAATGGAACTGCGAGTTCGACGACGCCAGCGCGATCGGCCGTCGTTACCGCAGGCAAGACGAAATCGGTACGCCGTACTGCGTCACGGTGGACTTCGAGTCGCTGGACGACCAGGCAGTGACAGTTCGCGAACGCGACTCGATGAAGCAGGACCGGATCGGCATCGACAGCCTCGTTTCCTACCTGTCGGAACGCCTGGCCGGCTGCTGACGGACGATAGGTAACGCGCGGATCTCCGGTC
>Ga0335074_10010236_pt1 | contig 13108 bp, 4 predicted proteins | sample Lox_Sample_23_FD_206715 | JGI IMG/M metagenome (GOLD analysis project Ga0335074, IMG submission 206715) | Soil microbial communities from Loxahatchee National Wildlife Refuge, Florida, United States - Lox_Sample_2.3 | ecosystem: Environmental > Terrestrial > Soil > Wetlands | place: USA: Florida...
GTTGCGGAGTTTTTCAGCGGTACATGTCAATCCGCGGCGAAGAACGATATATGCGGCAAGTTGGGGATCTTTATTGGAGGATTCGCGCAGTCCTATGATGGCTTTTTCGATTTCGGGCTGGAGACCAAGAACGCGTTCAATTTCGGATATTTCAATCCGGTACCCGCGAATTTTAACCCGGGCGTCTTTACGTCCCATGAAAATGATTTGTCCGTCAGCATCACGACGTCCGAGGTCTCCGCTGCGGAAAGTCCTCGGCTTTCCCGGCTCGTCGCTTTGGCCAAAGCGTTCCGCAGTTAACGTTTCATTGCGCCAATAACCAGGAGACATATAAGCGCTGCGCACAACAATTTCTCCGAGGTGTCCGTTCCGTATTTCGCAACCGTTTTCATCCAAAAGCAGCACTTCCATACCAGGCGCCGTTTGTCCAACCGACAGCGGACCTTCGGGAATCACCTGGTCGTGATTAAAACGTTGCTGGGCAATATTGCCCGTTTCAGAACTGGACAACGTATGCAGCAGGAAACATTTGCTGGAAAAATGTTTCCGCCACAGGGCAAAATCACTGGCCGTGGCTGTTTCAGAACCGAGCCGGACCACGCGTACGCCGGGGAAATACATTTTATCGTTTAATGACCGGATAAAATGGCGAAATACTGACGCCGCCGAAATGTAAACCGTTATATAATTTTCAGTTATCCAGTCAGCCAGCCCGGTTACGCCTTTTTCCATGATGGGAAATGGAGAAAGCGTCGCTCCATTCAAAAGCGCGCACCATGTTGTTGCAACACCCTGCCCTCCACTTAAAGATGCGAGCAGAATGACTCGATCTTCGAACTGCAATTCCATACCATGAGCCAATCGAAATGCATTGTGTTGTATGCCACGATGGGTTTTCATGACCCCTTTGGGTCGTCCCGTTGAACCGGACGTGTAAATTAAAATGGCGGTTTGTTCAGGGTTGATTTGGATTTCAGGATTATCTGCAGGTTCATCGGAATGATCTTCAAAACGAACGACTTCACACCCAGACCCCGCGATTTGATCGGCAATTGCACTATTAAATGAATCCGTAATAATCAGTGCAGGCTCAGCATCACCCAAAACCTGCGTAAGACGGATCGGTGGGTCAGTCGGGTTGAGCACCACGGCGATTCTTGCGGCTTTAAGGATGCCGAGGACCGCCGCAATCAGTGGTACATCATGCCGCATCAGCACTGCGACCCTGTCTAGCGACGAGCCATGGTGCGAAAGCAACTTGTGGGCCACGCGATTTGCCGTGGCATTTAGCTCAGCATAGGTTGGGTTCCAGTCGGGGGAAAGCAAAGCAATTCGCGAAGGATATAGTGTTGCAATTTGATCGAAGCTGGACGCAATCGATTGTTCGGGATTAAAGGCTTTTTCAGAAAACGCAGAATGCACAGCGGTAGACTCCCAGCGGTTCAATCATTCCAGCAAATTTTTATCCAAAACCTAGAATCAATTTTGAACATAGTTGTTCCGTTCTATGGATGCGATGGATTTCCTGGTTTTTTTAACATCTGTTTATACAGGATTTTGGTGAAAAAATCCTTGTTCTCCTTTGGAGTCGCGGTGGATTTGCTCACCATCGAAAACCCCGGCAAATTGTGAGTGTAAAACGCAGCCTTCTTCCTTTGCGTCCCCGTTACCAGGGAAGCCGTATTCCTGTAAAACCGATTCCTGAGTTAAACTGTCCCAGGTTGCCCGGGGCAGTATCTAAAATCTCGGAACTCCGGCCATGGTATTCAGGGAATTAATTGATCAGGCAGACTCTGAGGGAAATCATCTATGCCGATCCGGAATAATAAATCTCCATCCGGCGGAAATATACCGTCGGAGCCGCCCCATGACGCCGTACAAAACAGCAATTCAGCCAATATTCAGCAGAACCTTTCAGAACATTTTTTTTCCCGGGCTTTCCTGGGCATTATGGCCCTTGCCATTCTGGTTCGAGTCGTGGTTTTACTGACTCGAGAGGCATTCTCGGGGGATGAATACGCCACGATGTTGGTCGTGCTCTCGCCAAATGGGATTCTGCAGACCCTTGCCAATTCCGACAACCATCCTCCTCTTTATTACCTGCTCCTGAAAGGCTGGATTAATTTCTTTGGCATTCAGGAACATGCGGTGCGCTCGCTTTCCATGCTTCTTGGAATTGCTGCGGTCGGGGTGTTCCCGTTCTGGTTGCGCGAACTGGGTCTTTCCCGGCGAGCCGCCCTTTGGGGCATGATGCTTTTCGCCCTTGCGGGGATGCAGGTTCAATTCTCGACTGAGGCCCGCGACTACATGTTTGGCTGCTTGCTGGAGGTCCTATGCCTTTACTGTTATACCGCCGCGATTCGGCGCCAGTCGCCGCCGCATTGGATAGCCTTCGGAATTTTTCTCTTGCTGTCATTCTACACCCATCACCTTTTGGTTCCATTTGCCGGCGCCTACCTGCTGGCGGCCTGGATACTAGGGGCCTCGCGGCGGAGTTGGATCTGGCTTTTGGCCGTTCTGGCGGCCGACGCGCTTCTTTATTTGCCGGGCTTTGAGCTGCTCAGGACGCAAATCCGTACCAATGCCCACAATCTAGACTGGATCAGTACGCTCTGGACCCAACAACATTTGATCATCTATGCCATACCGGATTCCCTGCAGCACCTCAGTTTAATGGGTAATTATTCGGATTTGATTAAACATGGATTTATCCGAAGGTGCGTGATAGCGGGATCTGTCGTTGGGTGTTTACTGGCGGTCATTTTAGCCCTTGTGCCCACACGCCGGATGTTTTGCAAATTCTTCCAGATCGAAATCACAAACGTCGCCGACAATGCGCAGGTTTGCGTGCTGTTGTTGTTTTGCTTTTATGACCTGATATTTCTTTATTTGTATTCTTTGTTGCATATGCCGTTGTATGTGGTCGGACGTTACGATTTTTTCTCCCAACCAGGTTTTCTGGCTTTGCTTGCGGTGGGCATAGCCCAATTTCAGCAGGCGCTGTCTTGTAAAAACGCCTGGTTTGGCCGGCTGGCGCCCCTGAGCCTCACAGCCCTGGTCTGCATCCCCTGCCTGGCTAATGCCTCGCATCCGTTTGATATCGACGATTTATATACCAAACGCAGCGAGGTACTCGCGCAGTATGTACAACCTGGCGACATAGTTATCGCAACCTGGGGCGATCTCAAAGGCCTGGAGTACGAGCAATATCTTCACCATATTCCTGTGATAATAGTCAGCTTTCCATTAAGACCCAGTGGGGAATCGGCATTGACTGATAACCGGGTTTTTTCCCCTTCGAATCTAAATGAACAGGCGAACTCCATTATCAATATATTCAACCATTCCGGATCAAAGAACCATATTTGGCTGGCTTATAACCCAAACGTATCCTTATCTTTTCACGACAGCTTCTTTGCCGCAAAGGTATTTAGCTCCTTAGCTGACCACAGCGGCTTGCAGCGCTGGCAGCCGGGCCCGGATGGAAATAATATTACCAATCAATTGTTCATGATCGCATGGAAGCATAAACCGTAATTCCCCGCGCATTGACCAATCAAGAATTGACGCCGTGCGGAAGCCACCGCCTCACCCCGAAGGGTTTGGACCCCAAACGTGGTTCTGGGTTTGTGAAGGATACATCGCCGCGATGCATTCGAAACAAGCCGTAATTGACTGTTCCGGGTAAAAGGTTTTTCAGAAAAGACAGAACGCACGACGGTAGACTCCCGGCAAGTCAATCATTCCAGCATATTTTTATCCAAAACCAATTTCCTCAGGCGCGAATCCGTTTCACGGACGGGGTACACTTTATGCGGCATGATCGCTTCACTGAAGTCCGTCCGGCATGCGCCTGCATAACCGATCATGAGTTGAAAACGCGGCTTAACGGAATTGCGGCTGCCATAATGAAAACAGCCCGAAGATTCAATGAACAAAACGTCCCCGCGCTTCCCGCAGAATTCGATGACCTGTTTTCGATCCACAACTGAATAAATTTGCTCATCGCTCAGGCGATACCCATGCTGCTTCGACCAATAGCGCAACTTTTTCATCGCGTCTTGTGAGATGGATCGCGGCAGGAATGTCCAGGGACCATGTTCCGGCGTCGTGTCTCTAAGCAAAACCAATACGTAAACGTTCGGTAGTGAATAATAATCGATGTGATAAAGCTGGCTGTCGTGTGGACTATCAGGCTTGTCGTCAAAGGCGGCGTTGGATTCAACGAAGCGAATTCCCGAAGGCAGCGTGTTGGATAGTGCGGGAATGCACTTCAGATAATCACCTACCGGGGCAAGCACGTCGCTCGATGTGACAAAATCGAGAAAAGAGGGATACGTTTCAAGATCGGCCGGCGTCCACACATCCTGGAAATAACTGCGATACTTGCCCACATCGGAACGCCGAACCCCGGAACGTTCGGCGATGATCTTTTCTGAATCCTCCAGCACACGATCCAGGTGCGGCAACGACATTGAATCATCGATCGCCCAACCATCTTTCATATGGATTCGCGGGCGTACAAAAGCCCCATTTTCTTCAAGCATCGTGTCCCAGCGTTTTTGGTATAGGGCTTGCCGCCAATTGTCCTGCTGGCCGAATTTCAAGCGGTTATAAGCATGGGCTAAACGCATTGTGTTGGCAATCCCCAGACGGGCCATGTGATTCTCTTGTAAACGTTTGGCAATTGGATGAACAAGCTCGTCAATTCCGGAAGTGGACATACACAAACTCCTCTGTCAATGTTCGATGGCTGCTCTATGGCATTTATTCAGAATAGTCAGCCAAAGGCGATTTCACAGGCCTGTTTTGGATATTTTCATATATATTATCGACAGGGTTTAACGCCCGGCCTTGAGGTTCATAAATGGTTTGTACCCGGCAAAAAAACTCCCGGTCGCATGGGCCATGCTCCGCCGGACCGACACCTGACGCCTTCCAGCCTCCAAAGGGGGAAGTCGCGTCAGCATCGGCTGTTGTGCCATTGATTTTTAAAATGCCGGCCTTTGTTCGGTCCAGAAATTCCTCTTTTCGCTGGTCGCTGTTCGTAAATAACGCCGCCACCAGTCCCTGCCGAACGTCGTTGCACAACTGGATGGCATGGCCAAAATTTTTCGCTCTTTGTACGACCAAAACAGGGCCGAAGGTTTCTTCCTGTACAATTTCATCGTTCGGATTGTCGCAACAGACAATGACCGGAGGATGATAAGCGCCTCGCCGGCAGAGTTCGGTGAAATCATTTTGCTCGGCGTGAGGCTTTAAAATTTTCAGCCCGTTTTTCTCGGCTCGTTTGAGCAACATGGCCAGGCTGTCGCGCTTGGCGGCGTCAATCAGCGGCCCTATCACAGTTTGCGGATTCCAGGGATCCCCCCAGACCAGTTGTCGTGTTGCGCGCTGGATGCGTTCAAGCCAGACGTCGCGTAATTTTTCGGAAACAATGAGTCGCCGATTCGCGGTGCACCGCTGACCCGCGAAACCAAAAGCGCCGGCGGCCACCTGCCTCATGCTTTCGTGCGGATCGGCGTCGTCCCAGACAATCGCTGGGTTGTTTCCGCCCAACTCACCTTGAAACGGGATGTGCCGTCGCGCACATATTTCCTGCAACGCATATCCTGCCGCCAAAGATCCGGACAAACTTACTCCGTCTACGCAGGGATTTTCCGCAATTAGCGAAGCCGTATTCTGATCACCAATGCACAATTCAACAGGCAGCGGACCATCGTGTGACTCGAAAGCAATCTGAAGCAATTCCAGAAACCTCAGTGCGACCATGGAACCGACAGGAGAGGGTTTCCAAACCAGGGCATTTCCATAAAAAAGTGCAGGCGCGATTTTGCCCGCCGGTATTGCCAGAGAATTGTTCCATGGTGTAACGACTGCCACAACGCCCAGCGGCAGATGGCGACTATGGGCTTGATCGCCGCAGCGGGTCTCGAACGACTCGGAATCGTGATTTGCCGCAGCACGTATTAATTCAGCGCTACGCCGTACTTCCGCATGCGACATGGTGATCGGCTTGCCGATGTCCCTGGTGATCAAACTCGCAATATCGTTTTCATGTTTCTCAAGCAGGTCGGCGAGCCGATCGAGTATGGCGGCTCGGGTTTGAATGGAAGTTTTTCGCCAGCTTGAGAAGGCATTTTTTGCCGCCGTCACCGCCTGGGATATTTTTGTCGCATTGTCGGGCTGAATTGTCCATAGCAACTCATCCGTTTTATTTGGTGAACGACGTTCAATAGTCTGATACAAAGATTCTTTGGTCGCGGCGGAACTCTCCAGCATTCGAACGAGCATTTCGGCGGGCGCAAAGTTGATATGTCGCGCTGACAAATACCGTCGTGTGATAGCGGCGTGCATCGCATCGTCGCTGGCCACCGCATCTTCTGCAATCCAAACGTTCAATCCTCGTTCGTATCCCTCCAGCGCGGTAGCCCTTATGCATGCATGCAAATGCACGCCAGCCAAAAACAAAGTATCGCATCCGAAAGTCTGTAATGTTGTAGCTAAGAGGGGATTGCTAAAGCCGTTAAAAAATTGCTTTTCGATGATCGTTTCTCCGGAAATCTCGCTCAAAGACTCCGGCGGAAGATATCCGGGCGTTCCTGGCTCACATATCCAGCGCCCGGCCGATTTCCAATGAGGCATGCGGTCGTCGGGATTCCGATGAACGCTTGTTCGAACATGAATAATGGGAACCGACTTTTCACGGCAGGCGCTAAGAAGCTTTGCCGCGATCTGCACAACCTGTCCGGCAGCCGGTTGGAGGTTGGACCTTGTCAAGTAATCATTTTGAAAATCGATCAGCAGTAATAATGGTTTCATCAGTGCACACGATTGCCTACTTGAGTAAGGACTGCTTCAGCAATCAGTTCTCCCATGCGCTGCGTTCCGACGATGCGATCACCGTTTTGTGTGATGTCTGGTGTCCGCCAGCCCGCATGCCAAACGTCTTCGATCGCTTGTTCGATGCAGGATGCTTCAACGTGGCAATTGAAGCTTTCCCGCAACATCATGGCCATGCTTAGAATCTGCGCTGCTGGATTTGCCCGATCCGTACCAGTAAGGTCAAATGCCGCGCCATGACCTGTCTGGTAAACGGCGTTTCCTTTCGCGGAATAGTTGGCCGAATATGAAAGCCCGCGCGATCCGAGCAGAACCGCGCCGAGATCCGCGAGAATATCGCCAACCATGTTCGGCGTGACGATGACGTCAAACTCGACAGGATGTTGAATCAACTGGTAAGCGGCGTTATCCGCATTAAGAACAATGCATCGCACTTGTGTTTCAGAGCAGACTCGGCGGGCAACTTGCTGCCAGAGTCTGCTGATGCCTGGAACCCCTCCCTCCTTGACGATGACATGGAGACGTCCTTTTCTCGTCAGTGACAAACGCACCGCGACATTAATAATTCTCTCCACCTGCGTTTGAGTATAGCTAAAGCGTTGTTCCGCAACGCAGCCGTCCGCAGAATCTTTATTCTCCGACCAGCATCCCTGGTAAACTCCGCCGGCATTATCTCTGACTATTACGATGTCCAAATTATGTAAATAATCTGGTTTCACCCGGTTTACGGAATGCAATTCAGCACTGGGTCTAAGGGGTACGATTTTACAGAACAGGTCAAAACGCCGGCGCAGATCATACACAAACCGGCCGCCGCCCGGGCCACACATAATCGCGCCGCTTTGAGAAAAAATTTTCTCGCAGAAGTCAACGGCTTTCTGTGTGATCTTGCCTTCGGCGTCATGACCGTTTTCACCGCCAGAAAGGCCGATGGCTTCGCCATAAGACCTTTTGATATTCAGCGAATAAACCACCTCGATTGCGTCGAGAACTTTTATTGCGGCTTGCGTAATTTCCGGTCCGACGCCTTCGCCGGCAAAAATGCCCATGACTTTATCTTGCTGTTCCGGTGATTTATGGGCGTTGCCGGCGATCAGATTCACCAGATTGATTTGATTTTCAGATGCTTCCCATGATGTGTTCTGAAAGCTCATTCAGAATCAACTCCAGAAAACAAGAATTATGCTGGTTGATCTTGATTCACTTACCCACGGAACCAGGATCCGATATTGATGGAGTAAGTATAACTATCTTATTGGGTAACGAAAGTGTTTTTGTCCAAAGGGGATGATTTAGATTATTTTTTTGGGGAATATTTTATTTGACTCGCCATCGGCTAAGTCGTGCTTTCGATCTACTCAATAGTGATATTCCCCCAATCACCAACAAAGCCAGTGAACCGGGCTCCGGCACCTCCGGCGGCACGGAGAGAACCAAACCGCCTCCGCCCACTGCTACTTCGCCCGTGATTTCTGTTGCACCCAGACCGCGTACAGTATCATCCAGGTCCGCCGCATCCACACTGGTGCCGCCGTCAAAAGCATACTCGCTCCAGACCGGATTACCATTCGGATCCAGTGTCGAGCCGCCTAATCCACGCACCACGTCATCCAGGTCGGCTGCATTCACCGAACCGGCTCCCAACCAGTCACCGTCCGCGCGCTCCAGGACCACAAAATCGTCGTCCGAGTAATTCAATACCGCCCAGACTGTGTCATTGGACGTGTTAATCCCGTAATCGCCCACCACGTCCTGGCCGGCGTAGGCCCCGTCGTATTCCACAGGCGTGCCGCTGGTGTTCAGCAGCACCGCCGAGACAAAGGTGTTGGTTATCAGAGACTGACCATCGGCCGTCGTCGTGCTTGGGTTGTACGCCGCCAGTACGGGGCTCAGTGCTCCGTTCGTCGGAAGCACCGAATAGCTCATCTGCAGGACATACGTATCCGAATTCGTACCGTTAATCGCTGCCACATCGCTTAAAAGCTGCGTGTTACCTGCCGGCGCGGTTAAGAACTGAACCGACAGCGACGTCGGCGTCGTGACCGTGCCACCGAGGAACGTCACCGTTGTGTTACGACCGCCATTCTCACTGGTCGTCAGGCCCGTGTATTGGTTGCCCGTTTCGGAGATATAGCTCGGCGTGCTGTTGGTCACGCTATACGTGTAGTTCGTCTGGTATGTGCTCGATGCACCCGTGATCGACGTGTTGATGCTCAGTGGCGTATTCCAGGAGAGGCCGCCGGTCAGCGATGGCAGGGTGGGTGCCGAACTGAAGTTCCCATACACCTTGCCTTGGATCACCGTAAAGCTTTCCCCGTTGGTCAGCGTGCCCGTGGAGCTGATCGTCTCCGTACCGCCCAGCATTACCGCGTTAGTTCCCGCGTTTAGCTGATCATTGACGTTCGTGGTCGGGGCGACCTGTACATTAAAGTTGCTGCCGGAACCCAAGTTCACGCTTCCATTGAAGGTTAACGCGCTCAGAGAAGTCGGCGATGCGACACCGGGCGAGAGTGTTCCGCTGGAACTGACAGCCACATTGCCGGTAACGTTGCCGGCGCCAGTGAGTGTCTGAGAAGCCGAACCACCCAGTGTAAAACCGCCGCTGACGGCGGAGACGTTAAAAGTGCCGCTGCTCTGGACATTGATCATCGCTGAATCGGCGATCGTGCCTGCAGAGCCTAACGCCAGAGTTCCGCTGGAGATACTCGTCAAACCCATGTAGGTGTTAGCTGCAGTGAGGGAGGTGGTCCCGGTTCCAATATTCTCCACCATGCCCGAACCACTGATAACGTTGGTCACGGTGCTTGCTGATGTGCCTGTACCACCAAAATCGAAGGCCAGCGTGGCGTTGTCAAGCACTGATGTGGAGGTTCCCAGTGAGCCTGTCGTGCCGCCATTACCGATTTGCAGCGTACCCTGGCTGATGGTGGTGGTTCCGGTGTAGGTGTTGGTTCCGGTAAGAGTCAAAGTCCCCGTGCCGATCTTGGTCAGTGCGCCGGAGCCGCTCAGAACGCCGGAGTAGGTGGTGCTGGCGTAGTTGTTGCCCACGCTCATAGTGACAGCAGCAGAGCCGGCATCCTGAAGAGAAATCGCGCCGGAGCCGCTCAGGCCGCCCAACGTCGGGCTGTCGATGCCGGACGAAAACGTCAGGCCGCTGGAAGCGACGTTGTCGACAACCGTGCTGTTCTGTACCGCCGAGTTATTACCCAGATTCAGCGTACCGTTATCGATGGTCGTGGCGCCGGAATAAGTGTTGGTACCGGAAAGCGTCAGCGTGCCGCCAAGGGTGCCCTGAGCGCCCGAGGTGGCGCCGAGCGTAATGGAGCCGGCTCCCGTGCCAATCGAGACCCCGGCGCCTGTAAGACTTTCGCCAGCCGTGCTCGCGTTCAAATTGTTGACAATGGTACTGGTGGCGTTGCCAATGTCGCCGGAGAGAATCACGCCGCCGCTGGTGGCGCCATTGAGGAGGGTGAACGTCACATTGTTATTGAGCATGATGTTGCTGGCAATGTTGCTGGTATAGGTGGGGTCGGACTCGCCGAGCACCACGCCGCCGCCGTTGACGATGATCGGCGTTTCGATGTTGCTGTTCGGATTAACACCTGGATTCACGATCTCGTTGTTATTTCTATAGAACCCGCCAATCACGTTACCGAACGTGTTACCGGGGTTGTTATAGACCACATAGCCGCTGGTGTCGTTCAAAACGGCCTGGTATTGCAACGAGAAAACACCATAGTCCACCACGATGGAACCGCCGTTAAGGGTGACATCAAGCGAACCACCGGAACTGGAGCCGCCGATAAGGGCAAATTGATCATCACCGTCTTTGGTCAAAACGTAGCCCTGAAGGGTCAGGTTGCTCGAGGAGCTGGTGCTTCGACCGATGTATAGTGAGCCATCGTTGCCAATGGGCGTTGTCGACCACATTTCATTCGTTCCGCCAATGGTGGCGTTGCCGGTCAGGGTAACATTTTCAAAAGCGGATTCCTGCACGTTGGTGCCAACGGCGCCATTGGCGCCGCCGTTGTCCTGGATCACGCCCAGGCTGCCGGCCGCGCCGGTTCCGGCGATGTCAAACTGCTTGGCGCCGAAGGCAATGGTTTCACTGGTCCCGCCGCCGATGTCCAGCGTGGCGCCGCTGTCGACGTATACCGTGCCGCCGGTAGTGGAACCCAGAGAATTGCTATTGGTAACGTAAACAACACCACTGTTGATGGTGGTCGTGCCGTAATAAGTATTCGTTCCGGAAAGCGTCAGGCCGCCGGTACCGGGCGCTGAGGCATTGATCGCCAGATTTCCGCTTGTTGTTCCGGTAGCAGTGGAAATCGCGCCGGCAAAAGTATCGGTGCTGGTGGGATTAAGCGTAAGCGTGTCACCGGTCGAAATGGCCGTAGCGCCCGTACCGGTGAGATTAGTAATTGACTCGTTGTTTTGTACGTTGAAGGTTCCGGAATCGGCGATTGCCCCGCCAATGGAACCGGACACGCTTAAAGTAGCGCCGGTGCTTATCGTGGTTCCACCGCCGTAGTTGTTATTTCCGGAAAGGACCAAAGAGCCTGTAGAAACGTTGAGGTTCAGATTGGTTCCCGTGATGATGCCGGAGAAGGCGTCGGCGGTGGTGCCGCCGGAGAAAGTCAACGCACTGGAGGTTGACGAATCGGTAATGGTTTCGGTTCCGGTGCTGTTGGCAGCGACCACGAGGCTGGTCACGGTGGCATTAAAACCGTTGAGATTCAGCGTGCCGCTGTCGGCGGTTCCATCACCAAGAGTCACGGCGGATCCACTGGGCAAAGCGCCGGCGACACCGAGGATAATCTTACCATTGCCAACCTGCGTGCCGCCGGCATAGGTATTGACCGTTGAAAGCGTCAGACTGTCGGCGCCTTCCTTAAGCAGGCTGGTACTGCCGCCGATCGAACCGGTTCCACTGATGACATAATTGCCGGCGCTGTTGTTGACCGTCACTGAACCAGGGTCAACGGTGGTATTCAGCGTCACGATGTAGTTGCTGACGTTTTGCGTGCCGTTGTTATAAGTATCACGAAATGTGACGCTGTCGCCCTGATAGAACTGGCCATAGGCGCTGGTTCCCGTATTCCACCAGTTGTAGTTAGTCGTTACATCCCAGGTCATGCCATCGCCGCCGCCGTCGGTGCTGCCGGTCCATTGCAGACTCGCAGCACTGCCGACAACATACAGGAACAGATCGTTAGTGTTGGTTTGGAAGTTCGAATCATTTGCCAGGGCGCCGCTTAAAGGTTGTGTGCCGCCTTGATAGACGTACAAGGTTTCGCTGCCGGCGTTTCCGGTGGCCAGAATTCCGTTGGTCGCGCTGATGGAATTGGACAGGCTCGTGGACGTAAGTATGGGAACGTTTTCGCCGACGGTGGGTGTATCGCCGTTGACGCCGTTAAGCGAGATCGCCGCGTTGCTGCCCAGTGTGGCCGAGCCAGTAATGGTGATCAGATCGGCGTGGGCACCGCTGCCGACGTTAAACTCCAGATCGCCGCCATTTGCGGTCAGGCTCACCAAGGTCAATGTGCCTTGGCCGGCAGTAACGTTATAGGCTTCAAGAGCGCCTTGAGTTAGGGTAGTGGCGCCAAAAGATCCCGTGGCTTTGAATGCGCCGGCTGTACCGTTATCGACAGTCAGCGTACCGGTATAGTTGTTGCTGGAATTGCTCATCGTCAGATCGGTGGCGTCAGTCCCATCGCCGATGGTTAAAGACCCATTGGTCCCGAGAACTGCACCGGAAAGGGTTTCACCGCTGGTATGAGCTCCTGAAATGGTAAGCGCAGCAACAGAAGTCCCGGTCTGATTAATTGTCGTGGTTCCGCTATAGCCGAGCGCACCGGTGAAATTCAATGTTCCGGTATTGAGTGTGATGGAACCGGCGCCAGTGGCGATGGCAAGCGATGAGAGGCTTGCAGGTAAGCTATTAACAAAAGCACTGGAAATATCGCTGATGTTGCCGGACAAAATCAAGCCGCCACCGGTGGCGCCATTGAGGAGTCCGAACGTCACATTGTTGTTCAACGCGATGCTGGCGCTGCTGATGGTGCTGGTGGAGGTGTTGTGTTCTTGGCCAAGTTCTACGCCGGCGCCATTGACGATGATCGGCATGGTTATGTCGCCGGTCGTAGACTCAAAGAATCCTCCAAGGACATTGCCGGCAACTCCTCCGGGGTTATTGTAAATGATGTAATCGTTGGTGTTTTGCAACTTAAAGCTTGTTTCGAGTGATAAGACACCCTGGTCTACG